>OGIM01000027.1_pt1 | contig 90375 bp, 68 predicted proteins | sample 1571801 | NCBI WGS metagenome assembly OGIM01 (sample SAMEA2582106, study PRJEB24529) | metagenome | biome: Human gut stool | place: China | collected 2011
TTAAAATCCCTTGGCCAGTAATGGCTGTGCGGGTTCGAGTCCCGCTCGCGGCACTTCACATTTTAGTATTATTATGCGTAATTATTCCATCCTATCTTTATCCTTAATCTCATTAGTCGCATTTTCATCGTGCTCTAAGTTAGGTCCTTTGTCGGCCGACAATTTCACAGTTGAGCCCAACCCGCTCGAGACTCTCGGTGGTGAGGTGCCCGCTACAGTTAACGGTGTGTTCCCCGTGAAGTACATGAAGCCTAAGGCTGTCGTCACGGTTACTCCCGAGCTTCGCTACGCCGATGGCAAGGTTGCCAAGGGCCAGAGCGCCACGTTCCAGGGTGAGCGTGTGATGGGTAACGACCAGACCATCTCTTACAAGATGGGCGGCCGCTACACGATGAAGACATCTTTCGCCTACGTGCCTGAGATGCAGAAGAGCGACATGTATCTCACTTTCGACGCTCGCCTGGGCAAGAAGAAGGTGGAGGTTCCCGCTGTGAAGGTCGCTACGGGTGTGCTCGCCACTTCGGAGCTTTACAAGCAGGCCCTGATGAACGCTGGCGGTTGCATCGCTACCGACTCTTTCCAGCGTGTGAGAGCACAGCGCGTCGAGGCCAACATCAAGTTCCTCGTCAACCAGGCCAACCTCCGCAAGAGCGAGTTGAAGAACGGCTCTGTGAAGGAGTTTGTTGGGATGCTGAAGAAGATCAACGCCGACCGTGAGGGTCTGAACCTCAAGAACGTCGAGGTGGCTGCCTACGCTTCTCCTGAGGGTGGATTCAAGTTTAATGATAAGCTCGCTGGCAAGCGCCAGAGCGTGAGTGAGGCTTATGTCGACAAGCAGTTGAAGGCCGCCAAGCTGGGCGGCGCCAACGTAGACGCTCACTACACCGCACAGGACTGGGACGGCTTCAAGCGCCTCGTGCAGGCCAGCAACATCCAGGACAAGGATGTCATCCTGCGTGTTCTCGAGATGTATAAGGACCCCGCTGAGCGTGAGCAGCAGATCCGCAACATGAGCGCTGGCTTCCGTGAGCTGGCCGACGGCATCCTGCCTGAGTTGCGCCGTAGCCGCCTCATCATCAACTATGAGACAGTGGGTCGCTCAGACGAGCAGATCAAGGAACAGTATAAGGCCGACGCCGCACAGCTCTCTGCCGACGAGCTTCTCTACGCTGCTACGCTGACCAACGACGCCAACGAGAAGGAGGCTATCTACAAGAAGGCTGCCGAGTGCTACGATAAGGACTATCGCGCCTACAACAACCTGGCTGTCATGGCTTTCAACAAGGGCGACGAGAACGCTGCCAAGAGCTATGTGAAGCAGGCTTTCGCTAAGAACCAGAAGGCTCCCGAGGGCTACGCCAACTTGGCGCTCATCGCTCTGCGCAATGGCAACATCGCCGAGGCTGAGAGCAACCTCTCGAAAGCTATCAATGCCAACGGTTTCGGCGAGGTGCTGGGTAACCTCAACATCGCCAAGGGCAACTACGCTACTGCCGTGAAGAACTTCGAGGGTAGCAAGTCGAACAGCGCCGCTCTGGCTCAGATCCTCAACAAGGACTATGCCGCCGCTGTGGCTACGCTGAAGGATCAGAAGAACGCCGATGCACTCTCTGATTACCTCATGGCTATCGTGCAGAACCGTCAGGGCAACACCGCTGCCGCTCAGGATTACCTGAACAGCGCCATCAAGAAGAACTCTGCGTTGAGTCAGTATGCTGACAACGACCTGGAGTTTGCAAACCTTAAGAAGTAAGTATGCGTCATAAACTGTTCCTCCTCGCACTGCTCTCGGTGCTCCTCGTGTCGTGTGGCACCGATGGAAAGCATTTCAAGTTTGAAGGCCGTTTTCTTCACTTGAACCAGGGAGAGTTCTATCTTTACAGCGAGGATGGAGCGGTGAGTGGCATCGACACGATTAAAGTGGAGGGTGGTCGCTTTGCCTATGAGATGGCTTGCGACCATCCCGCCACGCTTGTATTGGTCTTCCCCAACTTCTCGCGACAACCTATCTTCGCGGAGCCGGGGAAGACTGTTTCTATTAAAGGTGATGCCTCGCACCTCAAGGAGATGGAGGTAACGGGCACCGACGACAATGAACTCATGACGGCCTTTCGAAAGCAGGTGGCCGAAGCGTCGCCGCCCGAGGCGATGAAGCTCGCTGCCAAGTTTGCCGAAGACCATCCATCGTCGAGGGTCAGCGCTTATCTGGTGAAGTCGTATCTTGTGGCCGCTCCCAAGCCCGATTATCAGGAGGCGTTGCGACTGACGCGTATTCTGCTCGAAAAGCAGGAGCGCAATGGCGACCTGGCGCGTATGGAGCAGGCGCTGAAGGCCATCACGCAGTGTGGGGTGGGGGCTATGTTGCCCGCGTTCACCGCGCGCGACATGAAAGGCAACACGGTTTCGTCGGCCTCGTTGAGCAAAGGCCTCGCCGTCATAACGCTTTATGCGTCGTGGAACTACGACAGCATGGAGCAGTTGCGACGCCTCAGGGTGCTGCGCCGTCAGAAGGGCGGACGGTTCCAAGTGGCTACTTTCTCCATCGATGCGAGTAAGACCGAATGTGACAACTCATTGCGATACGACTCCATTACGTGGCCCGTCGTCTGCGACGGAAAGATGTTTGAAGGCGACGTCGTGAAAAAACTGGGACTCTATTCGCTTCCCAACAACTTGTTGCTGAGGCATGGGCGCGTCATAGCACGTGGCCTTTCCATCAACGATCTGGTGCAACGCATCGAAGAAAACCTCTGATGTCATAGATGCGTACCTCTGATGTTTCAGAGTAAAACTACTGATACGATAGGCGTAGGGATAGCCCGCGCCTTCTTGTTTTTATTAACCTACCTACTACTTTAACCCTTTTTGCATGCTTGTAAAGACTTATAGTGCAGCCGTTAATGGCCTCGACGTTACTCCCGTTACCATCGAGGTGAGCCTCGCGAAAGGCATTATGTATCATCTTACGGGCCTCGGCGATGAGGCGGTGCGCGAAGGACGCGATCGCATAGCTGCCGCCATGCAAAACAATGGTTACATCTTTCCACGTGCTGACCTTACGGTCAATCTTGCGCCTGCCGACCTTAGGAAGGAGGGTAGCAGCTTCGACTTGCCGTTGGCCATCGCCATCCTGGCGGCCGATGGGCAGATCAACGCGCCGCATCTCAACGAGTTTATGATGGTGGGTGAGTTGAGTCTCGACGGCCATCTGCAGCCTGCCAAGGGTGTGCTGCCCATTGCCATTAAGGCACGGGCTGAGCATTACCGGGGCTTGATTGTACCCAAGCAGAACGTACGCGAGGCGGCCATTGTCAATAACCTGGAGGTTTATGGCATGGACTCGATGGCTGAGGTTATCCAACTCTTGTCGGGCGAGGTGCAATATGCGCCCACCGTTGTCGACACCCGAAAGGAGTTTTATGAGCAACAATATAATTTCGAACTCGATTTTGCCGATGTGCGCGGGCAGGAGAATGTAAAACGCGCCCTCGAAGTGGCCGCCGCTGGTGGTCATAACCTCATTATGATTGGTCCTCCGGGCTCGGGAAAAAGCATGATGGCTAAGCGATTGCCGTCCATCCTGCCTCCTCTGACCCTCTCGGAGAGTCTCGAAACCACGCAGATCCATTCCGTTGCTGGCTTGCTCAAGACCGGTTCAACGCTTATTTCGCAACGTCCTTTCCGCTCGCCCCACCACACCATATCCGAGGTGGCGCTCGTGGGCGGTGGCAATAACCCCATGCCTGGCGCCATCAGTTTGGCCCACAATGGCGTGCTCTTCTGCGATGAGTTGCCCGAATTTAACAAGCACACGCTTGAGGTTCTGCGCCAACCGCTTGAGGATCGGCAGATCACCATCAGTAGGGCCAAGTACACGGTAACCTTCCCTTGCTCGTTCATGTTTGTGGCTTCGATGAATCCCTGCCCGTGTGGATACTATGGCGATCCTACGCATCATTGTGTTTGCACACCCGGCCAGATACAGAAGTACCTCAATAAGATCAGTGGTCCCATGATGGATCGCATCGATATCCAGTGCGAGATCTCCGCTTTGCCGTTCAAGGAGCTGTCGAAGGCTGCTCCCGGTGAGCCGTCGGCGAAGATTCGTGAGCGCGTTATCGCCGCTCGAGCCCTCCAGACCGCCCGTTTCAAGGATGTGCCGGGTGTGCATTGCAACGCGCAGATGACCGAACGCATGATCCACCAGTATGCTGAGCCCGATGAGCAGGGGCTCGACCTTATGCGCCTGGCCATGGAGCGATTGTCGCTCTCTGCCCGTGCCTACTCGCGCATCTTGAAGGTGGCCCGCACCATCGCCGACCTCGACGCCAGCGACAGAGTGCAGCCACACCACCTCGCCGAGGCCATAGGCTACCGCAACCTCGACCGTGGCGATTGGGCGGAGAGGTAGTCAGCCGAACCTTAAGGACCTCACGAACGTGCGTCCCCCCTCAAAAAAAACTTGGTAATGCCACGATGCTTCCCTTAGCAAGGATAAAGAATAATCACTATAAAACAGTAAAATTTACAAATTAAACGAGAATGATAGCCTCTCTATAATTAGTCGAGCCTTAAAAACTTCGCACATGCGCGCATGTGAATGCATTATATGTGATAACCGACCATTGTCCCTCTGTCATGAGCCTCTTAATGACCCATTTGAAAAGGCACAAAAAGAGCCTCATGGCTCTTTTGAGGTTATATGCGGCAGCAGCGAGCATGACTGAGCGAAACGGATGTAAGCCGAGCCAAAAGGTGTTTGAACTGACTATATTGGGAATATGTAACAGGTATCTTAAAAAAAATGACTGCGGATGCAGGGATTACGAAAAATGTCAGTTTCCATACGAGCCGTCACACATTTGCCGTGCTGACACTGGCTGCCGGAAGTGACTTGTACACAGTAGGCAAGTTGCTCGGACATACGAGCATAAATTCAACACAGGTGTATGCCGATGTGGTTATGGAAACAAAGGTTGAAGCCATTAGCCGAATTTCAAATTATTTTTCTAACTTGTAAAAAACGGGGCTGCGCCGTAAACCTTAATTACGACACAGCCCCATATTTTCATCATCACTTTATTTTATATGCAGCTTTACGTGGATTATTTTTTCCGATAACCACATTTTGGGCATACTCCATCCGCGTTGAGGGCGACACCGCAAAGAGGACAGCGGTCGATGTTATTCTTTGTGGTAAACTCGGCAGACGCGGCATTCACACCGCTTGTGAAAGTGATCTTAGCGATGTTCAGTTTGTCTTTCAACAAGTCATATACAATCTTAATCATACCTTCCACTGTCATGGTTTCTTTGGTAACAACCAGACGGGCATTGGGGTAAGCTGTTGCCAATTCGGTCTTGAAGGCCTCTCCTTTCATTTTGTTTTGCGGATGGCCGTTTTTGATGCCTTGCTTTTCATACACATCAAGAATGGCAGGAAGCAAAGGGTCATCTTCGCGGAGCACCAAGGCATGGTCAAAATTCTTCAACAGGCTCCATGCCACCTTTTGGATTTCATTACAAGGGTACACCATGTTTACACCTTCTTCAACCGTATCTTCCACCTCAATGGTCAGTGTGCCAGTGTGACCGTGAAGATACTGGGCTTCGCCTTGGAAGCCATAGAACCGATGTGCATACTGCAAATCGAAAGTCGTGATACTTCTCATACTTTTTACTTTTTAGAGTTTAACTTTGGGTTATTTATCGTTATCTGCACCTGTATTTGGCTAATGTCAACCGATGCAAAATTCTTTTCTTTCAAATACTGTCGTATCAATTCCGTAAGCCCTTCATCCATATAATCCAAGATGCTCTCTCCCTCGAATATGTGGTGATGCTCTGTTACGGTAATGTCATAATATTTAAGTTTCGGGAGTTCCTAACTCACCATTTTGTATTTGTATAATTCGCATATATGAGCAAGCTCGTCAGATTTGTTAACCACAGCCTCAAGGACTTCTTCGTGAGTAATGCTGAAGATTCTTGTGATAGCAGCAGTCCGTCCATGAACGCAACGAGAATCCGCAGAGCGTTATCGACAAAGGAGCTGATGCTTTCCTCGACTTGCTCTATGTCGTAGAGACTACCAAGAACCACAACAACTCACCATACACTTGTATCCGTGCTCTGTTCTAAGCACGGAGGGCAGCTGTATGCCTAATCGCTGAATAGTTACCAAAAATCAGAATTAACGGATAATTCTCGGTAATTTACGTTCAAAAGGTGCGTGTCGAAGGTAAAGAGTCAAACTCTACTGACCGCTTTGGCTTGTCGAATATTCCCAGATAGTCCATTGTGGCGATATGGCGAAAGTTGTATTCCAGTCAGCCAACGTCCATTTCCATATTTTCAGCTTTGCTCCTATCAGCGACTGCACCCCACACGTCAAGTTGGCCTTAAAGTCGAAAGAAGGATCTCCCTTTGCAGGCACTGTTATAGTAGCGTCAGCATTAAGTCCCAGTCGTGGTCCCACGGCAAGTTCTGGTCCTGCAAAACCATATATCAGCGCATCGCAGGAAACATAGAAGCCAATGCCGGTCTTCAGGTTCACGTTGCCCTTGATGACATCCATGGAAAACTTATTCTCCTTCTGCTTATACTCACCGTAAGGCTTCCATGTACCTTCATAGAGAACGCCCGCCTTAAACTCATTCTCAAATCTATACGAGAATCCTGTACCGATATAGCCTGTCAGCAGTCCATCGACTTTGAAGATCACTCCAGGATTGAAAGTGATGCTTACAGGAATCATGCCCACCATGAACACTGTCGTATACCCAGGAAAGGTAATCAGGCGCTTTGTGAATTTGTCTTTGGGCAGCGAATAGCTTCCTCCAAGTTTCAAGGTCAAGTCAGGTTTGAAGGCAATGCCGCCATAGACACCCGTATCAAATTTCTTCAACGAGATTCCCTTTTTGAATGAGAACCCGGTTTTTATTTGCACCTTGGCATTGACTTGTGCCTTGACAGGAACCGTCAAGCCTATGCTCGCATCGGCTTTTGTGTCCAGCTTGATATTTGCAATCAGCTTGACATCCTTATTTATGATAGCCCAATTAAAGTTGGACGCCTCCAAGTCCTCTGCCGTGACATAGTCATAGCCCTCATTGCCGTCGGTTTTATTAAAAGCATTGCCGTCCAGAAGGATATCGTCCTCCACCTGCACGTCTTCCCCTGCTCCTCCCTGGTCGGTATAGAGAATCACCGCAGGATGAATGGTGTCGCCTTCCATATACCGTGAGGATATATCCTCTACGAGATTAGAACCTCCGGCGCTAGTCCGTGATTTCGTGGCCTGGTGGTTGACATGCAACTTCGTATCAAAATTGAATTCCGCATCCTCTGGCAACACGTCGGCCAGTGATGCACTCTCGTCAACGGTCAGGATATAGCGGTTGTCCTCCAGGCGCTCAGAAGTGGCGCGCCTGATATATGGCAGACAGTTCACCTTCTGCCATACGGCCAGCGGCCGACCGGCAAAATGAGTGATGCCCAACTTGTCGGCTAAAGCCTTGCTGACAGAAATCCGTGTAGTGTCGGCATCCAGGATAATGACATCGTCAGAAGCAATAAAGTGGTGATAAGTCAGGGAAATGGCCGTCGTATCTGTCATCTCCTGTCCCCCCTTGTCCTCCCATGGATGAATCATCATCATCTGAGCATCCCATGTTGAGGAGCACCGAGCAAATCAACATCGGTGCTGCCCATAGTATGGTTTTGACTTTTCTCAGTCGTAGCATTTTACCAAACATTGTTTTCATACCAGGACTATTCTACCTTAAAGTTGTAGATTTTCCCATATTCTCGCAGGATGGCCAGACGAAGTGTCTTTTCGCTGAGGTTGTAGAGGCACGACCATTGAGTCTGTGATGTGATATTTTTCAAGTCCGCTGGCTGTGAGACGTCTTGTAGCAGGGACATGGCTTGTTTGGAATCAAGACAGTAGTTGTTGCGCGCGAGACAGTTTCTTAACGTCCAATAGCGTTCCTTGCCATGCAGGGATCCCCATCCATCGTTTGTACCCACCATCGTGGGTGAGACATAGAAGTTGGTGACGCAGCGCAGGGTGTCATTGCCGGTGAACTTTTCCATTACAGTAGGTATAGTTTCGCCCTTTTCAAGAGTGTATTCTACGATGGCATAGTCTCCTGTGGCATCGGCCATGAAATAGTGGTAGTTGCTGCGTCCACAGCCCTGCATGTCCATATTATAGCCTGCAAGCATTGCCAGGGCTTCCTTGACGGTGGATGCACGGTCGAGCAGCATACGTATGGCTGTCGTTGTACCTATGCGCGGCTTGTTTTTGTCATTCTGTTTCGTCTGATTCTCTCTCAGCGCCAGGACACCAATGGCGAATCCGTCTTCGTTAATGCCGTCAAGGGCAGCGTAGGGCAATCCCATCAGCGGGGAGAGGTCGCTCTTGCCATCGGTATAAAATCCCTGGCCAAAACCTAATTGCATGCCATCCACCATGGAGATTGATTTCTTTCCACCCTCAGGAGCCGTGTGAACTATGATAGCCGCTATCGACTTGTAGCCTTTGCCGTCTTCTGTGGCATGACAGAAGTCGTAGTTGCGCCCCATCAAGAAATTACCGCTTTGCCTGTCGGGTACTGCAAAGGCACTGCATCCGGCATCGAACGAAACCTGTGCCTTTTTGCCGGGGAGGCTGTCGTAAAGTAGATAGGCTACATAGTTGAAGAGTTGGTTGGTTTCTGTGAAACCAGACTTTAACACGTCATCAAGTTTATAGTCGGCCGTATAATTGATTTCATACAACCTTCCGCTGCCATCCACATCTTTCATGGAGCGCAACATGGCCACTTTTTCTGCATCTTTTATAAAAGTAGTGGGATTCTTTTTGGTCACATCGGGTGGAACATTGTCATCATCGCTGCACGAAGTGGGCAAAAGGAGGCTTGACACAGAGGCTAATGACACTAAAAAACATGTGGACAGTCTAAGGAACTTTGTTCTGAAAAATTCGTTGTTCTTTCTCATATTTATATATTTTAGGTAATAGACATGACAAAGTTATAAAAAACGCTATTCACTGATAATTTACATAGTAGTAAATCATTGGCTTTTGCCCAGAAAACAAAAACTGGAATACATACAGCAGCGGATACACGCTGTTGCACCTGCTCTTGCGTCCGAACAGTGTATGCTCGTTCATTTTAACTCCCTTTATCACGTTCATTATGGTAAACATTGCACCTTCGGCATTATCATTTTATGCGATATACGCAAGAAATCCTGTGCTTTTTTGTGCCTTAATTTATAGTGCCAACTAACTCCCGAAACTTAAATCATAATAGATTTCCCCTCTTCGGGATGGAACACAAGTGATAACAGATTAGCCTTGCAAAACGAACCAAGAATGCGATAGATGGTTGAGATGGTTATCTCATTATCTTTGGATTGCACACACTTGATTATTTCATCAATGGCAGCATGACGCAATTCCATCATAACCTCATAAACCACTTTACGTTGCGGAGTAATTTTTAGGCCTGCGTTCTTTATAATCCCGTACTTTCCATTCTTCTCATATTGTGATGCAGCAAAGTTAATGATAATATTTCGCATTTGCAATTTTTTTATCAACAAAATTGCTGCTTTTTGAAGAATAAAACCCCGTCACATATTTATCTGTTCGAAGATAGTGGCATATTGGTGGGGGTTCACATATAATGATGTGGTTCCCGAGTGTTATATTATCACTATGGATGGTCTTGAATCGGAACCTTTCGCCGACGTTGCGCCCTACATTTTTGAGGATCTGGGACGCGCCTATGCTGTCGTAAAGAAGCAATACCGCAATACAGACCTCAAAAAACATGTTATCGGACTCAACCTCGTCGAAATACATTCCTTAGATTCTGTCTATCAGAAATTCACCTGGCCCATGTGGGAATGTATAGAGTCTATGCACAATGGAGCAATTCTAATCAAAAAGGCTCGACTAATTAAACAAAAGTGTTATCTTTGTATCGTGAACATAAACAATGGCCATTCATCTATGTCCTTGATAAATCATCGTAGGCGTAGTGCTAGATGGCATGGAGCGAGCCAAAAAGTGGGACAATCAGCGGCCCCTCTTTTCTTAGACCGAATAGATATCCAGTGCGAGATCTCCGCTTTGCCGTTCAAGGAGCTGTCGAAGGCTGCTCCCGGTGAGCCGTCGGCGAAGATTCGTGAGCGCGTTATCGCCGCTCGAGCCCTCCAGACCGCCCGTTTCAAGGATGTGCCGGGTGTGCATTGCAACGCGCAGATGACCGAACGCATGATCCACCAGTATGCTGAGCCCGATGAGCAGGGGCTCGACCTTATGCGCCTGGCCATGGAGCGATTGTCGCTCTCTGCCCGTGCCTACTCGCGCATCTTGAAGGTGGCCCGCACCATCGCCGACCTCGACGCCTCGCCCACCGTCCGTCCCGAACATATCTCCGAGGCCATCACGTACCGCCAACTCGACCGCAGCGACTGGGCTGAGAGAGGGCTTTAACTAACTAATGAACAGAACATAGCGAAAATGGATTGTTGCCTAATGGAAAGTAAACTTAATTCAATAGAAATATACCGATCTAAGGATGGAACGGTACAACTTAACGTTAAACTGGAGAATGAGTCGGTTTGGTTGACCCAAAGCCAAATGGCGGAGTTGTTCGGTGTGGATAGAACGTCTATTGTCCGTCACATTCGAAATATATATAAATCGGAAGAACTTGATGAATCGTCAACCTGTGCAAAAAGTGCACAGGTTCGAATGGAAGGTCAACGACAGATAGTCCGCGAGATTCCCTTGTATAATCTTGATGTTATCATATCTGTGGGATATAGGGTCAATAGTAAAAATGCTACGTCGTTCCGTCGTTGGGCTACCTCTGTCCTGAAGCAATACATCATTAAGGGGTATGCCATTAACCAGCAGATAAAGCTCGACCGTTACAAAGAGCTGAAGGATGTGGTGCGTTTGATGTCGCGTGCCATTGGGTTGCAAGAGGAGGTTAGCAACGAGGAGTATGGCGGGTTGTTCAATGTCATTAGCGATTATGTGTATGCCCTCGACACGCTCGACCATTATGACTACCAGTCGCTTGCCATTCAGAAGACTACATCCGACGCCTCTTTCCATGCCACTTACGACAATGCGATGGAGGCCATCAATGCTTTGAACCCAAATCGGTCGTTAGATTTTAATTCTTGTTAGTGTTTGTTTCGAGCAGGTTGCGAAAGGCGCGGTGAAGCCATAGCGGGCTATGGCGAAACGCGACTGGAAGCAAGATGCCGAAAGAAACGCTGACAAGAGTTGAAAAGAATCCATAAGATCCTAACAATTCACCTGTTTCGGTCTAATGATCGATTTGGGTTGAAGGTTAAGTTTGGTGGAAGCCAATGGTTTGCAAACGAGAAAGACGAGTCGTTCAAGAGTAGTATCGGACAGATTTATCAAACGTTTGATGGGCAGGAACTTTACCCTTCCGTAGAGGAGAAGGCGGCCATGCTGCTTTATCTCGTGGTGAAGAACCATTCGTTCAGCGACGGAAACAAGCGCATTGCGGCCATGCTCTTCCTGTGGTTTCTCAACAACAACCATGTGCTCTATGCCGAAGATGGTCACAAACGCATTGCCGACAACACGCTTGTGGCCCTCACTTTGATGATCGCAGAGAGCCGAACGGAGGAGAAGGATGTCATGGTGAAGGTGGTGGTGAACCTGATCAACAAAGACAACCAATAGGCGTGGACCTTGAAGTGGTAGTATAGATAATCATCATAGCATAGGTAAATGATTTCAAAACAGCGCATAAGCCATTTCTTGCAATCGTTAGGCGGCATTCTGATGCGGCCTATTGGGGAGAGCTTGGCTTTCTTCATCTCCATGTATTTGTTGGGAGTCGTATGTGTGTTGTTTGTCCCTTACGATAGCAGTCGGTTGGTTGGGGTGTTCCAACTCTTTGCCGACCTGTACCTGTTGTGCGCTTTTCTGCTCTTGGTTCCGCAGCGCTTTCGGCCCTTTACGAAAGGTGTGTTATATGCGTTGTTCTACGTTGTTGCCTTGATTGATGCCTTTTGCTATGCCCATCTTGGTACCGCTTTCTGCCCAACGTTTCTGCAACAGGTCATCTATACGAATCCACGCGAATGTTCGGAGTTCCTTTCGCTTATCACGTGGAGCGATCTGTGGTCGCCTTTCGGGTTGGTTCTGACGCTTCTTGGAGCCCACATCCTTTTAGCCATTTGGCCTCGGAAACCCAAATGGATGGGGTTGGCCCAGATGCGGAACCTATGCAAGCCCGTCTGTGCCGTTCCCGTATGTTGCCTTTTCTTTGTAGGATTTTTTGCCACAATCGATAGTCGCGAGTATGTCTTTTATCGTGTAATATGTGGTCTCGACGAACTGAACGTGCAGCGAATGAAGGACTTTGAGCCCAAGACGAAATACTATCTGCCCATCTATCGCTTGGCTTATTCGGTTTCGGAGAATATCCAGCAAGCTGCCATCTGTCGCGATCTTGCGAAGTCGTTGGACAAAGCGGTGGTGACGTCGCGCCTTTCTTCCGGGCCCCATATTGTCCTTATTATTGGTGAGAGTTGCAATAAGCGACATTCCTCGTTGTATGGTTATGACAAGTTGACTACGCCTTGTCAGCAGCGAATGTATGATACCGGACGACTGGCGGTTTTCTCCGACGTGGTGAGTCCGTGGAATGTTACATGTGAAGCCTTCCAATCGATCATGACCACCCATTGCATAGGCATGGACGGCACGTGGGCGTCGCAGCCCTTGTTCCCGCACCTGTTTCGTCTGGCAGGCTATCATACGGAGTTCTTCAGTAATCAATATTTGGCCAATACCGTAGGTTTTAGCGCGTTTAAGGAGGAGATCTTTATGAGCAACGCGCGCTTTAGCCATGCCATGTTTGATGTTCGCAACGATTCGCTCCATCGCTTCGACGATGGGTTGATTGACGATTATCGTGCTCTGACGGGTAAGTCGAACAAGCCAAAACTGAGTGTTTTTCATTTCTTAGGGCTCCATTTCGATTTTAGTCAGCGGTATCCGGCCTCACGGGTCGTGTTTGCGGAAACCGATTATAGCCGCAAGGACTTAAACGCCGAACATCTTAAGCTCTTGGCAGATTACGACAACGCCTATCGTTACAACGACTCTATCATAGGCGAGATCGTGAAGATGGTTGATCAGGAGGAGGCGATTGTAGTGTTTCTTTCTGACCATGGCGAGCGCATTTTCGATGACAACACACAGGAATGGGGCCGTACCTTGGAGTGGAGTGCGGCCAATATACGTCAGCAATACGACATCCCGTTTTGGATTTATGTCACCGAGAGGTACAAGTCGTGCCATCCTCGGATGTGGCATGACATACAAGACGCTCGGCGCCGACCCTTCATGACCGACGCGGTTTCGCACGTGTTGTTGCATTTGGCAGGCATTCAAACGCCATGGTATTCGCCCGTTCATGATGTGTTGAGCCGCAAATACAATCCGCAAAGACCACGAATCCTCAATAGGGAACGAAAATATGCTTATTGACAAATGCGTCTTCGGTGGGAAGAAACCGGACGAACCGGCAATCTGTTAGGTTGGTTTTCCCCTTTAGAACACACCATGTTGTCAATTGGTTAGGTTGGTTTTCCCCTTTGGAACACACCATGTTGTCAATTGGTTAGGTTGGTTTTTCCCTTTGTAATAGTCTCTGGCGTCCGTCGGTTTTAAGGGTTTTGTCATTCGTGGGCCGCGTTTATGCGTCCTTGCGCTTTCCCATGAAAGTTCCCTTTTTTACAGCCGGAGCCCCCTGGACTTGCCCATCGTTGCTTTTTGTCGCTTTTCCCATTATGTGATCGCACCCAATGTTTTCTGCAATATCATTGTAACTCGCTTGTAACAAGGGTTTAACCGATTGGAACCAACTAGTCGTTGTTAGGTCGAGAAATGTGGAATTATGGAGGACAACGTCGGAATATTTGTTGTTATTACCCTAATATTAAATAATTTTTTGTATCTTTGCGAATATTATCTCACTAAGACAGTCGCATGATAGAACGCTTGATAGATAATTTAAGCTATTCCTTAGATGGCATGTTTAGTTACATGACCCCAAGGCTGTGGATGCTTGGCGTTGTGTTACCATTCTTTTTGGCCATGTGCTTTACGGCCCTTGTTCACCCTTTGATCGTGAAAATGGCCGCCAGCCGCAATATGTTTGATGTTCCCGACAGCCGCAAACTGCAGTCGCGTCCGGTGCCTGTGATGGGCGGAATGGCCGTGTTCTTCGGTATCGTGGTGGGCGCGGGAGCCACCAGTGTGTTCTTCAACAGTTACGCCCTTTTCACCTGTATCATTACGCTCACGGTGATGATGTATGTCGGTATGGTCGACGATCTGCTGGGGCTCAGCCCCACTCTCCGTCTCATCATTGAGATATGCTTGGTAGGTTTCATTGTTTACATGGACAAAACCAATATCAATGACATGCACGGGTTGTTTGGTATAGGCAAGCTACCCGTGTATCTCAGTCTGCCGTTGTGTGCCGTTTCGTGCGTGGGTATCATCAATTCCATCAACCTCATCGATGGTGTCGATGGTCTCTCGAGCGGCATCTGCATATTCGCTTGCTTATGTTTCGGCATTGTGTTTTGCTCATCTTATGATGGTACGATGGCCGTCATGGCCTCTCTGGCGGCTGGAGCGTTGGTGCCATTCTTCTTCCACAATGTGTTCGGATTGAAGAGCAAGATGTTTGTTGGCGACTCTGGCACATTGATGTTGGGCATGTTGATGAGCATCTTCTGCATGCGAATGATCGACAACACGTCGCTGGCGGCCATGAACCACCCGCGCCTTGGCGTTGTGGCATTCTCGTTGAGCGTGCTCTCCGTGCCCGTCTTCGACACCTTGCGCGTTATGTTTGGTCGCATCTTTCGCGGCATATCGCCGTTCCATCCCGACCGAAGCCACCTTCACCACCTGTTCATTGAGTTGGGCTTCTCGCATATTGGCACTTCCGTTTCGGTCATTTCCCTCAATGCGTTCAACGTGTTTTGTTGGCTCCTTTGCTACCTCTTTGGCGGCGATGCCACTGAGCAGTTCATCGTTGTGGTCGTAGTTGGTCTGCTCAACACCATTGGCTTCTACTATTCCGTGCGCAAGATGAACCACCAACGCGCACCCTATCGTGCGCTCCGTTGGCTCGCCCGCAAGAGCCACACGGAAGTGGGGCGCCCCTTCATGACCATGCGCCGACTGATGGACTCAATCTAACTCGTGCGTGACCTTTGCGCTCAGTCGCTTTGGTTGCTGACCAAATGGTGGCTTATGCGCTCTCTTTGCGTTAAACTTGTATAATTTTTGGAGCCAGAGATTGACGATTGTTTGCTTTTTGTTCATTATTTATTACTTTAGCGGAATCAAACAATCGTCAATCCCTTTTGCCCTATGAAATGTGCTTTACGATACTTATTGACGGCGCTCCTCTTATGGATGCCGTTGTGTAGTGGCCTTCTTCGTGCCGACAATCTCGATGCGTTGGAGAACCGTCTGCGCCAAAACCAACAGATACAAGAGAAGGTTTACGTCCACACCGACAACACTTGTTACTTCATTGGCGACACCATCTGGTACAAAGCCTACGTGGTTCGCGCCGACAACCTGCACCCCACCGACATGAGCAAGATGCTCTATGTGGAACTGTTGGCCCCCGATGGCGTGGTGGTCGACCGCCAACGCGTGGTGGTAAGCGATAAAAACTACACCTGTGGACAGTTTGCCCTCAAAGACAGCCTGTACAGTGGTTACTACGAGATACGCGCTTACACCCGTTGGATGCTCAATTTCAACGTCAAGTTGCGTCCCTATACCCGCGACGATCGCGCCTTGTTCTACAATTATCAGATGGCCGCCGACTATTACCGCGATTGGGAAGACCTGTACAGTCGTGTGGTTCCCGTGTATAGCCGTCCCCGTGAGGCAGGCGACTATGATGGCAAATACATGTACGCCCGCCCCAAGCGTGAGGTTCCGTTTGTAAAGAAAGACAAGCTCCTCTGCAAGTTCTTCCCCGAGGGAGGCACGCTTGTCGAGGGTCTTAAGAGCCGAGTGGCGTTTGAGGTGACCGACCAAGACGGTCAGGCGCTTACCATTGGCGGCACGCTCGACGGCAAAACCAAGTTTAAGCCCACCCACATGGGGCGTGGCACGTTCTACTATACGCCTTCAGATAGCACACATGGGCGGGTGACGTTCCAATGGAAAGGCGACAAATACAACTTCCGATTACCCAAGGCTGAAGAAGCCGGCGCCGTGCTTGAATTGCAAAATCCCGCCTTCGACCCAGAGTCCTACGTTCGCCTTGCGCAGCCGTGGTTGCGCACCAGCCGCCTACGCCGTGTTGTGCCGAGGCAAGTTGCTTCAGTTCCAACGCCTGCAGGGCTCCACTACTGTTACGCCCGATGTAAGCCAGTTGCCCACTGGCGTCAACGAGTTGATGATATTCGATGCGGAAGCCAACGTGCTTGCCGACCGTCTCTTCTTCGTGAACCATCACGACATGGGCACGCCGCTGCAGGTAAGCACCGATAAGCTCGACTATAAGCCTTACGAGCCCATCCAGCTCCATATTGCCGCCACCGATGGCACGTCGGGTATGCCCGTTTCCGTGTCTTTGCGCGACACTCGCACCGACGACTCGTCGTACGACGATGGCAACATGCTCACCGACCTGTTGCTTAGCAGCGACCTGAAGGGCTTCATTGCATCGCCCGCCTACTATTTTGCAGGCGACGACGCTGAGCGTCGGCAGGCCCTCGACGTGCTGATGTTGGTGCAGGGATGGCGCAAATATACGCCGCTCGCCACCGATAAGAAACAGGTGGGACTGGGCCAGATGGTGTTTCGCCGCCTGCGCTATACGCCAGAGAAGACCCTTACCGTGGAAGGCATCGTTCGCAAGCAGCTCGATGTGCCCATGCTGTTTGTCGATGATGTGCAGGGACTTAGTTCCGGAACGAGCGTTGCGAGCCTGATGGCCGAGAAGGCCGCCAATGCCGTGAGCCAAGGAGGCATCACCATGAGTGGTTGGAACGCAGGCAACAATGTGGCCGAGGGAAGTCTCGAAGACACCGAGAACTCTCAGCCCGACGGCAGCTCGTCGACCGACGACGCATCTTCCGACGCCAATGCCACGCAAGCAGGCACTTCCGAGGGTAGCTACTTGGGCGTCAATCAGCGTTCCATCAAGCACGAGGTGCTCATCGAGGCCGAGGTGGAAAAGGATGGAATGAGCGCCGGCAGTGTGCAGGAGACCCACGACGGAGGCCAGTTTCTCTTCCAGATACCCCCATTCTACGATAAGGCCGTGCTGTTCCTTACCGCTTACGACCGTAAGGATTCGCTGAAGCGTTGCCTCACGGCTGGTCAGGATAAGTATCGTTTCGATGAGGAGAGGTACCCCGATTATTATGTCACTCGCCATCTGTTTTATCCCGTTTTTGCCCATCCCTACAACTATTATCAGACCCACCTGCCTGATATTGGCACCTCATTGGTTATCGGTGAGGACAGCATCGACAATAGCTCGTCGGATGGCGCTCGCACGCTTCGCAACATTAGCGTGAAGGCCAAGCGTCGCACCCGTCGCGCCCTCGACTACTCTAAGCCCGCCTATGTGGCCGACGCCTACGACATTTACAATGAGGCCACCGACCGCGGACTGTCGTGGGGTGTGATCAACATGGGCGCTTTTCCACCCACGGCCTGCCAAACCGTCTACGGCAACATGAACCGTTACCGCTCTTACAATGTGGTAGGAAAGCTCGATCGTTACACGTTCTACACCAATTTCATCCCCATGCAGGATATCATCAAGAACCGTTCCGATGCGGCCCTGTTCAAGGACCTGCACCTCAACCGTGTAGACAGCATCAGGTTCTATACCGACTTTGAGCCACGCAACTACACCGATCGTCATACGGAACAGCTCAATCTGGAGGATGTAGTGGTCGTTTATGTGCCCGTTGCCGACGATGGCAAGCGCTTCACCTATCGTGATCGCCGCATCATGTTGGAAGGCTTCACCTATCCCGAGGAGCATTACAGTCCCGACTATAGTACGCAGAAGCCCGCCGAACCTACCGATTACCGTCGCACACTCTATTGGAACCCCAATGCCGTGCTCGACGAGAATGGTGAGTTTACCGCCACGGTTTACAACAACAGCAAGGACACCCGTGTCAAGGTCTCTGCCGCAGGACAAGCCGCCGACGGCAAGTTCTTCGTTCAAGAGTAGGCTGCGTACCCCGCCCCTCATAACGCCTCACCCATACGGCCGCCGCAATGATTGCAGCGCAAGCCGTATGGCGTGAGGCGTTTGCGTAAATGCGAAGTCGCACCAACGACATGAGGGCTCAACGCGCTTGTGCGAACGAGCCCTTGTAGCTTGACAGTTTAACAACTCTTGGCCAACAAATGGCCGGCCACTACGGCCACAAAGCCCACGGCAACGCTGCCCGCCACGTAGAGCAGCGTGGTGAGCGAGTCGCCTCCTTTGGCAAGCGAAGCGCTTTCGTTCATGAAGGTGGAGAAAGTGGTGAATCCGCCACAGAAGCCTGTGGTGAGCAATAGCTTGGCCGAGGGCGACAACCATCCGCTACCCACATTCAGTCCGGATAGGAACCCCAGTAGCAGACAGCCCAGCACATTGACGGTGAATGTGCCCAATGGAAAGTTGAGGCTTGCATGCGTGGCAATTAGTTTCGAAACACCGTAACGCATGCCGCCGCCAAAGAAACTGCCCAAACTCACAATCAATAACTCTTTCATATTATTATAATAGGTGTAAACCAACGTTTTCTTTCTTCTTGCAAAATTACGCTTTTTCGTCCACAAGACGTTGCCATAGCCCATGTTTTTGTTTTCCACACGGTTTTGTAACACCTATTTTGGCTCGTAGGGAAGGGCAACAAGCATGCGTTGTGATTGTCATACCATTGTAACATGCCTGCAAAAAACCTGTAACATGATCGTCGTAATTTTGCCACCATATTAAAATATGGAGATCCGTCGACGAGGAGTTTGCCCGTTTGGCCGACAACGGCATACGCCTTGCCGACGAGACGCAGCTCACCGACGACCAGAAGGTTTACCTCCGCCAGTTCTTCTACGACAGGTTGAACGGACTGGTCAACCCCATTGGGCTCAACGAGATCGACAACCTTGGACGCCTTGAGGACAACCGCATCTACCTGTTGGTGGAGCGCAAGGAAGCTGGCGACGACGGCATGACCCGCTACGCCATAGTGAAGACTTCACCCTCATAGCCGACTGTGCGAAGGCCAAGCGCATCATTGTGCCCAATATGGGACTGGCCGATGGAATGATCAACGAAATGATAATAGGATTGAAATGAAAAAGATTGCATTCTTGTTGCTGAGCCTTGTTGCTGCGGCACCTATGGAAGCGCAGAACGTTCGCGTAGGCGGAACGCTGCGAGGCAAGTATGAGTACCAAACCCACGAGAAGGAAGGCCGTTTCGAGGTGCGCACGGCGCGTGTCAACGTGTCGGGCGACATCAACCCCATGGTGTCGTACAAGGCCGAGATCGACTTATGCGACGAGGGCAGCATCAAGATGCTCGACGCTTACACCAAGATTAAACCGTGGCGCACGCTCGACTTTACCATTGGTCAGATGCGCGTGCCCTTTACCATCGACGCCCATCGCTCGCCCCACCAGCAGTACTTTGCCAACCGCTCTTTCATCGCCAAACAGGTTGGCAACGTGCGCGATGTGGGTGCGAGCCTGGGCTACACTTTCGGCGTGGGATTCCCGATCATTGTGCAGGCTGGTATGTTCAACGGGTCGGGGCTCACCAACCAGAAGGACTTTTGGACCAACCAGGTGAACTTCTCGGCCAAGGCCCAGTTTTTGTTGCCTTTTGGTCTCGACGTGGTGCTCAGCGCCCAGAAGGTGAAACCCGACGCCGCCACCGTCATGATGTACGACGCCGGCCTGACCTATCACCGCCGAGGCTTCATCGCCGAGGCCGAGTATCTCTATAAGCATTATGCCGACGGCGCCTTCCATCCGGTGCATGCCTTCAACGGCTTCGTGAGCTACGACATTCCCCTTCGCAAGTGCCTGTTCACCAAGGTGTCGCCCTTGGTGCGCTACGACTATATGAGCGACCACAGCGATGGCAAGCGCTACCTCGACGACAAGGCCAACACCGCCGGCCAACTCGTCATCAACGATTATAAGCGAAGCCGCATCACGGCGGGCGCCACGCTGAGCTTCGACAAGCCGTTTGTCTCGGAGATACGCGTCAACTACGAGAAATACCTCTACCGCCACGACGCCCTTCCGAAGGTGAGCGAGCGCGATAAGATTGTGGTGGAGTTCATGACCCATTTCTAACACACAGATCATCCCCAATCGCTTTGGTTAGCGGTTGGGGACTAATTGTAACCATATTGTAACATGGTTGTAAAAACTGTGTAACACGCACAACCTAATTTTGCAGCCTGAAAGAACCAATCAAACAAAAGATTCAATGGAAACCATTTATCTTTGCATCGTTATTTTCCTGCTCTGCCTGGCCGTTTTCGACCTTTTTGTGGGTGTGAGCAACGATGCCGTCAACTTCTTGCAGTCGGCGGTGGGTGCCCGTGTGGCCGCCTTTCGCACAGTGTTGATCATTGCCTCCGTGGGTGTGGTGCTCGGGGCGGTGCTCTCCTCGGGCATGATGGATGTGGCGCGCCACGGCATCATGATGCCCGACCGCTACTCGTTCCACGAGGTGATGACCATCTTCTTGGCCGTTATGGTGACCGATGTGATCGTGCTCGACGTGTTCAACACGCTCGGCATGCCCACGTCAACTACCGTTTCGCTTGTGTTTGAGCTTTTGGGTGGTACGGCCATGCTGGCCATGCTCAAGGTGATGGCCGACCCCGACCTCGACTATGGCATGCTGCTCAACTCCAGCAAGGCCCTGCAGGTTATTATAGCCATCTTCGTTTCGGTGGCCATATCGTTTGTCGTGGGTATGGTGGTGATGTGGATCAGTCGTGTGGTGTTTACGTTCAATTACGGCAAACACTCGCGCTACAGCATCGCCATCTTCGGCGGCATAGCCTTCACGGCCCTAAGCTATTTCATCTTTTTGAAGGGAGTGGGCAAGAGTCCCTATCTGAGCGACGGCGTTCGCGACTATATCGACACAAACACAAATATGCTCTTGGTGCTGACGTTCATCGTCTCCACCATCGTGATGGAGGTGCTCCATCTGATGAAGGTCAACATCTTCCGCTTCACGGTGCTCATGGGCACGTTCGCCCTGGCCATGGCTTTCGCCGGCAACGACCTGGTCAACTTCATCGGTGTGCCGTTGGCAGGTCTCGATTCTTACCAGGATTATGTTGCCAACGGCCATGGTGTCGGCATCGATGGCTTTATGATGTCGTCGCTCATGGAGAGCGCAAAGACCCCGCCTTTCTACCTCTTGGCCGCCGGAACCATCATGATTGTGGCGATAGCTACCTCTAAGAAGGCCCAGAACGTTATCAAGACGTCGGTCGACCTGGCCCGTCAGGACGAGGGCGATGAGATGTTCGGTTCAAGTCGTGCCGCCCGCGCCATCGTGCGTTTCTGCCAAAGCATGATCGAGATGGTGGTGGCCATCTTCCCCGTAGGCTTGCGTAAGTGGATCAACCGCCGCTTCAATGCCAACGACGTGGAGCTGAAAGACGACAAGGCCGCCTTCGATGTGGTGCGCGCTGCCGTGAACCTCGTCATTGCCTCCATGCTCATCACCTTCGGTACCAACCACCGCTTGCCGCTCTCTACTACCTACGTTACCTTCATGGTGGCCATGGGTACGAGTTTGGCCGACCGCGCCTGGAGCCGCGAGAGCGCCGTGTTCCGCATCACGGGTGTGCTGAGTGTGATTGGCGGATGGTTCCTTACGGCTGGTGTGGCCTTCCTCGCCTGCGCCTTGGTTTGCCTCTGCATGTGGTATGGTGGCATCGCCGTGCAGGTGGCCTTCATCGTGCTGGTTATCTTCTTGCTCATACGCAGCAACCGCCAGTACAAGCGCAAGCAGGAGACGACCCAGAAAGACGACGACAACTTCCGCCTCATGATGCGTACCCGCGACCCCGAACTGGTGTGGGAGATGCTTCGCAACCATGTGCGCAACACGCAGTCGAAGGTGTGCCGTTTGGCCTTGGAGCAATATAATGCTGTGCTCGACGGCTTCAACACCCAGAACGTGAAGATGCTGCGTGGTAGCGACAAGACCCTGCGCCGCGAGCTCGACGTGCTGAAGAAATACCGTCGCCAGGAGTTGCTCGGCTTGAAGCGCTCGCCCATGGATATTGCCATTGAGCGCAACACGTGGTTCCATGTGGGCATCAACTCCGACCAACAGTATATCTACACCTTGCGCCGCATGATGCTGCCTGTGAAGGAGCATGTGGACAACAACTTCACCCCGGTGCCCGCCGCTTACATCAGCGAGTATGAGCCCGTTCGACGCCGTGTGAACGACTTGATGAAGATGACCTGCGAGGCCATTGAGACCAACCGCTACGAGCAGTATCGTGGTGTGCTGGCTGAGGCCGATGTGTGCAAGGACGACCTCTCGGTCATTCGTAAGATCCACATCAACCGCATGCAGAAGAGTGGCACCAGCAAGATGATGCAGGTCGACATGGTTTACCTGAACCTCTTGCAGGAGACCCAGCAGCTGCTCAGCGTGATGCGCCACCAGTTGCGCTCCGCCAAGAAGTTTATGGAGGATTGATGTAAACCTCAGGACAATGGGTTGAAAGATTCATGAACATGTTTATGAGGATTTAGGATGATAGCTGGTTGCAAACCAGCATGGTGAAGGGCAAGCTACAGAGGTGGTTTGCCCTTTTTGCCGCTTGGGCGATGGGTGGGGTGGGTAGCGTTTCTGAACGTGAGAACTGCCACGGACAACCTTGTGGCCCCTGAAAAAGGTTGGCATGTATCCCCTTTTTTTAACACTTATCCGCCAGCGAGGAAGCTCTTGGTTGCAAATACGCGATTCTTGTGTGTTTTATGCAAATGGCTAATAATAAGGCACTTGCGATTACGCGTGGCGTTTCCCCTCCCCCGATTCCACATTTTTTGCCATGAAACATGCCTAACCGAGGTGCGAAACATGGTCTTTCGCATCTCGAAACATGCCCGATCGAGGTGCGAAACATGCCAAACCTCAAGAAGAAACATGCCTAACGGTGAGCCCTGCTCTTAGATTTCATCTCGCCAAACCGTAAAAACGCCATTTGGGTTCTCTATCTCGCGCAAAATCTCCACACAACTTTTTAACCAAAAAACGATACAAAACAGGTTGCCATAGGGATGATGCGCTCATGGGCCTATGGCTTTGTCGTGATGGGGTGGGGGCGATAAGCGAGCGAGGAGGTGGGCCGAGGGCGTTGGGTAATGGCTTGGATGTTTGTGCAAAAAATGACGTATGGGCACAAAAAAACTGATTACCGGCATATCTGCCAAGTAATCAGCTTAAAGAGTTTTGGCCCTTAGCCTTTCAAGAAGGCCAACGAGCACCAGCGATGGTTAGGCCTTCTTGGCCTTCTTCTCTGCCAAGGCGGCGCGACGGCTGCTCAGCATCATAGAAACCTTGAGATCAATCTGGCGACTGCTCAATTCGTTCATCGTTGTCAATTTGTCATTCATACTACAATCTTTTTATCCTTTAATACGTCCGCAAAGTTAATCAGGTGGTGCGATATATCCGTCATCTGAAACGAAAAAAATGGGTTCGCACTTAATTATTTGATATACGTCAATTTTACACTTGATGTAAATCAATTTGGCTATTTGGTGGAGAATTCTTCTTTTTTGTTTCGTTCCGTTGACCCATGTCAAGAAGAACGACCCATGGGAACATTTGCTTGGGGAATGGTTGCGTGGGTCGGAAAGAGTCAGTACCTTTGCAAGGTTCGCTTGAAAGCAACCTGCTGTTAAGGAGTTTTGTCAATGAAGGCAAAAGGTAAGCATGGTTGGCTTTTCTCCAACCGAACAGATGTTTTTATTATAAAGAAAGGTTTCAATATGATGATTTATGTAGGATTCGCCGCCATTGTCATGGCCCTCGTGTGCACCATGGGCATCCTGTGCGGTAAGATTGATCTCGGCAAGTAGGCCGATTTCAATCTTTTTTCGTTTTCTACGGATCTGTTTTTCAGTACGTATCAACATTCCATTCATCAGCGTTCCGATTCCTCATTCTATCGATTCACAACGCATCACTAAAATATTTAAGCTATGGATTATCTTCCTCACGACCCAGCCATTTTGGTTTCGAGCATCAATCTCTATCTCCGTGACGAGATGTACGACACCCTGGAGGCCCTTTGCTACGCTTACGGGCGCGACCCCGAAGAGCTGAAGGCTTATCTGCGCGACAACGGCTATTATTACGACGAGAGCCAACGGCAGTTTAAGGTGGCTTAAGGCGGGGTGCCGCTACACCTTATTATATATATAACCCTCGCTCCCCCAATGAATTCCCGAGGTGCCCTATGTTCCCCCCCTTGGAGGGGGTTGCGGTTACGTTATGTTAGAAATGTAACAAAAAACATAGCAAAATGTTGGGTTTGCTCAATTACTTTTTGTAATTTTGCCGCCATAATTTTAGTAGATTATGTGTGGAATAGTAGGTTACATAGGGCATCGTGATGCCTTCGACATCTTGGTAAAAGGACTTCATCGTTTGGAATATCGTGGTTACGACTCGTCGGGAGTGGCACTCGTCAATGGTGCCGACGAGTTGCATGTGTATAAGGCAAAGGGTAAGGTGAGCGACCTGGAGCATGCCGCCGAAGGCAAAGACTGCAGCGGCACGGTAGGCATAGCCCACACCCGTTGGGCCACCCATGGTGAGCCGTCGGTGCGCAACGCCCATCCCCATGTATCCAACTCAGGCAATCTTGTCATCGTTCACAATGGCATCATCGAGAACTTCGCCTTGCTTCGCGACCAGTTGAAGCAGCGTGGGTTCCATTTCAATAGCGACACCGACACCGAGGTGCTCGTCAACCTCATCGAATATGCGCAGCAAACCCACCATTGCAACCTCGCTGAGGCGGTGCGCCATGCCCTGCGCAAGTGTATCGGCGCTTACGCCATAGCCGTGCTCGACCAGCGCGATCCCCGCACCTTGGTGGCCGCACGCAAGGGCTCGCCTATGGTGATTGGCATTGGTGAGAACGATAGCGAGTTTTTCATCGCCTCCGACGCCACTCCCATCGCCGAGTACACGAAGAATGTGGTGTATGTGGATGATGAGCAGATCGCTGTTTGTCATCCCGGTCAGCCACTCGACATCACCGACCTCAGAAACCAGCACGTAGACGTGTCGGTGAAGACCATCGACATGGATCTCGACATGCTCGACAAGGGAGGATTCCCCCATTACATGCTGAAGGAGATATTCGACCAGCCCAATTGCCTGCGCGACTGCATGCGTGGCCGACTCTTCGCCGAGGACGACATGGGTGGCAACGACGCCTACGACCCCTCGACAGGTTACGCCGACCCCAATGTGCACAACGATGTGGTGCTGAGCGCCGTGCGCAACAACCGCGACCGTTTGCTCTCAGCTTCGCGATTCATCATCGTGGCGTGTGGAACGTCGTGGCACGCTGGTCTCATCGGCAAGCAGCTCATTGAGCACTACTGCAAGATTCCGGTGGAGGTCGACTACGCGTCGGAGTTCCGCTATCGCGACCCGGTGATCTATCCCACCGATGTGGTGATAGCCATCTCGCAGAGTGGTGAGACCGCCGACACGCTGGCTGCCATCAAACTGGCCAAGGAGAAGGGCGCTTGCATCTTCGGCATCGTCAACGCCGTGGGGTCGAGCATCGCACGCGAAACCGACACGGGCATCTATATCCATGTGGGACCGGAGATTGGCGTGGCTTCCACCAAAGCCTTCACGGGTCAGCTCACATGCCTCATCCTCCTGGCTTTGGCCCTCGGACACACCAAGGGCACCATCGATGAGAAGGAGTATGTGGATATGATTCATGAGCTTAACGCCATCCCCGCCAAGATCGAGGAGGTGCTGAAGCACAATGAGGACATTCGACTCCTGGCGCGTACCTACACCTACGCCACCAATTTCCTCTACCTCGGACGAGGTTGGAACTATCCGGTGGCCCTGGAGGGAGCGCTCAAACTGAAGGAAATATCATACATCCACGCTGAGGGATACCCCGCAGCCGAGATGAAGCACGGCCCTATCGCTTTGGTCGACAACATGATGCCGTGCCTCTTTGTGGCCACGCACCACAAGGGATACGAGAAGATCATATCGAACATGCAGGAGGTGAAGGCGCGTGGCGGGCGCATCATCGCTGTGGTGTCGGCCAACGACGATGAGGTGAGCAAGATTGCCGACGCCGTTATTGAGGTGCCCGACACGCTGGCCCCGCTGGCCCCGCTGCTCTCCGTCATCCCCTTGCAGATGTTGGCTTACCACATCGCCGTGGAGAAAGGACTTAATGTAGACATGCCACGAAACCTCGCCAAGAGTGTCACCGTGGAATAACCGATTCTGTCATGAACTATTTTATCATTGAAAACGATGCTCAGCAAGGACCGTTCTCGGTGGCTGAGTTGAAACTGAAAGGCATTGGTTCAGACACGCTGGTCTGGACTGATGGAATGGCTGAGTGGGCTCCCGCTTGGCAGGTGGAGGAGTTGCGCCCTCTTTTTGAGAACCAGACGGCTGGAGCGTCGGTGCCGCCACCACCTCCCATCTCTTCGGTGGGTGGCTCTCAGGCGCAACCCACCGCGGCGCCTGGCAATGGGGCACAGCAGCCCGCTTCCCGTCGCCGCAACCAGCTTTGGGCATTGGTCGTGCTGCTGATTACCGTCGTGGTGCTGGCCGTGTCGAACCCGTCGGAGCGGGCGCACAAGCGTGCAATCATGAAAAACATTACCAACGGCCTCGAACAAGCCATGGACAATGGCGACAGCGACCCCCTTTCGCAGGGCATCAACCTCTTTGGTAAAGTTGTTGGCAATAGCGTCGCCGAGATGGTGATTGACCAAACGATCGAGTATCACAACTATTTCCTGTTCTCTACCACCACGCTTCAGGTTGGACCGAAGGACATAGGCGTGTCGGTGGGATTCCTCGGCAACGTGTTTACGGCCGATGAGGACAAGGTGGCCAGCGCCATTAAGAAAGCGGTGCTGAAAGGTGCCGGAAGTTTCTCGCTGGGCGATGAGGATGCGTCGGCCGACGACCAGACCGATCCAGACCAGGATGTTCAGGTGCAGCGTAGCGAGAAAGACACCACGATTGTTGATGAGGCTGGTCGCGCCATTGGTCGCGCCGTGGTGAAGCAGGTTACCAAAACCGTGAAGCAGAAGGTGAATGAGAGCACCGACAGCGCCACCTCGAAGGGGGTGGGCCACATCATCGACGAAGTGGAAAAGTTGATTAACGGCAACTAATTTGTTGCTTTCCAGTACCCCTGTCATAAGGAGCCTCGTCCCAAGCGTGATTCGTCGCGTGGGCGAGGCTTCTTGTGTTGCTGGGCGAGGCTTCTTGTGTTGCTGGGCATGGCTGGCTCGTCGGGGTGCGAAAAGCCTCGGCGTAGCGTGTGGTTTCTGTCTTCTTGCCCGCCCATCGAACGTTTCTTGCTTTATTCTCGCCCATATTTCGCCCACCCATTGCCCAATTTTCTTCTTCCCCTATCATCCCGTCGTTCTGCCCTTGCGCCTGCTCTTGTTCCGTCCTGGTGCTTTTCTCCTGTTCCGTGGGGATATATGGTCTATAACCCTACGTTCTGCCATTTGGATAGGATAATTGTTCTACGACCATGTTTTTTTCGGTTATCACAACCGAAATGTCAATCCTTTGTCGTACCTTTGCATACGAATAGACCTAAATAAATGACAATAACGCATTGCCCCAATTACCTCTTTAAAGCAGTTTTGCAAAGAATACCTTTATGAAGACCACCAAGGAATACATATCACTGATTGCTTCACATGCCGAAGAGCTGAAAACATTGTTCGGCGTTAAGTCGTTGCGCATATTTGGTTCCGTATCGCGAAATGAGCAAAATGACGGCAGCGACATTGATGTGTGCGTGGATATGGAACCTAAAATTTACATGATGGTTCGTTTGAAGCGCTTTTTGGAAGATCTGCTTCAGTGCTCGGTTGATGTGGTGAGAATCCACAAACACATGAATCCTTTCTTACTTGAGGAAATAAATAAAGATGGTATCTATGTCATTGAATAGAATAAGAGGGCTTTTCAACCAAATCAGGCAAGCAATCCTTCACCTAAAGGAATGGAATCAAGACATACTCAGTTCTGACGACTATTACTGTTCACCCGAGGGAATGAAGGTGCTTGCGGCGAGTTGTATGCTAATAGAAGCTATCGGTGAGAGCGTTAGGCAGATTGATAAAATATCCCAATCGAAGCTACTATGTGAACGTCCCGAAATACCTTGACAAGACGTAATCGGTATTCGTAACCATATTGCGCATGGCTATTTTGACATTGACGGTGATATGGTTTTGGATGTCGTGAAAAACGACTTGGATGATTTGTTGACTGCCGTAGAGTATTTCGTCGATAAGTTTCAGGTCGAAGACCAGTAAACATAGTCTCCACTACTACCTAAATTCTGCAACATCATTATCTTCATATATTATCTACCTATGACCAAACCCATTCTGGCCTTTGTGGCCTGCCTACTTTTCCCCATGGCCATCCATGCCCAGTCGGCGCCCTTCGACATGACGCCGCAGCAACTGGCTAACCCCGACAATGAGCCGGCTTACGTCTTTCCTGTGCCCACGCACCGACAGATGAGCTGGCAGGAGACGGAGTTTTATGCCTTCTTCCACTACGGCATGAATACCTACACCAATCGTGAGTGGGGACTGGGAAGTGAGGATGAGCGCACGTTCGCTCCCACCTTGCCACCCAATCCCAAGCAATGGCTCGAGGCCGTGAAGGCCGCTGGCATGAAGGGTGGTATTGCTGTGGTGAAGCATCACGACGGTTTCTGCCTGTGGCCCACGGCTACCACTACCCACTCGGTGGAGTTGGCGGGCAACGAAAACGGCCGACAGACCAATATTCCACGCGACTTTGCCAAGGCGGCACGTCAGCTAAAATTGAAATATGGCTTCTATGTGTCGCCATGGGATCGCAACAACTTGCACTATGGAACCGACCGATATGTCAACGATGTGTTCCTGCGCCAGTGTGCTGAGCTTGCCCAGTATGGCGACGATCAGTTTGAGATGTGGTTCGATGGCGCCAATGGTGGCGACGGATACTATGGCGGACGCAACACCACGCTGAAGGTGGACCGCTCCACGTATTACGACATTCCCAACCTGCGCGACTCCATTCATAAGGTCTGCCCCGATATCATCCTGTGGGGTGTGGGCGGTGAGGCCCGATGGATTGGCAACGAAGAGGGTTGGGCAGGTGAGACTAACTGGTCGGCTGAGGAAGTGGGCTACGCCCCAGAGAACAATGGTATGTACGGCACCGAGGACGGATGGGCCTGGGAGGCGGGCGAAAGCGACGCCAAACTGACCGACCACGGATGGTTCTGGCATAACGGAGAGAAGCCCATGTCGGCCGAACGACTGTTCCGTATGTATCTTGAGACGGTGGGACGCAACTCAACGCTCATCCTCAACTGCCCTCCTGGACCCGACGGACGTCTGCCCGAGGCCGACGTTACGGTGCTGAAGGAGTTTGGAGTGATGCTCAAGAGTCGCTTGGGCAACGACTTGGCGCGCAAGGCCAAGATACAAGCCACCAATACAAGGCAGGCGGGTCGCAAGCGCAACTATGGTGTGAAGCACCTCACCGACGGCAAGACGCTCACCTATTGGGCAACCGACGATGATGTGAAAACGGCTACGCTCACCCTCACCTGGAGCCGCCCGCAGACGGTGCGCTACGTGGATCTCATGGAGCATATACGTCGCGGACAGCGTGTTAGGGCCTTCCACATTGAGGTTTCGACCGATGGACAGCAGTGGAAACGTGTGGCCAACGGCTGCAAGACCACGACCATCGGCTATCGTCGCATAGTGCCTCTCAACGGCAGCACGGCCAAGAGCTACGACCAAGGCTTGACGGTCAAGGCCCTGCGCATCGTCATCGATGATAGCAAGGCGTGCCCGTTGCTGCAGAAGGTGGCCGTTTACTAATCGTGTGTTCGTGCCATTACATGTGTCAATCATCTGTTTACACCCCTTCGCATACCACATTTCACATCATGAAAAATAGCATATTCCTATTCATATCGTTCCTTTGCGCCATGCCTGCCATGGCCCAGCATATCGGCTTTGAGCAGAAAGATTATCGCGCCATCGGCGTTTACGACCGTTGGGAGGACTCGCCTTTCCGCGATGGAAGGCTCGAAGGTCACACCGCCATCACAACGAACCCCGATCGTCGGGGCAACACCAGCGATAAGGTTGTGGCCTTCAGGCGTTCGCATCTGGCATCTAACATCTATGGTGTGCGCATCGATCTCGCCAAGCCCTTTGCCCTTACGCCCCAAGGAAAGGTAGTTCACGTGCTCGTTAATCGTCCGCAGGGCGGTAGGGTGATGCTCGTGGGACTTGGCAAACGCCACGACCGAGTGGGCCAAACCGCCGATGTGGAGCAGTTCTGGGTCTACTCCACGACCGACGTTCCTCATGGACAGTGGGCCGATGCGGTGTTCCCTATCAAGAGTGCCAATGGCGTAGACATCCACAGTTTGGTGCTGGTGCCCGACGCCGAGTCGACACACACGCTGGCTGCCGACTGGATTGCCTATGTCGACGACATCCTCGTGGACGACAGCAGCGAACCTCGCATCAGTCTTAATAGCGCCAAGGGTGCTGCCGCAGAGGACGCCGACGCCCAGCAAACCACAGCCAGCGTAACGGCTGCCAGTCGCAATGGTACTGTGGTGGCTGCCGATGGGCAGACGCTCAACAACTTCCTCGCAGAGAAGAACAAGGCTCTTGTTGTGAAGGTTCTGCCTGCCCCCGGCTTCGGCTGCAAGGGCTTGCGCGTGAGGTTTGGTCATAAGCTTGCCGGCCCTCAGAAGGTAGGCGGCCAACAGATGTGGCAAGAGGCGTATATAGGCGATAAGCAATTCAACAACGGCCAGTGTGTGATCCCAGCCGAATACATCGTCGGCGAAGTGGAAATTGAGGGCGACTTCATCTCCGTGAAGTAACCTGTCGGCCCATCGCTCGGCGCCCGACGGTCTGCCGTCTCGGAGGTCTTGCCCAATGGTTTTGTGCGTCTTGTGCGCTCACTCAACGGGGCTTGATTGGGGCCTAAGCGGGGCGCGTTCTCTCAGACAACGCGACTTGGCTTGTTGCGTCAAACATCAAAAAGAACATGTCGGGGGCGCTCGATCCTCGGCAAACAACCTATTCTATCACCAATAAACCATCATGAAACATCAAGAAGAGAGCAACGTCCTCTTGGCTTCGGCGTTACTCATGCCGTTGGCACTCACCGCCTCGGCAGCGCAAAAGTCGCATCACCAACGCACCGACAAGCCCAACGTCATCTTTATCGTGGCCGACGACCTCGGTTATGGCGACCTTGGATGCTACGGGGCTCAGGGCGTGTCCACGCCTAACGTGGACAAGTTGGCCAAGGAGGGTACGCGCTTCACCGACTGCCATGCCGTGGCGTCGATCAGTACACCATCGCGCTACTCGCTGCTCACGGGCGAATATGCTTGGCGTCGTCCCGACACCGATGTGGCTCCGGGCAATGCGGCAATGATTATCAAGCCCCAACAGCTCACCGTGGCCGACCTTTTCAAGAGTCGCGGCTATGCTACGGCTGCCATAGGAAAGTGGCATCTCGGCTTGGGCGACAAGACCGGCGAGCAGGATTGGAACGCTCCGCTTGCTGCCGGACCGGGCGATCTGGGTTTCGATTACTCGTATCTCATGGCCGCCACGTCGGATCGCGTGCCATGTGTGTTCATCGAGAACGGCATCGTGGCTAACCACGACCCATCGGCTCCCATTGAGGTGAGCTATCGCAAGCCGTTCGAAGGGGTGCCGACAGGGCAGACAAACCCCGAGCTGATGTATAACCTCAAGCCGAGCCATGGCCACAACATGGCTGTGGTAAACGGCATTGGCCGCATCGGATACATGAAGGGCGGTGGCAAGGCCCTGTGGAAGGACGAGAACATTGCCGACTCGATTACGACCCATGCCTTGAACTTCATCAAGCGTCATGCCGACGAACCGTTTATGATGTATCTTTGCACCAACGACGTTCACGTGCCCCGCTTCCCGCATCAGCGCTTCCGTGGCAAGAGCACCATGGGCCTTCGTGGCGACGCCATCGCGCAGTTCGACTGGACGGTGGGGCAGGTTACGAGCCTCTTGAAGAAGCTTGGCCTCGACGAGAACACGCTTGTCATCCTCACCAGCGACAATGGTCCGGTGCTCGATGATGGTTATCAGGACCGCGCCGAGGAACTTCTGGGCAACCATAAGCCCTCGGGACCGTTCCGCTCAGGTAAGTATAGCAGCTTCGAGGGAGGAACGATGGTTCCGTTTATCGCCAGGTGGCCGAAGACCATTGCTGCTGGACAGCAGTCGGATGCGCTCATCAGCCACATCGACCTGATGGCCACCATGGCCAGCCTGTTGAACGTTCCCATCCCACAGCGCGAGGCCGCCGACAGTCGCGACCAACTGCAATCGTGGCTTGGCAAGGACAAGGTTGGCCGCAATTATGTGGTGGAGCAGAGCACCTCACGTGTGCTGTCGGTCAGAACCAAGCAATGGAAGTACATTGAGCCCAGCAATGGTCCGAAGATGATTACTTGGGGTCCGAAGATCGAGACGGGCAACGACAAGCTACCACAGCTCTACAACCTCAACGGCAATCCGTATGAAACGACCAATGTGGCCGCCGAAAACCCAGAGACCGTGAGCCAGATGCAGGCCATCATCCAAAAGGAACGCACCGCCCACAAGGCGTCTGTCCAAGTGAAATAAGCGCTTCGCCAACATTCGGTAGCGCATTAACCCTACTGCCGCCTCACCCATGCCATCGACAAGATCATGGGCGAGGCGGCTTTGTTTTTGGTAGAATGGTGTTTCCCAATGCAAGAAACGTCGACAAGAATCAACCACATCCTTATCTTCTTCCCGTTCCGTTATAATGACCGATAGGGACTCGTCGAATGTGGGTGAGAAACGAACCGTTAAACAACGATAATGGTCTTTTGGCATCTTTCTCGACGAAAAAGTTGGGCGTTCATCCCTTTTCATGTAGGAAAATGTGTATATTTGCACCTATGTAGATAGAGAATGGGCGCTTGCGGAATGGGCACCCAATACATGATTTGGCCATGTGGAATGGCCGTGGCCATATCATCGGTTTGTTGGCCGATGCAGGCTAATCTCCCAAAACGGAACATAACGGAATGAAAACCCTAATAACTCGCAACCCCTTGGGGCGTTGGATGTGCATGCTCATGGCCAGCCTGTTGTTGTGTGTCCTTACGATTCAAGGCCAGTCGTTGGCCCAAATGCGCCTTGTACCTATCGACTTGTCGGAGACCATCCCCGACAACGACATCACCGCACTCTACCAAGACCACGACGGGTTTGTGTGGATTGGCACATCCAACGGCCTTTACCGTTACGACGGCCGTCATGTGCAGTGTTATCGCAACACGCTGCTCTTCCCACACCTGCTTCCCTCCAATGAGATCACCTGTATGCTTGACGATGGCAACAACCGCCTTTGGATTGGCACGCGCCAGGGGGTGTGCCGCATGAACCTGAAGGATGGGAGCACCCAAAGCTATGACTTCAAGGACTTCGCCAATAGCAACATTGTGAAATGTATGCTCTTCACCCGCGACGAGACGCTGTGGATCGGAAGTGAGGGAGGACTCTACCGCTATCAGCCGAAGGACGACACCTTTGTGCTTCAATGCAGCGAAAGGGGCAATGCCAAGGTGCCACAAGCATCCATCACCACGTTGTTTGAGGACCATAAGGGATATGTCTGGATTGGCACGTGGGACCACGGGCTCTACCGTTACAATCCATCCGATAGGAGTTTCTACGCCATGCCCTCGTTTAATCCGCAACAATCGGCTCATGTCGTGTATGAGAGCAATGGGGTGTTGTGGGTTGGAACATGGGGCAGTGGACTCTATAAGATCAGCAATCCTTACGACACCAACAAGCCCCTGAGGCTCACCCAGTACACCTTGGTCAACACAAACGGACGGTTGCAGTCGAACATTATATGGGACATCAACCGTGACCAGAACACGGGACTGCTCTGGGTGGGAACCAACGAAGGCCTTACACTTGTGGAGAATGCCGACCAGCCCCATAGCAACCTGTTGGCCTTGCCGGCTTCCCTGAATCCGGAGCCCGATTATTTTGGCAGGGGTGCCTCATGTTTCTTATGCGACCGCGACAACCAGATGTGGGCGGTTGCAGGTCAGCATGGAATGGTTCTGGCTCAAACTAACCCTTTGTTTTTCAGCCAACGCTTGTTGCCCCCGCGCTATTTGTACAATGATGTCATTACGTGTCTTGAGGTCATGCCCAACGGAAACGTGTGGGTGGGATTGCGACGCAAGGGACTTCTCGTTTATCCTGACAACAAGAAGGACAACTACTCCCTGGTGTCTTTACCGTCGTCCGCCAGTTTCATCAAGCCCCTGACGGCTAACGCCGCCCTTGTGGGAACAGAGTTTGCGGGACTGTATGTCGTTGAGAATGGCAAGATTACGCGGCAATTCAACAAGGATAATTGCCCTTTCATCAAGACGGACAATATCTACTGTCTTGCTTTCGACAAACATTCCAACTGGCTCATAGGCACCTATCAAGGTTTGAGCGTGCGCTTTGCCAATGGAAAGGGGGTGCATGTGGAGGGCAAGCAGCTTGGCTTGCTCGCCAATTCTGACATCCGATCCATCACGAGCGCCGCAGACGGAACCATCTGGCTGGGCACTCGCAAAAACGGACTGCTTAGGTTGCGGGGCGACCTAAGCAAACCAAACGACATGACGTTGCGTCAATACACTCGATTGGCCGACACCGAACTGGAGTTGCGCAACGTGTTCAAACTGCTCGTCGACCGCCGCGGACGCCTCTGGGCCTGCACCAAAGAGGCGGGCCTGCTTGTTTATGACGCCAAGAACGACAGGATGATGAGTGCAAGCAGTCGCTTCGGAATACCCGACAAGGAGGTGTATAGCATCGAAGAGAGCGCCAATGGCAACCTGTGGATTGCTATGCGCAACGAACTGATATGCTTGTCGTTTGACGCCGACGGGATGGTGGGAGGCATGCGCACCTACCAGCGCCGCATGGTCATCGGATCGCAATACTTTGGCTACGGGCAGTCGTCGGCCAACAACGCCGACGGCATCGCGTTTGGTTTCAACACCGGATTTGTCTCGTTCCCCGACCTGCTTCCCGCGAGCGAGAGCAACCCCTTCCGCCCCATGATTACCGACATCTTGGTAGACGGCATGCCCATCAGCCTCATGAAAGAGGACGAACGCAACGATGTCAGCCCACTGCTGCCTCCCTACACAGAGACGCTTACACTTGCGCCCATGCAGCGTGAACTGACGCTAAGGTATTCCTCGTTCAACTACAACAGTGAGACCTGTCCGCGTTTCTCTTACCGATTGGAGGGCTACGACGACGATTGGATGTATCCCGACGCCAGTCAGAGCGAGGTGGTGTATAGTAATCTGACACCGGGAAGCTATACCTTCCGCCTGCGCCATACCGACGCATCGGGCAACTGGAGCGCCGACGAGCAGGTTATACACATCCATGTGTTGGCGCCCTTCTACCTGCGCTGGTATGCGTGGGTGGTCTATGTGATCCTGATGGGGTGTGCCATCTACATGGTGGTGCGCTATTTTAAGAACAAGGAAGAAGTGAACCGCCAGTTGCAGTTGGCCCACATGGAGCGCCATAACATTGAACAACTGAACCACAAGAAGCTGCAGTTCTTCACCAATATCACCCACGACCTGATGACGCCGCTCACCATCATATCGGCCACTATCAGCCAATTGGTGCAAACCTACCCCGAGGCGAAGGACGATTGCCGAACCATCAACAGCAACGTGAACCGCCTGATGCGCTTGTTGCAGCAAATTCTGGAGTTCCGTAAGACCGAGACGGGCAACCAGCACCTGCGGGTGTCGCAGGGCTCTGTGAGCGATTTTGTGCGCAATGAGGTGGAGAGCATCATGCCCATCACGTACAAAAAGAACATCCGGTTGTCGGTAAACTGCCAGCCCGAACACATTGTGGGCTACTTTGATTGCGACAAGCTCGACAAGATACTCTACAACCTCATTTCGAACGCCACGAAGTATAATCGTGAGGATGGCCACATCGAGGTGTCGCTCACCTGTGACGACGGCCAATGGGCCATCATCCGTGTGAAGGACGATGGCGCGGGCATTGCCGCCGACAAGTTGCCTTCGCTCTTCCAACGGTTCTACGAAGGCGAGCACCGCCGCTTCAACACCTATGGCATGGGCATTGGCCTGTCGCTGGTGAAGGACCTTGTGACGCTTCACCATGGTACGGTTGCGGTGGAGAGCGAGTTGGGAAAGGGCAGCACCTTCACGGTGACGCTCCCCATCAATCGTGATGCCTTTGCGGAGGAAGAGATTGAAGACTCCATGCAGATGATGGTGGCCAACATGAGCACCACTGCCGACACCAAGCCCGTGAGGCCGGCCAACAAGCAGGCACCTACCATTCTCGTTGTGGAGGACAATGAGGAATTGTTGCTCCTGCTCAAGCGCTTGCTCGAACCCAACTACCAAGTGCTCACCGCCTACAACGGGCGCGAGGCCATCGAGGTGGCCGACAACGAGAAGGTGGACCTCATCCTGACAGATGTCATGATGCCGGTGATGGACGGCATGGAGATGACGCGGGAGCTGCGCAATAGGCCGGACGCCCCCAACTGCCCCATCATTATGCTTACCGCCAAGCACGACGACGAGGCGCGCGCTGAGGCTTACCAGGCAGGTGCCGACGCCTACATCACCAAGCCGTTCAACACGTCGGTGCTGCAGGTGCGCATCAAGAACCTGTTGCAACACAAGGAAAAGGCCGACAAGGAAATCAGCGACAAGCTCTTTGGAGGCATCAAGGATGTGAAGATAGCGGGCTCCGACCAGGAGTTTCTCAATAAATGCATCGAAATGGTGCAGCAGCATCTCGACAACGCCGATTTCGATTTGCCCACCTTCGCTGAACTGATGAACACGAGCAAGTCGACGCTTTACAAGAAGCTGCGCATGATAACGGGCTTGAGTACCTCGGCTTTCATACGCTCCATCCGCATGAAATCGGCCATCGAGTTGCTGCGCAAGAATCCCAATGCCCATGTGTCCGACATAGCCTATGCCGTGGGCTACAACGACCCCAAGTATTTCTCATCGTGTTTTAAGAAAGACTTCGGTTGTCTGCCCACCGAGTATGCCAAGCGCGAGGCGTCGGCTTCATCGCAGGGCGAAACCGAAGATGCGCCCAGCAAAGCCTAATGGCGTTGGCTGAGGCGAATGGTAACGAAGACGCGCCTGTCGTGTTTTTTGGTTAGAAACTTGTGTCGTGATTTTGCGCGAACCATGAAGCCACAATGCCGTTTTGGTGGAATCGGAACGGCCTTTTCGCCCCGACGTTTTGCGAAAAGGCATGTTTCGAGTTGAGGTTTGGCATGTATCGCATCTCGAAAGACCATCTATCGTGTTGCGAAAGACCATCTATCGTGTTGCGAAAGACCATCTATCGCACCTCGAAAAGGCATGTTTCGCAGCGTGGAAGATGGAAGACGGAGCGCAGAGAAGATGCGGGTTGTGTTAAGGTGTTGATTGACAGGCGTTTGCAAATATCGCTGAGAATTGCGTATTTGAGGGCGAGGGTGCTTGTCGTTGGGAATAAGTGTTAAAATAAGGAGAGGTCTGTCGGCTGTTTTCAAGGTGCCTAAGCCTGAAGGAAGAGGGATTGAGGCTGGTTGCCTATCGGCTATGTGATAGGCGCGTGGTTGCGAAGTTTTTGTGCGAAACATACAATAGACCATAAATTAACCATGAACGATTCATCAAAAGAATCCTTTTGCGTCCAAGCGAACACTCTCGTGTGTTCTTGGATAAAGACTGAAATATAGAATCATTCGTGGTTAATTTATGGTCATTTTTGCTGAACGATAAACACCTGTAGTGTATGATAGAGGCATCAATGCCTACACCTTATTAAAAGGTAGGAGGCAAGGGTAGCGCATTTTTCACGTCGGGCGACATGGTGGCAATGGGGAATCCCAGGGTGCGTGCGTCGCGGTCGAGGATGGTCTTGGCCTGCTCGAATACTGAGGCGGGCGCAATTTCGTAACCCAAGGCACACTCGGCAATGCCCTCGTTCACCAGTCGGTCGCCGCGGTTCGACAGTCGGCACTCGGCGATGCGCCCGATGGTGTCGAGGCGCACCATGACACGGCCGCCCGTCTTGCTCTCGCGCGTTACGCTGACAAGGCCGTCGTCGTTGGAGGCGATGGCGGCAAAGAGTAGGCGCGAGCCGGTGTAACGGTTGTAGGTTATGTAGTCGTCAACCTTTATCAGTTCCCTGATGGGCACCTTGCCTATGGTGAAATCCTCGTAGCCCAGTATCAGGTAGTGGTCGCGCAGGTCGTCCTCGTAGACGGGCAGCGTTAGCTCCGAGGTGTCGTCAAAGTCGTAATCGGTAATCTTGCAGAACTTGCCGTTGGGCATAAACTTCAGACATGCCTCGTAAGGCAGGAATCCCTCGGCATATTCCACCAACACGTTCTTGCGCCCACTGCTGGTAAGAATTGTCGGCGCTGTTGGCGCAGGGGCCTCTGGTTGAGGCGCGACTAACGGCGCTTGTACGGCCGTGGCCGGTTGGGGGGCTTCCTCAGGCTTGGCGATTGGCGTCGTTGGAGCCTCGGTCGTTGGGGTTGTGGCCTGTAGCTCCATGGCGCGTTGCTCCTGTCGGCGCGCGTTGTACTGCTCAAATTCGACCTTCGTAAGGTGGCGGTTGCCACTGCCGTTGCGGTACACCCACTTGCCGTCGATGTCGACGCCAGGTGCGTAGGCATTGACCGTAACCACCAGCACGTCCTTGCCGCTGGTGTTGTCGGTGTCCCAGGCGGCACTCACAAACGACGCCACACTGTTGCCCCAGGTGAGCGCCACGCCATCGAGCACGGCGCGCTGGTACTTGTCCTTGTCGCCGTGAAACTCCTTGTAGCACAGGTCGTCGTACACACCCACGCCCGCACCGCTGTCGTTGGCGCCGATGTAGAGCGTGCCGCCGTCGGTGTTGAGGAATGCTGCGATGACGGTGAGGATGGTGCGCATCTGTCGCGCCATGTCGGGATAAGAGTCGTTGTCGGGTGGATAGACGATGGATGTCTTAAACTCCACCGTTTGCGACTCAATGCCGCCTCCGTATGTCTTCAGGTGCGACTCGTAGCCGTTGAGGCGCAGGGCGTTCTTTATGCGGTTCAAGATGTCGTTGGCCTGCGGCTCCATGTTGTTCTCGCGCAGAATGTTGTAGGCCATGGCGAGCGAGGCCATCTCGCGCGTCAGGCCCTGCGTGGTGGCGCGCAGGTGCTGCAACTCATCGTCGTGCACTTGGTAGCCCATGTAGCTGATGATGCGCAACTGCTGTAGTTTGTCGCGCAGGGGCGTGTCCTCGGCGAAGAGTTCGCCGTCCTCGCTCTGCAGACGGTCGAGCTGAGCCGCGTCGACCGTGTCGTTCACGGCAAAGTCGTAAAGCATCTCGATGAGTTGCTTGCGGCCGCGATAGTAGTCGGCGCGCGCCTCGCCATCGGGCATCATCAGGCAGAGCACGCGTGCGTAGGCAATGTAATTGTAGGAGCGCACATAGTCGGCGTCGATGGCCGCCATGCGATCAAGTATGCGAATGAGTTCTTTCACATAGGTGGCGTCGAGCAACTTGGCGTCGCTCTCCACGTCGGTTGCGGTAGGTTGGGTGTCGGGCTGGGGAACGGTGGGCTCGTCGAGGGTTTGGTCGTCGCCCACCGCATATTCGAGGAGCAGCTCGTGGAAGGCCACCATCGGGTTCACCTTCTCGCCGTCGGCGCGGTCGACAATGCGGCAACGAAGGTGGAAGGCGTCGTCGGCCTTGCTCTCGTAGATGGCGTTCACCAAGTCGCCACGCTGCAAGTCCTCGTCGAAGGAGCCCGTGAGGCTGACGCTCTCGCCGTAGACGCTGATGGCCGGAACGTAGGGTTTGTTGGATGAGGCGCTACGGGCCGTGCCCAGCGAGCACACCACGGGGTCGCCGGGATTGTAGTTTTCGCAGACGAAGTCTTTGATCAGCTCGTTCATCGAGAGGCGGAACAGGCCGTCGCTTTCCTCGTCGACGATGCGTGCTTCGAGCACCAGTGGGTGGCCAGTGGCGCCTTCAAACATCCACAGAGTCATATGGCGCAGGTATCCCACCACGTCGTGCAGGTATAGATAGCCACGCTCCTCGCGTTCGCCCTCGAAGGAGCAGTAGAGCAAGTCGTCGTCCACGCCCTCTTCCACACGTCGGATGCAGACGTTCACCCTGTCGCCCACGCTATGGAGCGACTTTGGCTTGGCTGCTTGGGCAGAGGCTGTGGGGCTGACCGATGAGGCGGCGTTGGCCGTGAAGAGGTCGCGCTCGATGGCTTCCCATAGGCGCTTGCTGTCCTTCACGGTGATGTCGCCCGAGAGCGAGGGCATGGCGCGGCGGTCGGCAATGACCTGCAGATGGCCCCAGAGCGCTATCTGGTCGGGCAGAACCGTCTTGGCTTTCGGGTTGTCGGTCTGTAGGGTGATGCCTTCTGGGCCGACATTGAGGCGCACCTGACCGTCGATGTAGCAACTGTTGGTGCCTATGGGCCATGACGATGCGTTGGCCGGACTGCGTTTCAGGGCATAGGCCACATGGTCGCCAGCCGTTTCGGCCAGCGAGTATTTGGGACGGTAGAATCGGTTGCCCAGCAAACTGTTGATGGCAACATTGAGCAATCCCTTGTTGTTGAAATTGTCGATGTAGGTGGAGAGCACGCAGAGACGTGAGAGGTTCACGCGCTCGTCGAGGGTGGGTGGGGTGGCGTCGTTGGTTTGCTCGCCCAACAACAGGAGTATGCTGAGCGCCTGCATGAGGTTGCGTACGAGGCGGCCGTTCTCGGAACTGCGGTCCACGCGCCCAATGTTCTCGTCGATATACAGTTGCAACGTCCTCAACAGGGTGTTGTTGAAGGGCGGTTTGGTCCAGATGGCAAGTGGCCAGCGGCGCACCACGTCGAACAGACGGCCAATGCAGTTGTCCACAAGTGAGCGGTCGATCAGGAAGAGGCAGGCAAGTATCCGGAAGTTGGTGTCGGGTTGATACACGTATCCGGCCTTGTCGAGCTTGTCTAACAATTGGTCAACAAACTGCATGGCGTTGCCCTCGTCGAGCAAGTCGCAGGCGCGAATGTATCCGTCGAGCGTGTCGATGGCCTCAGTGAGACGCTGCTGGTAGGTGTCGCGCTCGGCGGGCGTGCAGAGGCCGAGGAAGTCGGTTTCCTCCATAAAGCGCGTCACGGCCTGCCGAACGGCCGTAAGGTCGCACTCGTCGGCCATGAGCTTGTCGATCCATTGGCGGCAAGCGGCGGTATAGGTGAGGTCCTCCACCTCGCTCATCAGCAATAGCGAGGCAAAGCCAGCGCCGTTCCAGTCGCCCCGAACGGTGTCGAGAAGCGTGTTGATGGCCTCTTCGGAGACTTGGCTGTTGGAGGCGGCAAGGGCTTCTTCCTCGTCGAGCTCAACCTTCGGGCGAAACTGCCCTTTGGCGGTGACTCGGCAACGAATGGCCTGGCCTTTGGTGATGTGGAGGCCGGCGGTGTGCTTCAGATAGACGTGCAGACCTGCGTCGTCGACCAGGTCGCAGAGGTCGTCGTGGAGGGTGTGGACGGTGAACACGTAGGTTTCGCCCACCTCGTAGGGTATCGGTTCGTTTTGTTTAGGCATAGCTGTATGCTTGTTTGCTGTGCTGCGGCATGCGCAATGGGGGAGGAGCGTAGCCGTCAGACTGGTTGGATGTGTATCCTTCTTATTTTGTTAATCTTTGTAAAGTTACAAAGAAATGACACAACACGCCGTATTCTGCCTTAAAATATAGGAATGATTAACACATCGAACCTCATCAGACGAGCAATGCCACGTGGCCCATAGTGGCGCGTAGGTTCATCTCTACGCAGGGGTGCAACAGCAAGGTGTCGTCCTGCCGCACCACCATCATGTCGATGCCCAGCGGTCCGGCGTAGACGTTGCGCAGCGCGTCGCCCAGCAAAAGGCACAGGCGGTCGATGAGGTGGGTTAGTGGTTGGCGGTCGATGTAGGCGCTGAGCAGTTGCCATTTGGCCGATTCGTCGATCACGAGGTTGCCCACATAGGCGCCATGTTCGGTGTAGAAAAGCGAGAGGCCGTTGAAATGGACCGAGCCGTGGCCGTCGCTCGTCAGTTCAACGCCGAAGTCCAACACCTTATTATAATAGGGCTCTATCATCACGGCGCCCTGGTCGGCGATGATGCGGGTGAGCCACCCTTGTGTTGAAGGTGTCAGGTCATGGACCGACAACGGTCTGACTCCGCGCCCGCTGCTGCTCCAAGGTGCCTTCGCCATAACGTTGCTGTGGCGTTGCAAGAGGTTGAGGCAGCTGTCGAGAGTGGTTGCTGCATGGCTCTCGCCAATCGTTCCGGGCGCTTCGCGTAGGGGAGTGAGCAGGTTTTCAGCCGCCCAGGCGCGGTGGCTCATGCGGCGAATGGCATCGAGTTGGACGTCGGTGGGAAGCCATTCGGAGGCCACTCCTATCTCGCGAAGTTCGCGCACGATGGAGCGATCCCACCCCCAAGGGCATAGGCGAAGCTCGGATGGCGGCACGGAGCGTAACAGTTGGCGCGCCATGTGGCGGTCGACCAATGTGGCTTGTAGGTCGCGTCCTGTTGCCGCAAAGGCTTCATGGGCAAAGGAAGCGTCGTCTACCAGCACCACATCGCCCTTTTGGGCCCACAACGCAGGCAGGAAACCAAGGTCGTGGCGCAGCTCGCGAGCGGCTCGAGGGGGTGTCGTCCGGTCGCGGTTGGCCGCCAGCATGATGTCGTGTTCGGGGTTGAAAATATATAAATCCATCGTTTGTCAGGGTTCAATTGGTTAGCGCAAAGTTACGAAAAAAGGGCCAACGGGAGGACGAAAGCGTCAACCTTTTGCGGTAAGAAGCCCATTCTTTTGCGGTAAGAAGTCCTTTCTTTTCTGGGTGCCCTGGCTTTCTTTTGGAGTGCTTGGTGGGTTCTCCGGCATTCGCAGGGTTGGCTTGTCGCCTTTGTTCGTCGATGTTTCTGACGACTTCGAACCATGGCTTACTTCGCATTTTGTGCATCTTTTGCCATGGATGCCTTGTCGAATTGTCTGCATCGCCCCGTTTGCCGACGCTCTCCGCCCCAATGTTGCATAGGAGCGGCTCCTCACATGCGTTCCGATAAGATTAAATAATATAAAATGCGAAACTTTTGCAACCTTGACTTTGCAATAATAAAATAAAGTATTATCTTTGCATCGAATTACCGAGCTAATCAAAAAGATCGCTATGGAGGTTTTCTTTCGTACACACGCCTACCTGGTGGAGCATAACAAAGCGACAGTCAAGCGCGTCCTCATGGACGAGATTGACTGGAGTGAACGGCTCATTGGTATTAAGGGAACGCGCGGAGTGGGAAAGACTTCGTTCCTGTTGGAATATGCCAAGGAAAACTATGGCAAGGAAGACCGTAAGTGTCTCTATGTCAACATGAACAACTTCTACTTCCAAGGACGTGGGTTAGCCGATTTCGCCGAGGATTTTGTGAATCAAGGTGGACGGGTGTTACTCATCGACCAAGTGTTCAAACAGCCCAACTGGAGCCGTGAACTGAGGTTGTGTTACGACCGTTTCCCACAACTCAAAATCATCTTCACGGGATCGAGTGTCATGCGATTGAAGGAGGAAAACCCAGAGATTGGCGGCATCGTAAAGAGCTATAACTTGCGCGGTTTCTCGTTTCGCGAGTATCTGAACCTCATGACTGGAGAGAATTTCCAGCCCTATACGCTCGACGAAATCGTAAATAACCACGAGCATATCGTTAAGAAAATCCTGCCCAGTTGTAGTCCGGCTCGCTATTTTGGCGATTATCTGCACCATGGATTCTACCCATTCTTCCTGGAAAACAGTAACTTCTCGGAGAACCTGCTCAAGACTATGAACATGATGACCGAGGTGGACATACTGCTCATCAAGCAGATAGAACTGAAGTATCTCACAAAAATCAAGAAGCTGTTTTACTTGCTCGCTGTCGACGGGCCGCAGGCGCCCAACGTCTCGCAATTGGCTCAGCAGATCGATACCAGCCGCGCCACGGTGATGAACTACATCAAATACCTGGCCGATGCGCGGCTCATCAACATGATTTACTCGCCAGGACAAAGGTTCCCGAAGAAGCCGGCAAAGGTCATGATGCACAACCCCAACCTGATGTACGCCATCTATCCCATCAAGGTCGATGAGCAAGATCTTATGGAGACGTTCTTTGTCAACACCATGTGGAAGGACCATCTCGTCAACCAAGGCACCAAAAACCAGTTCTACCTCATCGACGGAAAGCAGAAATACCGAGTGTGCGACGCCCGAGCCACAGGCAAAGTGAGATACACGGGCGACACCATCTACGCACGATATAACACGGAGGTGGGCCGCGACAACCAAATACCGCTCTGGCTCTTCGGCTTCCTTTATTAGCCAATGGCTAACAATGAAGTCGCCGAAAACCATAGCTTAGGTTGCCACAAACCACCGACCAACACCCCAACGATACTTTACAATAAAATAAAACGATACATAAACATTAATCATCTAATTTAAGAAAAATGGCAAAAGAAAAGAAATTCATGACATGTGATGGTAACACCGCTGCCGCGCACGTGAGCTACATGTTCACCGAGGTTGCTGGTATCTACCCCATCACCCCGTCTTCTCCTATGGCCGAGCACGTCGACGAATGGGCTGCCAAGGGGCGTAAGAATCTTTTTGGTCAGACTGTCAGCGTACAGGAGATGGAGTCTGAGGGTGGCGCCGCAGGCGCTGTTCATGGCTCACTGCAGGCCGGTGCCTTGACCTCTACGTACACAGCTTCGCAGGGCTTGCTCCTGATGATCCCCAATATGTACAAGATTGCCGGTGAGTTGCTGCCTTGCGTATTCAACGTTTCCGCTCGTACGTTGGCCAGTCACTCACTCTGTATCTTTGGTGACCACCAGGATGTTATGGCTTGCCGCCAGACAGGTTTCGCCATGTTCTGCTCAGGCTCTGTGCAGGAGGTGATGGACCTCTCTGCTGTGCCTTACCTCTCCACGCTCGAGAGCTCAGTGCCTTTCATCAACTTCTTTGATGGTTTCCGCACCTCTCACGAGTATCACAAGGTTGAGGAGATGGACATGGAGGACATCCGCCCGCTCGTTAATCCTGAGTGGATTAAGCGTTTCCGCGACCGTGCCATGTCGCCTGAGCGTCCCGACACACGTGGTACCGCCGAGAACCCTGAGACATTCTTCACACACCGCGAGGCTTGCAACAAGTATTACGATGCCATCCCCGCCATCGTGGAGAAGCACTTGGCTGAGATTTCAAAGATCACCGGCCGCGAATACCACCTCTTCAACTACTACGGTGCACCCGATGCAGAGCATATCATCGTGCTCATGGGATCGGCTACCGAGGCCGCTCGTGAGGCCATTGACTTCCTCACCAAGCAGGGCAAGAAGGTCGGTATGGTCGCCGTTCACCTCTATCGTCCGTTCAGCGTGGAGGCCATCCGCAAGGCTATCCCCGACACGGTGAAGCGCATTGCCGTGCTCGACCGCACCAAGGAGCCTGGAGCCGATGGCGAGCCTTTGTATCTCGACGTGAAGGCTGCCCTCTACGACGATCCTCGCAAACCGCTGATCGTTGGTGGCCGCTATGGTCTCGGTTCATCAGACACCACACCCGCCAAGATCATCTCTGTGTTCAACAACCTCGATCTCAACACTCCGAAGGATCACTTCACAGTGGGTATCGTAGACGATGTTACGTTTACCAGCCTGCCTGAGGTGGAGGAAATCCCCATGGGTGGTGACTCATTGTTCGAGGCTAAGTTCTTCGGCTTGGGTTCAGACGGTACCGTTGGTGCCAACAAGAACTCGGTGCAGATCATTGGTAACAACACCAACAAATATTGCCAGGCATACTTCTCTTACGACTCTAAGAAGTCGGGAGGTTTCACTTGCTCACACTTGCGTTTCGGCGACGAGCCCATCCACAGCGCATACCAGGTGAACACGCCAAACTTCGTGGCTTGCCACGTACAGGCTTACCTGCACATGTATGATGTGACACGTGGCCTTCGCGACGGTGGTACATTCCTGCTCAACACAATTTTCGATGGCGATGAGCTCGTCAACTTCATCCCCAACAAGGTGAAGCGCTACTTCGCTAAGCACAACATCACGGTGTATTACATCAACGCAACGAAGATTGGACAGGAGATTGGCCTTGGCAACCGCACCAACACCATCCTGCAGTCAGCATTCTTCCGCATCACTAAGGTGATTCCTACTGAGCTCGCTGTGGAGCAGATGAAGAAGTTCATCGTGAAGTCTTACGGCAAGAAGGGTGAGGATGTGGTCAACAAGAACTACGCCGCCGTTGATCGCGGTGGCGAGTATAAGCAGTTGGCTGTTGACCCCGCTTGGGCAAACCTCGCTGATGACGCAGTGGTCGAGGACGACGCTCCCGCATTCGTGAAGGAGATTGTTCGCCCGATGAACGCTCAGGCCGGTGACCTGCTGAAGGTTTCTGACTTCGTTAAGTTCAACACTACTGACGGTACATGGCAGACAGGCACAGCCGCTTACGACAAGCGTGGTGTGGAGGCATTCGTTCCTGTTTGGAATGTGGAGAACTGTATCCAGTGTAACAAGTGTTCGTTCTGCTGTCCTCACGGCTGTATCCGTCCGTTCGTTCTCGACGAGCAGGAGGCTGCTGGCTTTGATGGCGAGACTCAGGACATCTTGGCTCCGAAGGCAATCAAGGGTATGAAGTTCCGTATGGAGGTTTCTGTGCTCGACTGTCTGGGTTGCGGCAACTGTGTTGACGTTTGCCCGGGTAAGAAGAACAAGGAGACAGGCAAGGTTGAGAAGGCCCTGAAGATGGTTCCTTTCAACGTGGACGATCCCGCAATGAAGAAGGAGGTTGACAACTGGACTTACCTCGTGAAGAACGTGAAGTCAAAGCAAGACCTCATCGATATCAAGCAGAGCCCGAAGAACTCTCAGTTCGCCGACACTCTGTTTGAGTTCTCTGGCGCATGCGCTGGTTGCGGTGAGACTCCGTATGTGAAGCTCATTAGCCAGCTTTTCGGTGACCGTGAGATGATTGCCAACGCTACAGGTTGCTCAAGCATCTACTCGGCTTCTGTACCTTCTACTCCTTATTGCAAGAACGACAAGGGTCAGGGTCCTGCCTTCAACAACTCTCTGTTTGAGGACTTCTGTGAGTTTGGTCTGGGTATGTCACTGGCCAACAAGAAGATGAAGGAGCGCATCTGCCACTTGCTCAATGAGGCCAAGGGCAACGAGAATGTTCCTGAGGAGTTCGTAGCAGCCGCCGACAACTGGATGGCCAACATGAACGACGCCGACGGCTCTAAGGTCGCAGCTGCCGAATTGAAGCCGCTGATCGCAGCTGGCGCAGAGAAGGGCTGCCCCATTTGCGCTGAGCTGAAGACCCTCGACCACTACCTCGTGAAGCGTTCACAGTGGATCATCGGTGGTGACGGTGCTTCTTACGATATCGGTTACGGTGGTCTCGACCACGTGCTTTCTACCGGTGAGGACGTGAACATCCTGGTGCTCGACACCGAGGTTTACTCTAACACAGGTGGTCAGTCGTCTAAGTCTACTCCTATCGGTGCCATTGCACAGTTTGCCGCCAGCGGTAAGCGTGTGAGCAAGAAGGACCTCGGTTTGATGGAGACCACTTATGGTTACATCTACGTGGCTCAGATTGCTATGGGTGCCGACAACGCTCAGACCTTGAAGGCTATCCGTGAGGCAGAGGCTTATCCCGGACCATCGCTCGTCATCGCTTACGCTCCCTGTATCAACCACGGTATTAAGGGTACGAAGGAGGAGAAGCGTAACATGGGTCGCTCACAGCACGAGGAGGCTCTGGCCGTTGAGTGCGGTTACTGGCACCTCTGGCGTTTCAATCCTGAGCTCGCCAAGGAGGGCAAGAATCCGTTCCAGCTCGACTCTAAGGCTCCGCAGTGGGATAAGTTCCAGGATTACCTCATGGGCGAGGTTCGCTTCTCTTCATTGAAGAAGGCCGATCCCGAGCACGCAGAGGAGCTCTTCAGCGAGACGGAGAAGAGCGCTAAGCGTCGCTACCAGGCTTACGTCCGCAAGAGCCAGGAGGATTGGACGGAGATTATCTAATCCCATTCCCAGCTAATGTTCTCCCGTCATAGGGAGCAATCATAATGATCCCCGCAAGTGGCTCAAGGTCTGCTTGCGGGGATTTTTTGTTAAATCGACTTAACAAAACACGATGCTACACGCTTTTTCTATTATCTTTGTAAAAGTGCGTGTTCGCATGACGTGATACCAGGGCTGTTTCATGTTATGTTGCGCTGCCATGATTGCAACCCGCTGATAATCTTGCTAAAATGACGATGCAACGACATCGCCTTGACTCAATAATTTAAGGAAACCACAAACAACATTTATAACACATTAATCTTAACTACATCATGAAAAAAGGATTTTTAGCCATCGCTGCAGCTGCTGCCCTTGTGCTGAGCAGTTGCGGAGACACCAAAAAGAACGCAGAGGCTGCCGCTGGTGCCGCCGATCAGGCCGCTGCCGTAGAAACTGTTGATACCGCCGCTCTCAGCGACGATACCAATGCAGCCATCGCTACGCTGACCGCCCAGGTGGAGCAGGCTGTGAAGAACAAGGATCCGAAGGTCCTCATCACCTCACTCGCAACGTTGCAGGCCACCTACAAGGCCCTTGTCAATGCCGGTCAATTGGATGAGGCCAAGGCCTACGGCCAGTCGATCAAGAATTTCCTGGCAGAAAATGCCGAGAGCATCAAGACTGTGACAGATGGCAATACCACCATAGCCAACTTGGTGAATGGCATAAAGAACCTGCCTACCACCGCAGAGACCACTGCTGAGCAGGCCAAGCAAGCCGTGACTGACGACGCTGTGAACCTTGCCGCTCCTTATATCCAGAAGGCTGCTCAGACTGCCGCTACCGTTGAGGCTGCGAAGGCTGCCTTGCAGAGCGCTCCTGAGGCCGCTAAGAAGATCGTGGAGAATGTGCCCGAGGCTGCCAAGGAAGCAGCCAAGACTGCCGCCACCAATGCGGTGAACAACGCCAAGGCTGCCGCAGAGAAGAAGGCCAACGAAGAGGTAACCAAGGCGCAGAACAAGGCCAATGAGGAGGTGAACAAGGCAAGAGAGAAGGCTGCCGAAAAGGTGAAAGAAGGACAGAAAAAACTCAACGACAAGGTGAACGAGGCTGCTCACAATGCTTTGAAGAACCTTGGCAAGTAATCGTCGTGTAAGGCGATATCTCATGTCGCCCTGCTAACCTAAGCGTTGGTGGGGCGATTTGAACCTAAAATGGGCATTTGGCCGAAATGGGAATATAACGAGTTTGTTATTGCTTCTTTTCAACCCTTGTCAGTGTTTTTTCCGGCATCGTGCTTCCATTCGCGTTTTGGCATAATGGGATATGCCCTATCATTTAACCCATACAATCGATGAAAGATTTTGCAGCCATAGATTTTGAGACGGCCAACCAGTACCGCAGTAGCGTTTGCAGTGTGGGAGTGGTGATTGTAAGAAACGGCGAGGTGGCCGAGAAGTTCTACAGCCTTATCTACCCCCGCCCAGATTTCTTCACCTATTTGACCACCCAGGTGCATGGTTTGACCATGCTCGATGTGGAGGATGCACGTCCGTTTCCCGATGTGTGGCAGGTTATCGCCCCTAAATTGGAAGGCTTACCCTTGGTGGCCCACAACAGTCCGTTCGATGAGAGTTGCTTGATGGCTGTATTTAAGGAATATGGCATGGATTACCCCAACTATGAGTTCCATTGTACCTGTCGTGCCTCACGTAGGCAGTTGGCAGGCATATTGCCCAATCACCAGTTGCAAACCGTAGCTCGCTATTGTGGCTACGATCTCACCAACCACCACCACGCCTTGGCCGATGCCGAGGCCTGCGCTGTCATAGCGCTCCACTTGCTCTGAACGTAAGTCTCTGTTTTTTGCCGACGTTTGATAGGTTGCGAATGCTATTGTTGACGCAGAAGGCTTTGCTTATTTAGTTTGCGCCCACTTGCCGTAAGTACATTTGTGCCAAAAAACAATAGCCCGAACTCTCAGGGTTCGGGCTATCATTCATAACGGTTGTTTTAATATTTTGTGCAAAGAGTTATTGCTTTGCAATGAGCTTGGCGCTTTAGCTCGTTTAGCGAATGCGGTCCATGCTCTTCACGAGACGGTCGTCGGCCTTGATGCCACGATGAGCCATCATCAGCAGGATGATGGCGATGAGCGGGAGGCAAGCGCCGAATGCCACATGGAATGTGGCACCGTCGACAGGCAGAGCTACGAAAGCGCAGTAAGCATAGTAAGCATACCACAACAGGCAGAGCACTACGCTCACCATGCACAAACGCATTTGCAGAGCGCGGCGCTTGAACATAAACACGGTGACGAGCGACAATGCCGCTGTAATCACCAGGTCGGCAAGCAACAATGGGTAGGCCGTGAAATTCTCTCCTTGGTACAGGCCCAGGTTAAACATCTTGGCCGAAACACCCATTCCCTGAGGCTCCACACTACCAATAGGCATGGCCAAGCAGCTTATGAGCACAGCCACAGCCAACATCAGGTAGAGGGTTTGAATGCGCTGAATCATTGTGCCTCTTCCTCTTGGTTGTCCTGTGAGGGATCGCGCCAATAGATGTTGCCCTCAATAAACTCCTGGGTAGCCAGCAGCGTGGGTTTCGGCAACTTCTCGTAGTAGCGGCTGATCTCGATCTGCTCACGGTTTTCGAACACCTCGTCCAACGAATCGTTGTAAGAAGCAAACTCCTGCAACTTCTTGTTCAGGTCTTGCTTAATCTCCACACCGATTTGGTTGGCGCGCTTGCCGATGATGGCCACGCTCTCATAGATGTTACCAGTGCTCTTCCACAACTCGGGAAGCTCGCGAGTCTCGGTGTTTACCGGAGCTTTTGACTTCTTATAATCCATATCTGATTGAAAAATATTGATTTTTGATATTGCTAATTCTGATGGTTGACGCTTACTCGTCGACGACCGTACTGGTCACCTTCTTGCATTTGTTCACATACTCCTCGGCCAACTTACGCGACTTGGAGTCGGGATATTCGTTGATGAATCCGTAAGCCTCGTCTTCCGCATTTTGGAATCGTTCCACGCGTTTTTCCTCTACGCTCTGCTTGGCCAGTTCATACTTGCTCTTCATGATGAGCAACGCAAAGTCCTCGCGTTTGCTTGAGTAGGGGTAGTCTTTCAGGGCGTTCTCTGAGGTGACGATGCAGGCCTCGTAGTTGTTTCCACCCTCGGTGCAGTTTCCGAAGTAGGTGCCAAGGTTGTAATAGAGCTGGGCAGAGTAGAGTTCCTTCTCCACCAACTTGTCTTGCAATGCGAACAAGCGGCTTTGAGCCTGCTCCTTCATCTGGGCGTCTGGATAGAGGTCCAGGTAGTCTTGGAAGGCAGCGATGGCCTTAACGGTTTCTGTTTGGTCCAGGCGCGCCTCGGGAGTGCACATGTACAGGCTCTGTCCGGCATAGTAGGACGCCATCTCGGCATATACGCCACGCGGGTACGTTTTTACGTAGCGCTTGAACGTTTCGGAAGCCGTCTCGTAGTCGCGGTTGCAAAATTCGGCCATGGCCAACATGTATAGGCTCTCCTGAGCATCGGTTGTACCCTTCAGCTGGGTGATAACCTCTTGCAGGATGGTAGTGGCGCGTTGGTACTTGCCATTGGCGAAGCACTCCTTGGCGTACTCGTATTTGTAATGGTAATCGGGGGTTCTATATACCTGATTGAATTCCCTTGCGCAGCTGCTCAAGAGCAACAGGATGGTAAAAGCTACGAGAATGATCTTCTTCATGTTCTGCATTTTGGAATGCAAAAATACAACTATTTCATGGATTTGCCAAGGAGCACTCGCCATTTTTAGCAAAAAATAGGATTTGGTAAGCCCAAATTGCAGTTTTCGCACACAATAATGGCCAAAAGAGCCCTAAAGTCAGTGGTTTAGAGCGTTCATGCATGTCCAGTAGCAAGTTTGTGAACGTTAAGGTAGCCCTTGTTTGATGGCATAGACGATGAGTTGGGACGATGCCAATGTGCGAGCCTTCCTTTTGCAACTCGGAAGGTAGAAATTAGCCAACAACCTATAGACGAATCTACACACTTCTTTTCTACGAGCGAATGTTTGGTTGCAAATACGCGATTCTCGGCGTATTTTTGTAACCTGCTAACAATCAACGTCTTGTGAATTTTGTGTAGCGTTTACCACTCCGTATTTCGCATCAAGCATTGCGATAGATGCCTAACCGAGGTGCCAAACATGCCCAATCGAGTCTCGAAAGACGGTCGATCGAGGGGCGAAACATGCCTTTTCGCAACTCGGAACATGCCTAATCGCAGGAGCTTGCCTCTCGCGTGGCGATAAAATCTCATAAAAATGGCGTTTCGGCTCGCCAGATTGTCGGAAATCGTCGACAAACTTTTTGACCAAAAAACATTACACGGTCAAGAGCGCCGAGTGCTTGTGCGAATCATCAAAGAAGGGAATCGTTCGCTTCCATGGCCCTGTGGGTGATGAAAACGGTCGATTCCCTATCACTATACAGTGAGTGTGTGGCCTGATGTTAGTGACTTGCCACGTAGTTGGTAATCCATTGGCCCACCTCTGTGGTGCCGTAATGATTACCGCCTTCTACCTGAATTTCAGGTGTGCGGATGTTCTGCAGCAAACTCTCGTTGCATGCCTCGCGGATGAGTGCGCCTTCGGCCTTCAGGCCAAAGTGCTCGAGCATCATGGCGGCTGAGAGGATCTGTGCCAGCGGGTTGGCAAGGTTCTTGCCGGCTGCCTGTGGCCATGATCCGTGCACCGGTTCGAAGAGCGGCGTGTGGTCGCCCAGTGAGGCCGACGGTTGTAGGCCCATAGAGCCCGTGATGGCACTCGTCTCGTCGGTGAGGATGTCGCCAAACGTGTTCTCGGTGACAATGACATCGAAGAAGCGCGGGTCGGTAAGCACGCGCATCGAGCAGTTGTCGATAAACATATAGTCGGTCTGCACGTCGGGGTATTGGGGCTCCATTTCCTTCGCAATCTGTCGCCACAGGCGTGAGCTTGCCAGCACATTGGCCTTGTCGACCACCGTGAGGTGGTGGTTGCGGCGCTGTGCCGTTTCGAAGGCCACCTTCAGGATGCGCTCAATCTCGGGGCGCGAGTACACGTCGGTGTCGTAGGCGCGGTCGTTGTCCTGATACTTTTCGCCGAAGTACATGCCACCTGTGAGCTCACGAATCACCATGAAATCGGCACCCTTGATGATGCTCTCCTTCAGTGGCGACATGTGGAGCAGGCAGTCGAACGTGGCCACGGGGCGCACGTTGGCAAACAAGCCAAGTTTCTTGCGCATGGCCAGCAAGCCGGTCTCGGGGCGCACCTTCAGTGTGGGATCGTTGTCGAAACGCGGGTCGCCCACAGCGGCGAAGAGCACAGCGTCGGCGTCCATACACGTCTTAAACGTGTCGTCGGGGAATGGGTCTCCGCAAACGTCGATGGCATGTGCGCCACAGATGGCCTCGTGATAGACAAACTCGTGTCCAAACTTCTTGGCAATGGCGTCGAGCACATGGATGGCTTGCGGCATGATCTCTGGTCCGATGCCGTCGCCGGGTAATACTGCGATATTCAGTTTCATGATTTCTTATGTGTTTTATATTTGTTCTTTGGATTGTTGGGGAGCGTGGATTGAGCCTCCTTCCCACAGTTTTTCTTCCTCGTCTTCCACGATATTGAGCATCTTGAACGTGGCTTTGATGGCCGCCTCCGTCTGGTCGGCGTCGAGTCCGTGGGTGCGAATGACGCGTCCTCCGTCGCATTGCCATGTAATGATGGTCTGCACCAATGCGTCGGTGTGGCCTCCGGGCGGAATGGTCACGGTGTAGTTGGCCAATCGTGGGAAGGTGCGGTTGAGGTTCTCCTTATACACCTTGCGCAAGGCTTTCACAAAGGCGTCGTACTGACCGTCGCCGGTAGCGTCGGCCGTATATTCCTCACCGTTGATTTCCACCTTCAGGCTGGCGATGGGTTTCAGCCCATACGACGTGGAGACCATGTAGCTGAGGAGCTTCACCCGTTCCACGGGTGTGTTGTGCTTCAGCACGTCGGCAATGATGTAAGGCAGGTCGTCTTGGGTTACCATCTCCTTACGGTCGCCCAGTTCGGTGATGCGCCGTGTTACGCGTCGTGTCTGTTCGGGCGTCAGTTCCAAGCCCAGTTCCTCCAGGTTCATCTCAATGTTTGCCTTGCCCGAGTTTTTTCCGAGTGCGTATTCGCGCTTGCGGCCAAAGCGTGAGGGCACGAGGTCGTTGCTGTAAAGCTTGTTCTTGTTGTCGCCATCGGCGTGAACACCCGCCACCTGCGTGAAGACATTGCTTCCCACGATGGGTTGGTTGGCCGATATGGCGATGCCGCTGTAGCCTTCCACCAAGCGACTAATCTGGTTGAGTTTGCTCTCGTTGATTGACGTCTTGGCGTGGAAATGGTCCTTCAGGATGGCTTGCACGCTGGCCAGTGGTGCGTTGCCGCATCGTTCGCCCAGGCCGTTCACCGTGACATGCACGCCCTGGCAACCGCTCAACACGGCGGCGAGTGTGTTCGACACCGCCAGGTCGTAATCGTTGTGGGCGTGGAAATCGAATCGCTTGTCGGGGTAGCGGCGGTGCATCTTGCGCACATATTCCACACACTGCAGCGGGTTCATGATGCCCAATGTGTCGGGCAGCATGAAGCGCTGGATGGGCGTGTCCTTCAGGCGGTCCATCATTTGGTACACATATTCGGGCGAATCCTTCATGCCCGAGCTCCAGTCCTCCAGATAGATGTTGACCCGCAGGCCCTGCTGCTCGGCATAGTCGAGCGAGTGGAGGATGTCGGCCAAATGTTCCTCTGGCGCCTTGTGCAACTGGTGTTGGCAATGTTTCAGCGAGCCTTTCACCAACAGGTTGATGACGCGGCAGCCGCAACCTTTGATCCAGTCGATCGACAGTTTGCCGTCGACGAAGCCCAACACCTCGATGCGGTCGATGTAACCCTCACGCTGGGCGTAGTTGCAGATGCGTGTCACGGCCTCGCGCTCGCCCTCGGAAACACGTGCCGAGGCCACCTCTATGCGGTCGACGTTGACATCGTGGAGCAGCGACCGGGCGATGATGAGCTTCTCGTGGGGCAGAAAACTGACGCCGCTGGTCTGCTCACCGTCGCGCAACGTAGAGTCCATGATTTCGATCTGCGGACCGAAAAGCGTTTTTGCTCCTATATCCATCATGCGCGTTGCTTTTCAAAAGCCTCCACCTTGTCGCGGTTGGCAACGAGGAAATCCACGTCGTCGAGGCCGTTCATCAGGCAGTGTTTCTTATAACCGTTGATGTCGAAATGTTCCGAATGGCCCGTAGCAAGGTTGGTCACCGTTTGGTTAGGAAGGTCCACGCGCACCTGAGTGCCATGGTCTTTGTCGATGGATGAGAACAGTTCGCTCAGAAACTGCTCGCTCACCACCACCGGAAGCACGAAGTTGTTGAGCTCGTTGTTCTTGTGGATGTCGGCGAAGAAACTGCTGATAACCACCCTGAAACCATAGCCGGCGATGGCCCATGCGGCATGTTCGCGCGACGATCCTGAGCCGAAATTCTTGCCGGCTACGAGGATAACGCCCGAATAAGAAGGGTCGTTGAGCACAAAATCGCTCTTCAAACTGCCGTCCTTATTGTATCTCCAGTCGCGGAAAAGGTTGTCGCCGAAGCCTTCCTTGTCGGTAGCTTTCAGGAAGCGGGCGGGTATGATTTGGTCGGTATCCACATTCTCCAAGGGGAGGGGAATGCAGGATGATGTGATGACATCAAATTTCTGTTTCATCGTTGTGTGTTGTCTTTGTGTGATTATTCGCGTTCAGCGGATGGGCATGGGTGACCCATGCTGCGGTTGTTGGCTATCCGCCGGGATGCCCGTTGGCCGATGCCGCTGCGCGTTGTTATGCCTGAAGAAACTCGCGAGGGTCGCTGATGCGGCCCGTGATGGCGGCTGCGGCTGCCACAAGGGGCGAAGCCAGCACCGTACGTGCGCCCGGTCCCTGACGGCCCTCGAAGTTGCGGTTCGATGTGGAGACGCTGTATTTGCCAGCTGGCACCTTGTCGTCGTTCATGGCCAAGCATGCTGAGCAGCCCGGTTGGCGTATGGCGAACCCTGCTGTCTCCAGTTGCTTGTCGAGTCCTTCCTCCTGAATCTGCTTCAGAACAGCCCATGAGCCCGGCACCAGCCATGCCACCACGTTGGGTGCTTTCTTATGGCCCTTGACCACAGAGGCGAAGGCGCGGAAGTCCTCTATGCGTCCGTTGGTGCACGCTCCGAGGAACACGTAGTCGATGGGGTGCCCCAAGAGGCGCTCGCCAGGCTCGAAGCCCATGTAGCGCAGGCTCTTGAGGAACGAAGCCTGCTCGCTTTCGGCCACCTCGTCGAGTGTGGGAACTGATCCCGTGATGGCGATGCCCATTCCGGGGTTGGTGCCGTAGGTGATGCGAGGCTCGATGTCGGCTCCGTCGAAAGCCAACTCACAGTCGAACACGGCGTCGTCGCCCGAGCGCAGCTGGCGCCATTGGGCCACGGCCTTGTCCCACGCCTCGCCCTTGGGGGCGTACTTGCGTCCCTTCAGGTAGGCGAAGGTTGTTTCGTCGGGCGCGATGAATCCGCCGCGCGCACCCATCTCTATGGAGAGGTTGCAGAGCGTCAGTCGGCCCTCCATGCTCATGTTCTCAACCACAGGTCCGGCGTATTCCACGAAGTAGCCCGTGGCTCCCGAGGTGGAGAGTTGGGCCATGAGGTAGAGCGCCACGTCCTTGGCCGTTACGCCAGGCTGCAGGGCGCCGTTGATGGTGATGCGCATGCTCTTTGGCTTCTGTTGCAGAATACACTGCGAGGCCAGAACCATTTCGACCTCAGAGGTGCCGATGCCGAATGCCACAGCGCCCACGGCACCGTGGGTAGAGGTGTGCGAGTCGCCACAAACGATGGTCATGCCAGGCAGCGAAAGGCCCGTCTCGGGTCCCACCACGTGGATGACGCCGTTCTCGGGCGTGTTCTTTTTGAATTCCGTCAGGCCAAACTCGGCGCAGTTCTTGTCGAGTGTCTCCACTTGGTGGCGGCCCACGGGGTCGAGTTCAGGCGATCCTTGGTCGTGCGTCATGATGTTGTGGTCGGGCATGCAGAACACCTGTTGCGGTCTGAATACCTGCAGATGGCGGCGGCGTAAGCCGTCGAAGGCCTGAGGCGATGTCACCTCGTGACAATACAGTCGGTCGATGTAGAGTTGCGTGGGGCCTTCTTCCACGACCTGTACTACATGGCTATCCCAAATCTTATCAAATAATGTGTTCATAACATAAAAACCTTTCGCTATCTTATTTCCTAAACTTGTTGATACAATCGATGTATGCCTCGACCGATGCCGTTACGATGTCGGTGTTGGCTCCGAAGCCATAGTAGACGCTTCCGGCGTATTCCACTTGCATGTGAACCTTTCCGACGTCGTCCGATCCCTTCGAGATGGCCTGAATGGTAAACTCCTTCAGTGTCATCTGCTTGCGGATGATGCGCTTCAGGGCCTTGATGGCGGCGTCGACCGGACCGTTTCCAGAACTGCTCTCCTCAAACTTCTGGCCGGCGATGTCGAGGCCCACGCTGGCTACGCTCTTCACGCCCTTACCCGTGGTGACCTGCAGATAGTCGAGCTTCACGCTGTGGCTGGCGGCCGTGTCGGCACCTGCGAGCATGAGGATGTCGTCGTCGTTGATCTCTTTTTTCTTGTCGGCCAATTCGAGGAAGGCCTTATAGAGCTTGTCGAGCTTGGCCTCGTCGCGAACGTCCACGCCGTTCACCTCCAGGCGATAACGCAGCGCCGCGCGTCCCGAACGTGCCGTAAGCACGATGGCGTTGTTGTCGAGACCAATGTCCTTCGGGTCGATGATCTCGTAGGTCTGCACGTTCTTCAGCACGCCATCCTGGTGGATGCCGCTCGAATGGGCAAAGGCGTTGCGGCCCACAATGGCCTTGTTGGGTTGCACGGGCATGTTCATCAGCGAACTGACCATGCGCGAAACGGGGTAAATCTTCTGCGTGTTGATGTTGGTGTCGATGTTGATGCCCTTGTGGCACTTTAGGATCATGGCAATCTCCTCGAGCGATGTGTTGCCGGCTCGCTCGCCGATGCCGTTGATGGTTACCTCCACTTGTCGTGCTCCGTTGAGCACACCCTCGAGCGTGTTGGCTGTTGCCATGCCGAGGTCGTTGTGGCAGTGGGTTGAGATGATGGCCTTGTCGATGTTCGACACGTGCTCCATGAGGTATTTAATTTTGGCGCCAAACTCGCTCGGCAGGCAGTAGCCGGTGGTGTCGGGAATGTTTACCACGGTGGCTCCAGCGGCGATAACTGCCTCGACGACACGTGCCAGGTATTCATTGTCGGTACGTCCGGCGTCCTCGGCGTAGAACTCCACATCCTCCACATACTTCTTGGCGTAAGCCGTGGCACGCACGGCGCGCTCAAGGATCTCATCTCGGTTTGAGTTGAACTTATACTTAATGTGGTAGTCGGATGTGCCTATGCCGGTGTGTATGCGCTTGTGTTTGGCATACTGCAGCGACTCAGCGGCCACGTCGATGTCCTTCTCCACGGCGCGGGTCAGTGCGCAAATGGTGGGCCATGTTACCGCTTTCGATATTTCCATAACCGAGTTGTAGTCGCCTGGCGAAGAGATGGGGAAGCCGGCCTCAATGACATCGACACCCAATAGCTCAAGTTGCTTGGCTACCTGAATCTTCTCTACTGTGTTCAACTGGCATCCAGGCACCTGTTCGCCATCGCGAAGGGTGGTGTCGAAAATAAAAAGTCTGTCGCTCATAATTTATTATTTTACTTCGTTTGGGTTCTTTATTGTGTTTGTGTTCGCTCGTGTTTGTGCTCCTATTCGTCAGAACTTGTGTTTGTGTTCGTCTGATTTTGTTCTTCCATACGTCAGAACTTGTGTTTGCGTTCGTTTGGGAGCATGTTCGTTTTAGTTTGTTGTTTTGTTTGTTTCTGTCCTTCCAACTACGAAAAAAGGCCTTCCCACTAATGGAAGTGGAAAGGCCTTGTATTCGTCATATTGCTCACATGCATATACACGCTCTCTCACTTCCGACTGTTTGACGAAGTCGAATACCGAGTAGAATGCTAATAATGCTAATGAACTGGATGGTCATATTTTGTTCTCTTTTTGTTTTATGTGAGCGCAAAGGTAATCATTTCGTTGCTAACAAACAAATAAATTGCAAGAAAAGTTGGTAGTTTTATTGCAAACAATAACCAAACCTTGGGTTTTAGAACGATAATGATACTTTGTCGATATCTTTCAACTCGTAACACTTTTCCTGCCTAAGCAGCCTAAAGTTAGTGGTTTGGCGTGTGTCTCAAGCCCCTTGTGGCATGCTTTAGGCGCGCTCCTCCTTGTCTATAATGGCCCCCCATAACAAATAAAAGCCCGGCGTTTCCATGATCGGAACGCCGGGCAATATGTTGCGTAAAGCTATTCGTTGAATAGAGATTGAACAGCGAATCTTCTTCGTGAGCGCATGTTTTCACCTCTGTAAGCGCCCCTTTCTATCTTCGCAATGGCATCGTTTGCCATCCCTTAGCTTATCGATGGACTGCTGTCAGAGTAGCGTTTGCCTTTCGTTAGCTTATCGATGGGCTGCTGTCAGAGTAGCGCTTGCCTTTTGTTAGCGCCGATATCCTTATTTAATAGGCCACTTTGCTGTTGGGATAGAAGCTGGGCGCGACTGGGATTGAAGCTGGGCGCAATTGGGTTAGAAGCTGGGGGCGACTGGGATAGAAGCTGGGAGCAATAGGGTTAGAAACTGGGGGCGACTGGGGCGGGGAACGGATCGTCGTTGCCGAGGTCGTCGCTGTTCATGCGAGAGCCGATGTATTCGCCTCCCATGCTGTCTGACAGAGGTGCGGGAGCGGCATCCTCGGGGTTGAGGAAGCGCGTGTATTGGCCTTGGAACGACAGCAGAACGTCGCCCGTGGCGCCCTTACGGTGCTTGGCAATGATGATCTGCGCCTTGCCTCGAAGGTCGTGGCCCTTTTCGTCTTGGTAGATGTGGTAATACTCAGGACGGTGCACAAAGAGCACCATATCAGCATCCTGCTCGATAGCTCCCGACTCACGCAAGTCGCTCAGCTGTGGTCGCTTGCCCTCCAATCCCTCACGGTTCTCCACCGTACGGTTGAGCTGTGACAGGGCGATGATGGGCACATCGAGCTCCTTGGCCAATCCTTTGAGCGAGCGAGAGATGGTCGACACCTCCTCCTGACGGCTTCCGAAGCGCATGCCATTGGCGTTCATGAGCTGCAGATAGTCGATCATAATGATCTTCACACCTTTCTCGCGAACCAGTCGGCGGGCCTTTGTGCGCAACTCGAAGATCGACATGCCAGGTGTATCGTCCACGTAAAGCGGTGCGCCGGTGAGTCGAGCCATATACTTGTCGAGGCGTTGCCACTCGTCGGGGAAGAGCTGTCCGTTCATGATCTTGCGTCCCTCGATTTCACAAACATTAGAGATGAGACGGTTTACAAGCTGCACGTTGTTCATCTCCAATGAGAAGAAGGCGATGGGCTCCTTGTAATCGACCGCAATGTTCTTGGCGATGGAGAGAGCGAATGAGGTCTTACCCATGGCCGGTCGACCGGCGATGATGACGAGGTCACTCTTCTGCCAACCCGAGGTGATGTTGTCGAGCCCCGTGTATCCCGACGGAATGCCCGTCAGACCACTGGTCTGCGACGATGCCTTCTGCAACATCTCCATGGCCTGTCGCAGCACAGGGTCGATCTGCGTGTAGTCGGTTCGCATGTTCTTCTGCGAGAGTTCGAAGAGGTTGCTCTCCGCTTCCTGCATCAGGTCGTCCACGTCTTGGGTTTCGTCGAAAGCCTTTGTCTGGATGTTGCTGGTAAAAGAGATCAGCTCGCGTGCCAGAAACTTTTGGGCGATGATACGAGCATGATATTCGATATGGGCAGTCGAAGGCCTTCGTCTCGATGACCGAGGCAAAGGAGATGAGCTGGCGGGCCAAGAATTTCTGTTGGAGAATCTTGGCGTGGTATTCGATATGGGCCGACGACGCCACATGAGCCGTGAGGTCCACCACGTAGGTTGGTCCGCCCACGTCGTCGAGTGTGCCCTCTTTCTGCAGTTCGTTGGCCACGGTCATGATGTCGACCGGGTTCTGGGCCATGTTGAGCGTCTGTATGGCTTGGTAAATTTTCTGGTGTCGCGGCTCGTAGAATGTTTCGGGTCGCAGCATCTCCGATACCACGGAGAAGGCGTCCTTGTCGATCATGAGCGCGCCGAGCACCACCTTCTCCACGTCGACCGCTTGCGGCTGCAGATGTCCGTAGGTGGGGTCGATGGGCGCAGGCGTGCGCTTTCGGCGGTTGGCCGAGGTGTTATTTGTTTCTGGCATGGTTGTTTGTGGTGTTGGGCAGATGCGGCACGCCTATTCGATAGACATGCCACCCTGCTGGGTTGGTGGGCCAATGCGCCCGCCTTAGTTTTTCTTTTTCAGTTTGAGTTTGGGAATATTGACCTTGTCGCCCGCCTTCAGCTGCTTGCGACCCGGGTTGACGGCTTCGATGTAACACTCCATGCCCGGTCCGAGTTGGGTGCGGCTGATGCCCGCGAGCGTCTGTCCAGCCTTTGCCGTAACGGTTCGATCAATACCGATAATGGTGTATGCGCCCGTACGGATGCGTACATCCTTATTATATTTATTTTGCTCCTTGCTGTTGTTCTTGGCCTCAGTAGGCTTGGCTTGTTGTGCCTTTTGCTTTGCAGCGGCTTCGTTGGCCTTCTTGGCAGCTTCCTCCTTCTTGGCGCGTTCGGCTTGTTCGGCCCCCCGCTTGGAGGCTTCTTGTTCCACCTGCTTGGCCTTTGCTTGCTCGGCTTCGGCCATTTTCTGGCGAGCCCCCTCGTCCTCTTGCAATTTGCGCGCCGCCTCCAGACTGTCCTTTTTGGCTTGCGCCACAGCCGCAGAGTCGACCGATGCGTTGAGGATGGCTTTTCCTTGCGGTGTTCGCGAGGCAAGAATGGCAGCCGCTTCCAGGTGCTCTATGCGGTGGTCGCGTTGCGAAATCTGCATGGCCAGGTAGAAGATGCCAGCCACACACGCCAGCAACAGGAAAGCCGAAATGCCCAGGAACCAGCGCATGAAACGGTTATGGCGAACCATTTCTTGCTGCATTAGGATGACCTGGTTGCGCGCATCGTCGATCTCACGTTCGGTTTCCGACACGGTTTGCACCATCTCAGCCGTTGTCTTGGTCGACGACGTTGGGCGAGGTTGGTCCTCGTTGGTCTGCTCTGAAGTGGCGTTTGTTGGCGCAGCAGCGTCGTTGATGCTTTCAGAAACTTCATCCTTCTCGTCGTTGGTGGTTTCTTCCGTGGGATGGGAAGGGCCGTTGGCCTCATTGGGAGTGGTTTCCTCAATGGGCTCAGAGCCAGGAGCCACAGGCGTGAATGATTCTTCTGCTTTCATAGGCTCGGTTGTTTGGATGGGCTCATCGTCGGAGACGACGGTCTCTGCTGCCACAACCGTTTCCTCGGGAGTGCCGCCTTGGTGGGTTGAATGGTCGTCGATGCCCTCGCCGTATGTGGTTTCGGTTTCGTCGTTCTTAGTCGAAGCCGTTTCGTCTGGCTGCGTTCCCAACACGTTGGTTGCGCCAGACGCAGCTTCGCCCTCAGAGGTTTCCGCCATCTTGTCGTCTTGCTTTGCAGCGTCGGTCGTGATCGGTTCGGTCACCGTTTCGTCGTTGTCGGTCATGAAGATGTCTTCGGTTCCTTCCTCAACAGTGGCGAAATGCTCATCGATGGCCGTGAAGTCGACCCCGTCGTTGATGGGAACGGTTTCGAATTGCGAGAACGGTCGGTTCACCAACTCACGCATGGCGCTATCGGGAGTGAACGAAACCTTGTCGCGCCCCTCGATGACAATGGGCTCGCCCGTGTTCACATCCACGCTCTTGCGCGAAGCCACGGGCACCACCTTGAATGTGCCCAGGCCCTTGACCTTTACCTGTCGGTCGGTCTCGATGCCCTTGGAGAGCACGTCGAACATCTTCTCCACAAACTGCTCTGCCGCTTCTCGCTCCAGTCCATACTTGTCGACCAGCGCCAGAGAGAGTTCCTTAAATCCTATCTTGCTCATGGTTGGGAATGCTAAGCCTTATTGAGTTTGTCCTTGACCGACTCCTTTGGGCGGAAGTTCAAAACGAGTTTTGGTGGCACCAACATACGTTGTTGCGTGCCGGGGTTGACGATGATTCGCTCCAGTCGCTTCTTCACCTCGAACGTTCCGAAGTTGGGAATGAGCACGCTGTTTCCCTCCTCGAAGCTGTCGCCCATCTGTTCGATGACGGCGGCCACCATTTTCTGCGTATCGGTTTGCGTGTAACCCGACTGTTGCGCCAGCTCGGCTATATACTCTTTGTTGTTCATACTTCTCCGTATAAGTCAAATTCGTCACTGTCGGTGATGTGCACCTGGTAGTAGTGTCCGGTGCGCAACGTGCGACCTTCGGCGGGTATGAGCACCTCCGGGTCCACCTCGGGCGAGCAGCTCTCGGTGCGCCCCACGTAGTAGTCGCCCTCCTTTCGGTCGATCACCACGAGTTGCGTGGTTCCCACCTTGGCCGCTTCCAGCTCCTCGCTGATGGTCTGTTGCAACGCCATCAGCTTGTCGAGGCGTTGCTGTTTCACCTCTTCGGGCACATCATCCTCGTAATGCAACTGCGCATAGGTGCCCTCCTCCTCCGAATAGGCGAAGGCCCCCATGCGGTCGAAGCGCTGTGTGCGCACGAAATCCATGAGTTCCTGGAAGTCGTCGTCGGTCTCGCCGGGGAATCCCACCATGAGCGTGGTGCGCAGGGTGATGCCCGGCACCCGCTCGCGGATGGCCTTCAGCAGGGCCAATGTGTCGTCCTTGGTAACGTGGCGGTGCATGCGTTTCAGCACCGAGTCGGAGATATGCTGCAATGCGATGTCGAGGTACTTGCACACGTTGGGCTTCTCGCGCATCACGTCGAGCAGCTCCATGGGGAACTGGTTGGGGTAAGCGTAGTGGAGTCTGATCCACTTCACCCCCTTGATGTCGGCCATTTGGCTCACCAGCTCGGCGATGCGCGTGTGGCCATAGAGGTCTACGCCGTAATAGGTAAGTTCCTGCTCGATGACTTGGAACTCGCTGACGCCCTGCCCAACCAGTTCCCTCACCTCGTCGAGAATGTCCTCGATGGGGCGTGAAACGTGTCGGCCTGTGATGAGGGGGATGGCGCAATAGGCGCAATGGCGGTCGCATCCCTCCGCTATCTTGATGTAGGCGTAGTGGGAAGGCGTAGTCAACTTGCGAAGGCTGTTGGCGTCGGTGCGTCGGCGTGTGAAACTCTCGTTGCCGGCATCAGTGGTGTCGGCCGGTCCGAGGTCGTTGACCAACTGCTTGAAGTTGAACTTGCCGTAGAACTTATCCACCTCGGGCAGTTCGGCCTCGAGCTCCTTCTGATAGCGCTGCGAGAGGCATCCCATGACATAAAGCTTATTGAGTCGGCCTTCGTTCTTGGCCTCCACAAACTCGAGAATGGTGTTGATGCTCTCCTCGCGTGCGTCCTCGATGAAGCCACACGTGTTGATAACCGCGATCTCTCCCTGCGGACGCTTGGCGTCGTGCACGCAGTGGTAACCGTGGTTCTCAAACAAGCGCATGAGCTGTTCCGAGTCGACGAGGTTCTTGGAGCACCCCATCGTGATGATATCTATCTGATTTTTCTTCACTTTTGGTGTTAGAATAACGAGTCAACGAATTCCTTCTTGTTGAAGAGCTGCAAGTCTTCCATCTTCTCACCCAGTCCGATGTACTTCACGGGCACCTTTAGCTGGTCGCTGATGCCGATGACCACGCCGCCCTTGGCGGTGCCGTCGAGCTTGGTGATGGCCAGCGATGTGATCTGCGTCACGGCCGAGAACTCCTTGGCCTGCTCAAAGGCGTTCTGTCCGGTCGATCCGTCGAGCACCAGCATCACCTCGTCGGGAGCGGAGTCGACCACCTTTTTCATCACGTCCTTGATCTTCTTCAACTCGTTCATGAGGCCCACCTTGTTGTGCAGTCGGCCCGCTGTGTCGATGAGCACCACGTCGGCCCCGTTGGCCTTGGCGCTCTGGAGGGTGTCGAAGGCCACGCTGGCGGGGTCGGCGCCCATCTGCTGCTTCACCACGGGCACACCCACACGGTCGCCCCAGATCTGTATCTGCTCCACGGCGGCGGCGCGGAAGGTGTCGGCCGCTCCGAGGTAAACTTTCTTTCCGGCCTGCTTAAACTGCCATGCCAGTTTGCCGATGGTGGTGGTCTTACCCACACCATTGACGCCCACCACCAGTATTACATACGGCTTGTGGTCGGTGGGAAGGTCCCAGCCCGAAGCGTCGGCGGTGTTGTTCTCCGTGAGCAGCGATGCAATCTCGTCCTTGAGAATGCCGTTGAGCTCCGATGTCGACACATACTTGTCGCGTGCCACGCGCTCCTCGATGCGGCGTATGATTTTGAGCGTGGTGTCCACGCCCACATCGGAGGTGATGAGCACCTCTTCAAGGTTGTCGAGCACCTCGTCGTCGACTTTCGACTTGCCGGCGATGGCGCGGCTGATCTTGGTGAAGACGCTCTGCTTGGTCTTCTCCAACCCTTGGTCAAGGGTCTCTTTCTTTTTCTTGCTGAATAATCCGAAAATTCCCATCTTGATAATTGGTGTGAGCAAATTGATGAATGTGCCGTGGGTGGAGCGCGAGGGGGTGGCTCTCGCTACACCGAAGGGCATATTAACATGCAAAGATACTAAATTTATTCGATGTTGAGGCTATCATTTGTTGCATTTCTGCTATTTTATACCTCATTTATTGCAAACGGGTGGGTAAGAGACGGATGGCCAAAGGCATTTTTGGGGGTGGGGTGGGGTGTGGGCGACAGGTGCCCATGGTCGTTGGCGAATGGCGATGGGGTGGTGGCTGGAGGAGAGGTAATTATTGGTGAAACAACCTTACAATGTTAGGGCTAACGTGATAGGCGAATGCCTGATGGTTGAAACGATTGGAAGGAATGTGAAAAGTGTGCAGAATTTATTGTCGTTCTCACCCCGTTACTGTATTATAAGGTGGGTCAAGGCGATGCGCGTTGTCAGGGAAAATGGTTAAAAAGTTGTGTCAGAATTTTGCGAGAAATAGAGAACGAAAACGCCGTTTTTGCGAGATGAAAGACTAAAAAATGAGTGAAGAAATTGCGAAAAGGCATCTTTCGAGTTGGGGTTTGGCATGTATTGGGGCTCGGTCGGCCATCTTTCGAGTTGCGATTGGGCATGTTTTGCACCTCGGTTAGGCATCTTTCGCAATGCTTAAAGTGAAATACGGAGTTACGAAAGTTGTGTGGAGTCTGTAAGTTACTGGTTGTTAATAAGTTGCGTAAATGCGCTAAGAATGGCGTATTTCGGCCAAAACATTTTGTCGTTGAAAAGAAATGTGTAGATTGATGTATAGATTGTTGCGTCTTTTGACGAACCAACCCGTCGGGCGCACCTTGTGTCACAACCAGCCCGTGGGTGCAAGGGATTTCGCCAAATATGAGAAACGGTGCTCGTTTCGCGCGCCATTTCGCCCGTTTTTCCCTGTCGTGTGCCATATTTGGCAGACCTGCGACTGACAGATTTGTCACGTTGGGCGGCTCTGGCAGATGTGGCACACTTTTCGTAGAGTAAAGGGCGAGCCGAGGGCTCACATGAAAGAAACAACAAATTTAAAATACATTGCAATCATGAAAATCAAACCATTAGCAGACAGAGTGCTGGTACAGGCCGCACCAGCTGAAGAGAAAGTAGGTGGAATCATCATTCCCGACACCGCCAAAGAGAAACCCCAGCGTGGCAAGGTCATTGCCGTTGGCCAGGGTACCAAGGACGAGGCCATGGTGCTTAAGGAGGGCGATGTGGTGCTCTACGGTAAGTATGCCGGCACGGAGCTCGAGAACGAGGGTGAGAAGTATCTCATGATGCGCCAGAGCGATGTGCTCGCCGTGGTGGAAGACTAACATAGGGTGAGAGGAGGATACACCTTATTATATTATACCCAATTAAATATTAGGAACAATTATGGCAAAGATTATCAAATACAATATGGAGGCTCGCGACCTGCTGAAGCAGGGTGTCGACCAGCTCGCTAACGCAGTGAAGGTAACACTCGGCCCGAAGGGTCGCAACGTGGTTATCGAGAAGAAGTTTGGCGCACCCGTCATCACCAAGGATGGTGTGTCGGTGGCCAAGGAGGTGGAGCTCGAGGATAAGTTCGAGAACACCGGTGCTCAGCTCGTGAAGAGCGTGGCTTCGAAGACTGGCGACGACGCCGGTGACGGTACAACCACCGCTACCATTCTGACACAGGCCATCGTGAACGAGGGCTTGAAGAACGTAACGGCTGGCGCCAACCCCATGGACCTGAAGCGCGGTATCGACAAGGCCGTGAACAAGGTGGTCGACTACATCAAGGCCAACGCCGAGGTGGTGGGCGACAACTACGACAAGATTGAGCAGGTGGCTACCGTCAGCGCCAACAACGATCCCGAGATCGGTAAGCTTTTGGCCGATGCCATGCGCAAGGTGTCGAAGGACGGCGTTATCACCGTTGAGGACAGCAAGACCCGCGACACCACCATCGGTGTGACAGAGGGTATGCAGTTTGACCGCGGTTACCTGAGCGGCTACTTCGTAACCGATACCGACAAGATGGAGTGTGTGATGGATGATCCTTACATCCTGCTCTACGATAAGAAGATCTCTAACCTCAAGGAGTTCTTGCCCATCCTGCAGCCCGCTGCAGAGAGTGGCCGTCCTTTGCTCGTCATTGCCGAGGATGTCGACTCAGAGGCACTTACCACATTGGTGGTGAACCGCTTGCGTGGCGGCTTGAAGATCTGCGCCGTCAAGGCTCCTGGCTTCGGCGACCGTCGTAAGGCCATGCTCGAGGATATCGCAGTGCTCACAGGCGGTGTGGTTATCAGCGAGGAGAAGGGCTTGAAGCTTGAGCAGGCTACGCTCGAGATGCTCGGTACAGCCAAGAAGGTGACCGTCGACAAGGAGAACACCACCATCGTGGGTGGCGCTGGCAACAAGGAGAACATTCAGGATCGCGTGCAGCAGATCAAGAACGAGATTGCCAACACCAAGAGCAACTACGACAAGGAGAAGCTGCAGGAGCGTCTGGCTAAGCTCGCCGGCGGTGTGGCTGTGCTCTACGTGGGTGCCAACAGCGAGGTTGAGATGAAGGAGAAGAAGGACCGTGTGGACGACGCCCTCTGCGCTACTCGCGCTGCAACAGAGGAAGGTGTGGTTGTCGGTGGCGGTACCACTTACATCCGCGCACAGAAGGAGTTGGCCGAGCTCAAGGGCGACAACGCCGATGAGCAGACGGGTATCAACATCGTTCGCCGTGCCCTCGAGGAGCCTCTGCGTCAGATTGTGTTCAACGCCGGCGGCGAGGGTGCCGTGGTGGTCGACAAGGTTCGTCAGGGCGAGGGCGACTATGGCTACAATGCTCGCACCGATACCTACCAGGATCTGCGTGCGGCAGGCGTCATCGACCCTGCCAAGGTGGCCCGTGTGGCTCTGGAGAATGCCGCTTCTATCGCCGGCATGTTCCTCACCACAGAGTGCCTCATCGTTGACAAGCCCGAGGAGAAGCCCGCTATGCCCGCTCCCCAGCCCGGCATGATGTAATTGGATAACTGAATGGTGGTGGCTATTTGCCACATGCACATATCAAAGAAGGGGTGCGGAACATGGGTTCTGCACCCTTTTTGCATATTTGTCATCAAAGTTTAAGGTTTTGGCAAGAAATATTTGCGAATGTGGAAAAAACTGCTTAACTTTGCACAATTGAAAGAAGATAACAGTAAAAGGGAATAACATATTTTGATTTGTTTTAGTAGATTAGTTTTTAAGTAGTTTGTTTTTGAAAATCGGTTGTCGCGATGACATCCGATTTTTTTGTTTTTATGGCTCCTTTGAAGGTGCGGTCTCGGGCACGCCTTCACCGTTGCCGCGTGCGCCCGTTATGTTTTTTGGGGGAAAGCGTTGGCGTTTGCTTGAAAAACATTAACTTTGCATTATGAAACCAAAATTTCGCATCGACTGGAAGAAAGCCCTTGTCTTTCTTATTGTCTCAGCAGGCTTGTCTGTGATAACAGGCTCGTTCACGATGTCGCTCGGCATCTTGTTGCTCCTCTTCGTGGCCGACTATCTGTTGGCCGACTGGGCCGATACGCGCAAACGCAAGCGCGAGTGGCGTGAGTTTGAGGAAGAGTTGCGCCGTGAGCGCGAGGCCCGAGAGAAGAAGGAACGCCAATGAAAGAGCTCATCATCTTCTCGGGCGAGTTTAGCGGAGGCTCGCCGTTGCCTTTCGCCTCGGGTGGGGTGAAGGCCGGATTTCCCAGTCCCGCACAGGACTATATGGCCGAAAGCCTCGACTTCGACAAGGATCTCATAGAGCATCCTGCCGCCACGTTCTATGCGCGTGTGGTGGGCGACTCCATGATCGACGCAGGCATCAACGAGGGCGACATCGTGGTCATCGACAAGGCGCTGGAGCCGGAGCATGGCGATATCGTTGTGGCGTTTATCGATGGCGAGTTTACGCTGAAATTCATCGACCTCAGCCATAAGGACGAAGGATACATCGAGCTCCGGCCCGCCAATAAGAAGTATAGTCCCATCCGCGTTTATTCCACCGACAATTTCAAGGTGTGGGGCGTGTTGGCATGGAGCATCAAGCCCCGCAGAGCCTCCCTGATGAACAGGCTCGCCAAATAAGTCAATTTCCCATTCAACTCACCACATCTTTATCCCCATCATGCAACAACTCGTAAAGCTTTATCAGCAATGGGCTGGAACCGAGCCCGCACACATAGAACAACTGGCCGGAGCCGGCAGCCGCCGATGGCGCTACGGTCATTGGCGTTGTGGGCACCAGTCGGGAGGAGAACCACGCCTTCGTGTACCTCGACCGACATTTCGTTCACCACAAGTTGCCTGTGCCTGCCGTGCTTGCTGTGAGCGACGATGAGATGCGCTATCTGCAAACCGACTTGGGGAGCACCTCGCTCTTCGATGCCATACGGGGTGGCAGAGAGGCTGGCGGACGCTACGACTTGGCAGAGCAGACGCTGCTCAAGCGCACCATCCGCGCCTTGCCCGACCTGCAAATTCGTGGCGCCAACGACCTCGACTGGAACCAGTGTTACCCCCAGCCCGTGTTCGACGAGGACAATGTGCTCTTCGACCTCAACTATTTCAAGTACGATTTCCTGAAACTTACAGGGCTCGATTTCCATGAGATGAAGCTCGAGGCCAGTTTCCGCCGCTTCGCCAAGGACCTAACGTCGGAGCCGTCGGAGAGCTTCATGTATCGCGATTTCCAGGCCCGCAACGTCATGCTCGACACCGAAGGCAACCCCTTCTTCATCGATTTCCAGGGCGGTCGCAAGGGACCTTATTATTATGACCTTGCCTCGTTCCTTTGGCAAGCGTCGGCACGCTACTCGTATAAGTTGCGACGCGAGCTGGTGGCCGAGTACTACAATTCGCTCAAACAATATGTAGAGGTGCCCTCGGTGCGCCATTTCGCCGGTCGGCTGAGCCTTTTCGTGCTCTTCCGCACGTTGCAGGTGCTTGGTGCCTACGGCTTCCGCGGACTCTATGAGCGCAAGCAGCATTTCATCGACAGCATCCCCATGGCCATGGACAACTTGCGTGACCTGCTCAGTTTGAGTGAGGACATGTTGCCCTATCCTTATCTGAGGGAGGTGCTTGCGCGCTTGGCCGACATGCCGCGCTTCGCCCACCGCGAGGAGCCCACGCGTTTGCGCGGCGACGGTTACAAGACCACCGACCACAATATTTATCCCGCCCATCCGCAAGATGGTCCAGCCACGTTCTCCAAATACGACGGCAAGGGCCCGCTTGTGGTGCGTGTCTATAGTTTCTCTTACCGCAAGGGCATTCCCGAAGACCCGTCGGGCAATGGCGGTGGCTATGTTTTCGACTGCCGTTCCACCCACAACCCTGGCCGGTATGAGCCTTACAAGAAGCTCACCGGCCTCGATGAGCCCGTCATTCGCTTCTTGGAGGACGACGGAGAGATATTGGATTTCCTCACCCATGTGTACGCCTTGGCCGACAAGCACGTGGAGCGCTACGTGCAACGCGGCTTCACCAGCCTGATGTTCTGCTTCGGATGCACGGGCGGCCAGCACCGTTCGGTGTATAGTGCGCAGCACCTGGCCGAGCACATCCATGAGAAGTTTGGCGTCGAGGTGCGCGTGTGCCACCGTGAGCAAGGCATAGAACAGACCTTTTCTGCGAAGAAAAAGGAAAGCTAAATCTTTGTTGATTAGAAAAGAATAATTAACTTTGCACGTATGAAGCAAGCCATGATATTCGCCGCTGGTTTGGGCACCCGCCTCAAACCCCTCACCGACACCATGCCCAAGGCGCTGGTGCGCGTGGGTGGCGAACCGCTGCTCAAGCGTGTCGTAAGCCGTTTGGGCGCGGCCGGGTTCAACCACTTGGTGGTCAATGTGCATCATTTCGCGTCGCAAATCACCAACTATCTGCAGGCCAACGACAACTTCGGCCTCGACATTCGGGTGAGCGACGAGACCGCCGGACTGCTCGATACAGGGGGCGGGTTGCGTAAGGCGCAGCCTCTCTTCGCGCCACGTTGCCCCATTCTCATCCACAATGTTGATATTCTTAGCAATGTGGACCTCGACAAGTTTTACCGTGCCGATTGGCGTGTCAACTGCCCCGATTGTGGCGTTCCGCACCTCATGGCAGGTGCCCGGCTGCTCGTCAGTTGGCGAAAGACCAAGCGTTACCTGGTCTTCAACGACCAGATGCTGCTTGTGGGATGGGTCAACATCGATACGGGTGAGGTGAAATCGCCGTTCCCCGAGGTGCGCGCCCAACTGCAACAGTTGCGCTATCCGCTGGCCATTGGCGACGAACCGCTCGTCGTGGCCGGACATCTTCACCTCTTTGCCTTCAGTGGCATTCACGCTTTCTCGCCCACGCTCTTCCCACAAATGGTGGGATGGCCCAACAAGTTCCCCATCATGGACTTCTACCTCAAGGCTTGCGCCACAACGCCTATCATGGGTTACGTTAAGCCCGACCTGCGGCTCATGGACGTGGGAAAGATCGACACCTTGAGCGACGCCGACGATTTCGTGAGCACTTTGGTGCCCTAACGCGCAGCCGCAGCTCGTCATTCAACACGAACAACTCACACATTTTTCACAATATATGCAACAGAAGATTATCATCCTCGACTTTGGTTCACAGACCACGCAGCTCATTGGCCGTCGTGTGCGTGAGCTCGACACCTTCTGCGAGATCATGCCCTACAACAAGTTTCCGAAGGACGACCCCTCCGTCATTGGAGTCATCCTCAGCGGATCGCCATACAGCGTTCACGACAAGGAGGCTTTCAAGGTGGACCTGAGCCAGTTTATCGGCAGAATTCCCGTGCTCGGCATTTGCTACGGCGCGCAGTACATCTCTTACGCCAACGGCGGAAAGGTGGAGGCTGCCGACTCGCGCGAGTACGGACGTGCTAACCTTGAGAAGTTCGATAAGCAAAATGCGCTCTTCAAGGGCTTCGTCGACAACTCGCAGGTTTGGATGAGCCACGGCGACACCATCACTGCCATCCCGCAGGACTATGAGTGCATCGCCTCTACGGCCAACGTGAAGTTTGCCGCATATGCCTCAACCAAGCAGCCTGTTTGGGCCGTGCAGTTCCATCCCGAAGTGTTCCACTCTTTGCAGGGAACGCAACTCCTGAAGAACTTCGTGGTCGACATCTGCGGTAGCAAGCAGGACTGGAGCGCCGACTCGTTCGTCGACACCACGGTGAAGGAGCTCAAGGCGCAGCTGGGCGACGACAAGGTGATACTCGGCCTTTCGGGTGGTGTCGACTCAAGCGTGGCCGCTGTGTTGCTCCACAGAGCTATCGGAAAGAACCTCACCTGTATCTTCGTGGACCATGGAATGCTCCGCAAGAACGAGTTCCGCGATGTGATGAAGGACTACGAGGGATTGGGGCTCAACGTGATTGGCGTGGACGCTTCAGAGAAGTTCTTTGCCGACCTCGCTGGCGTTACCGATCCTGAGGAGAAGCGTAAGATCATCGGACGCGACTTCGTGGAGGTGTTCAACGCCGAGGCGAAGAAGCAAACGGGTGCCAAATGGCTTGCCCAGGGAACGATCTATCCCGACCGCATCGAGAGTCTCAACATCACCGGCAAGGTCATTAAGAGCCATCATAATGTGGGCGGACTGCCCAAGGAGATGAACCTGCAGCTCTGCGAGCCGTTGAAATGGCTGTTCAAGGACGAGGTGCGCCGCGTGGGCCGTTCGCTCGGTATGCCTGAGCATCTCATCACACGCCACCCGTTCCCGGGTCCGGGTCTTGCCGTTCGTATCCTCGGCGACATCACGCCCGAGAAGGTGCGCATCCTGCAAGATGCCGACGATATCTATATCCGCGGCCTGCGCGAGTACAAGGTGAAGCTCTCGGGCGAGGAGGCTCGTCGTGTGCTGGCTGCCGGCGTGCCCGCCGATATGCAGAATGGCGAGATTGAGGTGTCGCTCTACGACCAGATTTGGCAGGCCGGTACGGTGCTGCTCTCTACCGTTCGCTCGGTAGGAGTGATGGGCGATGAGCGTACCTATGAGCACCCCGTGGCTCTCCGTGCCGTAACATCCACCGATGCCATGACGGCCGATTGGGCCCACCTGCCTTATGACTTCATGGCCAAGGTGTCGAACGAGATCATCAATAAGGTGCGTGGCGTGAACCGCGTGTGCTATGATATCTCTTCAAAGCCGCCTTCAACAATCGAGTGGGAGTAAGCCGCTCGATGCGTCATCAATGTGATTCGACGATGAAGGTTTACACCCACTTTGGCGGCGATGATGAGGGTCGCCGCGACGAACTCATCCGAACCATCGAACATAGTGTGGAGCGCTTGTCGCTCGCTGAGCTCGAAGCGCTCTACTATGACTTGGTGGCGAAGGACTATATACGCAAGTAAGATAACAACAACCGAGCCCCTTCCCAGCGAAGGGGCTTTGGTTTCTTCGCCGCTTTAGGCAAGAAGGATAACTAGGGAGTTTTTGAAAGTAAATATGCGCATGCGCTTTTGGCTCTTGGTGTGGTGCCTGTTTGTGATAGGGGGCGTCCGCTGTGTGGCTGGCGACTCGCTCCAATGGCGTCATTGGGGTGGGGGGGTTGCCGCGTTGCCCGGCCGAGCCATTGTGATGGATAGTTACCAAGGCATGTGGCAGAAGGGCCGAAACAACCTGACCGCTGCCCTCGAAGTGGCATACACACCACTGCCGTCGGACAGCGATGCCTTCGCTCGCGACTTCGGTTATCCTACCATCGGCGCCGGTGTGCGATACCATTTCGACCACGGGGTAACCATGCACAAGGCACAAGACCCTACGTGGGGTATGGCCCAAGAGGCGGACTACGACTCGCGGATGGGCAATGTGGTGTCGGCTTATGGCACCTTTACGCGCCCCTTCTTCCGCTCACGCCACTGGATGGCCGACTATTCGATCAGCTTCGGAACGAGTTATTCGAGGCGCAAGTACAACAAGGAGAACAATGTCGACAACGAACTCATTGGCTCGCGGTGGCTCATCTACTTCGGCACAGGGCTGCACCTCACGTGGCGCATGGCAGAGAACTGGGGCTTACGGGCCGGCTTAGAGTATTACCACCATAGCAACGGGGCCTTGAATCGCCCCAATAAGGGAGCCAATTTTGTAGCTCCTTCGTTGGGTGTTGTTTACATGCCCTATTATAAAGAGGTTGTCGACGCAAAGTCGTGGGCACCCCGCCAACCCTTCAAGCCCTATTGGTACCTGAATCTGACGGCTTCTGTGGGCGCCAAGGCCCTTGAGGAAGACTGGAAGAAAACGCAGATGCAGACGCCGCCTGGCGACCCCAACTACCAAACAGAAGATTTCAAGGTGTATACCACCTATGCCTTGTCGGCCGACGTGATGTGCCGTTACCAACGTCGTTGGGCCTCAGGAGTGGGGGTCGATGCTTTCTATAGCACTTACACATCGCACATCCGAGAGCTCGATCAGGCGGCAGGCTATCATGACAAACAGGTCCCTTGGAGTGTGGGAATATCTGGAAAGCACGAGGTGTTTTGGCATCAATTGTCGCTCAGCATGGCGCTTGGCGTGTATGTTTACCGCCATGTGGGGCATACGGCGAAAGCGTTGGAAAAGCCTTATTATGAACGCATTGGCTTACATTACACCTTCAGGCGCCTGGGCGGTTTGCAGGTGGGAGCCAACGTCAAGGCCCATAAGGTCAAGGCCGACTACACAGAAGTGTCGCTCAGTTGGCCTTTCCGCCTGTAAGAAAGCCTCGAACCCACATCCCTGTTCGTTCGTTTGGACCTACTTTGCAGGTTTTTCCGAAGTGAGAAAATGAAGAGAGCCATTCCTGACCAATGAGGCAGGAATGGCTCTTATAGGTTCCATTTCATGGCACGTTTTCTCGCCATGGCAGAGCTTAAGTGATCTTACCTCTGCTCATCTGGCTTAACGAAAACGTTGAACGTTAATCGCCAGTCGTTCATTAGATGTTAATCCCAATGAGCGTTTGTTTCATGCTGGTTGCGGCGGGTGCGTTGAAAGCGTAGCGAGCTATGGTGGAGCAAGAAGCCGAAAGAAACGTTGGCAAGCGTTGGATAGAATCCGCCGCGTCTAAACAATCCGCCTGTTTTGGCCTGATGCCCGATAGGGGAAGGAGGGCTGGAGAATCAAGCGCGATTGAATCCAACCCTTTTGCAAAGCCTTGTGGCATGGCAACCCACTACGTGAAGAACGTTGTGGGATGGCAATTTATTTCTTCTCCTTCATCAAATCGCGAATCTCGGCGAGCAGCTTCTCCTCGGCAGAGGGTTCCGGGGCAGGTGTGGGAGCAGGCTTCTCTTGCTTTTTGTTAGCCAACTTGTTGATGCCCTTCACCAAGAGGAACACGCAGAACGCGATGATGACGAAGTCGATGAGGTTCTGGATGAAACTGCCATAATTGATGGTGGCGGCCTGCATTTCTATGCCGTCGGCAATCTTCTCAGCCGGAAGCGTTATCTTCAGGTCGGAGAAGTTGACGCCGCCGATGAGCCAACCGATAGGAGGCATGATGAGGTCGTTGACAATGCTCGACACAATTTTTCCGAAAGCGCCGCCGATGATCACACCCACGGCCATGTCGACGGCGTTACCCTTCACTGCGAACGCCTTGAATTCATTGATAAACTTTCCCATAATCAATAAGATTTAAATAATGTTTAAGTGGTTTTTGGAAAGATTTTGGAGGTAACAAGAGTCGTTGACCCCTGTCCCATGAGTGCGCAGTCGACGTCGTGTGGGTGACCGTTCAGATTGTCATGTCGGTGTTACACTTACACGTTTCCGCACACCTGCATATACAACTCCTTGAACTCTCCGTTTCTTTTTTTAATAATTTAATACTTGATTCGTCTGCAAAATTAAAAAATCTTTGTAACTTTGCACGCGAACAAAGGAGAATTTTTACAAAAGTTTATAGCAAACTGCTGTCGAAGTTACCTCTTGTTGAAAAGCCTGAAAGTTCAAACGGTAGAACAAATGCGTTCAAACCGTGGAAAGATAAGGCCCCGTTTCATTGAAGGTTATATTTTTAACAATTCTAAAATATTAGTAAAATGGCAAATGTTAAAGTAGCTATTAATGGTTTCGGTCGTATCGGCCGTCTCGCATTCCGTCAGATGTTTGAGGCAGAGGGTTACGAGGTAGTTGCAATCAACGACCTCACATCTCCTAAGATGTTGGCTCACCTTCTGAAGTATGACACCGCACAGGGTGGTTTCGCTGGCAAGTACGGCGAGGGCAAGCACACTGTTGAGGCAACTGATAACTCTATCATCGTTGATGGTAAGGAGATTACTATCTACGCTAAGCCTAACGCTGCTGAGCTTCCTTGGGGTGAGCTCGACGTTGACGTCGTTCTCGAGTGCACTGGCTTCTACACATCTAAGGAGAAGGCTTCTGCCCACCTCAAAGCTGGCGCTAAGAAGGTTGTGATCTCTGCTCCTGCAGGTAACGATCTTCCCACCATCGTTTACAATACCAACCACAAGACTCTGACAACTGCTGACACTATCATCTCTGCAGCTTCTTGCACAACAAACTGCTTGGCTCCTATGGCTGACACTCTGAACAAGTACGCCGCCATCCAGTCTGGTATCATGTCTACTATCCACGCTTACACAGGCGACCAGATGATTCTGGACGGTCCTCAGCGTAAGGGCGACCTCCGTCGTTCACGTGCAGGTGCTCAGAACATCGTTCCTAACTCAACAGGTGCTGCCAAGGCTATCGGCCTCGTTATCCCTGAGCTGAACGGTAAGCTGATCGGTTCTGCACAGCGCGTTCCGACTCCTACAGGTTCTACCACTATCCTGGTTGCTGTTGTTAAGGGCAAGGATGTTACCGTTGAGGGCATCAACGCTGCCATGAAGGCTGCTTCTAACGAGAGCTTCGGTTACAACGAGGATCCTATCGTTTCTTCTGATATCATCGGCATGCGCTTCGGCTCACTGTTCGACGCTACTCAGACCATGGTCAGCAAGATCGACGACGACACCTATCAGGTGCAGGTTGTGAGCTGGTACGACAACGAGAACTCCTACACTTCTCAGATGGTTCGCACCATCAAGTACTTCGCTGAGATGAAGTAATACCGTAAGGTTTCGAACATATCAAACCGCTCTTCCCGATAAAGGAAGAGCGGTTTTTTGTTATTATTCTTGCTCATTTGCAATAATTTAGATGATAACCATACTTGGCCCCACGGCATCGGGCAAGACAGCTGTCGCGGCACGATTGGCCCACGACATCGGTGGCGAGATTCTCTCCGCCGACTCTCGTCAGGTGTATCGGGGTATGGACATCGGCACAGGAAAAGACCTGGAGGATTATGTTGTGGAAGGGCAACTGGTGCCTTACCACCTTATAGACATTGTCGATGCGGGAACCAAATACAACCTTTTTCAGTACCAGCAGGATTTCACGGTGGCCTACAACGATATCTGCAGCCGTGGCGTTACTCCCGTTCTATGTGGCGGCACGGGCCTCTACATTGAGGCGGTGCTCAAGGGCTACGCCTTGTCGCCTGTCCCCCAGAACCCCGAGTTGCGCCAAAGCCTTGAGGGAAAGACGCTTCCCGAACTGACCGCCCTGCTCGAAGATTTGAAGAAGAAGGCCGGTTCGGTGATGCACAACGTAACGGATGTGGACTCATGCCAGCGTGCCATTCGCGCCATTGAGATTGAGACCTACAACCTCGAGCATGCTACCGAACTACGGACCATGCCGCCAATCGATTCGGTGATTGTCGGTCTGAGCGTCGACCGCGACTACCGTCGCAAGAAAATCAGCGACCGTTTGGCCCGTCGCCTTGACGGAGGCATGGTCGACGAGATACGCGGATTGCTGCAAAGGGGCATTCCGCCCGAAGACCTCACATACTACGGTTTGGAATATAAATACGTCACCGAGTATGCGATCGGCAAACTAAGCTACAAGGAAATGTTCCGCCAGTTGGAGATAGCCATCCATCAGTTTGCAAAAAGGCAGATGACATGGTTCCGCGGAATGGAGCGTCGGGGCCTCACGATCCATTGGATCGATGCCCAACAACCGACAGACAGCATCCTGGCGGACATCAAAGGTCTCATGGCCTGATGCGTTACACCTAATAAATACATGTGGCTCGCCTGTGTGGGAGAGCCGGAAGAGATACAATTATGGAAGATAATCGTTGGGGAATCATTTATTGTCCGAAGTCGGGAATCTTCGGAGGCTCAGCAAAGCGGTGGGCCAAGATAGAGGCGTGCCTGAAGGAAAACGGCATATCCTACGACCATGTCACGAGTGAGAACATGCCAAGTGTGGAGCGCCTGGTGAAGATGTTTGTCAACAACGGCTACCACACCATTGTCATTGTGGGTGGCGACAGCGCGTTGAACGACGCCGTCAACTGCCTCATGTGTCATGAGAAGCGCGTGCGCGACACGGTGGCCTTGGGCATCATACCCAATGGCCTGATGAACGATTTCGCACATTTCTGGGAGTTCGACGAGGACAATTACGAGCAAACCATCAAGTGGTTGAAGGAACGCCGTGTGCGTAAGATCGACCTGGGCTGCATTCGTTACACCAACCGCAAGGGTGAGGCGTGCCGTCGCTACTTCCTCAACTGCATCAATGTGGGCCTTATCGCTGCCATCATGAACCTGCGCCGTCAGACGCGTCATCTCTTCGGCTCACGCTCGTTGTCGTTCCTGTTCTCGTTTGTCCTGATGATTTTCCAGCGGCTTGACTACCGCATGAAGATCAAGATCAACACCGATCGCATAGACCGTCGTGTGATGACGATGTGCGTGGGCAACGCCACGGGCTATGGACAAACGCCTAACGCCGTGCCCTACAATGGCTTGCTCGATGTGTCAGTGGTGTATCATCCGGGCGTAACCCAACTCTTCGAGGGCATCTACCTGTTCCTCAAGGGCAAAATACTCAACCACCACTCAGTGCACCCGTACCGCACCCGCGAGGTGGTTGTGGAGCAAGCTGAGCATGCCCTCGTGGGCATCGACGGACGATTGATGCACACCCCCGTCGGTCCGTTTAAGATAACGGTGGAGCAGGAGGTCATCAATTTCCTCATTCCCGATTGATTTCACCTCTGTTTGTAGACGTGTCCCAAGCGGCAAACGGCTTACCGCAACGCCCCGTGCTGCTGTGAGCGCGCTTTTAGGTTGACTTTCCAATCGCTTGATATAGGTGCAAGAATGATTTTGTGATGCCAAATCGTTCTTGCGCTTTCTTTTTGTGGACCATTGGGTAAAAGGCTAACGCCATCGCCCTTTTTGCCGTTTGGGAACAACATAAGCAGCGCCATAGCTTACGTAAGATGGTTGAAAATAGACAACAAACTATAGTGAAAACTACACATTTCTTTTCGATGAGCAAACGATGAGGCGAAAATACGCGATTCTCGTTGTGCTTATGTATTCGCCTGACATTCAGACGGTTATCGTTCGAGTGGCCCGTTTCGGGTTCCCGATTCCGTATTTCTTGTTGCGATACATGCCTTTTCCTATGGCGAAAGATGCCTTTCCGAGCCTCGAAACATGCCCTATCGCAGTGCGAAACATGCCCGATCGCACCTCGATACATGGCTTTTCGCAAAGGCGAAGCCCTTTTTGGGGTCTTCCATAGCTTGAAAATGGCTATTTTGTGCTCTATTTCACCCGAAAATCCAGCACAACTTTTTAACCAAAAACCCTTACAGGTATCAAATTCCCCCAACGTGTGTCAACCGTAGGAAAGCCGCATGTTGGTTGGCGATTTCATCCTCTTAAAATGCGGTGAGATAAGCATCTATTTACCCGAACCCTATATTTTTATTCAAAATAACTCGTGTTTTACTTTGCACTTTGTAATAATTTTATTAACTTTGAGCGCAAAAGGAGGCTTGGAGCCCGCTTTCATAAGCTCGCACCTTACCTAATGAATTTATCTAAAACAATATAAAACCTTAATTGAGAACTATGAGTTATCTTAGATTCGAAAGAGCGCTGATGACCAACTTGCAAGACTCGTTGGGGAAGGAAATTCTCCGTACGAATCGGTCGGGTGCTTACTCATGCTCCACGATTGTAGACTGCAACACGCGCAAATACCACGGATTGCTCGTTGTTCCAGTCCCCAGTTTAGACGATGAGAACCACGTTCTTCTGTCGTCGCTCGACTGTTCAGTCATACAGCATGGAGCAGAGTTCAACCTTGGCCTGCATAAGTATCAGGGCAACAATTTCAGTCCTAATGGTCACAAGTACATCCGTGAGTTTGATTGTGACAAAGTGCCCACAACCATTTACCGTGTGGGAGGAGTCGTTTTAAGAAAGGAAGTTGTCTTCCAGCATTTTGAAGACCGCATCTTGATTCGCTATACCCTCGACGACGCTCACTCGGCCACCACGCTTCGTTTCCGTCCCTTCCTCGCTTTCCGCAGTGTGCGCCAGTTTACGCACGAGAACGCAGTGGCAAGTCGCGCCTATAGCGAGGTCGACAATGGTATCAAGACATGCATGTATGCCGGTTATCCCGACCTGTTCATGCAGTTCTCCAAGAAAAACGAATTTGTGTTCCAGCCCGACTGGTACCGTGGCATAGAGTATCCGAAGGAGCAGGAGCGCGGTTACGCCTCTAACGAGGATCTGTACGCCCCTGGTTATTTTGAGATGTCGATCCGCAAGGGCGAGAGCATCGTTTTCGCCGCCTCTACGTCGGCTTCGAAGACCAGTGGACTGAAGAAACTTTTCCAGGAGGAAGTGGACGAGCGCTCGCCCCGCGACAATTTCTTCCATTGCTTGGTCAATGCCGCCCACCAGTTCCATGTGGAGGACAAGAACGGCGACGCGTATATCCTTGCCGGTTATCCTTGGTTCAAGCCTCGTGCGCGCGATACCTTTATCTCATTGCCCGGTCTGACGCTGTCGATCGAGGAGTATGAGTTCTTCGAGGCCGCCATGAAGACCGCCGAAAAGGGCCTGCGCGAGTTTATGGAGCAGAAGCCCCTCACGGTGAAGCTCTACGAGATTGAGCATCCCGACGTGCCGCTGTGGGCCATTTGGGCCATTCAGCAATATGCCAAGGAGGCAGGCGTCGACAAGTGCCTGGAGAAATACGGACAACTCGTTTGGGACATTCTCCATTTCATCAAGGAACAGCAACATCCCAACCTCACCCTTGAGGACAATGGGCTCGTGAAAACCGATGGCAAGCAGCAGGCTGTTACCTGGATGAACTCAACTGCCAACGGACGCCCCATCGTGCCGCGCTCAGGTTTCGTGGTGGAGATCAACGCCCTGTGGTACAACGCCCTGATGTTTGGCGCCGAGCTGGCAAGCAAGGCTGGCAAGCAAGCCGAGGCCGACCGCATGGAGAAAGTGGCCGCGCAGGCCAAGGAGTCGTTTGTGGCTACTTTTGTCAACCCGTTCGGTTATCTCTACGACTATGTGGAGGGCGACCTTCGTGAGCAGAGCGTTCGTCCGAACATGATATTCCCCGTGGCGTTCGATTATTCGCCACTCGATAACGCACAGAAGAAGAGCATCATCGACTTCTGCACCCGTGAGTTGCTCACGCCCAAGGGCATGCGCTCGCTCTCGCCGAAGAGCGGCGGCTACAACCCCATGTACGTCGGACCGCAGACGCAGCGCGACTATGCCTATCATCAGGGCACAGCGTGGCCCTGGCTCTTCGGCTTCTACATGGAGGCCAGCATGAAACTCTACATGCGTACGCGCCTGAGCTTCATAGAGCGACAGATGGTGGGCTACGAGGAGGAGATGATGTACCACTGCCTGGGCACGCTCCCCGAGCTGTTCGACGGCAACCCGCCTTTCCACGGACGTGGCGCCATCTCGTTCGCCATGAACGTTGCTGAGATCCTGCGTGCATTGGAACAACTCGAAAAGTATAAATATTAATCATAAGGAGGACACGTCTATGAAAGTCTTAATGTTTGGATGGGAATATCCTCCTCATGTGTATGGAGGTTTAGCCACAGCCAATTTTGGTATATCTGAGGGTCTTCACGCACAGGGCGACGTCGACATAACGCTCTGCTTGCCTAAGCCATGGGGCGACGAGGACCGCACCTACGCGCGCATCGTTCCTATGAACTGTGTGCCCATCGCTTACCGCGACGTTAACTTCGACTACGTAAGCAGTAGGGTGGGCAACCTCATGGATCCCCACGATTATTACAGATACCGCGACCATATCTATGCCGACTTCAACTTTATGCATGTCAACGACTTGGGTTGCATGGAGTTTGCAGGCGGTTACCCGGGCAATCTGCACGAGGAAATCAACAATTATTCGATCATTGCCGGTGTGGTGGCGCGTAGCGAGGAGTTCGACATCATCCACGCCCACGACTGGCTCACCTATCCCGCAGGCATCCACGCCAAGCAGGTGAGCGGCAAGCCGCTGTGTATCCACGTGCACGCCACCGACTACGACCGTAGCCGCGGCCATGTGAACCCCACCGTCTATTCCATTGAGAAGGACGGCATGGACCATGCCGATTGCATCATGTGTGTTTCTGACCTGACACGCAACACGGTCATCAACCAGTATCATCAGGATCCGCGCAAGGTGTTCACGGTGCACAATGCCGTTTATCCGCTCAACGATGAGTATAACGCCATTCCCCGCCCCGACCACACCAACAAGGAGAAGGTGGTAACCTTCCTCGGTCGACTGACCATGCAGAAGGGCCCCGAGTATTTCGTTGAGGCCGCCAATATGGTGCTCCACCGCACACGCAACATCCGTTTCTGCATGGCGGGTTCGGGCGACATGATGGACCAGATGATCTACCTGGCCGCTGAGCGCGGCATTGCCGACCGCTTCCACTTCCCCGGATTCATGCGTGGCAAGCAGGTGTACGAGTGCCTGAAAGACTCTGATGTGTATGTCATGCCTTCAGTGTCGGAGCCGTTTGGCATCTCGCCGCTCGAGGCCATGCAGTGTGGCACGCCCACCATCATATCGAAGCAGAGCGGTTGCGCTGAGATCTTGAACAACTGTATCAAGGTGGACTACTGGGACATCCACGCCCTTGCCGACTCCATCTATAGCATCTGCCACAACGACAGCCTGTTCCACTACCTGCAAGAGGAGGGAAAACGCGAGGTCGACCAGATTACCTGGGAGAAGGTGGGACGCTGGATACGCGAGCTCTACATGCGCACGATGCATTGGATTTGATAAGCCTGGCGTCATCGCTCATCAACAACGATACAACAATTATTAACCTTCATCATTAATCATACAAACGTCTCCGAACCGTTTCGGCCCTTAACCGGTTGCGACGACGGAGCATAAATCTCAAAAAGAACAATGAAAAAAATCTGCTTATATTTTGAGATACATCAGATCGTCCATCTGAAACGTTACCGTTTCTTTGATATCGGTACCGACCATTATTATTACGACGACTACGAGAACGAGCGTAGCGTTAACGACACCGTGGAGCGCTCGTACATGCCCGCCCTCAACACCATCGGCAAGATGATCGAGGAGAACGGCGATTTCTTCAAGGTGGCGTTCTCGCTGTCGGGCGTAGGCATTGAGCAGCTTGAGGTGCATGCGCCCCAGGTGCTCGAGAAGTTGCAGGAGCTCAACCAAACGGGTTGCGTGGAGTTTCTCGCCGAGCCTTACTCTCATGGCTTGAGCTCGCTCAAGGATGAGGAGTGCTTCGCTGCCGAGGTGAAGAAGCAGTGTAAGAAGATTAAGGAATATTTTGGCAAGAAGCCTACCGTGCTGCGCAACTCTTCGCTTATCTACAGCGACGATATTGGTATGCAGGCAGCTCAGATGGGCTTCAAGGGCATGCTTACCGAGGGTGCCAAGCATGTGCTGGGATGGAAGAGCCCCCACTATGTTTACCATTGCCCCATGGCTCCCAACCTCAAGCTTCTGCTGCGCGACATCACGCTCAGCGACGACATCAGCTTGCGTTTCAGCAACACCAGTTGGGAGGGTTATCCGCTCTTCGCTGACAACTACATCGGCCGCATCGCTGAGATGCCCGAGGAGGAACAGGTGGTCAACATCTTCATGGAGCTGTCGGCACTGGGCATTGCTCAGCCGTTGAGCTCTAATATCCTCGACTTCATTCATGCCCTTCCTGTCTGCGCCAAGCAGAAGGGGGTAGCCTTCGCCACACCGTCGGAGGTGTTCGACTCAACAAACAGTGTGGGCGAGCTGTGCGTGCCCGATACGCTTTCGTGGATGGACGAGGAGCGCGACGTCAGCTGTTGGCTGGGTAACCCCATGCAGCGCGAGGCTTTCGAGAAGCTTTACAGCGTGGCTGAGCGTGTGCGCATTGCCAACGACCCGCGTATCAATGTCGATTGGGATTACCTACAGGCAAGCAACAACTTCCGTTTCATGACCACAAAGCCTTCTAACGTGGGATTGGACCGTGGCATCTACAGCAGTCCGTTCGATGCTTTCACCAACTATATGAACATCTTGGGCGACTTCATCACGCGTGTCAACGACCTCTATCCGCCTGAGATCGACAACGATCAGCTCAACTCGCTGCTCACCACCATCAAGAATGAGGGCGACGAGATCATGATGAAGGACCAGGAAATTCAGCGCCTGCAGGCCAAGATCGAGAAGATTGAGGCTGAGAACGACAAGTTGCGCGAGAAGTATGAGGGTAAGGAGGCTGATGCCCCTGCCAAGAAGACTGCCGCCAAGAAAGAACCTGCCAAGAAGGCTCCCGCCAAGCGCGCTCCGCGCAAGAAGGCTGAGCAGAAGGCCGACGAAGCCCTGTAAGGCTTCTCACCCTTAGTCAGTTCATAGTTTTACAATCATAGGCAAGCCCCGGACGAGGTCGGATCACTCCGATTTCGGCTGGGGCTTTATTGTTTTTTGTCTCATGGGTATGTGGCTTCCTCCATGGGCTTGGGCCATCTGAGTAAGGCGGATTTTGTTCTTTTGTTTTACGATAGGGTATGTATGTCCTGTGCTTTGGGCATATTGGGGCTGTTGCCTTTACTTCATTTTTGCCATAACTTGGCGCCACGCCGATTTGATTGCGGGCGACATGGGCTTGCGGGCAACGAGTTCAAGGGTTCGCTTTAGTTCATCCAACAGTTCCGGCCAATAGCGCATTTGCAGGTAGGCGAGCTTCATGCATTGGCTTCGAATGGCGTAGGGTTGGCGCGCGTCGGTCAGGTGGTCTAAGCAATAGTCGATGAAGTCGGTGCGCACTTGCGATTCCTCGAACGGCTGGCGCAGAAGTAGGCTGAGCGTTAGGCGCAGTTTTGTGGCGTCGCTCGTAGCGAGGCAATGGTCAATAAGGTCGTCGTGCTTGGCGTAGAGCCATTCGTTGTCGGCCTTGGCAAAGTGTTGGAATAGCCAAAGGGCGTTGGTTGCCACGCGACGATCGGTGTCGTTGGTCAACGCGTACAGCTCCTCCTTGAACCGATGGTTGTGATCGCCTTGTGTGATACGACACATCTCTTGTATGTCGTCTTTCGTGAGGCGTACAGTGAGTCGGGGGCGTAGCGTTGTCAGGGAAGGTTCGTCTTGTTGGGCCATGGGACTTAATGCGTTTGTTAGGGTTGATGGTTCATAGCCTGAAAGCGTTGCAACACATCGCATCTTCGTGCGTACTCGTCAATCCGTTCGGGGTGATTTGTGGCGTAATCGTTGAGCTCTGCAAGTGCCTTGTATTGTGCCGACTCGGGCCGATAGTTCATCACCTCGTTCCAATCCTTGTCGTATGTGATGCTCATCCACGAGTTGCCAGGAATGTAGGCGTGGACGAAGGCGAGGGCATACAGCGTGCGGTAACGCATCTGCTCGTCTTGGCTATGCTTGCAAAGGTTCAGGTGTTCGATGGCCTGCTTGGCATAGTCGAGCTCCCATGAGCGGGCGCTGTCGCTCACGCTCTTGTAATGGTGGGTGATCCACCAGCAGTCTCCGTAGCACGATGCTTGGAAATAGCGCACGGCCAATTGGTATGAAAGCTCCTCAAGCGGTTGGCCTTGGCGTGTTAGGGCATACTGGCTTTGCAACCGCATCATCTCTTTGCAAAACTCAAGTTTTTTGTTTGTGGTTACCTCATGATACTCATTGTCGGGCGAATAGTATTCGTTGCTGTTGTAATGGATGGGCTGTCGCTTGAACCATCGCACCACATCATAGTTGGTTTGGGCCTCGTAGATGCTGATCGGTTGGTTCGACATAAACTCCGTGGAGAGCTTCTCAAGGTATGGGATGGCCTTGGCAAACGCCCCCTCAGCCATGTATTTGGTGCCGATAAGGTCGTTGAAATACTGGTCGTCCTTGAAGGCGCGCGCCACGGTGTAGCGCTCCAGGGCGTTGTTGGGCGTGGAGGTGACAAAACGATAATATCCCACCAGTTGGTCGGTTTTCATGGAATCCATCTGGCAGAACACCTCATCCCAAGGGCTGTGCCTCATGTATTGGTATTTGCTGTAACCCTTTTGCTCTTCGCGTTTGTAAGCCATGGCGTAATAGGCGCTTTCCTCTTGGCGCATCATGTCGCACAAGGCCAAGGCCATGTAGGGCCTTCCCGCTTTGGCGAAGAGCGGCTCCAATCCCTTGTGCACCACCCGGTCCTTCACGTCGGTGTAGTGGTTGTCGTATGCCATGGTGCTGCGCTCAGCCTTGATCATGCCGTCTAACCATCGCATCTCGCCCAGGAGATATGTTGTGTAGGCATCGTCCAGGCGAGCGCTTCGTGTGGTAACCAGCAGGCGTATGGCCCTGGCGTTGTCGGTCATGCGCTGGGTGCCAGCCGCGTTAAGGGCCTGTTCCGTCTCTTCCATGGCTTGTTGCTGGTTGCCCAACAGGTAATCGGTCATGCCTGCTGCAGTCCACCAAAGGCAGGGCGTGGCGCTCTTGCCTTGCTTGGCCACTGTTTTGGCAAACTCCACAAACGCCAATGCCTCATTGCGGAATATGCATTTCGCGTCGATCTCGTTCAGCCATTCACAGTCGTCGCTGTTCTTTGGTTTCTGGTCGAGCGTCTCCTGCACGTTGTTAACGAAGTCTTGCACGAGGTAGTTGAGCGCTGGCGAGTTGGGGTTTTGCGCATAGACGCTCTTGATGCCCGCCAAATTGCGGTAGTTGCCCATCACCCTTTTAATCGAGTTCATGTCGTTGGTCAAGGCATATTGGTCGCATGCTTCCAGACGTTTGCCGCTTTTGTAGAGCGTCCGGGCGTAGATGTTTTGCATGGCCTCGCGCCAGCACGATTTGCCAAAGCGTTTGACTTGTTGGTTCCATAGGTTCGCATTGGCCAAGTCGTAGCCCAAAATCATGTTGGCGCGCATCTGCAGCAAGGTGTATTGTTGTCGCAGTTGGGTGCCTCGATACGCCTTGGCCGCATTGAGGATGGCCAGCGCTTTCTGCTTGCGTGTGGCCAACTGCTCCTTGGTGGGATAGCTCCAACGGTCGACGGTGAAGAGGTCGCACACATCGATGTATCGGTTGAGCAACTTCAGGTAGGCAGCCATGGCCTGGTCGCCCTTGGCCTGCGCCACCTTGAGCACCTCGCTACGGTGGTTGTTGTAGAACGTGTAGCCTGTACGATCGTAGTCGTCGGCCGCTATGCGCCCTTTGCAATAGTCGATCCAATATTGGTTGATGTCGGCAAGATAGTCCGGTCCATCCATTGCGTCGCGCCGAAACACGCTAAACATATACTTGTTGTGCGTGGGACCCTCCGACACACAAGCCTGCATGTTACCTGTTGGAAGAACGGCCAGCAGAACGGCCGCGATGATAAATTTCCTCATAGTTGTTTGTGTTAAACCGTTTCAGATTGTTGTTGTTGAGGTCGAAAACGATGATCTCGTCGTTGGCGTCCGACCGTCGTTTCTCCACCGCCTGAACGGCCTCCCTGATGTCGTCCATTGTGGGTTGGCGCAGGCAGACGCTGTCGGTTGGCAGTTGCGGATAGTCGTCGTCGCTATGGAGGATGCCCACAAACTGCCTTCCGCGGAAGAGAACGCGCCATGCGAACACCGAATAGGCGGTGGATAGCGGCAACTTATAATCGTTGAGGCGGCTCAGGTAGGGTGCCGCGTCGCGCATGTTGAGGATGGGCTTGTGGCAATCGGGGTTGGTCACGTCGCCCGTGTTGTACATCATGAGTACCCCGCGGTCGGCGGGAGGTGGTGCCTGCGACAGTTGATGCAGCCTTATGGTGGACGACAAGCGCATGTTGTGGCTGTGGCATAGCCGGAGCATCTCCGCCATAAAGAGGTTGTAAGCGTGCCGTGTGGAGGCGGTCCAGTCGCAGTCTATCTGCATTTCCTTTACGCCCTTCACGTCGTTTGTGGCATTCATCTGCTTCACTCTCGCTACGATTCGCTGGGCCAATAGCCTGTTGTCGCCACGCAAACACTCAGGCATGACAAACACCGTAGGCACGATTTCCACATCGTTGGGGGGCGGTGTAAGAAAGCGAAGGGTAGCGTTGGGCATGGGCTGACCGCTCCTGTCGGCCACCACATCAAAGTATCTCACATACATTCGGCTGATGTCGTGGCGGGTCAGGAAGTTGCGCTTGGCGCTGTCGATGTCGAACTGTGTGGCCCAATAGTAAACTGCGCGAACGCTTGGCCGCTTCCCGCTCTTATGGCTGCAGGCCGAAAAGAGTAGGAGTGTGGCCCATAGCCATAGGAATAGGATTGTTGTCTTTCGCATAATGCTTTGCCTTGATGTTATGCGGTGGGTGCTAAGCCACCGTTGGCGCACCTGTTTGCTTGCCTGTTATGTAGCAATGGGTGCCGGGGTGGTTGTGGTTTCTTCATCTCTTGGCAACTTGTGGGGTTATGGAATATAACTAATTTTGTTTCAGTTGACAAAGTTATTGAAGTTTTGCGTCTTGCGCAATACCGAAATACAGATAATTTGTTTTTAGACTGATAATTAACT
>OGIM01000031.1_pt1 | contig 84110 bp, 69 predicted proteins | sample 1571801 | NCBI WGS metagenome assembly OGIM01 (sample SAMEA2582106, study PRJEB24529) | metagenome | biome: Human gut stool | place: China | collected 2011
AAGCCAATCCACAAAAGCAGCGGGATTTGTGACAGAGAATATCACGCATTGAACGGTGCATCAAGATAATTTGAAAAAAATTATTGCGGCAAAGCGGTGATAGTAGGACTTATAGGAGGCTGCTTGAGCTGTTTTTTCTATTTACAGCTGCAATGATGGCCATTGGGGGATTGTGATTGGTCAGGGCTGAAAAGAGCTTTCATAATTTGCTGCAGCGCATCATGTCCTCGACGCTCCCAGTGTCCTCAAAGGACGATTTGACGGGTGTGTAGGGATAAGCTGTAAAAAGAAGCATGGACGCCCCCGAGAAGGAGAGCGTCCATGCTTCTTGCTGTATCCGAATGGAGGAGATTGCGAAATCAGTGATTGTCCGGGCAGACGATTTCCAGCATCTGATCGAAAACCTCTTCCATCTGCCGCACCAGTGTGAACTGGGTGCGGGCGCGGTCGAGGTTGTGATCCGGGCGAGCAATATGGAAATAATGGTCGCCCTCCAGATAGTCAGTCAGAAAACGGATGCCGCATTCCAGCGTCATGAGCCTTGCACCCCATGCAAGGCTCTTTTTTTCTGCCATGCTCATGGATGCCCCGGCAGTGGAGAGATACCCTTTGGCGAACACTTCGTACAGATGCAGGTCAAAATGGACTTTGCTCTGGTCAGGTTCGTCCTCAGCGCAGTCGTTGGCACCGGTGCGGATGGAATCACCGAAGTCGTAGGCCGAAAGTCCCGGCATCACGGTGTCGAGGTCAATGACACAGATGCCTTTTCCGGTAGCGGCATCGATGAGGACATTGTTGATCTTGGTGTCATTGTGGGTGACGCGCAGAGGAATTTCGCCAGCTGCCAGCTGATCCAGCAGGACATGGCAGTCCTGCTCCCTCGCATGGATAAATTCGATTTCTGACGTGATATTTTTTGCCCGGCCCAGTGCATCGGCGGCGAGGGCTTTTTCAAAATTGGCATAGCGGTTGGGCGTGTCGTGGAAGCGGGCGATGGTTTCGTGGAGGGTGGAGGCCGGGTAATCCTCCAGCTGGTTCTGGAATTTGCCCAGTGTCTCGGCCACGGTGCGGAAGTCGGCTTCGCTGCCGACCTGCTGCAAACAGATGGTATCTTCTACAAAATCGTAGGCACGCCATGCGCCGCCGTCTGCATCCAGATAGCAAGTCGACCCCGACAAAGCTGGGATGACATTCAGCGTTTCCCGTGCTGGGTCGCCGCCCTCGGCAAGAATTTTCGCCCGCAGATGCCGGGTCACGCTGCAGACATTCTCCATCAGGCCCACCGGGTCAGTAAAGGTATCTGTGTTGATGCGCTGCAAAATAAAGCGTTTGGAATGATCTTCCCGCCAGACCACAAAGGTGTTGTTGATATGCCCCTCACCGTAGTGGTGAGCATCGCAGACCACGGGCCCGCCAAAATCAAAGGCATTTGCAGCAGACTGGAGCAGAGAAAGGGTAATGGATTTCATCATAAATTCCTCGTTTTCGTTATACTTCATGCCGTTTTGATGGGGCAGGGCGTTGTCCCTGCCGCACCTGACGGCGGTATTCATTGGGGGTCAAGCCTTCCGCCTTGCGGAAGCATTGGGAAAAATAGCTGGGAGAGGAAAAGCCCATCAACTCGCTGATCTGCGCCAGACTGTAACCGGTGTTGCCCAGCATATATTTGCTTTCCTCAATGCGGCGGCGGTTCAGATAGGTGATCGGAGAGATGCCATACTCTTTTTGGAAGGTATGGGCCAGATAGTATTTGTTGATGTGGGCGATTTCAGCAAGGATATCCAGCGAGATATCTTCGCGGTAGTTGCTGTCCAGATACCGCTTGATCTCCACACACTCCCGGCTGTCAGAGCGGGGCGTTTCCTCTACCTGCAAAGAAAGCGTGGTACACCGCACCAGCCAGATGAGCAGCACTTCCAGCAGATCCTGACAGACCGTTTCGCAGCCGTCCAGACTGCGGTCTGCTTCGGCCAGCAGCATATGGAGCAGCGTCACCATCCGCTCCCGATTTTCCCGGCAGTTGAATATGGCGTAGGAAGAATCTGATTTTCCAAATAAGATCTCGATGCCAGCAACGCCCAATACAATGTATTCCAGCGGTGAAGCATTCAGGCTCAACTCGGTATGCTCTACCTGCGGATTGACGATAATCATATCATCCGGTTTGACCGGATAAAGCTGACCGCTTAAATAAAACTGACCTTCTCCGCTCAGACAGTAGAACAGCTCTGTGCAGGAATGGGTGTGGGCAGAGCTGTTCCAATCGCCGCCAAATTTGCTTTTGCTGATGTACAGCAGCCGGAAGGATTCCCGTGGAGCGGGAGCATGGCGGATATCAAATCGCTCGGTACTCATAAATGGCTCCTTTTGAGGCGAAGAACAAAAAACATAAAAATAAAAGCAAGATACTAAAAATACTAGCCTAAAAACGATGCGTTGTTTCGTACGTTTTTTCTTATTATAGAGGCAATGAAGAAAAAATGCAAGCCCTGATTTTTGGATAGGATCAATACTTTTGCCTTTGATGGCGTGCAAGAATATGTCAAATTGGTTACAGATGGGGAAATGTTACAAAAAATCTGACCAATTTTAGTGCTTTTGCTAAAAGAATTTTCCAAAAAGCAATATTTCTAAAAAATGAAACAACAAAGACCTTGTTACGAACCGTAAAAACCTCTATATTGGAACCAGAAAAAACCACAGCCCTCTCGGACGAAGCCTGTTTGCCCCGGCTGTGTTTTGAACGGAATTTTATGATGGAGGATACACTATGAAACGCATTTCTCGTCGCAATTTTCTGAAAGCGGCTGGCGTGGGTGCCGCTGCACTGAGCCTGGCTGCCTGTGGTGGTGCTGCCAGCTCCACCGCGTCCAGCACGGCATCTTCTGCCGCTGCTTCTTCCGCAGTGGCTGCGGACGTCACCATCAAGGTTGCTGCCATTGAGACCGGCTACGGCTCTGAGATGTGGAAGAAGGTCGCCGAGGCCTTTACCGCACAGACCGGCATCAAGGTGGACCTGACCACCGACAAAAAGCTGGAGGACGTCATCGGCCCCTCCATGCAGGGCGGCGATTACCCCGACGTGGTCCATCTGGCTACCGGCCGTGAAGCTGCTCTGACCGAGCAGTTCATCAAGGGCAACCTGATCGCTGACATCACCGATGTGCTGAGCATGACCGTGCCCGGCGAGAGCAAGAAGGTGAGCGAGAAGATCGCCGGCGGCTTTACCGACACCTCCCTGACCAACCCCTACGGCGACGGCAAGACCTATCTGGCTCCCATGTTCTACAGCCCCTGCGGCCTGTTCTACAACGCCGGTTTCCTGAAGGAAAAGGGCTGGGACGTGCCCAAGACCTGGGACGAGATGTGGGCACTGGGTGATAAGGCTGCCGCTGAGGGCACCTACCTGTTCACCTACCCCACCACCGGCTACTTCGACGCCTTCTTCTATGCGCTGATGTACGCCGCAGGCGGCCCCGACTTCTTCAACAAGGCTACCCACTACGAAGAAGGCATCTGGGACACCCCCGAGGCAAAGACCTGCTTTGATATCGTGGCAAAGCTGGCTTCCTACACCAACCCCATCACCCCCGCACAGGCCAACGATCAGGACTTTACCCAGAACCAGCAGCTGGTGCTGGACAACAAGGCTCTGTTTATGCCCAACGGCACCTGGATCGTGGGCGAGATGGCCGAGGCTCCCCGTGCAGACGGCTTTGAGTGGGGCATGACCGCCCTGCCCGCTGTCAAGGCCGGCGGCGATGGTTACAGCTACACCTGGTTCGAGCAGGCATGGATCCCCGCCGGTGCCGAGCATCAGGATGCCGCCAAGCAGTTCGTGGCTTACCTGTACAGCGACGAAGCCTGCAAGCTGTTTGCCGAGAGCGGCGCGATCCAGCCTGTGCTGGGCATCGCCGACAGTCTGGAAGGCGACAACAAGATGTTCTACTCCATCTACGACAACGGCGCAAAGGCCGCTATGGGCAACTTTGCAGCCTTCAGCGCCATCCCCGGCGTGGAAGTGCGCACCGTGTTCTTCGACCCCGTCAACTCTCTGGTGTCCGGCAGCATGACCGAGCAGCAGTGGATCGACGGCATCAAGTCCGCCAGCGACCAGATGCGCGCCAACATCATCGAGTAATCTGCCAAACCCTGCCCAGCGGGGGCGGTTTTTACCGCCTCCGCTTTTTTGGGCTGTACAGTACCATCAAGAAAGGAGCGGTCAATCCCCTATGAGAACGGATAAAAGCCGCAAACGGTTCGTATTCCTCTGTGTGGCACCGGCTACCATCCTGTTTTTCCTCTTTATGATCCTGCCCACCCTCAACGTGTTCCGTATGAGTTTGTATGAGCGGGGTGCCTATTCTCCCAACGAGACCTTTGTGGGGCTTAAAAACTTCCAGCATCTGCTGCAGGACGCCCAGTTCATCCGCTCCATGCAGAATATGATTCTGCTGGTGGTAACGGTCACCCTGATCACCTTCGCCTTTGCACTGGTATTTGCCGCCATCCTCACCCGGGAGAAGATCAAAGGCCAGAACTTTTTCCGCATCATCTTCTACATCCCCAACATCCTGTCGGTGGTCGTCATCTCCGGTATCTTCTCTGCCATCTATAAGCCGGAAAACGGCATGCTGAACAGCATCATCGGCCTGTTCCGCAACATGAGCGACCCCATCCTGTGGAAGGGCGAAAAACTGGTCATCCCCTCCATCATCATTGCCATGGTGTGGCAGGCCATCGGCTACTACATGGTCATGTACATGGCCTCCATGTCTGCTGTGCCCATCAGCCTGTACGAGAGCGCCAATCTGGACGGTGCCGGGCGGCTGACCCAGTTCTTCCAGATCACCATCCCCCTCATCTGGACGAATATCCGCACCACCCTCACCTTCTTTATCATCTCCACCATCAACATGGCCTTCCTCTTCGTCAAGGCCATGACCAGCGGCGGGCCCAACGGCGCATCGGATGTGGCACTGAGCTATATGTACAGTCAGAAAGACGCTGGCCTGTATGGTTACAGTATGGCCATCGGCGTGGTAATCTTCCTGTTCTCGTTTGCGCTGTCCGCCTGTGTCAACAAGGTCACCAACCGCGATACGCTGGAATTTTAAGGAGGGAAGAAGATGCAGAATACCACCGAAAAATCTTCCCGCTCTGCGGAAGGTCTGTACAAGTTTTTCATCTATTTTGTGCTGGTTCTGCTGGCCGTTACCATCATCGTGCCGGTGGCATGGGTGTTCATGGCCTCCATCAAGCAGAATGCAGAGTTCTACGGCAACCCCTGGGCACTGCCCGCCGGGTTCTACTGGCAGAACTTCATCAACGCATGGAACGGCGCGAAAATGGGCGAATATATGCTCAACTCGGTCATCGTCACCGCGCTGGCGCTGGCACTGCTGCTGGTCGTTGCCCTGCCCGCCGCCTACTGCCTGTCCCGCTTCCACTTCAAGGGGCGCAAGCTGCTGAACACCCTGTTCATGGCGGGGCTGTTCATCAACGTGAACTACATCGTAGTGCCCATCTTTTTGATGCTGCGGGACGGCGATGTGTGGCTGAAAGGCCATTTCGGCAGCAGCTTTCTGCTGAACAATCTGGTGGTGCTGGCGGTGGTATACGCCGCCACCGCGCTGCCCTTTACCATCTACCTGCTGTCGGGCTACTTTGCCACCCTGCCCCACGATTTTGAGGAGGCCGCCTATATCGACGGTGCAAGCTATTTTTCCACCATGACCCGCATCATCTTCCCCATGGCAAAGCCCTCCATCATCACCATTATCCTGTTCAACTTCCTGTCCTTCTGGAACGAGTATATCATCTCCATGACCCTGATGAGCTCCACCAAGGCACCCCGCACCTTGCCGGTAGGTCTTTTGAACTTGATGCAGGCGCAGCAGAGCGCCGCCCAGTACGGTACCATGTACGCAGGCCTTGTGCTGGTGATGCTGCCCACCCTGATTTTGTACATCTGCGTGCAGCGGCAGCTGACGCAGGGCATGACCGTGGGCGGCCTGAAAGGTTAAGGTGACAGACGATGAAAGCATATTGGAAAAACCATCCCGCCCTGCGCATGATCCTGATGCTGGTGCTGTTCGTACTGGCACTGGTGCTGGTGGTGTCCGGCTGGAAAATGACCGGGCAGCTGGCAGGGCTTGGCATCATGCTGGTGGGCGTAGCGCTGCTGCTGGCTGTTCTGGCCATTTATAATGCGCCCTATCAGGATTAAGGATAAGAGAGGTAAAGGAGAATCCCTATGGACGAAATGAGAAAGACCGGGCGCGTGACCATTCCCACAGACCTGGACGTTGTGCCCGAAACGCTGGAGATCTTAAAAAAGTGGGGTGCTGATGCCATCCGCGACTGCGATGGCACCGACTTTCCGCAGCAGCTGAAGGATGCCGACGCAAAGATCTACTCCACCTATTATACCACCCGCAAGGACAACGCATGGGCAAAGGCGAATCCGGACGAGGTACAGCAGTGCTACATCATGACCGGCTTCTACACCGCACCCGGCGACACCGTGACCATCCCGCTGATGAAGGGCATCAGCCCGGAGCTGATGAAGGTGAACACCAACGACGACATCACCCGCTGGTGGGAGGTCATGGACCGCACCACCGGTCAGCCGGTGCCGCCGGAGCAGTGGAGCTACGCCGACGGCAGTGTGACCGTACAGGCCGTACCGTTCCATGAATATACGGTCAGTTTTCTGGCTTACCTCATCTGGGACCCGGTGCATATGTACAACGCTACCACCAACGGCTGGACGAACTTTGAGCACCAGATCACCTTTGACGTGCGTCAGCCCAAGACCCACAAGTATTCCATGGAGCGCCTGCGCAAGTTCATTGCAGAGCACCCCTATGTTAACGTCATCCGCTACACCACCTTCTTCCACCAGTTCACCCTGATCTTCGACGAGCTGAAGCGGGAGAAGTTCGTGGACTGGTATGGATACTCTGCTTCGGTCAGCCCCTACATCCTGAATCAGTTTGAGCAGGAAGTTGGCTACAAGTTCCGTCCGGAGTACATCATCGATCAGGGCTACTATAACAACCAGTACCGGGTGCCCAGCAAGGAATTCCGGGATTTTCAGGCCTTCCAGCGCCGTGAGGTGGCAAAGCTGGCCAAGGAGATGGTGGACATCACCCACGAGTGCGGGTGCGAAGCCATGATGTTCCTCGGCGACCATTGGATCGGCACCGAGCCTTTCATGCCGGAGTTCAAGACCATCGGACTGGATGCCGTGGTGGGCAGCGTGGGCAACGGCTCCACCCTGCGCCTGATCTCTGACATTGAGGGCGTGAAGTACACCGAGGGCCGTTTTCTGCCGTACTTCTTCCCCGACACCTTCCACGAGGGCGGCGACCCGGTGCGGGAAGCCAAGGAGAACTGGGTTACAGCCCGCCGCGCTATCCTGCGCAAGCCCATCGACCGCATCGGCTATGGCGGCTATCTGAAACTGGCCTTACAGTTCCCGGAGTTCGTGGACTACGTGGAGAGCGTCTGCAACGAGTTCCGCGAACTGTACGAGAACATCAAGGGCACCACACCCTACTGTGTCAAGCGAGTGGCCGTGCTGAACTGTTGGGGTAAAATGCGGGCTTGGGGCTGTCACATGGTGCATCACGCCCTCTATTACAAGCAGAACTATAGCTATGCCGGTGTCATTGAGATGCTGTCCGGTGCGCCCTTTGATGTGAAGTTTATCAGCTTTGAGGATATCAAGAACGACCCGCATCTGCTGGATTCGTTGGATGTCATTATCAATGTCGGCGATGCCGACACCGCACACACCGGCGGCATCTGGTGGGAAGACCCGGAGATCTCCTCCGCTATCCGCAAGTTCGTCTGGAACGGCGGCGGCTTTATCGGCGTGGGTGAGCCTTCCGGTCACCCGTATCAGGGCCACATTCTCCAGCTCGCCAGCGTGCTGGGCGTGGAGGAAGAAAACGGCTTCACCCTGAACTACGACAAATACAACTGGGAGGAGCACCCCGACCACTTTATCTTGCAGGACGCCGACCGGCCCATCGACTTTGGCGAGGGCAAAAAGAACATCTACGCCCTCGAGGGCACCGAAGTGCTGGTGCAGCGAAACAAAGAAGTGCAGATGGCGGCACACGACTTCGGCAAGGGTCGTGCCGTGTACATCAGCGGTGTGCCTTACAGTTTTGCCAACAGCCGCACCCTTTACCGCGCTATCCTGTGGAGTGCCCACAGCGAGGAGGAACTGCATACATGGTTCAGCTCCAATTATAATGTAGAAGTTCACGCCTACGTCAAGAACGGCAAGTATTGTGTGGTGAACAACACCTACGAGCCGCAGGACACCACCGTTTACACCACAGACGGCAGCAGCTTTGCTCTGCATCTGGATGCCAACGAGATCAAGTGGTATGAGATCTAAGTTCTCCTTTTCATAAACGAACACAACGGGCAGCTCTGTTACCAGAGCCGCCCGTTGTGTTTACTGTATCTGCCGATAACTCAACCTGTGTCAATCGAACGCTGCAATGGAGATGGCTGGAAATGTAGAAATTCAGTAATGGGAGCGTAATAGACCTGCAGAAAAAGAAACTGCCTGTGCGAGTATGCGTAAGATGGTGAAACACTTACTGAAAAAATTTAAGTATCCACCGGTGGAATATGATACGGCAATCAGCACGGTCATTAGCCAGTGTGAGATGTGAACTGACAACATGGTAGTATGAATTGTATGAAATGTCGTTGATTTGTGCTTGACAATCGGATTCCTTTCCAGCAAAATGAGCCTTGACTGTGCACGGCAGATCTACAAGTATGCAAAAAGCTGCCCGTCTGTTCGATAAGGAAAAGAAAGTGAGTCTATGACCGCCGTAATCTGCGCTTTATCAATGTAAAGGCGCGGCGTTCTCGCCCGCGTTACAGAATATACTCCATCTGCCGCTCCTTGGTTTTCATGCCCATTTTTTCATAAAAGTGCTCTGCCGAAGTGTTCCCCGCCCAGACGTTCAGGGTCACCTCGTAGCAGCCCAGCGCTTTTGCCTGTTGCTTTACATAGTCAAACAGGCTTTCCCCGATGTGCTGCCCGCGCGCCTGCTTGTCAACGCAAAGGTCATCAATGAACAGCGACTTGAAGGGTACCATGTTGGTGGAAAACGGCTGTTCCTTCAGCTGACAAAAGGCATAGCCCATGCACACATCATCCTCGTTCACGGCAACATAGATGGGCTTGTCCTCCTGCTGCAAAAGTTCTGCCAGCTCACAGACGGTGTATTTTGTGGTGCCGGGAATAAAAATATCCGGGCGTATCTCTGCATGGATCTGCAATACCTGCCCCAGCAGCGCAAGCAGTCTGGGAATGTCTTTTTCCTCGGCTTTACGAATATTCATTTTTTTGCTCCTTCCATTTTCTGGTTTTTGCATTTCCAGTATACCACACCGGGCGGCACCGGAAAAGAGAAAATGCAAACTGTCGATAGCAAACAAAAACGCGAGCAACCATTTTGGCTGCTCGCGCTTTTATGTGTATGATACTTTCAAAACAGCATTATCCGTCCAATTTTTCCTGTGCCCGGTATTGCAGCGCTTCCAGCAGAGAGTCCTCGTCCAGCAGGGTCTTACCGGCAAGGTCAGCCACGGTGCGGGCTACCCGCAAAATGCGGTCATGTGCCCGGGCAGAAAGTCCCAGTGCATCGTAGGAGCTGCGCAGCAGCTGCTCGGCACCGGGGGTCATGCGGCAGATGCGCCGCACCTGCCCGGCGTTCAGCTGGGCGTTGCAGTGCACCCCTTTAAAGCCCGGCGCAGCGTAGCGCTTGGCCTGAATGGCGCGGGCAGCAAGCACCTGTTTGCGCAGCTCGGCACTGCTCTCGGAGGGCGCAGCGGTGTGCAGCTCGTCAAAGGCGATGGGGTCCATCTCCACGCACAGGTCGATGCGGTCCAGAAGCGGGCCGGACACCCGGCTGCGGTACTGCCGCACCGCACTGGGGGAGCAGGTGCAGGCGCGGGTGGGGTGGCCGTAGTAGCCGCATTTGCAGGGGTTCATGGCGGCTACCAGCTGAAAGTGGCTGGGGTAGGTGGCGCTTCCGGCGGCGCGGCTCACGGTGATCTGACCGTCCTCCAGCGGCTGGCGCAGCACCTCCAGACTTTCACGGGAAAACTCCGGTAATTCGTCCAAGAACAGCACCCCGCAGTTGGCAAGACTGCACTCGCCCGGACGGAACTGTGCCCCGCCGCCGGCTAGGGCGGCAGAGCTGGCCGAGTGGTGCGGGCTGCGGAAGGGACGGGCAGAGATCAACCCGCGCCCCTGCGGCAGCTGCCCGGCGATGGAGTAAATTTTGGTCGTTTCCACCGCTTCCTCCCGGGTCAGGGGCGGCAGGATGCCCGGCAGCCGCTTTGCCAGCATGGATTTGCCGGTGCCGGGTGCGCCCGTTAAAAGCACATTGTGCCCGCCTGCGGCTGCAATGACCATGGCGCGCCGCGCCAGAGACTGCCCCATCACGTCCGCAAAATCCGGCACCTGCTGCCATGCGTCCTCCGGGTCAAAGGGGATGGCGGCGGCAGGGGAGAGGGGGCGGATGCCCTTCAGCGCCTCCACTACCTCCCGGGCGGTGTTGGCAGGGTAGACAGTCATGGTGTCGGCACAGGCTTCGGCGGCCTCGGCAGCGTTCTCTGCCGGGACATACAGCGCCCGGATACCGTGCTCGGCGGCAGCCAGCGCCATGGGCAGCACGCCGGATACCGGGCGCAGGCTGCCGTCCAGTGCAAGCTCGCCCAGAAAGGCGGTGTCGGCGGGGATATCCTCCAGCTGCCCGCTGGCAGTCAGCAGCGCCAAAAGCAGCGGCAGATCGTACACCGGGCCTGTCTTGCGCACATCGGCGGGGGCAAGGTTGATAGTGATGCGCCGGTCCGGGAAGCGGAATCCAAGGTTTTTAATGGCGGCGCGCACCCGGTCGGCGCTTTCCCGCACGGCAGAGTCCGGCAGGCCGACGATGGAAAATGCGGGCAGCCCGCCGGAAACATCGGCCTCCACTGCAACGGCAAAGCCGCACAGTCCGTTCAGGCCAAAGCTGTTGGTCACAGAATACATGGTGTCCCTCCCTGCATGGTGCATGGTTTATCAAAAATGCCAAAAGTGGAAAATAATGGATATATCTGCTATGCTTCGACAATTTTTACTGTTTGAAATCATTATAGTAAAGCACAGGAAAGTTGTCAATGCAGCAGAAAGGAGAACGAGAGATCATGACAAATGGGGAATGTTGCCGGTATATCCGTACCTATTCAGAGCTGGAGGGCTTGCAGCACGCCTGTACGCTGGTGTACTGTGCCGCAACCACCCCGCAGGGGGTGCTGGCACAGCTGCGCCGGGAGCAGGGCGGCAAGGTGCGCAGCAGCACAGTGCTTGCCCCGGCAGACAGCTTTGGCCGGATAATGCGGCTGCTGCGCTACCTGTGCGAAAACGGCGTGGGGCCGGAGCAGTGGCTGGAGGTATTGGAGGATGTACGCCAGCCCTACCAGCTGCTGGATACATCAAAAAACGCAATGAATATGGCAGAAGAACCGGTTTTTTGTGGTATTTGTCGGTTTTAAGGGCACAAACTTCGGCCATTTTACGCAATTGACATAAGCGGAGCAAGAGTTTATAGTATAAGTAGGTTTATACAAACCATTTCGATCCGGGGAAAAAGATTTTAAACAAAGGTAAGGTGTACAAGATGTATCTGGATGAATACAAGCGCTGGCTGGCAGCGGATCTGGAAGATGCAGACCTGAAGCCGGAGCTGGCTAAGGTCGAAGGCAATGACGATGAGATCAAGGATCGCTTTGCTGTGGCGCTGAAGTTTGGTACCGCAGGCCTGCGCGGCGTGCTGGGTGCCGGTACCAACCGCATGAACATCTACGTTGTCCGTCAGGCAACGCAGGGTCTGGCAAACTGGGTGCTGACCCAGGGCGGTACCCAGACCGTGGCCATCAGCTACGACAGCCGCCTGAAGAGCGATGTCTTTGCTAAGACCGCCGCAGGCGTTCTGGCAGCCAATGGCATCAAAGTGCGCATTTATGATGCCCTGATGCCCGTGCCTGCTTTGAGCTTTGCTACCCGCTACTATAACTGCAACGCCGGTATCATGGTCACCGCCTCCCACAACCCGGCCAAGTACAACGGCTACAAGGCCTATGGCCCGGACGGCTGCCAGATGACCGATGGCGCCGCCGCCATCGTCTACGACGAGATCCAGAAGACCGATGTGCTCACCGGTGCAAAGTACGTCTCCTTTGCCGAGGGCGTGGAGAACGGCATGATCCGCTTTGTGGGCGATGACTGCAAAAAGGCTCTGTACGATGCCATTGAGGCACGTCAGGTGCGCCCGGGTCTGTGCAAGACTGCCGGTCTGAAGCTGGTGTACAGCCCGCTGAACGGCTCCGGCCTTGTGCCCGTGACCCATGTGCTCAATGATATGGGCATCACCGATATCACCATCGTGCCCGAGCAGGAGTACCCCAACGGCTACTTCACCACCTGCTCCTACCCCAACCCCGAGATCTTCGAGGCCCTGAAGCTGGGTCTGGAGCTGGCCACCAAGACCGGTGCCGACCTGATGCTGGCTACCGACCCCGATGCCGACCGCGTGGGCATTGCCATGAAGTGCCCGGACGGCAGCTATGAGCTGGTGTCCGGCAACGAGATGGGTGTTCTGCTGCTGGATTACATCTGCGCAGGCCGCATCGAGAAGGGAACCATGCCCAAGAACCCCGTGGCAGTCAAGTCCATCGTGTCCACCCCGCTGGCAGACGCTGTGGCAAAGCACTATGGCGTGGAGATGCGCAATGTGCTGACCGGCTTTAAGTGGATCGGTGACCAGATCGCAAACCTCGAAGCTGCCGGTGAGGTCGATCGCTTCATCTTCGGCTTTGAGGAGAGCTACGGCTATCTGGCTGGTCCCTACGTCCGCGATAAGGATGCCGTCATCGGTTCCATGCTCATCTGCGAGATGGCCGCTTACTACCGCAGCATCGGTTCCTCCATCAAGCAGCGTCTGGAAGAGATCTACGCTCAGTACGGCCGCTACCTGAATAAGGTGGACAGCTTCGAGTTCCCCGGCCTGACCGGCATGGAGAAGATGGCTTCCATCATGCAGAAGCTGCGTGACCAGCCCCCTGTGGAGCTGGCTGGCCATAAGGTGGTCAAGGTGACCGATTACAAGAAGCCGGAAGAGACCGGCCTGCCCGCTGCTAACGTGCTGATCTACACGCTGGAAAACGGTGCTACCGTGGTGGTGCGTCCCTCCGGCACCGAGCCGAAGATCAAGACCTACTTCACCACGCTGGGCAAGGATCTGGCCGAGGCTCAGGCACAGAAGGACGCTCTGGCTGCCGCCATTGAGCCCATCCTGAAGTAAAACTATCCCAAAGCATTTGCAGGGCTGCTGCACGTTTTTGTGCAGCAGCCCTTTTTGTGTTCACAGGAGCAAAAGCTTTCCCCCGCAAGGGGTGAAGGTTTAAGAGGAAATATGTAGCACAGATGCACTTTTGCTGTGTAAAATCGGTTGAAGTTTGCGCTGTGATACGCTATAATAAAATATGGTTTATTATAAGCAGCTGTGGGCGCACAGCGCGGCACAGCGGCAGGGTAGGTGGAAGAGATGGAAAAAACTGTATCGGCGGTATTGGTGGCAGCGGGCTCCTCGACCCGCATGGGTTTTGATAAGCTCAGTTTTGATCTGGGGGGCGAAACGGTGCTGCACCGCAGCATCCGCGCCTTTGCCCAGTGCCCGCAGGTCACCGAGCTTGTGCTGGTGGCAGGCAAAAACCGGGATTTTGTGGCGCAGCAGGCGGCGGATTGCCCAAAGCCTGTGCAGATCGTAGCGGGTGGAGCTACCCGTGCCGAGAGCGCGAAAAACGGCGTGCTGGCAGCACACGGAGAACTGGTGGCAGTGCACGATGCTGCCCGCCCCTTTGTGAGCGCGGCGGTCATTACGGCAGCGCTGGAAGCCGCCGCCCGGTGCGGCGCAGCAGCCCCGGCGGTGCCGGTGAAGGATACCATCAAGGCCGCTGCCCGGGGCGATGGCAAAACCGTGCCCCCGGACTGCGCGGTGCACACCACCCCGGACCGCAGCACCCTGTATGCGGTGCAGACCCCCCAGTGCTTTGACCGTGCAGCGTACCTTGCGGCACTTGCAGAACTGGACGAGGCCCGCGCCCGCCTTGTTACCGATGATTGCAGCCTGTTTGAGCTGACCGGACGCCCGGTGCAGCTGACGCAGGGCGACTATGCAAACCTGAAGATCACCACCCGGGAGGATCTGCCCCGCCCGGCACAGAGGAAGGAAACCGAAATGCGTATTGGACACGGCTATGACGTACATCGTTTGGTAGAGCAGCGCAAGCTGATCCTTGGCGGGGTGGAGATCCCCTTTGAAAAAGGTCTGCTGGGGCATTCGGATGCGGACGTGCTGACCCATGCGGTGATGGATGCCGTGCTGGGCGCAGCGGCGCTGGGGGATATCGGCCAGCATTTCCCGGACAATGACCCGGAGTACGCCGGTGCCGACAGCCTGAAGCTGGCCTGCCGCGTGGCGCAGATCCTCAAGGAGCATGGCTGGCGCATCGAGAACATCGACGCCACCCTGCTGTGTCAGCGCCCCAAGCTTGCACCCCATATCCCGGCCATGCGCGCCAATCTGGCGGCGGCTTTCGGCCTACCGGTAGAGGCGGTAAGCGTAAAGGCTACCACCGAGGAGCATCTGGGCTTTACCGGCGAGGGACTGGGCATCGCCGCCCATGCAGTCGCCCTGATCGAAGCTGTGTAAGGGGGGGCACACACGCATGACACTGAATGCGATCATCGCAAATTTTCAGACCTTTAAAATTGTTGATCTGCTGGATATCATCATCATCGCGTTTCTGATCTACCAGCTGCTGGGCATCATCAACCGCACCCGCGCCGGGCAGTTGGCCAAGGGCGCGCTGCTGGTCATGGTCGTGTATCTGGTGGCCAACACCCTGAATATGCGCACCGTTACATGGCTGCTCAACTCGCTGCTGCAGGTCGGTCTGCTTACCCTTGTGGTGCTGTTCCAGCCGGAGATCCGTCGTGCGCTGGAGCGCATGGGTCAGACCGACCAGTGGGCGTCCAAGCTGTTCAACGTAAAAGGACGCTACAACGACCCCAGCCTCAAGGGCGCATGGCGCAGCGCTATCATTGCCATCTGCGATGCCGCCGAGCGCTTTTCCGAGACCAAGACCGGTGCACTTATCGTGCTGGAACGCCACACCAACCTTTCCGAGATCGTGCGCACCGGCACCCCGGTGAACAGCGCGGTCAATCTGGAGGTGCTGGGCACCATCTTCTACGAGGGCACGCCCCTGCATGACGGTGCCGCCATCATTGAGAATGGTCGCATCAAGGCGGCGGGCTGCGTGCTGCCCCTTTCCAACAATCTGGATCTGGGCAAGGATATGGGCACCCGCCACCGCGCCTGCCTTGGCATTGCGGAAAACTCCGACGCCATTGCCATCGTGGTCAGCGAGGAGACCGGCATCATCTCTATGGCAAAAAATGGCGTGCTGATCCGTCATTTTGACCGCCAGAGCCTGTATACCCGCCTGATCGACGAAATGATCCCCAAGGAGTCCACGGTGGAAAAGAACACCGCCGACAGCTGGGTGGAACAGGCAAAGAAGCTGTGGAACTGGATCAGCCAGAAGGGGGAGGACGAGCAGCAATGAGCAACCAGCCGAACAAGACGAATGGCGCAAAGCCTGCCGTCCGCAAAAAGAAAAATCTTCTGGATGACCGCCGCGTCCGGCTGGCACTGTCTGTGCTGGGTGCCATCGTTGCATGGATGGTGGTCACCATCATCGTCCAGCCCGGCACCACCAACACCATCTATAATGTGCCGGTGGATTACACCTACGATTCCGCTGCCTACACCTCCCGGGGCCTGAGCATCGTCAGTGCCGAGGATAAGACCGTGAACCTGAAGCTCTCCGGCGATGGCTACACCATCGGCGGGCTGAGTGCCTCGGATTTTGTGGTCTACCCGGACTGGTCCAGCGTGCGCGACAGCGGCGAAAAGACCCTGCGGCTGCTGGTGCGCGGCGCAAACGGTCTGCTCAACGGCGTGACCGTGACCATGGAAGGCAGCGACAACACGGTGGATGTGGTGTTTGACGTGGTGGAGGAAAAGACCCTGCCCGTTACCGCTACCACCAACTATCTGCGCATTGCAGACGGCTATATCCTTTACAGCACTGAGGTCTCCAAGGAGACCGTCACCCTGTCCGGCCCCAGCAGCGAGCTGAGCAAGGTGGCTACCTGCACCGCCGAGGCATCCTATGACAGCGAGCTGACCGAGTCGGTCACGCTGGACACCCCCCTGCGCTTCTACACCAGCGGCGGCAAGGAGGTCAAGTTCCAGTACACCACACTGGAAGAGAGCAATGTGGACGTGACGCTGCAAGTGTACAAGATGGCGACCCTGCCGGTGAAGGTAAACTTTATCAACGCACCGCGCGGGTTCGATAACTCGGTGCTGAGCTATGCCCTCAGCTGCAAGCAGCTCAAGGTGGCGGGCCCGGCAGAAAAAATCGACGCCTTGTCCACCTTGTCCATCGGCACCATCGACCTTTCCACCTTCAGCCTGAACAAGGTGTACGAGATGCCCATTGAGCTGCCGACAGATATCTATCTGCTGGACAATATCTCCACCATTACAGTCAGCTTTGACTGCTCTGGGCTGGAGACTAAGACCATGAACCTGCCCGCCAGCTGCGTGCAGGTGGTCAATCTGCCCTCTACCTATCAGCTGACGGTGGAGACCGAGCGTCTGATGAACGTCATCCTCTGCGGCCCCAAGGGCGCTATGGAGACCCTGACCCCCGAGCAGGTGGTCATTGAGATCGACGCCGAGGACTTTGCCGTGGCTACCGGCCAACAGAACATTGCCTGTCGGCTGTATGTACCCTCCAACGGCAAGATCTTTGCACTGGGCAGCTATGTGCTGCAGTGCCGCATCGAAAGCAACTAAAGTAAAAGGATAACACAACAAATGATTCTGGTTCGCAACATCCGTCTGCCCCTCTCCGCAGGGGAGCCGCAGGCATTTGAAAAGGCGCTGCACACTCTGCGGGTGCCCCGCAGCAAGGTAGAGCACACCGGCGTGGCAAAGCTTTCGGTGGATGCCCGCCATGGCCAGCCCAAGCTGGTGTATACCGTGGCGGTCACCCTCAGGCAGCCCGGGGAGGAAACCGCCCTTGCGGCGCGCTGCCCGGACGCCGCCCTGCACCGCCGGGCAGACTTTACCCTGCAACCCGGCACCCAGCCGCTTGCGCACCGCCCTGTGGTGTGCGGACTGGGCCCGGCGGGTCTGTTTGCGGCCCTGCTGCTGGCCCGGCAGGGCTACCGCCCCATCGTGCTGGAGCGCGGCCCTGCGCTGGATGCCCGTGTGCAGGCGGTGGAGCACTTTTCTGCCACCGGTCAGCTGGACCCCAACGCCAACATCCAGTTCGGCGAGGGCGGCGCAGGCACTTTCTCGGATGGCAAACTGACCACCCGCATCGGGGATGAACTGTGTGATTTTGTCACCGAGGTGTTTTTGCAGCACGGTGCCCCGGCAGAGATTGCGTGGAAGCAGAAGCCCCATGTGGGCACCGACCTGCTGCGCGGCGTCATCACCTCCATCCGCAAGGAGATCGAGTCTCTGGGCGGCGAGGTGCACTTCAATACCGCCCTTACCGGGCTGGAACGCAAAAACGGTCAGCTTGTGGGCATCACTACCACAGACGGCAGCTTTGCCTGCGAGGCGCTGGTGTTTGCAGTGGGGCACTCGGCACGGGATACCTTCAGCATGCTGATGGACAGCGGCCTTGTGCTGGAATGCAAGCCCTTCAGCGTGGGCTTCCGCGCCGAGCATCTGCAAAGCGAGATCGAAAAAAGCCTGTACCACGAGGCCGCCGGGCATCCGGCGCTGCCCCGGGGCGAGTACCAGCTCTCCCAGCACGTTGGCGAGAGGTGCGTGTACACCTTCTGTATGTGCCCCGGCGGTCAGGTGGTGGCTTCGGCCAGTGAGGAAGAGCGCGTTGTGACCAACGGCATGAGCTACCACGCCCGCAGCGGCAAAAACGCCAATGCGGCGGTGGTGGTCAGCGTAGGCGGGGCAGATTTTGCCAACGACCCCCGCCGTGCCATTGCCTTTCAGCGGGAGCTGGAAGCAAAGGCCTATGCCGCCGGTCGTGCCGCCGGAGCCTACGCCGCCCCGGCAGAGAATGTGCAAAGCTTTCTGGAGGGGCGCGGGCAGCTGCATATTGGCAGCGTACAGCCCACCTACGACCGCGGCGTGACCGCCGCAGACTTGGGCGCACTGCTGCCCGGAGAACTGGCGGATACCCTGCGGGCGGGTCTGCGCGCCTACGAGCGCAAGATCGCGGGCTACACCGCGCCGGACGCCATCCTCACCGGCCTTGAGACCCGCACCAGCAGCCCGGTGCGGCTCAAGCGGGAAGAGGACTTTGTGTGCACCCAGCTGGCAGGGCTTTACCCCTGCGGCGAGGGTGCGGGATATGCGGGCGGCATTATGAGCGCCGCCGTGGATGGCCTGCGGGTGGCCCGCGCCATCATCAGCCGGTATGCACCGGCAGAAGGGTGAGAAAATTTTGATGTACGATCGTGAAAACGATAACCGAAATAACGAAGGCCGGCAGGTACAGCAGGAGCTGGAAGACCAGCTGCGCGCCTTTGGCGACACCATGACCGATGCCTTTGCCCACGGCTTTGAGGGCAGGGGCATGGACATCGGCGACCGGGCGTGGGATGTGGGCAAAGCCGCTGTCCATGCAGCCAACTACGGCATCGGGGAGGCGGCAAAGGCCTTCCGGCAGGGGCGCAGAAGCTCCCCCTATGGGGATGCAAAGCAGACCTCCAACGAAGGTGCTGCCGACCCCACCGGTATGCCCGACTGGTTCCGGCAGATCTTTGCAAAGCCGGAGCCTACCCCAGTGGAAAACATCCGTATCAGCGCCCAAAAACGCTATAGCGCAGGCTGCACCCTGCTGGCTGTGGGCATCACCTTTGCGGTGATCTTCGGGCTGGGGACGCTGGGCTGCCTCATCGGGCTGGGCACTATTTCGCCGGCTGCTTTGGGTGACGTTGTGGTGTCGGCTACTGAGGGCGGCGGCATCCTGATGACGGGCACGGACTACGTTATGAACACCGCCTACAACGTGCTGGGCATCGTCAGCAGCGTGCTGGGCCTTGCCACGGCGGGCTTTGGCTGGATGACGGCCTGTGGTGCAGCCCGGATGAAGGCGGGCAGACAGATGGGCCAGTTTGCCGACTACGCCGACAGCGTGGACTACCATAAGGGCCTGCCTGTTTCGATGCTGGCCAACCTGACCCACCAGACCAAGAAAAAAGCGCTGAAAAAGCTGCGCAGCTACATCCATAAGGGCTGGCTGAACGCATGGCTGGACGATGACATCGAGACGCTCTACCTGACGGCAGAGGACTACCGCGCCGCCAAGGAGAAAGCTGCCGCTGCCGCCGTGCAGCCGCAGCCGGAAAAGGTGGAAACCGGCGATGCTCCGCTCAATCTCGATACCGCTCGCCGCTTTGCTGCCGTGCTGGAAAAAGAGCAGCAGCTCATGCAGGACGCGCAGGCGCGGGAAGAGCTGGCTGCCATGCACAAGACCACTACCGCCATCTGCGACTGGCTGGAAGCACACCCGGAAAGCCAGCCCAAGACCCGCCGTTTTGCGGAATATTATATCCCCACCACCCTCAAGCTGCTGCACACCTATAACGACGTGCAGGGACAGCAGGGCGAAAATGCCGAGACCATCCGCCGAGACATCGCAGGCATCTTGCATACCTTGAATCAGGCGTATGAGAACCTGTACAATAATCTGCTTTCGGACGTAGCCATGGATATTTCTTCCGAGATTGCCGCTTTGCAGGGAATGCTGGCCAACGACGGCCTGACCGGGAGGGAATTTGAATGACCTACCGCGCTTGGGAACAAAAACCGCTGGACCGCACCACTGTGCGGGAGCTGACCGCCGCCATTGCCGAGCAGGCAGCGGCACAGCTGGAAGAGCAGGCCATGGACGAAGCGCCGTGGTCAGACGAAAAATATAAGGCTGTGCTGGCGGCGCAGCAGAAGGAAAACGCTCTGCTGGCGGGCATCCTTGCCGCCCGGGGCATCACCGACCCCGCCGAGGCGCTGACCTTGCTGGCAGGGGAGGAGGCGCTTTCCGACCCCGCCCTGCTGACCGATATGGACGCCGCCTGCCAGCGCATCTGGCAGGCCATCGACAACGGCGAGACTATCGCTGTTTTTGGCGATTACGATGTGGACGGCGTGACCGCTACTGCCCTGCTGTATCAGCACCTCAAGGGCATGGGCGCGACCGTCAAGTGTATGCTGCCCAGCCGCGAGGGGGACGGCTACGGCCTGTCCAAAAACGCCATCCAGTCCATGCACAACAAGGGCTGCACTCTCATCGTGACGGTGGATAACGGCATCTCTGCCGTGGAAGAAGCCGACTTTGCGGCTTCGCTGGGCATGGACCTGATCATTACCGACCACCATCTGCCGCCGGACACCCTGCCCAAGGCTGTGGCGGTGGTTGACCCCCGCCGGGAGGACGACCACAGCCCCTTCAAGGGTCTGTGCGGTGCGGGCGTAGCGTTCAAGCTCTGCGCCGCGCTGGACGGCTGTCCGCCGGAGGAGATGCTGGATTACTGCGGCGACCTTGCCGCTGTGGGCACTGTGGCAGACGTGATGCCGCTGGTGGGGGAGAACCGCACCCTTGTCAAGGCTGGGCTGCGGCAGCTGCAACAGACCGACCGCCCCGGCTTTGGGGCGCTTTTAGAGGAAGTCGGCCTTGCGGGCAAGCCCATCACTGCCGAGAATATCAGCTACGCCATCGCGCCCCGCATCAATGCGGCAGGCCGCATGGATAACGCCGTTACCGCTTTGCAGCTGGTGCTCTGCGAGGACCCGGACAGGGCTGAAGAGCTGGCGCACAAGCTGAACGAGATCAACGCCCACCGGCAGGAGACCGAGCAGCAGATCTTCAAAGCCGCCGAGGAATTGCTGGAACAGCAGCCTGAGCGGCTGGACGACCGCATCATGCTGCTGTGGGGACGGGACTGGCACCCCGGCGTCATTGGCATCGTGGCTTCCCGGCTGGTGGAGCGCACCGGACGCCCGGTCATCGTGGTCACCATTGACGAGCACGGCGAGGGCAAGGGCAGCGGACGCAGCGTGCAGGGCTTTAACCTGCACGCCTGCATCGGCTCCTGTGCCGACCTTCTGGTGCGCTACGGCGGCCACGCCATGGCAGCAGGCCTTTCCGTCCGGGAAGAGAATCTGCCCGAACTGCGCCGCCGCCTGAACGAGTGGGCGGCCCGGGAGTGCCCGGTGCTGCACACCCCGCCGCTTACCTGTGACGTGACCATCCATCTGGACCGTATCACTGTGGAGAGCGTGCGGCACTTGGATCAGCTGGCACCCTACGGAGCGGAGAACCCCACCCCGGTGTTCCTGCTGCAAAGTGCCGTGGTGGACGGCGTATACCCGGTATCGGAGGGGCGGCATAGCCGCTTGCGGCTGCGGCAGGGCAATAGTTGCCTGTATGCCGTCTGGTTCGGGATGCCCGCCGAGCAGCTGCCCTACGCGCTGGGCGATGTGGTGGACGCGGCACTGAACCTTTCGGTGTACGAGTCTGCCCGGGGCGCGCAGCTCTCCGGCCGTATCATCGATCTGCACCCGGCAGGGCTGGGCGCAGAGCTGGCGCGGCAGGCTGCACTGGTGCAGGCGCTGCGCCGGGGCACCCCCCTGACTGAAGAACAAAAGAAACAGATCGCTCCCGCCCGCACGGATATCATTGCCGTGTACCGGGAATTGCAGTCCCGTCGCTGGCACGCCGAGGATCTGCAGCCCCTGTGCGCAAAGCTGGGCGAGGAGCAGACCGGCAAAACGCTGGTGGCGGTTACCGCTTTGGAGCAGGTGGGGCTGATCACCGCAGCGGAAAAGGGCGGGGCAAAGTTCTGGGAGCTGGTGCCGACAGCAGGCAAAAAGAACCTTGCCGATGCCCCCATCCTGAAATGTCTGGAGGAACTATAAATGCCTGAGGGAAAGAAAAATACTGCCCCGGTCCCGGCTCCGGTACGGGACGAGGACGGCTACTCTGCCAAGACCCATCTGCACCAGCCGGTGCAGGAGACCGCCACCGTAGCCGCTACGGCACTGCTGGCAGACGCGCCGGAGGGGGCGCTGCCCTCTGAGGTGCGCCCGGAGATCGTAACGTGGGAAAAGCTGTGCGAGGCCATTCAGGCCAGCGGCAAGGCTTACAATATGGAGATGATCCAAAAAGCCTACGAGCTGGCCAACAACGCCCACAACGGTGTGTGCCGCCGCAGCGGCGAACCCTATATCTGCCACCCGCTGGCAGTCGCCCGGCTGGTGTTGGATCTGGGCATGGACTCCGAGAGCATCGCCGCCGCCCTGCTGCATGACGTAGTGGAGGATACCCCCACCACGCTGGACGACCTGAAAGCCGCCTTTGGCGAGGAAGTCGCCCTGCTGGTGGACGGCGTGACCAAGCTGACCAAGATCCAGTTCTCCAATATTGAAGAATTGCAGGCCGAGAACCTGCGCAAGATGCTGCTGGCTATGAGCCGGGACGTGCGTGTGATGATCATCAAGCTGTGCGACCGGCTGCACAATATGCGCACCGGCGACGCTTGGCCGGAGCAGAAGCGCCGCGATAAGGCCCGCGAGACCATGGAGGTGTACGCCCCCATCGCCAACCGCCTTGGCATCCTGAACGTCAAGGAAGAGCTGGAGGATCGCAGCCTGCATTATCTGGACCCTGTGGGCTACTCCGAAATCAGCCGGATGCTCAGCGAGCGCGCCGGTGAGGAGTTTTTGATCAAGGTGTCCGGCGTCATCGAGCGCCGTCTGGTGGAAAGCGGCATCGAGGGTGCCACCATCAAGCGCCGGGTCAAGAGCATCTACGGCATCTACCGCAAGACCATCATGCAGAATAAGTCCTTTGACGAGATCTACGATATCTACGCAGTCCGTGTCATTCTGGATTCTCTGGCCGAGTGTTACAGCACCCTTGGCCTCATCCACGATATGTACCATCCGCTGCCCAACCGCTTTAAGGATTATATCTCCACCCCCAAGCCCAACGGCTACCAGAGCCTGCATACCACCGTCATCGGGCACGAGGGCATCCCCTTTGAGGTGCAGATCCGCACCCGCAAAATGGACGAGCAGGCCGAGTACGGCGTTGCCGCCCACTGGAAGTACAAGGAAGGCCGCGAAGGCCACGATAAGCTGGACGACCGTCTGGCATGGGTCAGCCAGCTGCTGGAAAACCAGCGCCTGAGCGAGGATTCCGGTAACCTGCTCCACGATCTGAAGAGCGACCTGCTGCCGGAAGAAGTGTTCGCCTTTACCCCCAAGGGCGATGTCATCAACCTGCCCACCGGTGCTACCTGCATCGACTTTGCCTACGCCATCCATTCGGCGGTGGGCAACCGCATGGTGGGCTGTAAGGTGAATAACCGCATGGTGCCCATCGACCATGTGGTGGCTACCGGCGAGATCATTGAGGTGCTGCTGGGCCCGGCAGATAAGGGCCCCAGCCGCGACTGGCTCAAGATCGTGCGCACCAGCGAGGCCAAGAGCAAGATCCGCAACTGGTTCAAGAAGATGCGCCGGGAAGAGAATATCCAGCAGGGACGGGACGCCTTGGCCAAGGAACTGCGCCGGGAGATGATCATCATCCCGGACGACCAGCTGGATGACTTTATCGATGGCTGCTCCCGCCGGATGCGCCAGAACAACGCCGAGGAGCTGTACGCCGCCATCGGCTACGGCGGCATGACCATTGCCAACTGCCTGCCAAAGCTCAAGGAAGAGTGGCAGAAGCTCAAGGCTGCCGAGGCCGAAGAGAATAAGTCGGTGGAGGATCTGCCCAAGGTGGACCTGAGCCGCGTGCACGCCACCGACGGCGTGGTGGTGGAGGGCTTCGATAACACCCCCATCAAGTTTGCCAAGTGCTGCAGCCCGCTGCCCGGCGACCCCATCGTGGGCTTTATCACCCGCGGCTTCGGCGTTTCCATCCACAAGCAGAACTGCGCCAACGCCGTTGCCAGCATGAAGGACCCCACCAACGCCCCCCGCTGGGTAAAGGCCTATTGGGCAGACAGCGTGAAGGACAGCTACAAGGCCGGGCTGGAGATCATTGCCCTGAACCGCAACGAGCTGCTGCAGGACGTGCTCAGCGCACTGGCCGATATCCGGGTGCCCATCTATGTCATGAACGCCCGCCAGATCGAAAACAACTGCGCCGTGGTCACCCTGACCATCGGCATCAACAATACCGAGCACCTCAACCGTGTGGTGGCGCGCCTTTCCAAGGTGCGGGACGTGCTCAAGGTGACAAGGAGTTAAAGCAATGCGAGCAGTCATTCAGGCCGTATCCTCTGCCAGTGTGCGGGTGGAAGGCGGCGAGCCCCGCGCCATCGGGCCGGGGATCATGATCCTGCTGGGGGTCAGGGACACCGATACGCTGGACATCGTACCCAAACTTGCCGATAAATGCGCGGGTCTGCGCATTTTCCCGGATGCGGAGGGCAAGCTGAACCTGAGCGCCCGGGATCTGGGCTATTCCGCGCTGGTGGTCAGCCAGTTCACCCTGTACGGCGATACGAAAAAGGGCTACCGTCCCAGCTTTATCAAGGCTGCAAAGCCGCCCCTCTCGGTGGATGCCTACGAGCTGTTCCTTGCCGAGATGGGCAAGCACGGCCTCAAGGACGTGCAGCACGGCGAGTTCGGCGCGCACATGCAGGTGTCGCTGGTGAACGAAGGCCCCTGCACCATCATCATTGATACCGACGAGTGGAAAAAGAAGGAGTAACGATGCTAGGCTTTCACATTCCTGCGGCACCGCCGCTGTATACCAACACCTTTCTGCTCATCTCCGATGCAGGCCATGCCGTGGTCATCGACCCGGCGGCAGAGGTGCACAGCTACGACGAAATTTTAAAGCAGCACAATGCAACCCTTACCACCATCCTGTGCACTCACGGCCACTACGACCATGTGGGCAGTGCCGTTGCGCTGAAAGCAGAGTGGAACGCCACCCTTTACTGTGAAAAGGCAGACCTTGCCGGCGACCGGATGTACCCGCTTTCCGCTGCGGACTGCGGCTACACGGAAGGGGAGCAGATCGCGGTGGACGAGCTGCGCTTTACCGTGTGGCACACCCCCGGGCACACCCCCGGCAGCGTGGTGCTGCTGTGCGGCGAGCATCTGTTCTGCGGTGATACGTTGTTTGCCGGCAGCATCGGCCGCACCGATCTGGAGGGCGGCAGCAGCGCACAGATGGCAGACAGCCTGCGCAAGCTGGCACAGCTGCCCATCCCCCGCGAAACACAGGTGCTGCCCGGCCACGGCGAATTTTCTACTTTTGGCACGGAGCTGGACAACAACTACTATATCCGCAGCGCCCTGCGCGGCGGCAACGACATTTTTTAAAGAGAGAACGACATGAAGATCTATATCACTGGGCTGCCCTCTGGGTACGAGGTGGAGCACCTTGCCCGCCTGTTTTACCCCATGGCACCCCTGACCCTGACCCCGCCGGAGCCTGCCGAGGACTGCCTGTGGGCAGAAAAGACCGACACCGGTCTGCGGGTGCTGGTGCGGCAGGGAGAAAAAAGCAAAACGCTGGAAGCCCCGCTGCCGCTGCCCGTGGAGCAGGGCGGAGAAACGCCGGAGTTTGCCCTTGCCAGCCTGACTTATGACCTGCTGCGCCAGTGGACGGGGATCCGCCCGCCCTGGGGCAAGATGACCGGTGTGCGCCCTGTGCGGCTTATCCACGATAAGCGCGCCGCCGGGTGGAGCGCAGAGCAGATCGACCGTTTCTTTTTGCAGCGGTTCGACTGCTCGGAGCAAAAATACGAAATGGCGAAGGAAATTGCTGATTTACAGGAGCCGATCTTGCAGCTGGGCAGCGCCCCCAAGATGTACAGTTTGTATATCGGTATCCCGTTCTGCCCCTCCCGGTGCAGCTACTGCAGCTTTGTCAGCTGCAATCTGGACCGCGACCGTAAGATGGTGCAGCCCTATGTGGACTGCCTGTGCAAAGAGGTTGCAGAGATTCGGGTGCAGGCCGAGCGAGCGGGACTGACCTTGTGCAGCATCTACATCGGCGGCGGTACACCCACCAGCCTTTCCGCTGCCCAGCTGCGGCAGCTCATGGGCACTGTGCGGGAGAATTTTGACCTGAGCAAGGTCGTAGAATATACCGTAGAGGCAGGCCGCCCGGACTGCACCGACGCCGAAAAGCTGGCAGTCATCAAGGAATACGGCGCTACCCGCATCTCCATCAACCCGCAGACCTTCTCGGACGCGGTGCTGGCAAACATCGGACGCAAGCATTCGGCACAGGATATTCTGGCTTGTTACGCCGATGCCCGCCGCGCCGGGCATGAGGACATCAACATGGACCTCATCGCCGGGCTGCCCGGGGATACGGTGGAGGGCTTTGAGCACAGCCTGCGGCAGGCCATTGCCTTGCAGCCGGAGAATATCACCGTCCACACCCTTACCCTCAAGCGGGCGTCCCGCATCGTCATCGAGGATCAGAAGGAGAACGACTACGCGGACGTAGCCGCCATGCTGGAAAAATGCCATCTGCTGGCCGAAGCGGGCTACCGCCCCTATTACCTCTACCGGCAGAAGAATACGCTGCAGAATCTGGAAAACGTGGGCTGGTGCAAGCCGGGCCACGAGGGTTACTATAATATCTATATCATGGAGGAAGTCCAGACTATCCTCTCGGCCGGTGCGGGCGGCAGCACCAAACTGGTAGCCGATGGGGGCAAACGGATGCAGCGCATCTTCAATTTTAAGTATCCGAACGAGTATATCCAGCGCTTTGCGGAGGTACTGGACCGGAAAAAAGGAGTGGCTGAGTTTTATGATCACGATCTGGGTACCGAAACGACTGGTTGAAGTAGACCTCTATAATGTAGCAGCCCGCAGCCCGCAGGCGCTGGCCGAGCTGAGCGAGAACAGCTACGCCCGGCGGGTGCAGTATGCTGCCCAGAAGGTGCGCGGCTCCGGGGCAAAGATCGTTATGCTGACCGGACCTTCCGCCAGCGGAAAGACCACCAGCGCCCACTGTCTGGCAAAGGCTCTGGTGCAGCAGGGCACCCCGGCACAGGTAGTCAGTCTGGACAACTTTTTTAAAGGCGCTGCCTACTACCCCAAAATGCCGGACGGCACGCTGGACTACGAAAACCTTGAAACGCTGGATCTGCCCCTCATCAAGCAGTGCCTGCACCAGCTCAGCGAGACCGGCAAGACCGAGCTGCCCATCTATGATTTTGCCACCGAGCAGCGCGCTGCCGAGGTAGAGCACATTGATTTGCAGGGCGGTGTGTGCATCGTTGAGGGCATCCACGCCCTCAACCCGGAGCTGACCGGCCTTGTGCCGGACGACCAGATCTACCGCATCTACGCCGGTCTGCGGGAGGAATACTGCATTGACGGCCGCCGGGTCATCAATACGCAGGATATCCGCCTGTGCCGCCGCACCCTGCGGGATGCCGCCGCCCGTGGCCGCAGCCCCGCCAAGACCCTTTCCATGTGGGACAGGGTGCTGGACGGTGAGACCCGCTATATCAAGGGATTCAAGACCACCGCAGACTTCCTGCTGGACACCTCCTTTACCTACGAGCTGGGACTGATCTCCCGGCTGCTGGGCGAGGTGCGCCGTCAGTTCACGCTGGAAGGCCATAACGCAGAGCTGTGGGACGAGACTGCCCGCCGGTTTGAGCAGGTGAATCCGCTGCCGCTGGAACTGCTGCCCGCCGACAGCATGCTGTGCGAGTTTTATGGCAGCCGCACCTAACCGGTGAAAAATGCGTAAAATTTGTTTCCAAACCAGCACCAAACTGTAAAAATTGCGGGGCATTCGTTGCAATTGCCATAACGCTGCGCTATAATGGGAATACAACCCCGGTATGGCGCGGGATGCGCCGCTATCTGCAGAGAATACTGCCAGAATAAGAGAGGTGTCTTTTATGGATTTTAACAAGATCAAAGCAATGGGTCTGGAATATGCCGAAAAGGGCAAGAACGCTGCCATGGATCTGGCCGAAAAGGGCAAGACGCAGGCGCTGCTGGTCAACGAGCGGGGTAAGCTGCTCAAGGCACAGCGTCAGCTGGGTGCACTGGTGTACAGCCTTGCCAAGGGCAAGGAGGAAAACCAGCCGCTGGTGGATAAATACATCGAGATGATCGATACCATCGAGCAGGAGATCACCCGCCTGAAGGCTACCCTGACCCCTGCCGAGGCTTCTGAGGTGGACTACGAAGCCCCCGTGGAGGAGGCAGAAGAAGCTGCCCCGGAAGAGCCCGCTCAGTCTGCCCGCAAGACCTGCCCGCAGTGCGGCGCGCCCGTCTCGGACGATGCACTGTTCTGCAATAAGTGCGGCGCACAGCTGTAAGCCCGTAACTGGAAAAAGCTGCAACAGGGCGGTATCCCCCACAGGATGCCGCCTGTTTTTGTGAAAAGCGCAGAAAACCATGAACAAAGCGGGAAAATTGCGGTTTTTGCTTGAAAAACCGCAGCGGCTGCGGTAGAATCTACAATATCTTTTTGAAAAGGAGATGGAACGTGTGCTGGACTGGAAACCACAGCCGCCCTATACGGCGGAGCAGCTGCTGCAGGTGATCCGCATCCTGCGGGACCCTGAAAACGGCTGCCCGTGGGATAAAGTGCAGACCCATGCTTCCATCCGCAAAAATTTTCTGGAAGAAACCTGCGAGGCGCTGGAAGCCATTGACGCAGACGACGCCGTTCTGCTCCGGGAGGAGCTGGGAGACGTGCTGATGCAGGTGGTGTTCCACGCCGCCATGGAGGAAGAGCGGGGACGCTTTACCTTTGAGGATGTGTGCCGCAATGTCTGCGAAAAGCTGGTGTTCCGGCACCCCAACATTTTTGCATCCTCCGCAGCGGAAAACGCCGGTATAAATGGCTGGGATGCGCTCAAAAATAAGGAAAAGGGACGCACCACCCTTGCCGACGAGCTGGCCACCGTGCCCGCTACGCTGCCCGCGCTCATGCGGGCGCAAAAGCTGCAAAAGCGTGCCGCCGGGCATGGCCTTGGGCAGCAGGATGCAGCCGCAGCGCAGCATCAGCTGGAAGCCGCCGTGCAGGACTTTGGCAAGGCAGACGCCGCCGCAAAGCAGGAAGCCGCTGGTCAGCTGCTGTTTGCAGCGGTGAACGCCGCCCGGCTTGCGGGGGTGGATGCAGAAGAAGCACTGACCTTTGCGTCCAAGCGCTTTGCACAGCAGTGTCTGGAACAGGAACAACGCGGTACTCAGGTCGAATGACCTGCTCCGATAGAACGAGAGAATTCAAGACAAACATCAGATGGAGGCAAATAATATGACCAAGACCGACTTGATCGCACAGGTTGCGGCAAACACCGAAATGAGCAAGAAGAGCGCAGAGCAGGCTGTCAACGCCGTTTTTGAGGCACTGGGCAAGGCCATGACCGAGGGCGAAAAGATCAGCATCTCCGGCTTTGGCACCTTTGAAGTGCGCGAGCGCGCCGAGCGTCAGGGCATCAACCCCCGCACCCGCGAGCCCATCACCATCGCTGCTTCCCGCAGCATCGTGTTCAAGCCCGGCAAGTCCCTGAAGGACACCCTGTAATCGGTTCTGTCACGCCGCCGCTGCCTGCACAAGGTGCGGCGGCTTTTTTGCTGAAAGGAAAGGAACAATCCAAATGCGTCTGGATAAATATCTCAAGGTCTCCCGCCTCATCAAGCGCCGCACCGTGGCAAACGAGGTGGCGGATGCAGGCCGCATCCTCATCAACGGCAAGGTGGCAAAGGCCAGTCAGGCCGTCAACGCCGGGGACATCATCGAGGTCACTTTCGGCAACCGTCCCATCAAGGTGCGGGTGCTCTCGGATGTGGAGCCCCGCACGAAAGACGTTGCCCGCGAGATGTATGAGGTGATCGCGGAATAACCGCTCTGTCTGCCTGCATACAATGCTGGCAGAGGGGGACTGCCTATGGAAAAAGCTGCCGCAAAGCCGCCGCTGCCCCATGACCTGATCTTGGAAAGCCGCAGCAGGCTGACCGTCACAGGAGTGCAAAAGGTGCTGCATTGCAGCGCCGAAAGCGCCGCGCTGGAGACCGGCAAGGGCATTCTGCATCTGTCCGGCGCGCAGATCAGTATGCAGACGCTGGACTTGGAAGCAGGGGAAGCAAAGCTGACCGGGCGGTTCGATGGGCTGGAGTACACCGCCGCCCGCGCAGCCGGGGGCTTTTGGCACCGGCTGCTGCGCTGATGGTACAGGTTCTGCTGCCCGCCCGGCTCTTGCAGGAAGCAGCCGCCTGTGCTGCGCTGGGCGCTGCCCTTGGCGCGGCGCGGGCGTTTTTGCCGGTGCGGGGCAGGGCGGCTTTTGTGCCGGATATGCTGCTTTCCGGCGCGGTACTGCTGGCGTGCCAGAGCTACGCCGCCGGGTACAGCACCGCCGGGGTGCTGCGGTGGTACATGGTGGCGGCAGCCTTTGCCGCCGCCCTTTGCGCTGCCGGGGTGCTGGGTGTCCCGCTGCGGGCACTGGGGCGGGGGATAGGGGCTGTTTTGCGCCTGCCCGGCCGTATTTTGCACCGTTTTGCGGTGCAGCCTGTACGCCGCCGCCGCGCTGCGGCCAAAACTGCCCGCAAATTACGCCGGAACGCGGAAAGAACCGCAAAAAAATCCAAAAAGAACTTGCCAAACCAGCGGGCATTGTTGTATAATTCAAACGTATCAAAGTAAGAGAACAGACGCAGAAGGTCTGCTGTTCAGACAGGAGCGTAAGGCAATGACGAATACGGGACGCAAAAAGCGCAGAAAGAATGCAGTGGTCACCATGGCGTTCCGCCTGTTTTTCGTGCTGCTTTTGCTGAGTATGCTGGCGGCTTATATCTCCAATCAGGTCACCATCAGCTCCAAGCGGGCAGAACTGGAAACACTGAACGAACAGGTGGCGCAGCAACAGACGGAAAATCAGGAACTGCAGCGCGTACTGAGCGGCGATGCCGACCAGATTACCGAATGGGTCGCACGCGACTCTTACAACTACGCCGCACCCAACGAGCGCATCTTTGTGGATGTGACCGGTAACTGACCGCGCGGCAGGTCGAGAGTATTTGGAAAGCAAGGAGTATTGAGTTTTGGCAATTGAGGTAGGGAACGTATTCGAAGGCCGCGTGACCGGTGTAAAGCCCTTTGGCGCATTTGTTGCGCTGCCGGAGGGGCGTGTCGGCATGGTCCACATTTCCGAGGTATCTAACGAATTTGTGCAGGATATCAACACCGTGCTGCACGATGGCGACGAGGTTAAGGTGCAGGTCATCAACATTGCACCGGACGGCAAAATCGCGCTGTCCATCAAGCGGCTGCTGCCCCCGGCTCCGCGTCAGCCCCGGGAAGGCCGCCCCGCAGGCCCCCGTCCGGGCGGTTTCCGCAATGGGCAGGAGGGTGGACGCTCCGGCGGTCGCGGCGCAGGCCGTGCCCCCCGTGAGGGCGGCAGAGGCCCTGCCCGGGAGGCTGCACCCCGCGTGTGGCAACCCAAAGCACCTGCCCGCTCCGACAACCTGAGCTTTGAGGACATGATGAGCCGCTTCAAGAGCCAGAGCGAGGAGAAAATGGCAGATCTCGATCACGAGACCAACAACCGCCGGGGCGGTGGCTATGCGCCCCGCAGCCGCCGTGGCCGCTGAGCCATTGCATCAGCTGGGATCACAAGGAACACAGGCAGGCCTGTCCCCGGTCGGACAGGTCTGTTTTTTCGGTACAGAACAGAAAGGAACTATCATGCCCGCAAAATTTGAACTGATCGCGCCCTGCTTTTTCGGGTGCGAATCCACCGCTAAATTTGAGCTGACCCGCATCGGCGCAGAGAACATCCGGGTGGAGGATGGCCGTCTGAGCTTCTGCGGCGGGGCAGAGATGATCGCCGCCGCAAACCTCAACCTGCGCACTGTGGAGCGCGTGATGCTGCTGCTGGCACGTTACAAGGCCACCACCTTCGACGAGCTGTTCGACGGCGTGTACTCCATCCCGTGGGAGGAGTTTCTGCCCGCGGACGCTGCTTTCCCGGTTACCGGCTCTTCCCTGAACAGCCAGCTGACCAGCATCCCCGCCTGCCAGAGCGTCATCAAAAAGGCAGTGGTCAAGCGCCTGATGAAGGGCCACCGCACCACCGTGCTGCCCGAGAGCGGCGTGGAGTACAAGGTGCGCTTTATGCTGCGCAAAAATGTGTGCGAGATCATGCTGGACACCACCGGCGAGGGCCTGCACAAGCGCGGTTACCGCCGCAACGCCATGGAGGCTCCCCTGCGTGAGACGCTGGCGGCGACCATTGCCGACCTTGGCCGTGTGCGCCGCGACAGTCTGGTGGAGGATCCCTTCTGCGGCAGCGGCACGCTGCTGATCGAAGCCGCACAGAAGGCCATGAACATCGCCCCGGGTCTGAAGCGCCGCTTTGCCGCCGAGCGTTACAGCTTTGTGCCCGCTGCCCTGTGGGCAGAGCAGCGCCAGAAGGCACTGGCAGAGTCCAAGCTGGACGTGGGCTTTGAGGCCTTCGGCTACGATATCGACCCCGCCGCCGTGGCACAGGCCAACGCCAACGCCAAGCTGGCGGGTGTGGAGAACCGCTGCCACTTTGAGGTGGCGGATGTTGCCACCTTTGCCGCAAAGCCGGAGGCTATCGTGCTGACGAACCCTCCCTATGGTGAGCGTTTGGGCACCATTGAGGGCGCTGCCAAGTTGGCGCGCACGCTGGGACAGCAGATGGAAGCCAGCCCCTGCGCCGGTCTGTACGCCATTACCGCCGATATGGACTTTGAACTGCACTACGGCAAGCGCGCCAACAAGCGCCGCAAGATGTACAACGGCATGATCCCCTGCCAGCTGTATATGTACTATAACGCCCCCAAGACCGAAAAGATGGCAAAGCCCATGCCCAAATCCGGCTTTGACGGCAAGCGCACCCATTTTGAAAAGAAGTAAGGTCATTTGACTGCCCGCCCGGCAGACATTGCACTGAAAAAGTGTGTCTTTTCCCGGGAAAATCCGGCACAAACACCCGCAGATCATCTTTTGCTGAAAAGAGACGGTCTGCGGGTATTTTTAATAGAAAAATAGATTTCACAAAATTCGGCATAATGACAAATTACAGCAGTTTTTGCATCCGGTAGTTGCGTTGCCGAACAAAAAGGATTATACTAACCTTATTGACCGCAGGATACAAAAACTGTACAGAAAGGATGGCTGGCTCTTATGAAGGGACGGATGCGGCCCTATCTGCCGGAACTGACGATCCGGGACTACAACACCTATATGCGTTATCTCCGTGGGGTGCGGCGGCAGATGTATAAGTCTTACGGCTTCTACGCCTGTCATCTGCTGCGCACCAACGGGGTGCTGTTTGCCATCCTGTCCGACAGTCTGGCGGGACGTATGCCCACCTGCAAACGGCAGCGGGCGCCCGGTACGCTGTTCCGGCGCAGCATGATGTGCCAGACGCTGGGCATCCGGCAGGCGGCGCAGGTGGAGATCCTGATGGGTTGGCATAACCTGCAGGACCGCAAGTACAGCGAGCTGCGCCCGGCAAAGCGGCTGCGCCGCGCAGCGGACAAGCTGCTGCTGCGCCGCGCCTACGAGAAAGCCCGGCAGGAGAACCCGGTACTGGAGCGGCTGTTTGCGCAGGAGCGGGAACAGGCGGTGGTGCAGATGAACCTGAGCGCCAAAAATTACGCCCTTGCGGCTGAGCCCATGAGCAACATTTACGGCGCGCTGTACTCCACGCTGGCCACGGACGACCATAACCAGCGCAAGAGTATGCGGTATATCGGCAGCTGCATCGGCCGCATCTTCTATCTGCTGGACAAGGCCGAGCGCTTTGAAGCCGACCGCCGCAACGGCCAGTACAACGTGTTCGTGGTCAACGAGCTCAACGGGCAGGCTGCTGCCATAGAGAACGCCCGGCGGCAGGCACTGGCTGCGGTCAACGACCTGATGCGGGCATACAAGATGCTGGATCTCAAGCTGAATGACACCCTGCTGAACAATATCATGATCTTAGGTCTGCAACACGCGGTCTACCCGCTGGAGCAGGATGTAGATACCGAAAAGTGGGAGATCCCATGAAGAAGCGAAAAAGCAAAAGCTGGTCCATGGCCTATTGCGGCATGGCGGCGGCACTGTGCGTGGCACTGATGCTGCTGGGCACCATCATCCCCATAGCCATGTTCATTGCACCGGCGGTGGCCAGCTTTCTCATTGCAACGGTGTGCATGGAGTGTGGCATCACCATGGCATGGACGGCCTACGCCGCCGTCAGCCTGCTGGGGCTGCTCTTTGTGCCGGATAAAGAGATCGCCCTGATCTTCACCGTGCTGCTGGGCTATTATCCGCTGGTCAAGCCCAAATTTGACCGCATTCGTCCCCGGGCATTGCAGCTGGTGTGCAAGCTGCTGCTGTGCAACGCGGCGGTGCTTGCCATGTACGGTCTGCTGCTTGTGCTGGTACCGGCGGGCAGCGTCTCGCAGGAGCTGCGCACCACTGCGCTGGCAATGACCCTGCTCACGCTGGCTATGGGAAATGTAGCCTTTGCCCTGTACGACCGCGCACTGTGCAATATGCTGCTGCTGTACAAGCTGAAGTGGCAGCCCAAGCTGCATAAAATGCTGGGAATGCATTGAGCAAAAAACATTGAAAGAAGGAATGTGTACCGCAAGTTGACGCAAAGCGCCGGGCCACACGGGTGACAGCCGTGAGGGTGACGAGGAGAGGAATCATCGAAAGATTCGGCGGATGTTTCTCCGGCTGAGGGCTATACCAGCCGCAGAACAGGGCAAAAACTGGCAGCAATACCGGAACAGAACCCTGCAAAGAAAGCCATACAAGAACATAGACTTTGATAGAGGAAACTGACTGTGCAGCAGCGTATTTCGGCGCGCCGCAGTCGGTCTGGAGGTATTTTGTATGTGTGGCATTGTAGGTTATGTTGGTATGCGCAGCGCCCAGCAGGTGCTGCTGGATGGTCTGGAGAAGCTGGAGTACCGCGGGTACGATTCTGCCGGTGTGGCGCTCACCCAGCGGGATGGGATCCGCGTGGTCAAAAGCAAGGGGCGGCTTTCCACCCTGCGCAGCAAGCTGGAAGAGCTGTCGCTGCCCCAGAGCAGCTGTGGCATCGGTCATACCCGCTGGGCGACCCACGGCGAGCCCAGCGACGTGAACAGCCACCCGCACTCCACGCCCCGGGTCAGCATCGTGCATAACGGCATCATTGAAAACTACGGCGCTTTAAAGGAGCGCCTGATTGCTAAAGGCTACACCTTTGCCAGCGAGACCGACACCGAGGTGCTTGTAAAACTCATCGATAGCTGCTATCATGGTGAGCCGTTGCAGGCATTGCAGGCTGCGCTTGCCAAGGTGCGGGGCAGCTACGCACTGGCAGTGCTGTTCAAGGACTACCCGGACACCATCTTTGCGGTCAAGCGGGAAAGCCCACTCATTGTGGGCTGGGGCGAGGGCGAAAACTTTGTGGCTTCGGATATCCCGGCACTGCTCAAGTACACCCGCCGGTACAGCGTGCTGGAAGACGGGGACATGGCTGTGTGCACGGCACAGGGCATCCGCTTCTATAACGAGTTCGGCGAGGCAGTCGAGCGCGCAGAGCTGACCGCAGACTGGGACATGGAAGCCGCCGAAAAGGGCGGTTACCCCCACTTTATGCTCAAGGAGATCAACGAGCAGCCTGCTGCCATCACGGCAACGGTCAGCCCCCGGGTGGAGAACGGCCTGCCGGATCTGCGCATCCCGGAACTGACGGACGAAAAGCTGCGCAGCATCGGCACAGTGCATCTGGTGGGCTGCGGTACAGCCATGCACGCCGGTATGGTGGGCAAGACCGCCATCGAGACGCTGGCGCGGGTGCCCGCAGAGGTGGATATCGCCAGCGAGTTCCGCTACCGCGACCCCATTCTGAAGCCGGAGGATCTGGTCATCATTATCAGCCAGTCCGGCGAGACCAGCGATACGCTGGCTGCTCTCAAGCTGGCTAAGAGCCGGGGCGTGCCGGTGCTTGCCATCGTGAACGTGGTGGGCAGCAGCATTGCCCGGGCAGCGGACTACGTCATGTACACCTACGCCGGGCCGGAGATCGCGGTGGCGTCCACCAAGGCCTATATGGTGCAGCTGTGCGTGCTGTACCTGTTTGCCCTGCGCTTGGCCTACGCGCGCGGGCAGCTGACCAAAGAAAAGACCAAGTACTACACCGCCCAGCTGCTCCACGCGGCAGAGGTCATCAAGCCCCGTCTGGCAGACTGCGAGCAGATCAAGTATCTTGCCAGCCGCTATGTGAACACCCAGAGCTGCTTTTTTATCGGGCGCGGGTTCGACTACGCCCTCTCGCTGGAGGGCAGCCTGAAACTGAAGGAGATCAGCTATGTGCACTCGGATGCTTACGCGGCAGGCGAGCTGAAGCACGGCACTATCAGTCTGATCACGGACGGTGTGCCGGTGATTGCGCTGGCGACCCAGAAAAACGTCTACGAAAAGACCATCTCCAACGCCAAGGAGACCCGCAGCCGCGGCGCGCGGGTGCTGCTGTTCACCACCAAGGACGCGGAGGTGCCGGAAGGCGTTGCCACCGAGGTAATCCGTTTGGATGAGTACGATGACATCCTGATGCCGTTACAGCTTATCGTGCCGCTGCAATTGTTTGCCTACTATATGGCAGTGCTGCGCGGCTGCGATGTGGATAAGCCCCGCAACCTTGCCAAGAGCGTAACGGTGGAGTGACAGGCGAGAGGACGATTTGAAATGGCCGCCGCGCTGCTTTGGCCATATTCAGCGGAAAGATGATTAGAACTGTGGTTCAGAAACGCCTGCGGGCGTTTCTGAACCACTTTTTCACAAGAAGAGAGGCTCTTTAGGGGATGGCTTTTCCCGTGAAAAGTCAAGTCTGGAAAAATCTGCGGGTTTTCCAGACTTTCTTTTTCACAGGTAAACATAAAACCGCCCGCTGCACAAGCTTCTGTGCAGCGGGCGGTTTGTTTTATGCAGAATAGCGGGGAAATTACCAGAACCAGTAGCGCTTTTTGAATGCGATGTAGGCAATAGCAATGATAACGATCACCACGCCGCCGGCGATAAAGAAGGTCCAGTCGATATTGCTGAACCGCAGGTTCTGGTTGGTCAGCAGGTAGCGACCGGCAGTGTCAGCGGTGATCACGCCGTCTTTGTAGCTGTTCAGGTACTGCCACTTGTTGCTGATGGTGTTGTACAGGTACAGGCGGGAGTAAGCGCTCACGTCCAGCTCCAGCTGCACCGCGCAGGGAAGGGTGCGGCCGTTGTCCAGCTCAAACTCCAGCCCCTCTTCACTCTCGGTGAAGGTGATGGCGGTGTCGATCTCGCTGGTGGTGCTCTTCACGTCCTTACCGGAAACGTTCAGGGTGTAGCCGTCGCCCACCACGCACAGGGTCTTGCCGGTGGTGCGCAGGGCGTTCAGGATCTCGCCGGTCACGGTGGGCACCTCAGACTGGGCGAACACCACCTGATCCTCCGTGCTGTCCTGAATGGTCTGCACCACAGGATCCAGCGGGATGGAAGTACTGTCGTCCGGGGTGTCAGTGCTGTCATTGCCGCTGTCGCTGCCAGAGGAAGCAGCGGCCGAGCGGTTCACGATGACCGTGACCATGGCAGTGGCCTTGCCGTTGGAGATGGTAATGGAGGTAGAGCCGGTGCCTACCGCCGTGACCACGCCCGTGGGGCTGACCGTGGCAATACTGCTGTTGCCGGACTTGAAGGTGAAGGACTGGGATGCACTGGCGGGGGTAGCCTTAGCTGTGATGGTGCGGGTGGCACCGGGCTTGAGCACGATGTAGTTGGTGCTGGGGGTGATCACCTGTCCGCTGTTGCTGGATGTAGTGCCGCTTGTGCCAGCGGAGGAATCCGTGGGCAGTGCAAGCACTGTAACGGTGGTGGTGGCTACCACCGAGCCGCAGGTGGCGGTAATGGTGGCTTTGCCGGGGGCTACGCCGGTCACGCGGCCAAAGCTGTTTACTGTGGCGATCTTCTCGTTAGAGGAGGTCAGGGTGACGGTGGCGTAGTTGGAGGCGGAGGTGGGGCGCACCTGCAGCGAAGCCGACACCGAGTTGCCCACATAGATGGTGTTGGAGGAGAGGGCAAGGTCCATCTCGGTCACGATCATGGAGGAGTCCATGGACACCACGATGGTGTAGGCGCAGATCTGGTTACCGGCGGCTGCCGTAACGGTGGCGGTGCCAACGCCCACAGCCTGTACCACGCCGCTGCTGCTTACAGTAAGCACGCTGCTGTCATCGGTCAGAAAGACCACAGTGTCGGTGCTGTAACTGGGCTTGACCACGGGGGACAGCTGCTGGGAAGCGCCCAGCAGCATATTGGCAGAGTAGCTGCCGGTGGAAATGCTCTCGGCGGGCACATCCTTGAGCCAAGGCAGTGAAACGCCGTTCTGCTCTTCAGCAGGCAGGCTGGCGGCGGCCGCGCTCAGTGCGGTGCCGCATAGCAGCACACCCAGCATCAGCACACAGGCGGCCAGTTTCTTTGCGGTTCGAATCATGTTGTTTGTACCTCTTTGGGGTGTTGTAAAAGGGGACATCCTGCCGTGCTGTGCAGTCCGTATTAGCGGAACAGCACGCCCAGAGCCTCCATGGCATACTCAAAATAGGTGACCTGATCGTATTCCACGCGGGCGGTCACGCTCATACCGTTGGAAAGATCCACCTTGTCGCCGCTGCGGCTCACCACATAGGTGGCGTCGGGCTTGATGGTCATCTTGTAATAGGAAGCGCTGCTGCTGGCGGTCACGTCGCTGTCAATGGAGGTGACAGTGCCGGTCAGGGTGCCGTAGGAGTACTCCGACAGGCCGGTGATGGCGATTTTGCAGGGGTCGCCGACGTGCAGCAGGGGACGGTCGTTCACCGTCACCATGGCCATGATCTCCAGATCATCGTTTTCGCTGGCAACGGTAGCCAGCGCGGAACCGGCGCTCAGCACCATGCCCTCCTTGTAAGGAGTGTCCATATGGATCACACCGGAAGTGGGCGCATAGATGTAGTAATCGTTGGCGCCGGTGTTCAAAGAATCCAGCTGCGCCTGCAGGTTATCCACGTTGACCTGTGCACTGGTAATGCTCTGGGAGATGGACTGCATGGTGGAGTAGTACAAAGACTCCAGCTCGCTCTGGTTCTGCTCCATCAAAGCCTTGATCTGGGTGTCGGAGTAACCGGCAGCCTGATAGGTGGTGGCGTCAAAGGTCTTTTGCGATACCTGACTTTTGTAGGTCTGGTACTGATAGTAGTAGGGCTGATCGTCGGCGTTGGTCTCGTCGAAGTAGTTGGTGTCGTCCTGAATGCACTTGAGCAGCTTGTTGTACTGGTCCAGCTGTTTCTGGTAGATATCCAGCTGGCTTTGCAGGTTGTCCTTCTGCATATCCAGATCAGTGCTCTTCAGCCGGGCGATCAGGTCGCCCTCGTTCACATAGCTGCCCTCGGAGACATACAGCTCGGTGATGGAGCCGGAGTAGCTGGACATGATGTAGGTCTTATTGGCGGCCTGCACCACACCGCTGTTCTGGCTGACATAGATGCGGTTGGTCTGGGTGCTCCAGATCACCAGAAAGATCATGAACAGGCCAGTCAGAATGACAAAGGCGTACCCGTAAGGGGGCAGCTTTTTGTCCATCATGATCCGGCGGTCCTGCAGATCCGAAAGGTTCTGAATGGTTGTCGTCATAATTATTTGGTCTCCATAAATACGTCGATCACGGCATCGTCATCGTCCTGATTGACATAGATGGTATAGTTGTCGCCGGTCAGCTTGATGTCGTTTTCAAAGGCCATGATCTGCAGCTTTGCAGTGGCCAGCTGGTTGTGGCTCATCGGGCCAGTGTAGTGGGCGTACAGGCAGTTTTTCACCCGCAGCACAGCGTCCATGTGGTAGCCGGGCTCCATCTGGGTGATCATCTGGGTGGCCTGCTGCATCATGTACAGCTCCGGCACATGATCCGGGCCGGTACCCATCTTTACCGCCTGCACCAGCGGGCCGATAGGCTGTGCGCCGTTGCTCTTCATAAAGTTCTGCATCTGGGTCAGGATGACCGGCAGATTGCCCAGCTCCTCCGGGCGCACAAGGCGGGAGAGAACGTTGGTCAGCTTAAGCGTTTTGTTTTCAGCAACTTTAATCTCGTTCATGATAAATTACCCCTAATCCTGTTATATTTTTTAATGTGAGCCGAAACAAAAAGGTGCCCGGAAGCGTCTGCCTCCGGGCACACCATAACGAGGCATTCTTCGGTTTCCCGCCGGGCGGGAAAAAGCTTATGCAGCATCCGGGCAAAGGCTGTGGATGCGGTGCGGTCAGTAGGTGATGGACTCGCCGTCGTCGTCCTCTTCCAACGTAGCGCCGGGCAGCTGTTCAACAGGCTCGGGCTTGCGCTTGCGGAAGATGCCCTGCTGCATGTTCCACAGCTCGGCGTAGCGGCCATCCTTTGCCAGCAGTTCATCATGGGTGCCGCGCTCCACGATCTTGCCGTGATCCATCACAAGGATCAGGTCACAGTCACGGATGGTGGAAAGGCGGTGCGCCACGATCAGCATGGAACGGTCTGCCAGCTGCTCGTAGATCATGTTGAAAATCAGCGTTTCGGTGGCGAAGTCCAGATTACTGGTGGACTCGTCCAGAATGTAGAGGTTAGAGTCCTTCAGGAAGGCGCGCGCCAGTGCGATACGCTGCTTCTCACCGCCGGACAGGCCGTTACCAGCTTCCTCCAGATAGGTGTTGTACTGCAGCGGCAGATGACGGATAAACTCGTGGGCATCGGCCTTCTTAGCAGCTTCCTTCACCTCGTCCAGCGTGGCATCCATGCGGGAGATGCGGATGTTGTCGTAGATGGTTTTACTGAACAGCTCGATGTTCTGGGGCACATAGGCAATGGCGCGGCGCACCGAACTGTTGGTGTACTCGGCCAGATTTGCACCGTTAATGTCGATCTCGCCGTCCTCGGGGTCGTAGTACTTCAGCAGCAGCTTGGTAATGGTGGATTTGCCGCTGCCGCTGCCGCCCACCAACGCCACCTTTTTACCGGCGGGAATGGTGAAGCTGACATGATCCAGCGCGGGGGCGCGGTTGCCATAGCGGAAGGTGACATCCTTGAACTCGATGTCGCCCTCCACCTTGTCCAGCTCGCTCTGCTCCACGCCGTCGGCGGTCTCGTACTCGGCGGGGTAGTCCATGATCTCGGTCAGACGTTTCATGGAGATGCTGGCCTCCTGGATCTGCATCTGCAGACCGATCAGGTTGCTCAGGGGAGAGGTGAAGTAGCCGGACAGGGTGCTGAAAGCCATAAAGCCGCCCAGCGTCATCTCGCCGTTCAGCACCTGACTGATGCCCACATAGGTGGTCAGCATACTGAAGCCGGTGGAGATGAAGGAGGAGATCAGACCCTGCGTGGTGCTGATGCGGCTGGAACGCAGGCTGATCTTCAGGCTCTTCATGTACTCGCGTTCCAGATTGTCCAGCTCGGTCTGCTCGTTGGCGTTGCACTTGACGGTCTCGATACCGCGCAGGCTCTCGATCATCTGGCTGTTCAGCGCAGCAGACTGTGCCATGCTCTCTTCATTGATCTTTTTATAGGGCTGCTTGTACACCAGCACCAGCAAAATGCTGACCAGCGCCATGAACAGCGAGATGGAGAACAGCATGGCGTTCATGCGGAACAGGATGATGCCGGTGATGATGGCCATGGAGATATCCATCACAAGGCTCAGCGCAATGCTGGTAAAGATGGATTTGATGGTGTTTGCGTCCGAGTAACGGGTGGTGATATCACCGGTTTTGCGGGTGGCAAAGAACTTCATGGGCAGGTTGAAGATATGCCCGAAGTAACCCAGCATCAGCGGGATATCAATCTTGATGGACAGATGGATCAGCACCCATTGGCGCACAAAGCCGATCAGGGTACTGGTAATGCTGACCACGCTGAACACTAAGATCAATGTGACCAGCAGGTTGTTCAGCCCGTAGGGCAGCACCTCGTCCATCAAGATCTTATTAAACATGGAGGACGCGATGCCCAGAATGGTGGTGATGACCGAACTGAGGATGGCGTAGAAGAACAGCTTTTTCTGGGGCAGCAGCAGGTTGATATACCGCTTCATCATGCCGCCCTTTTCGATCTTGCCGCCCTTGAACTCCGAGGTAGGGTTCAACAGCAGCAGAACGCCGGTAAAGTTCTTATAGAACTCGTCCAGACTGATTTTTTTCAGCTCCGTGCCGGGGTCGCCGATGATAACGTAATCCTTGCACTTATGTTTTTTGCCCTTTTCCTCTTCTTCCTTGCGGCTCTCGGCGTCCTGCAGCATATGCTTGCGGCGTGCGCCGTCATCCTTGATAGTGGTCTTTTTAAACACTACAACAAAGTGGGCCAGACCCTGATCGGTGATGACCTGTGCAATGCAGGGAAGCGAGAAATCGCTCAGGAAGTTTTCGCGGTCCACGCGGACTGCGGCGGTGGTAAAACCAAGCTCATTGGCGGCTTTTTGCAGGCCTACAAGGTTGGTGCCTTTCAGGTCGGTGCCCATCATATCCCGCAGGCGGGTGATGGTAACTTCCTTTTTGTAGTGCAGGCACACCATGGCCAGACAGGCAGCCGCACAGTCGGTGGTATCGTGCTGCCGGACGTAGGTATAACGCATAGATGTTTCCTTTTACTCTCAAGATTTATTCAAACGACACCAAGCTGCCCTGCCGCCCCGTGTTTGCCGCACAAAGCTACCGGCCGGCCTGCTGATTTGACCAACGAAAAAACTGCGCTCCTGCACGGCAGCCTTCTGACCGGGGGAGCGCCTGTCTGTGGGGCAGAAAAAGCTGTGCGGGCTGCGCAGTGCCTTTTCCACGCCTATAAACTTATAAAAGTATACCACATCCACTAGGGTTCTTCAAGGCGATATTTTTTAAGAACCGTTAAGAATGGGTGAAAAAAGATACAGAAAAAACAAAAAAAGCGATGGAAAATATCCATCGCTTTGCTGGCGCCTCTTGCCTGACTCGAACAGGCGACACCCTGATTAACAGTCAGGTGCTCTAACCGACTGAGCTAAAGAGGCATATCAGTGACTGCGAGAAATATTATACCGCAGTCACTGCACTTTTGCAAGCCCTTTTTGCAAAAAATGCTGAGTAATTTGTCAGCCATGAAAAAAGCAGCGCAAAAACGCCCATAGGTGCTTCTGCGCTGCTATAATAAGGATGCTTTTTTAAAATTACTTCAGCTTGCTCTTGGCCTTCATGCGCTGGTCGTGGTTCAGGATCTGCTTGCGGATGCGCAGATTCTCCGGGGTGACCTCCAGCAGCTCGTCCTGAGCGAGGAACTCCAAGCAGCCCTCGAGGCTCAGCTTGCTGACCGGGATCAGGCGCAGCGCGTCGTCAGAGCCGGAAGAGCGGGTGTTAGTCAGGTGCTTGGTCTTGCAGACGTTCACGTCCACATCCTCGCCGGAAGCGGTGTAGCCGATGACCATGCCCTCGTACACCTTCTCGCCAGCACCGATAAGCAGAGTGCCGCGCTGCTGGGCGTTGTACAGGCCGTAGGTGACGGCGTCGCCGGTCTCAAAGCTGACCAGAGAGCCGGTGGAGCGGTTGGCGATCATGCCAGCCCAGACGTCGTAGCCGTCAAAGATCTGGTTGATGATGCCCTCGCCGTGGGTGTCGGTCAGGAACTGGTTGCGGTAGCCGAACAGGCCGCGGCTGGGCATACGGAACTCCAGACGGACACGGTCGGTGCCCAGAGACTCCATCTGCTGCAGCAGTGCCTTGCGCTGGCCCAGACCGGTCATGACAGCGCCCTGATACTGGGTGGGCACGTCGATGACAACGTGCTCCATAGGCTCGTAGGTCTTGCCGTCGATGACCTTGGTCAGAACGTGCGGGGGAGAGACCTGCAGCTCGTAGCCCTCGCGGCGCATGGTCTCGATCAGGATGGACAGGTGCATCTCACCACGGCCCATGACGCGGAAGGAATCGGTCGTGGGGGAGTCCTCCACCTTCAGGGCAACGTCCTTCAGCAGCTCCTTCTGCAGACGGTCGCGGATCTGACGGCTGGTGACGTACTTGCCCTCACGGCCTGCCAGCGGGCTGTCGTTGACGGAGAAGGTCATCTCCACGGTGGGGTCGTTGATCTTGACAAAAGGCAGCGGCTCGATCTGAGCGGGGCTGCACAGGGTATTGCCGATGGTCACATCCGGCAGACCGGAGAAAGCCACGATATCGCCTGCGGTGATGTTATCGCAGGGCTGACGGCCGTTTGCCTGGAAGTCGTACAGCTTGGTCAAGCGGCCGCGCATCTTCAGGTCGGGGTTGTGCCAGTCGCAGACGACAACTTCCTCGCCCACCTTGGCAACGCCATTCTGGATGCGGCCGATGCCGATGCGGCCCACGAAGTCGTTGTAGTCCACAGAGGACACCAGCATCTGGAAGGGCGCCTCGGGGTCGCCCTCCGGCGGCTTGATGGTGCTCAGCAGGGTGTCAAACAGGGGAATCAGGTCGGTGCCGGGCACATCGGGGTCAAGGCTTGCAGTGCCCTGACGGCCGCAGCAGAACAGGATGGGGCACTCCAGCTGCTCGTCGGTAGCGCCCAGATCCATCAGCAGGTACAGCACCTCGTCGATGACTTCCTTGATGCGGGCATCGGGACGGTCGATCTTGTTGATAGCCACCACAAGGCTCAGGTTCTGCTGCAGAGCCTTCTGCAGCACAAAGCGGGTCTGGGGCATGCAGCCCTCGGCAGCGTCCACCAGCAGCAGCACGCCGTTGACCATCTTCAGCACGCGCTCCACCTCGCCGCCAAAGTCGGCGTGGCCCGGGGTGTCAACGATGTTGATCTTAACGCCCTTGTAGGTGCAGGAGCAGTTCTTAGCCAGAATGGTGATGCCGCGCTCACGCTCGATATCGCCGCTGTCCATCACGCGCTCGGCCACGGCCTGATTGTCGCGGAAAGCGCCGCTCTGACGCAGCAGGGCATCCACCAGGGTGGTCTTGCCGTGGTCAACGTGAGCGATAATGGCAACGTTGCGCAAATCGTTACGAACCATAAATTTCTACCTCTCTATTTAAAAAGACTCATAAAATACGAACGAACGTCATACAAACCTAAGTTTATAACAGAACAGGGTGGTTTGTCAAGATTGTATAAAAATTTTTTCTGCAATTCAGCATTATGCCCGTAAACTTCCCGCAGATTTGTGCGGCGTGTACCTTAAAAATATGTTATACTAAAGCCATAAAACGAACCGGAGGTGTTTTGCATTGAAGCTGACATTTTTAGGCGCGAACCATGAGGTGACCGGCAGCTGCACCATGCTGGAAGCGGCAGGGCAGCGGTTTCTCATCGACTACGGCATGGAGCAGGGCAAAAATGTGTACGAAAACCAGCCCTTGCCCGTAGCCCCCGGCGAGATCGACTTTGTACTCATCACCCATGCCCATATCGACCATACCGGCCTTTTGCCGCTGCTGGCACACAACGGCTTCCGGGGCAGGATCTACGCCACCATCCCAACGGTGGAGCTGTGCGGCATCATGCTGCGGGACTCGGCGCATATTCAGGAGTTTGAAGCCGAGTGGAAAAACCGCAAGGGCAAGCGCTCCGGCGCAGAGCCGGTGGAGCCCATGTACACCATACAGGATGCCGAAGCCGCCTGCCGCCTGTTTTTGGGCGTGGAGTACGACAAGCGCATCCAGCTTGCCCCGGGCATCGAAGCACGGTTCGTGGACGTGGGACACCTGCTGGGCTCTGCCAGCATTGAGCTGTGGATCACCGAGGGCAGCACCACCACAAAGCTGGTGTTCTCTGGCGATATCGGCAATCTGGAGCAGCCCATCATAAAAGACCCTGCCTATATCCAACAGGCAGACTATGTGTTCATGGAGTCCACTTACGGCGACCGCAACCACGCCCCCCGGCCGGACTATGTGGCAGAGCTGGCAAAAATTTTGCAGCGCACCTTTGACCGGGGCGGCAACGTGGTGGTGCCTAGCTTTGCGGTGGGCCGCACGCAGGAAATGCTGTATTTTTTGCGGGAGATCAAGGAAAAAGGGCTGGTCAAAGGGCACGGCAACTTCCCGGTCTACATCGACAGTCCGCTGGCCACCGAGGCCACCCGCATCTTCCGGGATACAGACCCCGATTGCTTTGACGCTCAGACCCGTGCTCTGCTGGAAAAGGGCATCGACCCCATCAACGTGCCGGGGCTGCGCATCAGCGTGACCAGCGATGACTCCCGCATGATCAACACCGACCGCACGCCCAAGGTCATCCTGTCCGCCAGCGGCATGTGCGAAGCCGGGCGTATCCGTCACCACCTCAAGCACAACCTGTGGCGGCCGGAATGCACCATCCTGTTCGTGGGCTTTCAGGCCGTGGGCACCTTGGGACGCACTCTCATTGAAGGAACGGACTTGGTCAAGCTGTTCGGTGAGCCCATCGAGGTAAAGGCCGAGATCTGCCAGCTGACCGGTATGTCCGGCCACGCTGACAAGGACGGTCTGCTGCGCTGGGTGAACGCCTTTACGGAAAAGCCCCGGCGGGTGTTCGTGATCCACGGCGAGGACGAGGTGGAAAACCGCTTTGTGGACACCCTGACTGAGCAGGGCTTTACCGCCTGTGCACCCTACAACGGCGCGCAGTGGGCCATCGGTGCCGAGGGTGCAGTCTGCCTGCAGGAGGGTACGAAGGTCCGCGTGGAGCAGAGAACTGGCGAGGGTGCAAACCGCGCCGCTACCGTGTTCCAGCGGCTGGTCAGCGCCGGTAAGCGCCTGCTGCGGGTCATCGAGCACAACGAGGGTGGCGCAAATAAAGATCTGGCAAAATTCGCCGACCAGATCAACGCCCTGTGCGACAAATGGGACAGGTAATGCAGCAGCCTTTTGCGGCAGAGCAGCCATGGAAAAAACGCAGCTGCGTCGAAATCTCCCGGGCGCACTGCGCCGCTGAAAAAAGAGAAGAGTTTTTTGTAAAAAACCGTTGACAAGCGCCCCTCCGGCTGGTATAATAGCCCATGTCGTCAGGCAAAAGGCCAGACATCTGGGGGTTTAGCTCAGCTGGGAGAGCGCTTGCATGGCATGCAAGAGGTCACCGGTTCGATCCCGGTAATCTCCACCAGAAAGAAAAGCACTGCACAGAAATGTGCGGTGCTTTTTTGTTGTGTCTGCCTAGCTTTGCAGCCGCTAAATTCATGCTGGACATTTGCACAAAGTTATGGTATAATTCTTTCTGCAATTGCGGGTATAGTACATCGGCTAGTATATCAGCCTTCCAAGCTGAGGAGGTGGGTTCGATTCCCATTACCCGCTCCACAAGACCTGAACTTTGAATGGTTCGGGTCTTTTCTTTTTGCCTTGCGCTGCACAGCCATCTTGCCAACCGGCGGCGGAAATGCTACAATAGAGCCATCAAAACGCTGAAAGGGGAACGCTGCTATGGAATTCCGCGATAAACCGATGGAGAATCTTATGCGTCTGCAGGAGAAGGATATCTGCAAAAATGTCAACGCCCTGCTGCTGGAGGGCGAGCAGATCGTGGGCGCGTACAAGACGGTGCGCGATCAGGTGGTGTTTACCAGCCACCGCATCATCATGGTGGATATGCAGGGGGTCACGGGCACGCGGCAGCAGATTTTTGTGCTGCCCTACCGCAAGGTGCTGCATTACGGCATCCAGACGGCGGGCTTTGGCGACCCGTTGCAGGCGTCCCAGCTGACGGTCTGCTTTGCGGACGGTCACGAGGCCAAGTTCGGCTTTATCGGACAGAAAGACCTGTTTCAGGTGGCAAACGCCATCAGTGCCCGCATCTTGTAAGAAAAATTATGAACCAAAGCCGCTGCACAAGGGTTTGTGCGGCGGCTTTTTTTACGCATTTTTGCGGCTGGTTGTATACAAAACGCATGAAAATTTGAAACAAAGCGTAAAACAATGTGCCAAAATAGGCGAAAAACTGAGAAATACAAAACTTTGTGCCACAAGATGAAAACATGATTGACATTTTGTTTTATCTCGCGTACAATTCGGGGCACAAGGCAGTCCCGCTGCTGCGGGACAAAAAAGCACGAATACAGGCATATTGTCGCATTGCGGCAAAAAGAATGGGAGGACCTTACCATGTCAACCAAATTTTCCCGTAAAACGTTCCTGAAGGGCAGCGTTGCCGGTCTGGGCATGATGGCGCTCAATGTGTGCACCGCCGGTGCCGCTTCTGCTGCCGAGCCTGCCGCCGCAGCGGAGGATACCAACTCCCTGAACCTTGTTCCCAAAAAGGCCGCCTCGGTCAAGGTGACCAGCCGCGGCAGCGTGGGCGGTGGCTGGCAGGGCGAGCCGGTGTTCCCCAACTGGAAGGGCTACACCGACGATACGCTGGCCATGAACCACATGTACACCTTTGTGGGCTACGCAGGGCAGGGAACGCTGTGCGTGGAGCCCGAGTCAGGCGTGACCGGCTTTAACCTGTTCGTCAATAACCGCCAGATCAACACCGCTGCCATGGCGGCAGGCGGCGTGTGGAACGTGGATATTTCCGGCCAGACCATCAACGGCCGCAACACCATTCAGGTGGGCGGCATCCGTCCCCGCGGCAAAAAGGTGACCGTGCGGGTGGGCTACCCCACCGTGCAGGAGGGCAGTCTGCAGGACGTGGGCATCGACCGCGATGCACTGGAATTGCTGGAGCAGATCATTCAGGCAGACGTGAACAACGGCTTCCCCAGCGCACAGATGGCTGTTGTGAAAAACGGCAAGCTGGTGTATCAGAACGCATGGGGCAAGGTGAACTCCTATAATCCGGACGGCACCCCCAAGACCGACAGCCCGGCTGTGACCAACGATACCCTGTACGATCTGGCCTCCAACACCAAGATGTACACGGCAAACTACGCATTACAGTACCTCGTCACGCAGGGCAAGGCCAATTTGGACAGCCGTCTGGTAGACCTGCTGGGCAGCGCCTTTGTGGAGGACACCATCGACATTACCTACAACGGCTACGAGAACCCGGGCCTGAAGGTCAACAAGCAGTGGAAGGCAGAACTGACCCTGCGCGATATCCTGCGCCATCAGGCAGGCTTCCCTGCAGACCCCCAGTACCACAACGATTCCTTTGACCAGTGCTCTCAAAAGACCGTCCCCGGTGCTACCAACGTGCTCTTCTCCGGTTGGGACGGCAGCGCTGCAACCCGCGCCGCGACCCTCAAATCCATCTTCAAGACCCCGCTGATGTATAAGCCGGGCACCAAGACCGTTTACTCCGACGTGGATTATATGCTGCTGGCCTTCGCCATTGAAGCCATCACCGGCAAGGGTTTGGACGCCTTCCTGAAGGAGACCTTCTGGGATCCCATGGGTCTGACCCATACCACCTACAACCCCCTGCTGAACGGCTTTGCCGCCAACGATTGCGCCGCCACCGAGCTGAACGGCAACACCCGTGATGGTGCCATCTCCTTCACCGGCGTGCGCACCGCCACCATTCAGGGCCAGGTGCACGACGAGAAGTGCTACTACGCGATGGGCGGTATTTCCGGCCATGCGGGCCTGTTCTCCAACGCTACCGAGTTGGCAAAACTGGCCTCTGTCATGCTCACCGGCGGCTACGGCGAGAACCGCTACTTCTCCCGCAACGTGATGGACGCCTTTACCGCACCCAAGAAGGAGGACGCTGCCAACTGGGGTCTGGGCTGGTGGCGTGAGGGTGACAACCAGCGCTGCTGGTATTTCGGTACGCAGGCACCCTCCAATACCATTGGCCATCAGGGCTGGACCGGTACGTTGACCATGATCGACCCCGTGGAGAATCTGGTGGTGGTGTACCTGACCAACAAGATCAACTCCCCGGTCACCGATAAGGCCGCGAACCCCAATAAGTTCAACGGCAACTGGTATACGGCTTCTACGCTGGGCTTTGTGGCACAGCTGCTGTATCAGGGTCTGCAGAACCACGGCACCGACCCCAACAACGCCTACAGCGCCCTGCTGGAGGATATGGCGGAAAGCAAGTTTGCGCTGGTGGCCGAGGGCGGCAGCGTGCCTGCCACCCACCCGCTGGTGCGCTCCGGCTATGCCGTGCTGGAGGCTATGGCTGCCCACGCCAACGCCACCCACTCTTATCTGGACCGCAACTATTTCAACGATGCCCTCACCCTGCTGGATGATACCCGCGATGCAGAGGAACTGGCAAAGCTGAAAAAGATGCTCAATAAGTTCTGAACGCAGTTCTTTACAAGTAACTGAATAAATAGCAAAGGGACTGCCGCACCAAATGAGGTACGGCAGTCCCTTTAACTTTAGCGGGCTGGACCCTTTCAGGTGTGCGCCGTTTTGCGCACCAGCTGCCGGTGCATCAGCGCCATCAGCACCAGAAATACCAGCAGATAGAAGGGGAATAGTGCCGGGGTGATGTTGTTGGCAAGCACGCCGAACAGCGGCGGCATGGCAAGATTGCCCACATAGGCGCTGCTCATCTGGATGCCTATGACGGCTTGAGAATTTTGTGCGCCGAAATGTGTCGGGGTGGAGTGGATGATACTGGGGTAGATGGGTGCACAGCCCAGTCCTACCAGCACAAGCCCTGCCAGCGCAAAGACCTGTGCACCGGGCAGTAACAGGGCGGCAACGCCCACGCCCAGAATAGCCAGCCCCAGACGGATCATCTGGGTGTCGTTGAGCTTTAGAGTCAAAAAACCGCAGACGCCCCGCCCCGCCGTGATGCCGATATAGAACAAGCTGGCAAAGCTGGCAGCCGTCTGGGCAGGTACCTGCCGCACAAGGGTCAGGTAGCTGCTTGCCCAGAGCCCGGCGGTGGTCTCCAGTGCGCAGTAGCAGAAGAAGCAGAGCATCACTTCCTTCGCGCCCGGCAGCGCGAATACCTGCGGCAGGGTCAGCGCCTTGGACACAGTACCGTCCAGGGCAGTGTCGGGGCGTTTATGCCACAGGGGCAGGCTGCAAAAAAGCACGGCAGAAAGTGCGATCTGGAACAGGGCAATGTACCGGTAGCCGCTGTTCCAGTTCAGCCCGCCGGAAAGCGCCGCACCCATCACCACAGGGCCGATGGTAGTGCCCACGCCCCACATACAGTGCAGCCAGCTCATGTGGCGGCTTTCGTAATGCAGGGCAACGTAGTTGTTCAGGGCGGCATCCACGCTGCCCGCACCCAGACCGTAGGGGACAGCCCACAGACAGAGCATCCAGAACTGGCCGGAGACCGAGAAACCGAACAGCGCCGCAGCGGTCATGCCCACGCTGAGGGCGGTCACTCTGCCCGTGCCCAGCGCCCGGGTGAGCCGGTCGCTGTTCAGGCTGGAAACGATGGTGCCCAGCGAGATGATCATGGACAGGATGCCCGCGTAGGAGAAGGGGACGCCCAGCTGTGGGTACATGGTGGGCCATGCAGACCCCAGCAGGGAATCCGGCAGGCCAAGGCTGATAAAAGCCAAGTAAATGATAGGCAGCAAAAGCTGTGTCATAGAAAGGATCCCTCCACAGATGATTTGATGGCGTGTCCCGCAGTGTATGGGGGTGCGCTATAAGAATAACATGACCGGACAGGAAATCATAGGGCAAAAGCGCCTGCTTTTTACGACAAAACAGGCGCTTTTTGATTTGATCCGTGAAAATGCGTTTGCCGCAACCCACAGGCCGCGGCAAACATGAAATATAAATAGACTTCCGCTTTTAGCTTTCGCTGCTCTTTTCCAGATACACGGTGGTGGAGGGGAAGGCGAAGTCCACGCCGTTTTTCTGCATCACGTCCATCAGGTCAAGATTTAAGTCGTTCTGCATCTGTAAAAAGCGGGTCATGTCGGCGGTGCGCAGGTAGGCAGAGACCAGCAAATCGATGCTGGAAGCGCCGAAGCCGTTCAGCTTAACCAGAACCGAGTCCTCGTAGGTGTAGGGGCTGGCCTTGAGCATGGCGGTCAGGTCGGCCATCAGCTGTTCCAGCTGGGGACGGGTGGTGTCGTAGGTGACCCCGAGGGTGAAACGGTACAGCCGCTTGTTGCGCAGGGTGCCATTGTTGATGGTGGCAGAACTGACCGTGCTGTTGGTCAGGATGTACACCGAGTTATCCAGTGCGCGGACTTTGGTGGAGCGGAAGTTGATGTCTACCACCTCGCCGGAAACGTCGCCCACGGTGATCCAGTCGCCGATGGAAAAGGGCCGGTCCAGCAGGATGACCAGCCCGCTGAACAGGTTTTTGGCGCTGTCCTGCGCGGCCAGAGAGATAGTCAGACCGACAAGACCCGCACTGGCTACGATGCTGCCCACCGGCAGGCCGGTCTCCTGCGCCATGGTCATAATGCCCAGAACCACGATGAGAACTTTGTACACCTTGTTCAGCAGGGTGGTCAGGGTGCGGTTGGCGCGCACCTCCTCGCCGCAGTTTGCCAGCAAAAGGTCGGTAAGGTCGGCGGCGGCGTACAGTCCCTGACACACAAAAAAGGTGGCGGCCAGCTCAAAGACTGTGAGCAGAAATTTACTTACGCCGGAAATCGCCCACGGCAGGCTGGCAGCTGCGGCATAGATGAACGCTGCAAGGGTGAGCCGCTGCACCGGCACGGCAAAGCTGCGCAGCAGGATGGGTGTACCGGCCAGCCGCCAGTTGCGGCGCAGCAGGGCAGGGCACACCTTACGGGACAAAAGCTGCCGCGCCAGCCAGCCAAGCACCAGCAGCAGCGCCGCGCATACCACGCGGGCGGCAAAGGCTGCCCAGCCTTCCAGCAGCAGCGAGCCAAGCTCGAAGCCAAGGTTACGGATCGAGAAAATCATGGAAAACCTCCTGTGTTTTTTCACAACGCATATTATGATAGCATACTCTGCCGCCCGGAGCAAGGAAAGAAAGGTGAAAATGCACTTTGACAAAAAATGCGCAAACTTTTCAAAAAGGGGGCTTGACAGCGCCGCAGTACCGCGCTATACTCTTGGTCAGAAAGTTCGTTTCAGGGCGGGGTGCAATTCCCCACTGGCGGTAAAGTCCGCGACCATCCGCAAGGGTGCTGACCCGGTGCAACTCCGGGACCAACGGTATAGTCCGGATGCAAGAAACGGCAGGCAAATTGCGTCTGTGCGCCCTGTTGCAGTTTTTGGTTGCAGCAGGGCGCTTTTTGGTTTGTCTTTCCGGTTCGATCCAGCGCGAAAAGGGCTTTCCGAACAAATTTGAACGGGGCGTATCCCCCGGGGAGGACAACTACCATGAAAAAGAATACCACCCACAACCTGACCGTTGCCGCCATGCTCAGCGCGGTCGCCTTTATCCTGATGTTCATCGAGTTCCCGCTGCCGATGCTCATCCCGTCCTTCGTCAAGATGGACTTCTCCGACCTGCCCGCCCTGCTGGGCGCCTTTGCACTGGGCCCGGTGTACGGTGTGGTCATCAGCTTTATGAAGAACCTGCTGCACATCATCATCAAGGGCACCTCCACCGCCTGCGTGGGCGAGCTGTGCAACTTTATGCTGGGCGCGGTATTCTCCGCTGTGGCTGGCTTTATCTATAAGCGCAACAAGAGCCGCAAGACCGCCATTCTGGGCGCCATCGCCGGTGCAGCCGCCATGGCGGTGTTCAGCGTGCCCTCCAACTACTTCATCACCTACCCGGCCTATGTGCAGTTCTACCACATGCCGCTGGAAGCTATTCTGGGCATGTATCAGGCCATCCTGCCTTCTGCCGACAGCCTGATCAAGTGCCTTGTGATCTTCAATATGCCCTTCACGCTGGTCAAGGGTCTGCTGGACGCAGTGCTGTGCCTGCTGATCTATAAGCCCCTGTCTCCCATCCTGCACGGCCGCAAGTAAGCTGCTGAGATAACAGAGAGCCGGAAAGTCCGCGGACTTTCCGGCTCTTTCTCTATTTAGAAGGAAAATCTGCCGCACATACTCCCTCAGGCACAGCTTACGCCGTGACAGCTCCCTCGGAGATGGAACCCTTGGCATAGCGATGATGTTTCCAGCTAAAGTGTATAGTTCGCGGACGCGTCAGGAGCCCTCTCAGGCGCTCCCGCGCCAGCTCTCCCAGAGGAAGAGCCGAGCCGTAAAGCCCATTGCTAAAGCATTAGGTGTAATGAGAAAGTTTCCGGCAACGCTCTTGGCTCTCCCTTTGGGAGAGCTGTCAAGCCCGACAGGGCTTGACTGAGAGGGCTTGACTGAGAGGGCGAGGGCGTCTTTACGCCAGCGCACCCTTATCCAGCCATTTGCCACGCGCCATGCGCAGCAAAAACAGTGCGCCGCGGGTGCAAAGTTCGGCGCACATGGCTGCCCATACGCCCACCAGCCCAAAGCGGGGAGCCAGCAGGACCGCCAAGGTCAGCCGCACGCCCCACATGCTGATAAGGTTCAGGATAAAGCAGCCAGTGCTGTCGCCCGCACCCTGCATGGAGCCGCTGGCCACGATGCTTGCCCCGAACATCGGTTCGGCAAAGGCTTCGATGCGCAGCACCCGTGCACCCAGCGCAATGACGGCGGCGTCGGCGGTAAAAATGCCCATCAGCTGCGGGGCAAACGCATACAGCCCCACGCCGGTAAGTGCCATGATGCCCATGCCCATGGCGGTGCACAGCCATGCAAAGCGCTTGGCCATGTCGCGGCGGTTTGCGCCAACGGCCTGTCCCACCAGCGCAAGGGCGGCGTCCTGAATGCCGTAGCCCGCCATGTAGCACAGGCTCTCGGCGCTGACCCCCAGACTGTTGGCGGCAATGGCGGTAGTGCCCAGCCCGGACACGATGCGCACCAGCAGCACCTGTGCCGAGGACAGGGCAGCGCGCTCTGCCGCCAGCGGCGCGCCCACCTTCCATACGTTGTGCAGGCAGGCGCGGGTAATGCGCCACGAGCCGGGCTTGTGGATGCACAGCGGGCCGTCCCGCAGCAGCAGAACGCCCAGCGCCAGCGTGCCGCCCACAGCGTTGGCAAGGGCTGTGCCCAGCGCTGCGCCCGGTACGCCCCAGCCCAGACCCCAGACCGTGAGGTTCTGGCCGAACACCGTCATCTCCCGGGTGGGGTTGATGAGGAAAAAGTTGAAGATGATGTCCAGCACGCAGGTGAACACACTAATAAGGCCGGGGGTCAGCGCATCACCGGTGGAGCGCAGCATGGCGGCGTAGGTGCCCATGGCCATGATGAAGGGCAGGGAAGCCGACCAGATGGCAAAATAGGCCGAGGCGTTTGCCTGCAATGCCGTGTCTGCGCCCAGCCACCCGGGCAGAAACCGACTGATGCCTACGCCAAAGGCCGCTGCGGCAAGACCCACCGCCAGATTGAACAGCATGGACTGCCGCAAAACGCCCCGGGCATCCTGCTGGCGGTCTGCGCCCAGATACTGCGCCACCTGAATGGAAAACGCCATGCACAGCCCCGCCAGCATCCCGTGCAGCAGCCATGTGCTGGAACTGACAATGCCAATGGAGGCAGTGGCGGCGGCACCGATATGTCCCACCATGGCTGCGTCGATGTACTCCATGGCGGTGACCACGATCTGCTGCAAAATGGAAGGAATGCTCAGCGTCAGCGCCACCTGTGCGGTGTGGCGCAGCGGCACCTGCTCGCCCTGCCGCATTCGGGCAGAGAGCTGCTCAAGTGTAATGGACATGGAACCTCCTGCGTTGTGGGTGAAAACTACAGACTAATACATTATTATAGAGAGCCGCGGGAGAAAAGTCAATCCGCAGCGAATTTTGCCGCCGGGATTGATTTTTGGGCAAGGGCGTGATACACTCACAACGTACTATACAGAAAGAAAGAGGAATGTTATCTTATGATCCAAATGCTGACCTCTGTCATCGGGCAGCGGGGCGTGGATGCCATGGCATTTTTGCTGGCGTTCGCTCTGACCGCCCTGACGGATTCCATTTTCCGCGATAAACTGCCCCACGACCATGGCCGCGCCTTTGCGGTGAACGGCGAGCTTTCCAAGGGCAAGGCGCGTGGCTCCGGCCTGATTTTTGTGCTGTGTATCGCACTGGTGTCGCTGGCATTTCTGCCCTTCACCACCGAGTATGTGGTGTATAATGTGCTGCTCATCGCCTCTATGCTCTCCGGCTATCTGGACGATGCCGCCGAAACTGCCTGGAATGAGTACAAAAAGGGCATCATTGATTTTGTCATTGCGGTGCTGGCGGGTGTCACCTACCTGAACTTCAATGGCTGCGGGGTGCACTTTTTGCAGTGGAGTTTCACGCTGCCCTACGCGGTGTACCTGCTGCTCATCGTCATCCTCATCTGGGCAAGCATCAACGTGGTCAACTGCACCGACGGTGTGGACGGCCTTTCCGCCAGTCTGGCAGTGGTGACCATTGGCACCTACCTGCTGGCTTATAAGACCGAGCTGGGCACCTATGCCACCGCCGGTGTGGTGTTCATTGGTGCGCTGCTGGCTTATCTGTGGCTCAACGCCAAGCCCTCCAGCCTGCTGATGGGCGATGCCGGCAGCCGCGCTATGGGCTTTTTCATCGCCATGCTGTCGCTCAAGTGCGGCCACCCCTTTGCCTTCCTGCTGGCGGCCATCGTGTTCATTGCAGACGGCAGCTTGGGTATTTTGAAGATCAGCCTGAAGCGTTTTCTGCACATCTGGATTTTGAAAAACACCCTGACCCCCCTCCACGACCATGTGCGCAAGCGCAAGGGCTGGAGCGACGAGCAGGTGGTAGCCCGCTGGCTGATTTTGCAGTGTGTGGCTTCGGCTCTGCTGCTGCTCCTTGTGCGGGGCTAAGCTGCACGCTATAAAATCAAAGAGCAACACCCTCAGACCTTTGTGCCTGAGGGTGTTGTTTTCTATCTGATAGTCGAGACTGGGGGAGTTTACACCCCGGCCTTTTTGCACGCCGCCTGCACCACATGGCCTACCAGCACCGAGGTGGTTACGGTGCCCACGCCGCCGGGCACGGGAGTAATGGCCTCTACCACCGGCTCTGCGGCGGCAAACTGCACGTCACCGCAGAGTTTGCCCTCCTCGTTTACATGGATGCCTACGTCCACGACGGTCTGGCCTGCCCGCAGGCAGTCCGCGCCCACAGCCGCCATCTTGCCCATGGCCACCACCACGATGTCGGCTTGCCTGCACACTTCCGGCAGGTTCTGGGTGCGGGAGTTGCACAGGGTGACGGTGGCGTTCTCCCGGTCCAGCATCATGGCGGCGGGCTTGCCCACCACAAGGCTGCGTCCCACCACCACGGCACGCTTGCCGGAAAGGGGGACGTTGTAATACTTCAAAATTTCCATGCAGGCCTGCGCGGTGCAGGGGGCATAGCCCAAATCGGTGTTCGTGAACACCCCGGCCAGTGAACCGTCCGTGATGCCGTCGATGTCCTTTTCCGGGCGCAGGGCGGCGCGGACGGTGCGGTCGTCAAACTGCTTGGGCAGGGGACGGAACAAAAGACACCCGTGGATGCCGTCATCGGTGTTCACCTCGTTCAGCACCCGGAGCAGCTGCTCCTGTGTGACATCGGCGGGCAGCACGAACTGCTTGACGGCGACGCCCACCTTACCGCAGCGGGTCATCACGCCCCGCTCGTAGGAGAGGTCATCCTCCCGCTCGCCCACTCGCACCACGGCCAGCGTGGGGGTGATGCCCTTGGCTTTCAGCTGTTCGCAGAGCGCCGCGTTGCGCTCGTTCATGGCGGCCACGACGGGCGCGCCTTTTAAAATCGTTGCCATATACTTTCCCTCATTTATAATGTTATTTATTGCGGAGTTTCCCGCTGACGGCGGTGAATATTTCGTCTGCCCGGGGCACAAACTCTGTCAGCAATGCGTCTGCCCGGGCGTCCAGTGCGGCGGCACGGGTGTGGTCTGCCATCAGTTTCGTGTTAATAAACACATTCAGGCTTGCAGCCTGCAAGGCTGCCTTGCACAGCACGGCGGCGCACCCTGCATCCGATACCGCCAGCACGCTGCCTTTGGCGGCGTACTGCCCGGCCAGCGCGATGCCCTCGGCGCACTTTTCCATGATTTGCAGCGGCACGGCGCTTGCACCGTCCAGTGCGGCTTCCAGTACAGCGGCCTTGTGCGCGGTCTGCTCCGGGGTGTCCTTGGGCAGACCGTAGGCCGCAGCCAGCGGCGCAAAGGCATCGGCATCGGCCTGTACCAGCGCCTCCAGTTCCAGCCGCAGGGCTTCAGCCCGGGCGTTCAGTGCCTGAATATCCGCTTCCACGGCGGCGTACTTCTTTTTACCGGTGGTCAGACAGCCCACCATGTTGCCCAGTGCCACACCGGCAGCGCCTACCAGAGCGGCAGTGCCGCCACCGCCCGGCGTGGGCGCTTTGCTGGCAAGCTGTGCCAGAAACTGCGCGCAGCTTAAATCGTTCATTTCCATGTGTAGATACCCCTCTCTGTTACAAAGGCGTCCAGCCGCTGGTCGTGGGCGTCCACGGCGGCGCGGGGGACGCGCTGAACTTCCAATGCAATGCCGATCTTCACCGCCCGGGTGCAGCGGGGCAGATAGCGGTCGTAGTAGCCCTTGCCCATGCCCACCCGGTAGCAGTCTGCATCAAAGGCGGTGCAGGGCACCAGCACCAGATCCAGCTGCTCCGGCTGCAAAAGGGTGGAGTGCTCCGGTACCGGCGTACGGATGCCGTACTGTCCCACCGCCCAGCCGTCCGCGCCCGGCACGGCTGCGGTAAGGGAAAAGCCTTCGCCGCACACCGGGTAGGCTACCGTTTTACCTTGCCGTGCGGCCTCGGCAGCCACGGCGGCAAGGTCGGCTTCGCCCCCAAAAGCTGCGTAGAGCAAAAGGGTATGGGCGGCGCGGTAGGCGTCCAGTTCCAGCACCCGGCGGCACAGCGCCGCGTTGGCGGCGGTGCGCTGCGGCGCATCCAGCGCTTTGCGGGCGGCACGGCCGGCGGTACGCTGCGCCTGTTTTTTCTCGGCAATGGTCATACAAAACACCTCGCTTCACCTGTGGGGGAGGATACTTGAAAAATATACAAAATCGACAGCGCATTTTTATACAAACATAATAAACACTTCAGACAAAAAAAGCAAGCCTTTTGGCGAAAAGAGGATTGAAGCCGCCGCCGCTTTCTGCTATGATTATCTTACAGCAGTAAGCGTTATGCAGGCAGAGCTGAAGCTATTTGATAACCGACCAATAACACTCTATTTGCAATTGCAGAGACCACGGCGCAGGAATGTTGCCAATAAAAAAGAACCGGGTCTTCAGGTGCGTCAAGAGTCATTGCTGGCTCAGGAAGCTGCCCTAACCGGTTCTTCCGAAGAAACCGGGTCCGAGGACGGCGTCAACGCAAGCGTTGAGGCTTATCCTACCGGTTCTTCTGAAGTCAATATACTCGATTATTACCGCCTTGTCAACCACAATGCGAACTTTACCAAGTGTTTTCGGACGAAGTGGCGCGGAAAGCGGAAGGATCGGAAGCGCTGTTTGCCAAGCAGCAGCAAGAGAGTGAGGAGCGCAGGATCTAGCTGAACAGTACTTGCCGTGCGGGCGCTGCGCTGAGAGAATCTACAACATTTTGTGGAGAGGGGCAAGTAAAATGTACAAGGATATGATGGACACCATCGGCATGGTCAATGCAGCCGACCCGGAACTGGGCGCAGCCATGGAGCGGGAGCTGACCCGTCAGCGCGAGAACATTGAGCTGATCGCCAGCGAGAACATCGTTTCGCCCGCCGTGATGGCAGCCATGGGCAGCGTGCTGACCAACAAGTACGCCGAGGGTCTGCCCGGCAAGCGCTACTACGGCGGCTGTGTCTATGTGGACGAGGTGGAGAATATTGCCATCCAGCGCGCCTGCCAGCTGTTCGGGGCAAAGTACGCCAACGTCCAGCCCCATTCCGGCGCACAGGCCAACCTTGCCGTGTATTTTGCCCTGCTGGAGCTGGGCGATACCGTTATGGGCATGGACCTTTCGCAGGGCGGTCACCTGACCCATGGTTCCCCGGTGAATATGTCTGGTAAAAATTACCACTTCATCTCCTACGGCGTCGGCGCAGACGGCGTGATCGACTACGCCGAGCTGGAAAAGCAGGTGCGCAAGGTGCGCCCCAAGATGCTGGTGGCGGGCGCTTCCGCCTACCCCCGCGCCATCGACTTTGAAAAGCTGGCCGAGATCGCCCACGGCTACGGCGCATACCTGATGGTGGATATGGCGCACATTGCCGGTCTGGTGGCGGGCGGCCAGCACCAGAGCCCCGTACCCTACGCCGATGTAGTGACCACCACCACCCACAAGACCCTGCGCGGACCCCGCGGCGGCCTGATTTTGACCAACAACCCCATCATTGCCAAGCGCATCAACTCGGCCGTGTTCCCCGGCACGCAGGGCGGCCCTCTGGAGCATGTGATTGCAGCCAAGGCCGTCTGCTTTGGCGAGGCACTGAAGCCGGAGTTCAAGGAATATGCCCGTAAGATCGTGGAAAACGCACAGGCACTGGCTGCGGCCTTGCAGCAGCGCGGGGTCAAACTGGTATCCGGCGGCACCGACAACCATCTGATGCTCATCGACCTGCGGGACGAGGAGTGCACCGGAAAGGACTTGGAGCAGCGCTTGGACAGCGTACACATCACCGCCAACAAGAACACCGTCCCCGGTGAGACCCGCAGCCCCTTTGTGACTTCCGGCGTGCGTCTGGGCACCCCGGCTGTCACCACCCGCGGCATGGGCGCAGCCGAGATGCAGGTGATCGCGGACTGCATTGCAGACTGCATCTGGCACTATGAGGAGAAGAAAGACGAGATCAGCGCCCGCGTTCTGCGCCTGACCCGGGAGTTCCCGCTGTACCAGTAAAAGCGAACCATAAATAATAAGGCATCCGCAGCCGTTCTGCCAAGCGTGCAGGGCTGCGGATGCCTTTTGCTACAAAAAAGGAGAAGAACGATGGAAAGCTTGGGACTTTTGCATCTGTATTATGGCGACGGCAAGGGCAAGACCACAGCCGCCATGGGGCTTGCCCTGCGGGCGCTGGGCAGCGGAAAACGGGTGATCATCGTGCAGTTTTTAAAGGGCGGGCAGAGCGGGGAAATCCCGCTGCTGGAGCAGCTGGGCGCTGTCGTCTACCGGGGCAAGGCCGGGCAGAAATTCGTTTTTCAGATGAACGAGGCCGAAAAGGCCGCTACCCGCGCTTTGCAGGACCAAAACCTTGCGGCGGCGCTGGCGCAGCCCTGTGATATGCTGGTGCTGGACGAGGCCGGCAGCGCGTGGGAACTGGACATGGTGGATAAAGCCCTGCTGCAGCAGGCAGTGCTGCACCGCCCCGCCGGGCAGGAGTGCGTCCTGACCGCCCATGCCGCCCCCGGGTGGATGCTGGAAGCGGCAGATTACCTCACCGAGATGTGCTGCCGCCGACACCCCTACCAGAAGGGTATCGCCGCACGGAAGGGCGTGGAGTATTAAGGTTATAGCAAAAAGGAGTGGTTGCGCATAATGCAACAGCTCCTTTTGTAGTTTCAGGTATCCCAGAACCCTTTCAGCGCCGTTTCCAGCGCGGCGGTGTCGGGCAGATACCGGATATGCTGCCAGTGCGGCGGGAACAGGCGGGCGGTGTCGGGCTGCGCAAAGCGGTCGTCCAAAAGCAGCACCACGCCCTTGTCCTGCGGGGTGCGCACCACCCGCCCGGCGGCTTGCAGTACCTTGTTCATGCCCGGGTAGCGGTAGGCGTAGTCGAAGCCGCAGCCGGACTGCTCCTCGTAATACCGGCGCAGCATCTCCTGCCGGGGATTCACCTGCGGCAGACCCACGCCCACGATGGCGCAGCCGATGAGCCGGTCGCCCACAAGGTCTACTCCCTCGCCGAAGATGCCGCCCATCACGGCAAAGCCCAGCAGCGTTTGGGCAGGGTGGGGCACGAACTGCGCCAGAAACTCCGCGCGCCCGGCATTATCTAAGCTGCGCTGCTGCACAAGGGTGGGAAGGTCCGGCCAGCGGGCGGAAAAGGCTTCGTACACCTGCTGCAAATAGGCGTAGCTGGGGAAAAACGCCAGATAGTTGCCGGTCTTGCCCCGCGCCAGCGCCGCCAGCGCATCGGCTACGGCGGGCACACTGGCTTCCCGCTGGCGGTAGCGGGTGGAGATGCCCGGCAGGCAGAACAGCCCCAGATTTTCCGGCGGAAAGGGGCTGGGCAGCGCCACTGCCCGGGCATCGGCACAGCCCAGCACGTTGCGGTAAAAGGCGGGCGGGGTCAATGTGGCACTGAACAGCGCCGCGCTGCGCCCTGCCGCCAGACTGGCGTCCACAAAGGGCGCGGGGTCTAAGCAGAGCAGATGCAGCTCCAACTCACTGCCCCGGGCGGTGAGCTGGGTGACAAAATGGCTGTCGTACCGGTCAGCCGCGCGGGCGATATCCTGCAAGGCAAAGTAAAGCTCCAGCAGCTGGGCGTGGGCGGGGTCCTCGGGGTTCTGTTCCAGCCAATCCTGCAACGGGGTGTGCACCGCCCGCAGGGCAGCGGGCAAAGCGGCGGGCAGCTGCTGCAAAAACACGGTGCCGTCCCGGGCGTACAGCGGCTGCGGCAGGGCAAAGTCCGGGGCAGCTTCGGCGGGCAAAAGGCTCACCTGCGCAGGCTCGGCATCCCCGACAGATTCTGCGCCTATACGGGGCGCAGCCTGTGCGCAGGCCTTGCGCGCCGCCAGAAAGACCTTATCTGCCTTGGTCAGTGCAGTCTTTAAGCTGCTTTTGCCCTTGCCCAGCGCCCGCTTTGCTTCGGTCAGGCTGCTTTTGGCAAACTGCGCCGAGTACATGGCGCGGGCTCTGTCCGGCAGGTTGTGCGCTTCGTCAATGAGGAACAGCCAGTCCCCGGCGGCATCAAAAAAGCGCTTGAGGTGCACCACCGGGTCAAACAGATAGTTGTAGTCCCCAATGACCACATCGCACCACTCGCTCAAGTCCAGCCCCAGCTCAAAGGGGCACACCGAGAACTGCCGGGCGGTGTCCGCCAGTGCGGCGCGGCTGAAACTGCCGCTACCGTCCAGCAGAACCGCCAGCGCATCCTTGCGGCGGTCGTAGTAGCCGTTGGCAAAGGGACACACCTCCGGCAGGCAGGCGGGGTGGCCTTCGGCGTCCGGGTGCAGACAGGCCTTTTCCTTGGCGGTCAGGGTCACGCTGCGCAGGGCAAGGCCGGGCTGTGCGGCACGCAGCCGCGCTACCGCGTCCTCGGCGGCGGCTTGGGTGGTGTTGCGGGCGGTCAGGTAGAACAGCTTTGCGCCGCAGCCCTCGCCCATGGCTTTTAAAGCAGGAAAGAGGGCGCTCATGGTCTTGCCGATGCCGGTAGGTGCCTGACAAAAAACGCGGGTGCCGCCCTTGCGGTCGGCGCTTTTCCCGGCGCGGCAGGCGCGGTACACTTCGCCCGCCAGCGCCCGCTGCCCGGGGCGGTACTCCGCAAAGGGGAATTGCAGCGCCGCAAGGCTCTGGCTGCGCCGGGTGTCCCAGTCCAGCTGCCGCTGCGCCCACGGGGCGTACTGCGTTAAAAGCTGCTGCAAAAACTGCTCCAGCTGCTGCCGGGTGAACTGCCGGGTAAAGCGTAGGATCTGGTCGGTATCAACCTGATAATAGGTCAGCCGCACCGCCAGCGCATCCAGCCCCTGTTGGCTGCTGAAAATGGCGGCATACACCATGCCCTGTGCCCAGTGGCAGGGGTTCAACTCCTCGGTGATCTCCTCGTAGGGAACAGTGGTGGTCTTGATCTCGTCAATGGTCACGGTGCCGGTTTCGTCGGTGAAAATGCCGTCTGCCCGGCCCTCCAGCGTAAAGGCGATGCCGCAGGCTTCTCGCTCGGCGCTGAGGAATACCTCGGCCTGATAGCCCTCCCCGGCGGCCTTTTGCAGCTTGCGGTGGATGCGTGCCCCCTCGTTGGCGCGGTCAAAGCCGGTAAAGCGGCTGTCGATGCTGCCGGTGCGCAGCAAAAACTCCACCAACTGCCGGATGGGCAGATGGATGCTTGCCAAAGCGTTTCACCTCCGTTGCAGTTTACTTTATCCTACCCCGAACAGCTCCATGCACTGGGCGGCTGCGGCATCTACCTGTGCAAAGTCCACGGCGGTGCGGTAGTAGGTCTCCAGTTCATCGTGGCAGCTTTTTGCCTGCGCCATCAGGGCACAGGCCTGTTCCAGCAGCTCGGCGGCGGCGCGCTCGTTGAAGCGCAGCCGTGCGCGGCAGGCGGAAAGGTTTTCTCTGTCCACAAAGCGGCTGCACCGCACGGTCTGCGCCGCAGACAGCCGCACCGGATGCCAGCGGTTATCGGTCAGGAACGCCAGCCGCAGGGAGGGGATGATAATGTGGTCGATTTTGTCCTCCGGGTGCATGGCGCAGGGGCAGGTGATGATGTGGTAGCCCCGCGCCAGCGCCTCGGCGCGGATGAGCTCCAGCAGCAGGCGGGAGACTGCCCCGTAGTCGTCCCGGAAGAGGATGCATTTGTCTGCCAGCGCCTGCACCGTGCCCTGATAGAACACCTCGCCCTTGGGCGTGATGGCCGAGAGCAGCCGCAGCTGCTCAGAGCCTATCTCCTCAGTGCGGGGCAACAGGCGGGTGCACAGCCGCTTGACGTAGCGGCGCACTTTTTCAAAGTTTGCGCTGCACGCTTCAGCGCGGCGGCTGTCCAGCAGCAGGCTGCCCGCCGAGGCCACATACCGCGCTGCCCGGCTGCGCAGCAGCTGGTTGCGGGCAAACAGGGCGGTCACCTCGTCCTTGTGGGGGTGCAGGGCATCGGCGTCAATGGTGTGGTACAAGCTCAACACTCGCTCGTCTGCGCCGGGGGCTTCCGGCTCCACCACATGGGGCGCGGTGGCGTCGATGATGGCGCGCTTCTGCCGCAGAAACACTACCCCGTCTAGACTGTCAGGGTCGCTGGCGCAGTGGATGCGCTGGATGGGTTCGCCTTTGTCCTGTGCGGCGCGTGCCAGCCGCTTCATCAGGGTAGATTTGCCGCAGCCCGGCCCGCTTTTGAGCAGTACCAGCTGCATCCCGGGCTCCCGGCGCAGCGGCGCAAAGTAGCCCTTGAACCCAGCGGGCGTTGTAGCGCCCAAAAAGAAATCCACAGAAGGATGCACGGAACTTTCCATACAAAAACACCTCGCTTTTGCTTTACAGTATGCAAAAGCGGCGCGGTTGGTTCCTGTCCTTATTTATGATAGGTATGCTCGCACACGGCGGCAATGGTGTCCCGCAGCACGGTAAAATCCGCAAAGGCTTCGGGCTTGTTCTGGGGCTGGCGCAGCAGGGCGGCAGGGTGGAAGGTGCCCATGAACAAAATGCCGCTCTTGTTTATGATCTGCCCGTGCTCCCGGGTAACAGAAAAATCCTGCCGGATCATCCTCTGGGCAGCAATGCGCCCAAGGCAGACCACGATCTTGGGCTGCAGCAGCCGGAACTGCTCCCGCAGCCATGGCATACAGGCTTCACTCTCGGCGGGCAGCGGGTCGCGGTTCTGGGGCGGGCGGCACTTGACGATGTTGGCGATATAGCAGTTTTTGCTGCGGTCAAGGTCGATGGCAAACAGGTATTTGTCCAGCAGCTGGCCGCTGCGCCCCACAAAGGGCAGACCCTGCTCGTCCTCGCTCTGGCCGGGGCCCTCGCCCACAAACAGCACCTCGGCGTCCGGCACGCCCTGCCCGAACACCACGTTCGTCCGTGTGGTGCACAGCTCGCACCGGGTGCAGGCAAGGCATTCGGCCTTTAAAGTATCCATATCCATGGAGAACATCTCCTTTAAAACCAGTATGATATTTTATTCACAAATCAAATGGCGTTTTCTCCCCTAAAATATAGCACAAAAACACAATTTTGTCTTGAACTTTTTGCCGTCTGTGCTAGAATAAAGAAGAAAGGCATCCTTGTGTCCAACAGACACGGGAGCAAATTTTGGAAAGCATTTTCGGAGGTAATCACAATGGCTGATATGTTTGCACCGCTGGTAGCACAGCTGAAGGCAAATCCCAAGACGATCGTGTTCACCGAGGGCAATGACCCCCGCATTCTGGAGGCCGCAAGCAAGCTGCTGGCCGAGGGCGTGCTGAAGGTCGTTATGGTGGGCAACGAGGCAGAGTGCAAGGCTGCTGCCGCCGCCGGTAACTTTGATATTTCCGCTGCCGAGATCATCGACCCGGAGAACTACGCCGGTTTTGATGAGATGGTCAGCACCATGGTGGAGCTGCGCAAGGGCAAGCAGTCCGCTGAGGAGTGCGCCGCTCTGCTGAAGAAGTCCAACTACTTCGGCACCATGCTGGTGAAGATGGGCAAGGCTGACTGCCTGCTGGGCGGCGCTACCTACTCCACCGCCGACACCATCCGTCCCGCTCTGCAGTTGGTCAAGACCAAGAAGGGCGCACATCTGGTGAGCTCCTGCTTTATTCTGGACCGCGACTGCGGCGAAGAGGGCCTGAAGCGCATTGCCATGGGCGACTGCGCTGTCAACATTGATTACACCGATACCGTCGATAAGGCTACCGGCGAGGTCAAGGTTTCTGCCGCTTCCAAGCTGGCTGAGGTGGCTGTGGAAACTGCCCGCACCGCAAAGCTGTTCGGCATCGACCCGAAGGTGGCTGTGCTGAGCTTCTCTACTAAGGGCTCCGGCAAGGGCGGCACCGTGGCACTGAGCCACGACGCCACCATCAAGGCTCAGGAGATGGATCCCGAGCTGGCAGTGGACGGCGAGCTGCAGTTTGACGCAGCCGTTGCTCCCGAGGTGGCACAGGTCAAGTGCAAGGGCAGTAAGGTGGCTGGTCAGGCCAACACCTTCATCTTCCCCTGCATCGAGGCCGGCAACATCGGCTATAAGATCGCACAGCGTCTGGGCGGCTACGCTGCTTACGGCCCCATCCTGCAGGGTCTGAACGCTCCCATCAACGACCTGTCCCGCGGCTGCAACGCAGACGAGGTGTACAAGATGAGCCTGATCACCGCTTGCCAGTCCTGAACTGCCAAACGGCTGCATAGCGTTTGATTTTTCAAAGACTGCCGTACTTTTGTGCGGCGGTCTTTTTTGTGTGAACGATTTTGAATGCCCTCCGCTCCGCTCTGGGCATATTCAGAGGAATCCTTATTTATATTTCGGGATAACGGAGCGTCTGCGGACGCTCCGTTATCCCATTTTCACGGGAGGGGTCGTAAAGGGGAACGAGCAGTCTATATCTCCCCTTTGTGAAAATGCGTTTGGAGCGGCCCGCAGGCCGCGACAAACGCGAAATATAAAAATTCTTCCGCTTTTTATGGCCAGAGCATAGCGGAGGCCATTTTAAATCGTCCGGTGCGGCGTTTTTGCACGGCAAAAACCAGCCGCGCCCCTCTTGCAATCCGGCGGGGTTTATGGTACAATATCCTAGCATCCACAAGGATGTGTCGGACAGCGCCTGCTGCGTGGTTCGGCATACGGATGCGGGTCCTGTACGATGGGCTCGCTGTGAACCAGGTCAGGTGGGGAACCAAGCAGCCTTAAGCAGTGCGTTCGTGCGTTTCAGTAAGCCTGCATCCGTATGCCGAGTTACGCAAGGCGGGGACAAAACCCCGTCGAGCGCTGTCCTTTTATTTTTGCCGCAAAGGCCGGGAAAGGGGAGAGAACGCCGTGTATCGTGCGCTTTACCGCAAATGGAGACCCCAGCGGTTTGAGGATGTGGTGGGTCAGCGTGCCATCGTGACCGCCCTGAAAAACCAGATCACCGCAGGGCGCGTAGGCCATGCGTATCTGTTTACCGGCGTGCGCGGCACCGGCAAAACCACCTGCGCCAAAATTTTTGCCAAGGCGGTCAACTGCCTGCACCCGGTCAATGGTGACCCCTGTGGGGAGTGCGAGATCTGCAAAGGCATCGACAACGGCAGCCTGCTGGATGTGGTGGAGATGGACGCAGCCTCCAACAACGGCGTGGACGATATCCGCGACCTGCGGGACGAGACTGCTTACACCCCCAGCGCCTGCCAGTATAAGGTGTATATCATCGACGAGGTGCACATGCTGTCCACAGCGGCCTTCAATGCACTGCTGAAAACGCTGGAAGAGCCTCCCGCACACGTCATCTTCATTCTGGCGACCACCGAGATCCAGAAAGTGCCCGCCACCATCCTCTCCCGCTGTCAGCGTTACGATTTTACCCGCATCGGGCCGGAGGATATCGCACGGCGGGTGGAGTATATCGCCGGGGAGGAAAAGCTGGAGCTGACCTCCGATGGCGCGGAGCTGATCGCCCGTCTGGCCGATGGTGCGCTGCGCGATGCGCTGTCCATTCTGGACACCTGCGCCGGTGTCACCGCAAAGATCGACGCGGACGTGGTACGCCGCATGGCGGGTGTGACCGACCGCAGCTACCTGTTCCACATTTCGGACGCGCTGGAAGCGCAGGACGCCGCCGCCGCGCTGGCACAGCTGGCGCAGCTGCGGCAGCAGTCGGTGGACGTAAAGCGCCTGACCGAGGAACTGATCGCTCACTACCGCGCTCTGATGCTGGCGGCACTGCCCGGCGGGCAGGCGCTGCTGTCCGGTGTTTCGCCGGAGGAAGAGACACTGTACCTGCAAAAAGGCCCGGAGATGGGGCAGCGGGAAGCTATCCGCGCCATCCGCACTTTAGGCACGGCGCTGGAACACATGACCCGCGGCAGCGACCAGCGCATTGAGCTGGAACTGGCACTGTTCAGCCTGTCCGAGCCGCCCCAGCAGATGCAGGCGGCAGCGGTACAGGCAGCCCCCGCCCGCGCGGCACAGCCGGAAGCACCCCGTCCCTTTGCGGCAGCGGCGCAGCCCTTTGCAAGCGCCCCGGTGCAGCCTGCCCCGGCAGCTGCTACACCCCAGACCCCGGCAGCCAGAGCAGAGCCTGCCCCTGCGGACGAGCTGCCGCCCATGCCGGAGGAATCGCCGGTACAACAGAGCGATGCCGCCCTGCCGTGGGACGAGTCTGCCCCGCAGGCACCGCCGCCGGAGGAGCCGGAGCCGGTCATCCAGCCGGAGCAGCCCACCCCCGCAGAACCCGCACAGCACGCCCCGGCAGTAGAGGAAACGCCTGCTCCGGCGCAGGAGCACCCCGCCGACCCGGTGCTGACCAAGCCCCGCAGCGTGGCGCAGCAGGGCACGAACCCCTTCCCGTACTGGGGGCAGATCGTGCAGAAGCTGGAAGGCATCGACCCCATGCTGTATATGTATCTGCGCAAGTCCAAGGCTTACTTTGACGGCACCCGCGTGCTGATCGACGGCGGCAAAACCTTCCGGGATTTTATCCGGGTGAACAAGGACAGCCAGAAGCTGATCAAAAAGCTGATCGCCGAGGTATCCGGCGTGCCGGTACCCATCGGCCCCTACGAGCCAAAAACGGCTGGAAAGACCGCCTCCAACGCGGAGCAGTCCCTTCTGGCGCTGGAAAAGCTGGGGCTAGAGGTCAGCATTGAGGATACCGCCCGCAAAAAGCGATAAAAATTGTCTATAATAAAGGAGAATACCATTATGAAAGCAAGAATGCCCGCAGGCTACGGCCGCCCCGATATGAACGCTCTGATGCGTCAGGCTCAGAAGATGCAGGAGGACATGAAGAGCAAGCAGGCCGAGCTGGAAGCCGCCGAGTACACCGGCAGCGCCGCCGGTGAGATGGTGACCGTAAAGATGAACGGCAAGCACGAGGTGCTGTCCATCACCATCAAGCCCGAGGCCGTGGACCCGGACGACATCGAGATGCTGGAAGACATGGTGGCTGCTGCCATCAACGCCACCGTGAAGCAGGTGGACGAGACCGCCGAGGCCGAGATGGGCAAGTTGACCGGCGGCCTGAACATTCCGGGTCTCTGAGCCGGGAAGGGGAGATACCATGGACTACACTGCCGCACCGCTGGAAAAGCTGATCGAAGAGTTCGGCAAGTTTCAGGGCGTGGGCCGCAAGGGTGCTACCCGCATGGCCTATCAGGTGCTGAGTATGTCGGATAAGGACGCTGCGGCACTGGCGGACGCCATCCGCGGTGCGCACACCCGGCTGCACCGGTGCCGTATCTGCCAGAACTTTACGGACGCCGAGCTGTGCCCGGTGTGCGCCAGCGCCAAGCGGGACACCTCGGTGATCTGCGTGGTGGAAAAGCCCCGGGATGTGCAGGCTTTTGAGCGCACCCGGGAGTATAACGGTCTGTACCATGTGCTGCACGGCCTGCTGGACCCGTTGGCCGGTGTGGGCGCAGAGCAGCTGACCGTCAAGGAGCTGCTGGCGCGGCTGAAGGACGACACGGTGAAGGAGGTCATCATGGCCATGAACCCCACCGTGGAGGGCGAGGCCACCGCCATGTATCTGGCAAAGCTCATCAAGCCGCTGGGCATCCGGGTCACCCGGCTTGCCTCCGGTCTGCCGGTGGGCGCCAGCCTGGAATATGCGGACGAGACCACCCTGTACCGGGCACTTTCCGGCCGGGGAGAGCTGTAAACTCGTAAAAATTTACAATTCTGTCAGAAACAGCCCTTGCATTACCCTGAAAAAATGGTATACTGAAACAACAAACGGAACGGAGAAAGGAGGCGCGCAGCATGGCACCCACAAAGGAGCGCCCGGCGACCAAGACCATCGCCACCAACCGCGAAGCGCGCCACGAGTATTTTGTTCTGGAAGCGCTGGAGACCGGTGTGGAACTCAAGGGCACCGAGGTGAAAAGCCTGCGGGCCGGCGGGGTCAACCTGAAGGACAGCTGGGTGGATATTGAAAACGGCGAGCTGCTGGTAAAGGGGATGCACATCAGCCCCTACGACCACGGCAACCTGTTCAATCAGGATCCCATGCGCGTCCGGCGGCTTCTGGCGCACAAAAGTGAGATCCGGCGTCTGCACCAGCAGTGCAAGCTGCAGGGCTATACGCTGGTGCCGCTCTCGCTTTACTTCAAGCATGGCCGCGTAAAGATGGAAGTGGGCTTGTGCAAGGGCAAAAAGCTGTACGACAAGCGTGCCGATGCCGCCCAGCGCGATGCAAAGCGTTCCATTGACCGGGCTGTGAAGTCCAACGGCAAATATTACTGAGCATTCCAGTAACAGACTGCGGCTCACCGCAGAAATCCAAGCTTTCCGCACATCGCAAGATGTGCTTTATAAGGGGGCGTAAAGGTTTCGACGGGGGGAGCAAGGTCTGGGCAGCGGGTAGCAGTGGGGGAACTGCTCTATAACTCCTCCAAAAAAATTAACTGACAACAACAATTATCAGTTGCTCGCAGCCTGAGTGCTGCGCGTTCCGCCCACTCTTGTGTCGTGTGGGGTCGGGGCGTCCTTTAGACACAGCACCTGAACGGACCTAAGCTTTGCGGACCGGCAGGAACTCATGAAGCTACCAAAGCGCTAGCCTGACGATCGGCGTGGCGCGGCGGGAATGTTGTAGATCGCCTGCACCCGGAGACACCTGCACTGAGCTCTTTTCGGACATGGGTTCGACTCCCATCGCCTCCACCAGTAAAAAAGCCACCTGAAAACTTACGTTTTCAGGTGGCTTTTGCTATACGGGGCGATGTCGTATTATCACGCCAGATCCGGCAGGATATCCGACCACAGCGCCTGCTCCTGCCGCAAGGCATCGAAGCAGCAGTCCAGATACATTTTGTTGACTGCGGCAAAAATGGTGCTGCGCAGCAGCAGACGCTCATCGTTGAGCGTAGTCTCCGGCTGGGCTGCCTTGCCACCGAACACCACAGAAAGACTAGTCTCCAGTTCCTCGCAGAAGATATCGTAGGCTGTCCCGGCGGAGCAGTGCTCCCGCTGCATTTTGAACAGAGTGTCGATATTTTCAATCGAGAGCACCGTTTTGGAAACTGCAATGTACATCAGGGATGCGATCTGGTCCCGGGTGTATTTTTTGCGAATGGGGTGATCCACCACCCCTTTTTTGACGTAGTTGCTTACCATAGATGGCGTCAGCTCCACCCCGCAGAAGCTGCGGAAGTAGCCGTTGACGAACTGCACCGTCTGGTCCAGATACAGCCCTACCGAGGGGAGATCGTTGTACCGGGGCAGGGCAAAGCCCGCAGCACACGCCGCAACGCGGAGTTTGGTTTCAGCTTTCATAATATCTTGTTCCGTTCATGCTCCTGCGCTTTTTTGCAGGCAGGGACGTTGTTTTTGTGCAAAGGCAGGGCAATTGCTTTCCACAAAAGCACTTCTGCCTGTGAAATAGTATACCGCATTTTGGAAAATTGGTCAACGGGCAACGAAAACTTTGTAAAAGAATTTGAGAAAACAGTTGACAGGGTTTTAAAAAACTGATATGATGGTCACGGACAAAGGAATAATCGCGGCTTTGCGCCGCTTGAAAATGGAGAAAAATATGAAAAGCAAAATCGTTGTAGATTCCTCTGCAAATGTGTACGAGCTCCCCGATGTAGGGTTTGCCTATGTGCCGCTGAAGATCCTGACCGACGAGCAGGAGTATGTGGACACCGCAGAGGTGGATGCTCCCGCGCTGGCCGAGATGATGCGCACCTATAAGGGCCGCACCAGCACCTCCTGCCCCAACATCTCGGACTGGATGGCTGCCTACGAGGGCGCAGACGAGGTGTACGTTGTGACCATCACCGGTACGCTGTCCGGCGCTTACAACGCCGCGCTGCTGGCGGGCGAGGAGTACGAGCAGAGCCACGAGGGTGCGCGGGTCTTTGTGCTGGATAGCCTGTCCACCGGTGCGGAGTCCCGGCTGCTGGTGGAGCGTCTGGCGGCGCTGATCAAGGCAGGCAAGCCCTTTGATACCGTGTGTGAGGAGATCCGGGCGTACCATGAGCACACCCATCTGCTGTTTGCGCTGGAATCTCTGGCAAACCTTGCCCGCAATGGCCGCGTGAAGCCCGCTGTGGCTGCGGTGGCGCGGATGTTGGGCATCCGGGTCATCGGGCAGGCCAGCGATGCCGGTGATCTGGAGGTTCTGTGCAAGACCCGCGGCGAGCACGGCGCACTGGAGCGCATGGTGCTGGAAATGAAGGCGCACGGCCTGACCAACGGCCGGGTGCACATCGACCACTGCTGCAACGCTGCCGCTGCGGAGCGGCTGAAGCACATGGTCCATGCCGTGTTCCCGGAGGCCAAGGTGGAGGTGGGCACCTGCGGCGCTCTGTGCAGCTACTATGCAGAGTACGGCGGCCTGATGGTGGGCTACGAGGATAACGAAGCACCCACCGTCTGAGCGTAAAATAGGATACTGTGATTTCGATTCACCGGGGCATCTGCGGACGCTCCGGTGAACTTTTTTATAAGGGATAATTCCGGTGCACCCGACAGCAAAAACTTGCAAAGGGTGAAAAACCGCGCTATACTTACTTACATTATAGAGGTAAGGAAACACGGGAAGGGGAGAGAATATGCTGTTCCGGTTGCCGATCGTCAAGTTTTTCAACCGCATCCTCAACCGCATCACGGTCACGGTGGTGCTGGTGGCGCTGCAGCTTGCATGGCTGGCGTGGGTGTTTTTTGCCCTCACCACCGGTACGGCGCGGGTGTGGGTCACAGGGGTGCTCAACGGGCTGAGCCTGCTGATCATTCTGTATCTGGTGCGCAAGGACGAAAACAGTGCCTATAAGGTGGGCTGGATCGCCCTCATCGGGCTGCTGCCGCTGCTGGGCGGGGCACTGTATCTGGCTTTTGGCAACAAGCGCCCCTCCCACCGTCTGCGCAGCAAAATGCAGGCAGTGGAGCAGGCACACCGGGCAGACCGCGCCCAGCAGCCCGGACAGACCGCCGGGCTGTGCGACGAAAACCGGGGCGTGAGCCGTTACCTGACCCAATACGGCTGCTATCCCGCGTGGCAGAACACCACCGCCCGGTATTTCTCCTGCGGCGAAGCCATGTATCCGGCGCTGCTGGCCGACCTTGAAAAAGCGGAGAAGAGCATCTTTCTGGAGTTTTTCATTGTCAGTCAGGGCAAGATGTGGCAGGGCGTGGAGGACATCCTGCGCCGCAAGGCGGCACAAGGGGTGGACGTGCGGCTGATCTACGACGACTTCGGCAGCCTGCTGGGTCTGCCCAAGGACTTTGTGGTGCGCATGGAGCGGGCACATATCCGCTGCATCCCCTTCAATCCGGTGGTGCCGCTGCTTTCGCTGGTGATGAACCACCGCGACCACCGCAAGATCGTGGTGATAGACGGCAAGGTGGCCTACACCGGCGGCATCAATCTGGCAGACGAATATATCAACGCGATCACCCGCTTCGGCTACTGGAAGGACGCGGGCCTGCGCATCGAGGGCGCTGCGGTGTGGAACTTTACCGTAACGTTTCTGGATTTCTGGAACGCCTTCCGTCCCTTTGAGCAGGATTACAGCGCCTTCCGTCCGCAGCTTGCGGTGCTGCCTGCTTCGGACGGGGTAGTGCAGCCCTACGCAGACAGCCCGCTGGACGAGGAGCCGGTGGCAGAAACGGTCTATCTGGATATTCTGGCACAATCACAGCAGTACGTTTATTTTTATACGCCCTATCTCGCTATCGGCGAAGAGATGCTGGACGCGCTGCGCAACGCCGCCAAGCGCGGGGTGGATGTGCGGCTGGTGCTGCCGGGTATCCCGGACAAAAAGCTGGTGTTCCGGCTGAGCCGCTCGTACTATCTGCCCCTGCTGCGGGCGGGGGTGCGCATCTACGAGTACACCCCGGGCTTCCTCCACGCCAAGTGCTGCGTCAGCGATGACCGTGCGGCGGTGGTGGGCAGCATCAATATGGACTACCGCAGTATGTTCCTGCACTTCGAGTGCGGGGTGCTGCTGCTGCAAAACAGTCAGGTGCTGGCCTTGCGGGACGATGTGCGCCGCACCCTGCCCCAGTGCCGGGAGGTGCAGTGTGCGGACTGCCGCACCGGGCTGGCCGGTACGGTGCTGGACAGCGTGCTGCGGCTGCTTAGCCCGCTGATGTAAACACCTGCTCATAAAATCCCGCGCGGCGGGGCATACTGGCTCCAAAGCCTGCGTTAGCAATGCAGGCACGGAAAGGGAGCGTATGTGACGATATGAAACAGGCATCGCGATGGTTTTTGTGCTGTACGTTGGCAGCAGCACTGGCATTGACCGGCTGCGGCGGGGGAAGCTCCGGCAGCAGCTCCGGCCCGATGAGCGGCAGCACCTCTGCGGGCAGCAGCGCGGCGCAAAGCGCGGCGTGGCGCACCGGACTGGGGGTCCTGACCGAAGCGACCGGCAAAGACCGTGCGGGCAGCATCCGCACTGTGGCGGCTGCCGTGCTGCTGGATGCAGACGGCAAGCTGGCAGGGGTAACACTGGACGAACTGGAACTTTCGGTCAGTGCGGACGGCACCGGCAAGGTGACAACCCCCACCGACACCCGCACCAAGCGCCAGAAGGGGAAAGACTACCCGCTGGCCGAGGTGTCCGGGCTGAAAAAAAGCTGGGCAGAGCAGGCAGATGCCTTTGGTGATTGGCTTGAGGGCAAGACCCCGGACGAGGTAAAAAAACTGAAAACGGATGCAGACGGCAAGGCCACGGATGCGGACCTTCTCTCCGGCTGCACCATCGCGGTGGACCGCTACCGGGATGCCGTCGTCCGCGCCTGTGAGAATGCGCAGGTGCTGGGCGCTGCCCGGGGCGATACGGTCAAACTGGGCGTTGAGGTAGCCGAAATGCCGCAGGGGCTTGCGGGCACAGACGACAAGGACACACAGGTGCAGGCTAAGATCACGCTGGCAGTGGTGACCATGGACGAGAACGCCCGTGTGACCAGCGCTATCGGGGATATGACCGAGCCGGAGCTGACCGTCAGCGCGGACGGTACAGTGTCTGCCCCGCGTGAGCCGGTCTACACCAAAAACGAGCTGGGCGACCGCTACGGAATGCGCAGCGCAAGCGCGTTAGGCAAGGAGTGGTACGAGCATAGCGCAGGCTGGTGCGGCTACCTGAAGGGCAAAAACGCCGTGGAGATCGGAAAACTTTCCGCAGACGGCACGGACGCTGACCTGAAGGCGCTGTGCACCATCTCGGTCACCGACCTGCAAAAGGCGGCGCTGAAAGCCATGGCGGAGCAGTAGGGGACGATTTGGAATGCCCGCCGCGTGCGCTTTGGGCATGATCAGCGGAAAAATTATTTCTAATTTCGAGATAGCGGAGCGTCTGCGGACGCTCCGCTATCTCATTTTCACGGGAGGGGTCGTGAAGGAAAACGGCATTTGCAGCGCCTGCTTTCTACGGAAGCGGCGGCGCTGCGGGAGATACCCCCTCAGGCGCTAACGCGCCAGCTCCCCCAAGGGGACGCCTTATGGAGGTGCCGGAAAGTTTATCGCTACCGCGAAAAGCCGTCCCCTTGGGGAAGGTGGCTGCGAACGCAGTGAGCAAACGGAAGGGGTATTTACAGCTGTCCTCTCAGGCGCAAAGCCGGAAGGGATATGTGCACACTTTCTCACAAAAAGCGGGCTTACGGGCGGGGCAAAGCAGTGCATTGTGCGAAAAAATGGGTTTGCCTCTTGCAAAACGGCGGCAAACGCGCTATTCTATAACCACAGTTTACCACTTTAGCATGGTAAAACGATAAATCGAGAGGGAAGCGGGACACAGAACGTCCCCTATGGGAGGAAAAAGATATGAAACTCAAGCGTATTGCAAGTGCATTTCTGGCCGGTGCTCTGGCACTGAGCCTTGCAGCCTGCGGCGGCAGTGCATCCACCTCTGCGGCGGCGTCTGCGTCCGGCAGTGCAACCGATTCGGCTTCTGCCGCAGCAGGCAGCAATCTGGATTACATCAAGGGCAAGGGCAAAATGGTCATCGGCTATACCGTGTACGAGCCTATGAACTACACCGATGCCGACGGAAACTTTACCGGCTTTGATACCGAGCTTGCCACCGCTGTGTGCGCAAAACTGGGCGTAGAACCGGAGTTCGTGGAGATCAACTGGGACACCAAGGTGGTGGAGCTGGACGCCAAGAGCATCGACTGCATCTGGAACGGTATGACCCTGACCGAGGATATCATGGCCAACACTGCCACCACCAAGGCCTACGCCAAGAATGCACAGGTCGTGGTGGTAAAGGAGGGCACCGCCTACACCTCCACCGCTGACCTTGCCGGTAAGACTGTGGTGGCTGAGGCCGGTTCTGCCGGTGAAGCTGCCATTCAGGGCGATGAAAACCTTGCCAAGGCAGACTACGTTTCCAAGAGCGTGCAGACCGACTGCCTGATGGAAGTGGCTGCCGGTACGGCAGATGCCGCTGTGCTGGATCTGACCCTTGCCAATGCCATGATCGGCGAAGGCACCGACTACGCAAGCCTTGCGATCGTGGATGAGCTGAATGCCGAGGAGTACGGCGTGGCCTTCCGCAAGGGCAGTGATGCCGCCGCCGCAGTGGACGCTGCCTTTGACGAGTTGAAGGCTGACGGCACCATGCAGGCACTGGCCGAGAAGTACGAGCTGGCGCTGGCCGACTGAGCCGGGCGTAAAACAAAACGATAGATGGGTGTGTTTTTGTGTCTGTGATCCTTGGGCGCCTTTCCGGCGCGTTCCTGCTCAACTGTGAGCTGTTTGCCCTTACGCTGCTGTTTGCGCTGCCGCTGGGGCTGGTGGTGGCCTTTGGCTCTATGAGCCGGTGCAGGCTGCTATCCGGTGCGGTAAAGACTTTTGTCTGGGTCATACGCGGTACGCCGCTGATGCTGCAGATCATCGTCATTTATCTGGGCCCCGGTCTGCTGGGCATGAATAACCCGTGGCCCTCCGGCTCCGGCGGGCGCATGGTGGCGGCGGTGGTGGCCTTTGCCATCAACTACGCCTGCTATTTTTCGGAGATCTATCGCGGCGGCATCGAGGCGGTGCCCAAGGGACAGACCGAGGCCGGGCAGGTGCTGGGCATGACCCGCACGCAGATCTTTTTCAAGGTCACTCTGCTGCAGGTGGTCAAGCGCATTCTGCCGCCCATGGGCAACGAGATCATCACCCTTGTCAAGGACACCTCACTGGCGAACACCATCGCCAACAAGGAGATCATCATGATGGCCAAGGAGTACAGCGCAAAGGGTCTGATCTGGCCGCTGTTCTCCACAGCGCTGTTCTTCCTTGTGTTCGTAGGCGCGCTCACCCTGTTGCTCAACTGGGCTGAAAAAAAGCTGGATTATTTCCGCTGCTGAGGAGGTTTTTAAGAATATGGCATTACTGGAAGCCTCCGGCATTGGCAAAAATTTCGGAGATACAAAGGTCTTAAAGGATATTTCTCTTACTTTGGAGCAGGGCGAGGCGCTGGCTATCATCGGCTCGTCCGGCTCCGGCAAGACCACCCTGCTGCGCTGCCTGAACTTTCTGGAACGGCCGGACACCGGCTGCATCCGGGTGAACGGCGAGACCATGTGGGACGCTGCCGACCCCGCCACCCAGCGGGAAAGCGAGATCCGCAAAAAGCGGCTGCACTTCGGGCTGGTGTTCCAGAACTTCAATCTCTTCCCGCAGTATACCGCCTTGCAGAACGTGATGCTGGCAGGGGAGCTGCTGGCAAAGGAGCGCCCGGACTACCGCGCCAACAAAAAGGCGGTGCACGCGCAGCTGGAACAGCAGGCGCGGGAACTGCTGGCACAGATGGGGCTTTCGGAGCGGGCAGACCACTACCCGCACCAGCTTTCCGGCGGGCAGCAGCAGCGGGTGGCCATTGCCCGGGCGCTGGCACTGCACCCGGACATCCTCTGCTTCGACGAGCCCACCAGCGCCCTTGACCCGGAACTGACCGGTGAGGTGCTGCGGGTGCTGCGCCAGCTGGCCGACCGCAAGACCACCATGATCATCGTGACCCACGAGATGCACTTTGCCCGGGATGTGGCTGACCGCATCCTGTTCATGGACGGCGGTGTGGTGGTGGAGGAAGGCCCTGCAAAGCAGCTGATCGACCATCCCAGAGAACAGCGCACCAAGCAGTTTCTGGCACACTACACGGAGTGAGCAAAATCACCAATTCTTTACGCAAAAAAGCGGAAATGTTGATGCAAACCAAATCTTGCAAAACCGGCGCTGCTCCGCTATAATACCACTCATGAATCCTTACAACGTCCTGCCGCTTTTCCGGCAGGGCGTTTTTCACGGCAAAAAATGCAAACATCCATCTTTTTTGTGTGGGCAGGAGGTATATTTCCATGACCAAAGACATGACGCAGGGCAGCCCGCTGAAGCTGATCCTTGCCTTTGCTGTGCCGCTGATGCTGGGCAGCCTGTTCCAGCAGTTCTACAATCTGGCCGATACCATCATCGTGGGACGGTTCGTGGGCGTGGAGGCACTGGCGGCGGTAGGCAGCGTGGGCGGCCTGAACTATCTGGTGCTGGGTTTTGTCAACGGCATTGCCTGCGGCTTTTCCATCCCCATCTCATGGACCTTCGGTGCCCGCGACCACCACGAGATGCGCCGCTACACCGCTAATACCGTGTGGCTGTCTGTTGCATTTGCCACGGTGCTTACCATCGTTACGGTGGCTATGACCCGTCTGGTGCTGGTGTGGACGAACACCCCGGCCGATATTATCGATCTTGCGGATGTGTATATCCGCACCATTTTTGCGGGCATCCCTTTCACCCTGCTCTATAACGTGACCAGCGCTTTGATGCGTGCATTGGGCGACAGCAAGCGCCCGCTGTATTTTCTGCTGGTGGCCAGCGTGCTGAACATCGGGCTGGACCTTGCCTGCATCATTGTGTTCAACATGGGCGTGTTCGGCGCGGCCTTTGCCACCGTGTTCAGTCAGGCTGTGGCGGGCATCGGCAGCCTTCTTTATATCGTGCGCCACTACCCGGAGCTGCGCTGGAACAGGGAAGAGGGACGCATCAGCGCACCGCACTGTGCAAAGCTTTGTGCTATGGGCATTCCCATGGGCTTGCAGTGCAGCATTACCGCCATTGGCAGCGTGGTGCTGCAGGGCGCGGTGAACGGTCTGGGCAGCGGCATCGTGGCGGCGCAGACCGCCGGCGGCAAGGCAGCGCAGTTCCTCAGCGTGCCGCTGGAGAGCATCGGCACTGCCATGACCACCTACACCAGCCAGAATATGGGCGCGAAGGATCTGGATCGCGTGAACCGCGGCGTGAACACCGCACTGGGCATCGGCTGCGTGTACAGCGTGGCCTCCTTCCTCATCCTGCGCGTGCTGGATAAGCCCCTGATCGGCCTGTTTTTGGACGCAGGCGAGACCGCCATTATGGCCAATGCGCAGGACTTCATCTTCTGGAACAGTGTGTTCTACATCCCGCTGGCAGTGCTTATCATCTACCGCTACACCATTCAGGGTCTGGGGCACTCCGGCCTTGCCATGTTTGCCGGTGTGGCTGAAATGATCGCCCGCGCCATGGTGGGCTTCTGGTTCGTGCCGCTGTGGGGCTACTTTGCTGCCTGCATCGCAAACCCGGTGGCATGGTTCTTTGCCTGCTTCTTCCTGATCCCGGCCTATTTTGTGGTGTTCCGCAGACTGCAAAAGGAAAAGCAGCAGGAAGCCGCCGCAAAGGCACAGTAAGGGTTCACAAAAAGTGCTTTTTCTTTTCGCCTTTTCATGCTATAATAACAGGTAAATACGGCTTTGCCGTAACAGGGCAGGGCAGGGGCAAACCTGCACTGCCGGGGCAATGCCCGCAATTGCGGCGGGCGGGAAAATAAAAAAGAGAGGCGAATCGAGATGTTGGATATGATCAAATGCAGCACCGGCGGTGCGTACTATGCACGCGGAGAGTGGGTCCCCGCAGACGGCAACGCACCCGCAGCACTGGCTGCAAAGGGCTTTGATGCCGCTGCCGTTGCCACGGCTAAGACCGGCACCATGGCCTACAATATTATGCAGGCACACAACACCAGCGGCGATGCCGAGAACCTGAAGATCAAGTTTGATGCCATGGCAAGCCATGACATCACCTTTGTGGGCATTATCCAGACCGCCCGTGCTTCTGGGCTGGAAAAGTTCCCCATCCCTTATGTGCTCACCAACTGCCACAACAGCCTGTGCGCTGTGGGCGGCACCATCAACGAGGATGACCACCGCTTTGGCCTGTCCGCTGCCAAAAAGTACGGCGGCATCTTTGTGCCCCCGCACATGGCAGTTATCCACCAGTATATGCGCGAACGCTTTGCGGGCTGCGGCAAAATGATCCTTGGCTCGGACTCCCACACCCGCTACGGCGCACTGGGCACCATGGCTATCGGTGAAGGCGGTGGCGAGCTGGCAAAGCAGCTGCTGGGCCGCACCTATGATGTTGCCCGCCCGGGCGTGGTGGCTATCTACCTGACCGGCAGCCTGCCGGCGGGCTGCGGCCCCCACGATGTAGCCATTGCCCTTGTGGGCAAGCTGTTCAAGAGCGGCTACGTCAAGAACAAGGTCATGGAGTTCGTGGGCCCCGGCATTGCTTCTCTGCGGCAGGATACCCGCAACGCCATTGATGCCATGACCACCGAGACCACCTGTCTGTCCTCCATCTGGGAGACCGATGAGACTACGCAGCGTTTTCTGGCAGTGCATGGCCGTGCAGCGGACTACAAAAAGCTGGCACCGGCTGACCTCGCCTATTACGATGGCGTGGTGGAGGTGGATCTTTCTGCCATCCGTCCCATGATCGCTCTGCCCATGCACCCCTCCAACGCCTTTACCATCGAGGAGCTGAACGCAAATCTGGAGGACATCCTCCACGCCTGCGAGCAGGATGTGCAGAAGCTGATCGGCCGCAAGGACGTGCGGCTGGATCTGTGCAGCAAGATCGAAAACGGCAAGCTGCGTGTGGATCAGGGCGTTATTGCGGGCTGTGCAGGCGGTTTGTACGACAGCATCTACGAGGCTGCTTCCATCCTCAAGGGTCATACCGGCGGCTGCGGCGACTACGCTCTGAGCGTTTACCCCGGCAGCCAGCCCATCATGATGGAACTGGTGCGCACCGGCGTCATCGGCGAGCTGATGGCCAGCGGCGCAACCATCCGCACCGCCTTCTGCGGCCCGTGCTTTGGCGCAGGCGATGTGCCCGCAAACGGCGCACTGTCCATCCGTCACACCACCCGCAACTTCCCCAGCCGCGAGGGCTCCAAGCCCGGCAGCGGCCAGCTGTCCGGTGTGGCACTGATGGATGCCCGCAGCATTGCAGCCACTACCGCCAACGGCGGCATCCTGACCCCCGCCACCGACATTGATTATGATCCCACCGTGCCGGAGTACCAGTACGATGCTTCCAGCTACGACACCCGTGTGTATCAGGGCTTTGGCAAGGGCGATTACGACGCCCTGCTCAAGTTCGGCCCCAACATCAAGGACTGGCCGGAGATCGCACCGCTGGGCGACAACCTGCTGCTGAAGGTGGCTTCTTATATCACCGACCCCGTCACCACCACTGACGAGCTGATCCCCTCCGGCGAGACCTCCTCTTACCGCTCTAATCCCTTGGGTCTGGCCGAGTTCACCCTCAGCCGCAAGGACCCGGAGTATGTGGGCCGCGCCAAGGCTGTGCAGGCCGAAGAGAACGCCCGCCGCGCCGGTGCAGGGGACGCTGCCCTGCTGGCAAAGGTGAACGCTGTGCCCGGCTGCGAGCAGCTGAACTGGAACGATATCCAGATCGCTTCCACCATCTTTGCAGTCAAGCCCGGTGACGGCTCTGCCCGCGAGCAGGCCGCCAGCTGCCAGCGTGTGCTGGGTGCCGGTGCCAATATCGTTACCGAGTACGCCACCAAGCGTTACCGCTCCAACCTGATCAACTGGGGCATGCTGCCCCTGCAGCTGGCAGGTGCCACCCCCTTTGGTCTGGGGGACTATGTGCTCATCCCCAATGTGCGGGAAGCACTCAAGGGCAATCTGCAGAGCATCAAGGCCTACGTTCTGGGCGATACTGTCAAGGAATTTGAGCTGTACATGGCTCCGCTCACCACTGACGAGCGCCAGATCCTGGCTGACGGCTGCCTGATCAATTTCTATAAGCACTAAGGAAGTAACCCGCTATGTCCTGTGACCTGCATATCCATTCCACCTGCTCGGACGGTGCTGTGCCCATTGAGCGGCTGGCGTCCATCGCCGCCCGCACCGGGCTGCACGCCATCGCCCTTTCCGACCATGACACCCTGCTCAGCGCCCAGTACGCCTATGCCCACACCGGGCAGGACGGGGTAGAGCTGATCCCCGCCGTGGAGCTGACCGGCTACGACTTTGAGCGGCAGCACCGGGTGCATCTGCTGTGCTACTACCCGGACGTGGACTGCCCGGCGCTGCGGGAGCATTGTGCCATCATGAAGGAGCGCCGCAACGCCTGCGCTTTGCAGAGCGCAAAGGAGCTGGAGCAGCTGTACCCGCAGTTTACCGCCGACCTTGCGTGGGAGACCACCAAGGACAGCGGGGTGCTGTTCAAAAGCGGGCTGATGCAGGCACTGGAGCTGCTGGGACTGACCGATGGCAGCATCTACGGCGAGACCTACCACAAGCTGTTCGGGTGGGACCCCCGGGGCATCGTGCTGCACTCGCCGGAGTATCTGCCGGTGCGGCAGGTGCTGGCTACCGCCAAGGCCAGCGGCGGCGCGGTGGTGTTCGCCCACCCCACGGTGTACAAAAGTATGCCCCTGCTGCGCGAACTGGCAGCAGAGGGCGCAGTGGACGGCATAGAGGTGTACCATCCCAGCAACAGCCCGGAGGACAGCGCCGAGTGCCTTGCTCTGTGCAAACAGTACGGCCTTGTGGCCACTGCGGGCACGGACTTCCATGGCCGCAACCACAAGCATCCCCACCCCATCGGCACCTGTACCGCACCGGACGAAGCCGCAGCACAGCTGCGCGCCATCGCCGAAAAACGTAAAAGAGAGAGGACGTAAAGACCATGAGCAAGGAATTTTCCTTCCCGAACAAGGGTACCTGCTCCAAGCAGACTAACTTTGTGCTGAACGATGACCACACCATTGCATCCATCGAGGTCGTCGGCGGCTGCAACGGCAACTTGAAAGGGATCTGCCAGCTGCTTACCGGCATGAAGGCAGAGGACGCCATTGCCCGTCTGGATGGTACGCTGTGCGGCTTCCGCGGCACCAGCTGCCCGGACCAGATCGCCAAGAACCTGAAAAAGGCTCTGGCCGAAATGGACTGAAAAAATCAAACAGCGAAGGGGAGATGCCTGCGGGTATCTCCTTTTTGTTTTCCCA
>OGIM01000033.1_pt1 | contig 81148 bp, 40 predicted proteins | sample 1571801 | NCBI WGS metagenome assembly OGIM01 (sample SAMEA2582106, study PRJEB24529) | metagenome | biome: Human gut stool | place: China | collected 2011
CGCGAGCTGGGTTCAGAACGTCGTGAGACAGTTCGGTCTCTATCTATCGTGGGCGCAGGAGTTTTGCGCGGTGCCGTCACTAGTACGAGAGGACCGTGATGGACAGACCTCCGGTCTACCGGTTGTGCCGCCAGGCGCACCGCCGGGTAGCCGAGTCTGGATGGGATAAGCGCTGAAAGCATCTAAGTGCGAAGCCCGCCGCAAGATTAGAACTCCCCATTAGGGTCGTCCTAGACGAGGACGTTGATAGGGCGCAGGTGTAAAGGCGGCGACGCCAAAGCCGAGCGCTACTAATTGCCCGAAGGCTTTCGTTTGCAGCCGTATTTCAGTTGTGTTGGTCTTTGCTTGTGGAGATAGTCAGCCATACGCCTCATGCGAGTCGGAAAGACAATGAGTCATACGACGCATGTAGGTAGCGAAACATCAGGTGGCTATGGCGCTGGGGTCCCACCTCTTCCCATTCCGAACAGAGAAGTTAAGCCCAGTGGCGCCGATGGTACTGCAATGCAATGCGGGAGAGTAGGAAGCCGCCTTCTTTCAAAAGAGCGAAGCCCGAGGATTCTAACGAGTCTTCGGGCTTTTGCGTGTTGTAGGAAGTAGGGCTCTTGTCCTCTTTGTGTGGTATTTGGCCTTATGCTTGCTTCAAGGTGTAGTGACTATTATCGATACAGGATTCTCGTGGTGGCTCCTTCACCTTTTCGTTGGGATTCACGCTTCTCTTACTTAATTGTTAATAGGCCCTTGTCAGGGCTATCTCTACCTCACTTAGTTCTTACTTATGAAACTGTTTTCAAGCATCAAACGATCTATTTGTCGTATCCTTAGGAAGCCAAGAACTTATGGTTTTGGCGTTCAGTCGCCTTTTGCCTATAATTTTGTTAGGAATGTTGCTGATGGTAAGGACGCTTTCTTGCTTGATGACTTTATAGCTAAAGATGGCTTAGCATTAGGCCAATATCCTTTGCGCATGTATTCTTTGCTCGCTCGTCTTTCTGCCTATATTTGTTCTGAGCGATGCTATGTGGACTGTGATTTGCTTTCTGAGACAATTGAGGTCGTTTTGCAGGCTGGTTATCATCAGGTGAAATGCGAACATGAGCTTGGTGATGCTAATCGTTTTTGCCTTGTCTCAGCCCAGTTCACTGATTGGGATAGATTGCTAAACCACATGGCTGATGATGGGATGCTGGTAGTTGTGGGCCTGCGTAGCAATCGTCAGTGTTATGAGGGCTGGAAAGCGTTACTTGCTGATGATCGTACTTGTGTTTCGTTTGACCTTTACGATGCGGGCGTCGTGTTTTTTGACCATAAGATGTTTAAGCGTTCCTATCGCTGCAATTATCGCTGATCGGCTTGCTCATTGGACTATTGAGAGGGCTTGCCTTATATCTAATCATTTGTTGAGTTGGCTTGCTTTTTGGGCGTGTTTTGTGTCAATTTGGCTGTATTTAAGTTGCGTTTCCTTAAAAAGTAATGCATTATCCGTGATATTATGAAAATTCACATCGAATTATTTGGTTTTCAGCAAAAATTGCTTATTTTTGCGTTCATAAATTAAGAATGACGTAAAAACTTTTAGAACATGTATTGGACACTCGACTTGGCCTCGAAGCTTGAAGATGCTCCCTGGCCTGCTACAAAAGAAGAACTCATTGACTATGCCACGCGTTCAGGCGCCCCTGCTGAGGTGCTTGAGAATCTGCAGGAGATTGAGGATGAGGGTGATGTTTATGAGAGTATCGAAGATATTTGGCCCGATTATCCTACAAAGGACGATTTCCTTTGGAACGAGGATGAATATTGATGTTGGCTGATGGTTTCGCTTTGCGAATCATGCTAATCTCATGTTTCCTCTGATTCATACGATTTAGCGATAAAGCCGTTCCTCTTTTGGGAAGAACGGCTTTATCGTACAATAAACGATTCATTTTTGCGTTATCTGATTGTGTTTAAACGCTTTTTTATAGTCATCATCGCACTGACCTTTGGCGCTGTTCAGCTGAAGGCGCAATACGATCCGTCTTTCAGTCATTATTTTGACATGGAGACATCGTTTAACCCAGGTGCTGCGGGTAAGCAACCGAAACTCAATGTTACGGCTGCTTATGCCCTCGATATGGTCGGTTTTGAGCATAACCCACAAACGGCTTATGCTTCGGCAGACATGCCTTTCTATGCGATGAAAACCTATCATGGTGCCGGTTTGGTGTTTATGAACGATAAGCTCGGATTGTTTACACATCAGAAGTTGGCGCTTCAGTACGCTCTAAAGTTTAAGTTGTTGGGCGGGCAGATGAGCATGGGTGTGCAGGCTGGTTTCCTTAATGAATCGTTTGATGGAAGTAAGATTGACGTTGAGGACTCGAGCGACCCGGCTTTTACCACGTCGGAAGTGTCGGGCAATGCGCTCGATTTGGGCTTCGGTCTTTATTATATAAATAAGGATTGGTACGCTGGCTTATCAGCCCAACATCTCACGGCTCCCCTTGTCACACTTGGTGAGACCAACGAATTTCAGATTGATCGCACGTATTATTTGACGGGTGGATACAATATTCGGTTAAGGAATCCGTTTTTAACAATAAAGCCATCAGTGTTTGTCAGAACGGACACAAAGGCCTTACGGGCCGATGTGACAGGGCGTCTGGTCTATCATTACGATCAGAAAATGATGTATGGAGGACTGAGTTACAGTCCGTCCAATTCAGTTACCCTATTGGTTGGCGGTAGTTTTCATGGCATAGTCTTGGGCTATAGTTATGAGTTCTATACGTCGGCCATCAATCCGGGCAATGGAAGTCATGAGTTGTTCGTAGGTTATCAGCACGACATTAACCTGACAAAGAAAGGCCGCAACCTGCACAAGAGCATCCGTATTCTGTAAGATGCAACAGAGTATGGGAGGATGGTTCTCTGGTGGACATTAATCATTGAAGAAGGAACAATAAGTCAAGATGAGAAAACATATCATTATCGCATTGAGCTTGTTGGCGGGAGTGTTTGCGCTGACAGGCTGTTTCAGTGCCAAGACGGCTTCGACGTCTGGACGAGGTGGTGAGGTGGTCGGCGTTGCTGGAAAGGCCTTTACCGAGCCCACGCCTTATGGCATGACGCGCATCAATCGTGGCTTCCTGAAGATGGGACTGGATAAGCAGGATAGTCTGTGGGGAAAGTCAACGCCTCGTAAGGACATCTCTGTGGATGGTTTCTGGATGGACGAGACGGAGGTCACCAATTCACAATACAAGCAGTTTGTCATGTGGGTTCGCGACAGCATCCTCCGCACCCGTTTGGCCGATCCTTCATATGGTGGCGACGAGAGTTACATGATTACGGAAGACAAGAATGGCGACCCTGTCACTCCTCATCTCAACTGGAACAAACGCTTGCCGCGTAAGCCCAGTGAGGACGAGTTGCGTGCCATCGAGAGCCTCTATGTCACCAATCCTGTGACGGGCGAGAAACTGCTCGATTGGAGCCAAATGAACTATAAGTACGAGGTGTACGACTATGTAACCGCTGCTTTGCGCCGTAATCGCATGAACCCAGAGCAGCGCAACCTCAACACTGATGTGGTGGTCGATCCCAACGAGACGGTCATGATCAGTAAGGACACCGCTTATGTGGACGACGAGGGACGCATTGTGCGTGAGACCATCAATCGACCCCTGTCGGGACCATGGGACTTTCTCAACACTTACATCGTCAACATTTATCCTGATACCACATGTTGGGTCAACGATTTCAAGAATTCAGAAAACGAGACCTACCTTCGCAATTACTTCTCCAACCCAGCCTACAACGACTATCCTGTTGTGGGTGTTACGTGGGAGCAGGCCAATGCTTTCTGCGCTTGGCGTACCGATTACCTGTTGAAGGGACTCGGTCCTGAGGCGCGTTATATCCAGCGTTATCGCTTGCCGACCGAGGCCGAGTGGGAGTATGCCGCACGCGGTCGAGAGCAGACGGAGTTCCCTTGGGAGAACACCGACGTCGCCAATGGCAATGGTTGCTTCTACGCCAACTTCAAGCCCGACCGTGGCAACTATACCAAGGATGGCAACCTCATCACCAGTAAGGTTGGGGCTTACTCGGCCAATTCCAATGGCCTTTACGACATGGCGGGCAACGTGGCCGAATGGACCAGCACCGTCTATACCGAGGCTGGCGTGGACGCCATGAACGACCTCAACCCGCAGTTGGAGTATAAGGCTGCCAAGGAAGACCCTTACAAGTTGAAGAAGAAGAGTGTGCGTGGCGGATCATGGAAAGACCCAGAGAGTTACATCCGCAGTGCATGGCGCACTTGGGAATATCAGAACCAACCCCGTAGCTACATCGGTTTCCGTTGTGTACGCTCGTTGGCTAATTCAACAACAGGAAAACAGAAAAAGAGATAATCATTATGGCTAATCATAGTAAATACAATATGGTGTATCGTTTGCAGAAGTGGATTGATACCGTTGATGGTCAAACCTTTCTCAACTACGCCTATAGCTGGGGTGCCTCTGTCGTTATCCTTGGAGCCCTTTTTAAGTTGACGCACCTTCCCCTTGCCAATATCATGCTGTTCATCGGTATGGGCACTGAGGTGTTTGTGTTCTTCATCTCTGCCTTCGACCGTCCGTTCGACAAGACAGCCGACGGCCGTGATCTGCCCACCCATATGACGGAAGAGTATCTTGCCAGTGGCAAGGTCACCTATAGCCGTGGCGAGCAGCAGGCCGCTGAGGAGTTGGCGGAGGAACAATCTGGCATGGACGGAGCCGCTGTGGCGGGTGCCCAAGGTGGTTCCACCGTTATCTTTGCGGGCGGAGCCGCTGGCCAGTCGTCACAGGCCGCAACAGCGTCGGTCGCAGGCCAACCCTTGGACGAGGAGCAATTGCAAGCAGTCCAGGATGCCGCGGCAGGAGTGGCAGGCGCTACTGTTGTTGGCACTCCCAACTACGTGCCGCAGATGTCGGCCGAGGATGCAGAGAAACTCAATGAGGCCCAGAGTAGCTATGTGGATGAGTTGAAGGAGCTTGTCGAGACCTTGAAGAAGGTCAACGAGCAGAGTGCCCGTCTCACCCGCGACAGCGAGGAAATGGAGAATCTCAACCGTACGCTTACTGGCATTAGCAGAGTCTATGAGATGCAGCTTAAGGGCGCCAGCCAGCAGATTGGCACCATCGACCAGATTAACGACCAGACACGCCGCATGGCTCAGCAGATCGAGCAGCTCAACCAGATCTATGCTCGTATGATTGAGGCCATGACGGTTAACATGCGCGCTGCCGCCCCGGGAGCATCTGTTGCAGGAGCCCCTTCCTCAGTCTCGTCACCGTCCAGCCAGCTCTAAGCCCTGCTACCAACGGTAGCGATGCCTTGCAGGCTGATTCCTATTAAAACAATAAAACATGGCAATAAAGAAAAGACCGGTCACTCCCCGCCAGAAGATGATTAACTTGATGTATATCGTCTTGATGGCCATGCTTGCTTTGAACATCTCAACCGAGGTGCTCAACGGCTTTTCCATCGTGGAGGAGAGCTTGAACCGCACCACAGCCAATACCTCTTCGGAGAACGAGGCCATCTATGGCGATTTCAAAGACCAGATGGCGGCCAACCCAGAGAAGGTGCGTGCTTGGTTTGAGAAGGCCACTGAGGTGAAACGCATGAGCGACTCGCTTTACAACTTCGCGCAGGAGTTGAAGGTGGCTATCGTCAAGGAGGCCGATGGTCCCAAGGGCGACGTGCTCCATATAGAGAACACCGACAATCTCGATGCTGCGGGCACCGTTATGCTGGCTCCCATCACAGGTAAGGGTCAGAAGTTGTACGATGCCATCAACTCTTACCGTGAGCGCATCCTTACCTATATCGCCGATCCTCAGCAACGTAAGATCATCTCAAGCAACCTGTCAACTGCCGTTCCGAAGCGCCCCAACACATTGGGCAAGAACTGGCAGGAATATATGTTCGAGAATATGCCTGTGGCGGCAGCTGTCACCCTTCTGTCTAAGTTGCAGAATGATGTGCGCTACGCCGAGGGCGACGTGCTCCACACCTTGGTGTCGAATGTCGACTTGAAGGATATTCGCGTCAACAAGTTGGAAGCGTTTGTCGTTCCCGAGAAAACGACGCTCTATCCGGGTGAGCGCTTTATGGCCAACATCGTCATGGCCGCCATCGACTCCACCCAACATCCTGAGATTTATGTCAACGGCAGCCGGGTCAACTCTCCCAATGGCCAATACTCGTTCACCGCGGGCGGTGTAGGCGAGCACCAGTTTAGTGGTTACATCCTGATGCGCAACGCCGCTGGCGACATCCTTCGCCGCAACTTCCTGCAGAAGTACAACGTTATCCCCGTTCCCGGTGGTGCCACGGTGGCTGCCGACCTGATGAACGTGCTCTATGCGGGCTACGATAACCCGATGAGCGTTAGTGTTCCTGGCGTCCCCCAGAACTCCGTCTCTATGACCATGACCGGTGGTCGCCTGGTGTCGAAGGGAGCTGGCAAGTATGTGGCCATTCCCACGGCTGTGGGTCACGATGTTACGTTCCACATCACCGCCCGTGATGGCGGTAAGGTTCGCACGTTCCCTGCGTTCACGTTCAAGGTTCGTAAGTTGCCCGATCCTACGCCTTACATCGCTTTGGGCACCGACCGTTTCAAGGGCGGCAACCTTTCGAAGGCCAGTCTGATAGGCTCCTCACACCTGAGCGCCGCCATGGACGACGGCATTCTCGACATCCAGTTCCACGTGCTTGGCTTCTCGGTTGTTTTCTACGACAACATGGGCAACGCCGTTCAGATGGCCTCGCAGGGCAACAACTTCACTGACCGCATGCGAGAGCAGTTCCGCCGCCTGAGCCGCAACAAGCGTTTCTACATCACCGAGATCAAGGCCCAAGGTCCTGACGGCATCACCCGTTCACTGCCTGGTGCCATGGAGGTGAAGGTTAAGTAAACGCCTGCTTCTTTCGAACCCATAACCCATATCATACGAACATTCAAATCAGACCATACAAACCATGAGAAGACTGATATTCATCATCATGATAGGATGCTTCTGCATGGCCGCCCAGGCGCAGCCCGAAGCGCGTCGGCAGCAGCAACAGGCACAGGCCGCCAAGAAGTCTAATGCCAACAACATGACCACTCGTGCCCAGATATCCTTCCCCACGGAGGCCAAGATGGCGGAGGATGTGGTGTGGCGACGCGACGTTTATCGTGAACTTGACCTCAACGACGACGCCAATGCCGGACTTTATTACCCCACCGAGCCTGTGGGCACCCAGATGAACCTGTTCACCTACCTCTTCAAGCTCATCATGGCTGGTCCGCGCCATGGTGGAATAGCCGCCTACAGCTACGATGTGAACAGCGGCAATGAGCGGTTCGATGAGAGCCTACGCATCCAGCCTTTGAAGTTCCTCGACGATTACCACATCTTCTACGAGCGTGGCGATCGCGGCGTTCATATTGACGATAGCGATATTCCCTCTGCCGAGGTCAAGGGCTATTTCATCAAGGAGAGCGCTTACTTCGACCAGGTGTCGGCCACCTTCCACACCAAGGTGCAAGCCATCTGCCCTGTGATGTATCGCGAGGATGACTTTGGCGATGGCGTTACCAAGTACCCGCTCTTTTGGGTGAAGTACGACGACTTGGCGCCGTTCCTCTCCAAGCAGACCATCATGACGAGCAACCTGAACAACGCCGCCACCATGTCGCTCGACGACTACTTCACCACCAATGCCTATCGTGGTAAGATTTACAAGACCACCAACATGCTCGGCAAGACACTGGCGCAAGTGGCTGGAGGCGACACAGCCAAGTTGTCGCGTGAGCAGAGTCGTATAGAGAAAGAGATTGAGCGCTTTGAGCAAAACGTGTGGGGCGACAAGGCCCGCAAGGACTCGGTCGATTCCATTGCCAAACTCGACAAGAAGCAACTGAAGGCTGTTAAGAACAAGAGCAAGAACCGCCGCACCACGCAGACCACAGTGAAGCGCACCCGTCGTTCTTCGTCGCCGTCAACGTCCAGTGCCGCCCGCGTCACCGTGCGCCGTCAGCGCCATTGATGCTTATCACCCATCGTTACAACCAATAATCATCAATAATCCGATTTATGAAAAAGATTTTCGCAACCCTCGTGCTGTCTGCGCTCATGGCTCTTCCGCTGAGCGCCCAGGTGAAGTTTGGTCTCAAGGGAGGCCTTAACGTGACCGATATGTCGCTTTCGAGCGAGGTGTTCGACGCCTCTAACCGCACAGGTTTCTTCATTGGTCCGACCGTGAAGGTTTCTTTGCCGCTCACAGGCCTTGCCATCGACGGTTCGTTGCTTTACGACTTCCGTTCAGCCAAGGTAGACAATGAGTTGAACGAGACCAAGACCATCAAGCAGCAGCAACTGGCTATCCCCATCAACCTGCGTTATGGCGTGGGTCTTGGCAGCGTTGCCAGCGTGTTCCTCTTCGCCGGTCCTCAGGTAGGCTTCAATGTCGGTGAGACCGATTTCAACTGGAAGGACACCAGCAACTATTCGTTGAAGAAGTCAAACTTCAGTGTCAACGTAGGTATGGGTGTCTCTCTGCTCACACACCTGCAGCTCACCGCCAACTACAACATTGCTTGTGGCAAGACCGCCGACGTCACATTGGTCAAGGCAGCTTCCGACGCTTTGGGTCAGGTGGCTGGCACCCAGTCACGAAGCCGCAACAACTCTTGGCAGGTTGGCTTGGCTTATTTCTTCTAATCCAAGCAGCCAACTCATAACGACTGGTCTCCGCATCTGGTAACCGGCCGTCCCCATCTCCTCCTTCCTGCTGTGGAAGGAGGCTTTTTCGTTTATGGTGTAGGGCGAGTGGTTTTTTCCTTCGTATGCTTTTGTTTCGGTCGGTCATGGGCATTGGGGTTAGTATCGAAAGTTCTATTTGTGGTTAATAAATGTTCAAAAGCATAGCGTTTCCTTGTTGTTGAGCGATAATTCCATTATCTTTGCGCATCCAAGGCCCATCAAGCATATTCTTTTCCATTTGATGGGCCATGGGCCTTTAATCATCGGAACCATGCATTACGTAGATGTCATCCTTCCTGTGCCGCTCGACGGCACGTTCACTTATACCATCGACGACGCCCAAGCGCTTCGTTGTGGGGTTGGCATGCGCGTATTGGTTCCCTTTGGCGCCAGCAAGACCTATGCGGGAGTGGTGACACGTGTCCATGACGAGGCCCCCGACCTCCCTCCTGAGAAGGTGAAGGGCGTGTTGGCGCTCATGGATGATACGCCCGTGGTGCTGCCCTTGCAACTTCGCTTATGGCGCTGGATAGCTGATTATTATATGTGCACGCTTGGCGATGTGTATGGCGCGGCCCTTCCCGCAGGACTGAAGGCCGACTCGCAGTATCGCCCGAAGATGGAGACCTGCGTGGCCTTGGCCAAGCAGTTTGCCTCGCCTGAAGGCCAAAAGGTGGCGCTTGAGATGTTGCGCCGCTCCTCCAAGCAACTTGAGGTTTACCAGACCTACCTCCAGTTGGTGGCCGCCGATCCATCGGCCTTGCTCACTCGCGAGGCTTTGCTGAATGTCGCCCACGCCACCTCGGCTATCTTTGCCAATCTCGTCAAGCGTGGCATCTTCACCACGTTTGAGCACGAGGTGGGGCGACTCAACCATGCCCTTGAGCCCCATCTTGAGCGTGCCGCCCAACTCAGTGCCGCCCAGGGCGACGCTTACAACCAGATACGCATGCAGTGGATGCAACATCCCGTGGTGCTGCTTCACGGCGTTACGTCGAGTGGCAAGACCGAGGTCTACATCCATCTCATCCTACAGGCCCTCGCTGAGGGCAAGCAGGTGCTCTACCTCCTTCCTGAGATAGCCCTTACGGTGCAGATCACCCAGCGCCTGCAGCGCATCTTTGGCAACCGCCTGGGCATCTACCACTCGCGTTATAGCGATGCCGAGCGTGTGGAGATATGGCGCAAGCAACTCTCCGCCGATCCTTACGACATCATCCTGGGAGCCCGCAGTGCCGTGTTCCTGCCTTTCCAACGCTTAGGCTTGGTCATCGTCGACGAGGAACACGAGAACTCCTATAAGCAGCAAGACCCAGCCCCACGCTACCATGCCCGTTCGGCTGCCATCGTCCTGGCGCACATGTGTGGGGCCAAGACGCTTCTGGGTACGGCCACCCCGTCGGCCGAGAGCTACCACAATGCTCTCACGGGGAAGTATGGCATGGTTCGCCTCACCACCCGTTTCCGTGATGTACAGTTGCCCGAGATCCATGTGGTCGACGTCAAGGACCTACGCCATCGCAAGATGATGCGCGGCCCGTTCTCGCCCACGCTTCTGGCAGCCATGCGCGATGCGCTCTCCGCCGGTCGTCAGGTTATCCTCTTCCAGAACCGTCGCGGCTTTGCGCCCATGCTCGAGTGTCGGGTGTGTGGGTGGGTGCCCAAGTGTAAGAACTGCGACGTGTCGCTCACGTTCCACAAGCGTCTCAACCTCCTGACGTGCCATTACTGTGGCGCCACCTATGCCGTGCCCCCCATCTGTCCCAATTGCGAGAACCCGCACATCAGTGGTCGTGGCTATGGCACCGAGAACATTGAGGACCAGATACGCGACATCTTCCCCGAGGCACGGGTGGCACGCATGGACCTCGACACCACCCATACGCGCAACGCCTACGAGCGGCTCATCACCGATTTCTCTATGGGCAAGACCGATGTGCTCATTGGTACGCAGATGGTGTCGAAGGGCCTCGACTTCGGCAGGGTGAGTGTGGTGGGCATCCTCGACGCCGACTCGATGCTCAACTATCCTGATTTCCGTGCTTACGAGCATGCTTTCATGATGATGAGCCAGGTGAGTGGGCGTGCTGGGCGCCGTGGCGACCGTGGTCTGGTCATCCTTCAGACCCGCAGTCCGCAGTTGCCGGTGGTCCAACAGGTGGTTTCCAACGATTGCGACACGTTCTCCCACGACCTCTTTGTTGAGCGTGAGTTGTTCCATTATCCGCCGTTCACCCATTTGGTTTATGTCTTCTTGCGTCACAAGCAGGAGGCAGTGGTAGAGGCGGCGGCCCTCGAGATGGGGGCACTATTGCGCCGTTCGCTGGCCGATCGTGTGCTGGGCCCCGACAAACCCTCAGTGGCGCGTGTGAAGCAACTCTGCATCCGCAAGCTCGTTATCAAACTTGGTCAAGACGTCGACCTCCGACAGGTGCGCCTCTTCTTGCAGCAAACACGTCAGCAACTGCTCTCGCTAAAGAGCTATTCCACCGTGCAAATATTCTTCGACGTAGACCCCCAATAATGTTCGTTTTCCTGCACAAATCAAATTCTTTGTGCAGGAAAGTTTGTCTAAAGTGTTAATACATCTTAATAATCCTTCCTCGTAAGTCTCTATATTGCACAATTGAAATAACTTTGCGCAAAATTTTTAAGGAATTTAAGATGAATAAGTTAAAATTGGCAATTGCCGCGATGGCAATGTTGACCATTCAGAATGCGCACGCTGGTGGCATTCTTACCAACACCAACCAGAGCATTCAGTTTCTTCGCAACCCCGCTCGCGATGCCGCCATTGGCATCGACGGTGTGTATTTTAACCCCGCCGGTGTTGCGTTTCTCAGCGAAGGACTCCATTTATCACTCAACCTGCAGAACGCCACTCAGACGCGTTCTGTGACAGGCATCTTCGCCCCGTTTGTCTTTGGTGCCAAGAACGAGAGCACCACGAAGACTTTCAAGGGTGAGGCCAACGCTCCTGTCCTTCCCACCATCCAGGCAGCTTACAACAAGGACAACTGGAGCTTCCAGTTTGGCTTTGGCATTTTGGGCGGCGGTGGCAAGTGTATCTTCAAGAACGGCTTGCCTTCGTTCGAGAGCACTGTGGCCATGTTGCCCTTGCTGTCGCAGAACCTCGACGCCGTCACCAATAAGTTGGGCTTGGGCTCGCTGGGTCTTCCTGCCGTCGACTCTTACGACATGGACACCTACATGCGTGGTCGCCAGTATTACTTCGGCTTCACGTTTGGTGCCGCATATAAGTTCAATGAGCACTGGTCGGCCTATGGTGGCTTGCGCATGCTCTATGGCAACAGCAACTATTATGGCTACGTTAGCAATATCAAGGCTCGTTTCGCTGGCTCTAACGAGTATGTGAACGCTTCCGAGACTTTCCTCGGTCAGTCGTCGCAGGCTTATGAGGCCGTGGGTCGTTACACCGCCGCCGCTCAGTATGCCGCCCAGAAAGGCGATATGGCAGGAGCCCAGGCCGCTCAGGCCAAGGCTCAGGAGTATGCCGTGAAGGCCGCCATGCTCGGTGCGCTGGGCAATGCCACACAGGATGTTCGCCTTAATTGCGACCAGACCGGCTGGGGTGTGGCACCGATCTTGGGTGTCGACTATAAGGTGGGCGACTTTAATTTCGCCGCCAAGTATGAGTTCAAAACCCGCATGCGCCTGAAGAACAAGGCTGCCAACAGCGAGAGCGCACGCAACCTTGAGATTCTCGACCGTTGGGCCGATAAGGAGAATGTGCCTGAGGATTCGCCCGCACTGCTCACGCTGGGTGCCCGTTGGAGCGTCATCCCCTCGCTTCGCCTCAATGCCGGTTGGCACCACTATTTCGACAAGGACGCTCATCAGTATAAGAACCATCAGAAGCGTTTGGGCGGCAACACCAATGAGTTCCTCTTTGGTGCCGAGTACGACGTGTCGAAGATGGTGGAGGTCAGCGCCGGTGTGCAGAAGACCAACTATAAGATGACTGGCGACTACATGGAGGATGTCAGCTTTGTGGTGAACAGCTATAGCTACGGCTTTGGCTTCGGCGTTCACCTCAATAAGAAGATGACGCTCAATGTGGCCTACTTCCAGACCAACTATAGCGACTTCACCGCAGCCTCTAACAACTACAACGATTTGGCCAACCTCACGGGTACCATCGTGAAGGGTATGGCTACGCGGCTTGGCCAGAGCGACGAGGTGGCTGCCGGTGCCGCCGAGGAGATCAAGAACATGCTCACCACGCCCGTTACTGAGGACGGAAAGAGCCTGCTCTATGGCAAGAACACCTTCACCCGCACCAACCACGTGTTTGGTTTGGGCTTGAACATCGATTTCTAAGCATACAGCTAAGTGGGTGCGGTGCACTGCCTCACCCACCAAAAGTTTTATAAATGCTAAAGCGCAACCGTTCCCGATGGATGGTTGCGCTTTTGCATTTTTTTGTGGTCCCATTGGTCTGTCTTCGCCCTCGGTCGTTAAGGCATCCTGTTGTTAAGGCTTTCTATTGTTGATGTCCATGTAGTCTTCCACGAGCCATCCGCACCGGTTGACCGTCACGCGGTAATAGCGCCCCAGCAGGATGCGCCCGTCAGAGGTGTAATAAGGCTTGAATGTTTGGTAAGGAAAGTTTTCCACAAACCAGTTGAATGATAGCAAATAGATCCCTACAGGAGGATTGGGCTTTTCTGGCAACAGCAATTCGGCTTCGTATTTAGGGTAATGCCTACCATCCTTGTCACGCTTTTCATAGACCAACACGGAGAAGGTGCATTCCGGACTGTCCTGCTTGAATGTGCCATCCAGTTGTAAAATTGTGCCCATCAGTTTGGCTCCGCTTGCGATGCTGTCGCTCCACACCCCGTTGTGCTTCTTCATGGTTTGCTGCGCATAGCTAAAGTAATCGGCTCCCCCACCATAGGGCGTCCCGCAGTGGGCGATGAGTTTTCCTTTCTGGAAAGCCTCGTAGGTGGGGTAGGGTGAGACGATGAACCCCATGTAGTTTTGTGGGTTGTGGAGAAGCAATGCAGCCCCCGTGAGCGGACGCTTCTCGTTTTTGCGGTTGTAGAGTTCCTGCGGTTGCGTTCCCTCCGGCCATATCTTGAGCACAAGTGACTTGTCGCCTGGTGTCTCGATGGAGTCGAAGCCCACGTAGGGCGAAGTGTACCCAGGCTTGTCGTGGTTTTCAAGGAAGGCGGCTTTCATTTCGTCCACCGTCACCGTATCTCGGAAAAATTTCCATTCTGCCACGGTAAGGTCTGTATTGGAAATGCATTTATACTCACTCCATGTGTTTTCAAGGTCCATCTTACACCAGTCCCATTGCGCATGGCAGAAGGAGCCGTGCAGTCCCATGAAGGCCAAGAGCAATATCGTTTTTTTCATCATTGTCTTCATGCTATCGTTTTTTCTTGTTGATGACCATGTAGTCTTCCACGAGCCAACCACACTTGTTGACCGTTACGCGGTAGTAGCGTGCAGGCAGTATGCGGAAGTCGGTGGTGTAATAGGGCCTGAAGGTGCCCTGTGGCAGTTTTTCCATGAATTGTTTCATCCATAGGAAATCCCTCCGTGTTACGTCATCAGGATCGTTGGGCTCCAGCAGGGCGACGTCGTAACCTTTCTGCGACCCAGGTTTTTCATACAGCAATACGGAGAAGGTTCGCTCTGGCCTGTTGGGCTGTGGCGGCTCATCCTTGCCCATCAAGATTCCCATCATGAGGGTTCCTCCCCTGAGATGGCCCTCCCATGTGCCGTCGAGATATCCGATCACCCGTTGTGCCTGGCTGAAGAAACTGGCTTCGCCCCACATGATGACGCCTTCGCGCCCCATGATACGCCCTTTGTCGAAGGTTTCCAAGAGAGGTTGGGGTGAGACCACATATCCCATGTAGTGCTGCGGGTATCGGAGGAAGACGAGGTCGCCATCAAGCAGCTTGGCTTCCTCCTTCGTCTTGTTTGGATTCATGTAGAATCTCTTCAGGGGCAAGCCTTTCGCCTTGGGGCGCACCAGGTTGAGCAAGTTGCCACGAAAGCTGAAGATGGAATCGTGCCCACTATAGGGCGAGAAGTTGAAAGGCTTGTCTTTGTTGGTTCGAAAGGCCGCCTTCATCTCGTCTATGGTGATCGTGTCCCTAAAATATTTTTCCCTCAGCAGATACAGGTCGTCCTTCGACCGGTATTGGTATGTCTGCCACTCCTTGTTCAGATTATAGTTCAACCATTCGCCATCCTTCTGCAACTGTGCATAGCAGGTTGCAAACGGCCATAGGGCGAGAAGCAGAACGAGGGTTACTCCTTTCTTCATGGTATTCTTGCTTTTGGGTTCTAAGTAGATTGCGTTGGTGCGCTACCGTCCATAGCGCACAGGGTTACTTTGCGAAGATATTAAAAAAATGGATAGCCTCCAAATGATTAAGCCCTTTTGTGTTCTTTTGCGAAAAACGTGCCTGCGACGTAGGCCACCCATGTGCATCTGTATGCACTTGCCTGGTTGCCAATGATGCTCCATTGTTCAAATCTTTGGTGTGAAAGTTGTGTTGCGTTTATCGGTGAAATAGGTTGCGAAAACCGATTTTTTCTGAGATGAAACCCTCCGCGATCGTTCTTGGTTTCGGGAAAGATGCCTAATCGAGTTGCGAAAGCTAAGCCATCGAGTCTCCATCGGGCGTCTTTTGTGTTGCGGTTAGGCGTCTTTCGCCCCTCGATTAGGCATGTTTCGCGATGTGGAATGAGAAATTTGAAGCAGTAAAACAGTCCTGTAGATTGTAAGTGGCTAAAGGTCAGGTTGTTGCGAATCTTTTGTGAGAATCGCATATTTTCGCCAAATCATTTGTTGGTGGAAAAGAAACATGTAGTTTTCACTATAGTTTGTTGCATGTTTTCCGACCCCATGCGCATTGCGCCGCTGTCCCTGCCGCATGGTGCGGTCGCTCGGTGGAGAGTTCTTGGGATTAAGGAACCTTTTTCCCCACTGGGCTTTTTAGGTTTTTTATATGCCCATCCCTTTCAACTTGCGCCTAAAAATGTTATCTTTGCGAAACATAGCCCCAGTGTCGCCGTATGAGGCGGGCGGTAGGGAAGGAGCGCTTGCGCCTCGGTCTGGCACGCTCTTTGTTATGTCATATTAGCATATTCACGATTTAACGATTTCATATTATGGATTCTATTCACGACCGTACGTTCGGAGGAGAGCGCCCGCTCTTCGGAGCCCACGATGTGGTGCTCGAGAATATAACGATTACCGATGGTGAGTCGGGCATCAAGTGTTGTCACGATATCGAGTGCCGCGACTCTAAGTTTTATGGCAAATACCCTTGGTGGCACGTCGACCGTAGCTTGATCACCAGTTGCTATTTTGCCCCTGGCAGTCGCTCGGCCATTTGGTATAGCAGCCACATGGTGATGCGCAATTGTGTGATCGATGGCCCTAAGTTCTTCCGCGAGATGAAGCATCTGGAGCTCGAGAATGTAAAGATCAATGATGCTGACGAGACCTTCTGGCGTGTTGATGGACTGAAGTTGAAGAATGTGGAGCTGCATCAAGGAACCTATCCTTTTATGTTCTCTAAAAATATTTACGTTGATGGACTTGTTTCCGACGCCATGTACGTGTTCCAGTATTGCGAGAATGTGGAGATCCACAACGCTAAGATCACTACCAAAGACTCGTTCTGGGAGTGCAACAACGTAACCGTTTACGACTCAGAGCTTGACGGCGAGTATTTGGCTTGGCATTCCAAGAACATTAAGTTGGTGCGCTGCCATATCAAGGGTGAGCAGCCCCTGTGCTATATGGATGGCGTTACGTTGGAAGACTGTACGTTTGATGAGGCTTGCGACCGCGTTTTTGAGGACAGCAAGCGCATCGATGCCTCCATTACCGGTGCCATCACCGAGGTGAAGAATCCCATTAGCGGACGCATCGTGGCCGACAAGGTGGGCAAGATAACCTATAACGAGTTTGCCAAGTCGCGTGAGTGCCAGATAGGGGAAAGATAATGAAAAACTACGACTTTTCGAAGGTCATCGACCGTCGGCACAGTGGTTCCGTCAAGTGGGATCACTTTGCCGATGACGAGGTGTTGCCCCTGTGGGTGGCTGACATGGATTTTCAAGCAGCGCCCGCTATCCAGGAAGCGCTCAGGCGACGTGTGGACCATGGCGTTTTTGGCTATGCCCAGGTCGACGATGGCTATTACGATGCCATTATCTCTTGGCAGCAGCGACGCCATCAGTGGACGGTCGATCGCTCATCTATTCTCTACACCACGGGTGTGGTGCCCGCCGCCAGTTGTGCCATCAAGGCCCTGACGCTCCCCGGCGAGAAGGTGCTTGTGATGACTCCCGTTTACAACTGCTTCTTTTCGTCCATTCGCAACCAGGGCTGCGGCATTGCCGAAAGTGCGCTCAAACGAGAGGGCGACAGCTATGTTGTGGATTGGGACCACTTTGAGCGCCAGTGCCAAGACGAGAAAGTAACCGTTTTCCTGCTTTGCAACCCTCATAATCCTGCCGGACGGGTGTGGACGCGAGAGGAGCTGCGCCGCATGGGGGCCATTTGTGCGGAAAACCATGTGCGCGTCATTAGCGACGAGATCCATTGCGAACTGGTGATGCCCGGACACACGTTTGTGCCGTTTGCCGCCGTTTGCGAGCAAAACCAGCGCAACAGTGTTACGTTGTGCTCGCCCGCCATGTCGTTTGGCATCGCTGGCTTGCAAAACGCCTATGTCATTTGCTCCGATGAGGAGATGCGCCGCCGTGTAGACCGAGTGATCAACATCTTTGAGGTGTGCGACGTAAACCCCTTTGGCATTGAGGCGTTGAAGGCCGCATATAACGAGAGTGAGGAGTGGATCGACGACCTATGCCAGTATGTCTGGGACAACTATCTGTGTCTCAAGGAGTTTGTGGCTTGTCGGTTGCCCAAGGTGAGCGTATGCCGTCTGGAGGGCACCTATTTGGCTTGGTTGGACATTCGCCAGTTGGGGCTTACAAGCGATGAGGCCACACAGCGCTTGCTGCACGACGGCAAGGTGTTTGTTAGCAGTGGAACGCTCTATGGCCAGCGCGACGGCGATGGCTATCTGCGCATCAACTTAGCCTGTCCCCGAGCTACCTTGGAAGAGGGCTTGAAGCGCATCGAAAAAGTGCTCGCCTATATATAAGGTACGCGCGTACCTTTTTTTATTGTACCCCCTCATCCGATGGAGCTTTCGTTGCTCCTTCGAAAATGGGTGGGTTTATGTGGGTTCATCCGGTATTTGTAGCTACGTAGGTCGCGCGAAAGTGTTAGCGTGTGTCCTTGGTCGTTGCAATTGCCGGATGAATCGATTCTCCGCCAGCTCATCGGTTTCGTTCCATTCCAAGTAAGCCGTTTTGCGGCAGGATGCCCCATTTCCCCCTGCTGCGACCCGTTTTTTTGTGGATCATCCGACATTTTGGAGTGAAAAATAACACACGTGAGTATTTACGCTCAGACGCGGTCGCTCGGCTCCGCCGCTTTCATCAGAAAGAACAACGAATTTCCCGAATTAACGAATTGATATAATCGTTTTACGATTACCAATTTGAACGAATTTAGCTAACGCAATTTGGAAAAATTCGAAAATTCGAGAAATTCGTTGTTACGCCGTCTGAGGCTAAATTAACTATTCGTTGTGAAAGCCGTCTGAGGCCAGAGCTATTAGATGTGATGCGCACTTCAAATCACTCCAAATGTCGGATGAGCCTTTTTTGTGCTAAAAGTAGAAATTTTAGCGTTTTCTTAAAACTTTTTAGGTTTTCTGTGCGGAAAAGGCCTTCGTATTTCGTATTCATTAAGGAATATTCAAAAAGTTATATAACAATAAAACCTTTAATGTATGAACTACCGCTTTTCTGAACTGGCCAGAAAGATAGCAATGTCTCTCTGTTTAGCAGCTTTGGTGGGAGGATTTACAGCCTGTCATGACGACTATGACCTCGACGACCCCGGGAACTACCCGAGTTGGTTGGGCCAGAGCATCTATGATGAGTTGAAAAATCCCAACCCCGAGCATCTGACCGGTACCTTTACTAATTACTTGCGTCTCATTGACGACCTCGGTTACACCGAGACGTTGGAGAAAACCGGTTCGAAGACCGTTTTCCCTGCCAATGACGAGGCTTTTGCGCGTTTCTTCGCCAATAACGATTGGGGAGTGAAGAAGTATGAGGATTTGTCTAAAGCACAGAAGAAACTGTTGCTCTACAACTCCATGCTCGACAACGCCATCCTCGTTGAGATGATGTCGAACGTTCCTGACCAGAACACCAGCGTTACCGCCGGTGTGGCCATGAAGCACCAGACGGGTGTGAACGTCATCGACACCATTACCCACTTCTACGGTGCTTCGGAGTTGCCCCGCAACAACGAATACTGGACTAAGTTCTATAAGAGTGGTGTAGACCTCGTCATGGACGCTACCCGTCCGATGATGGTTCACTTCACCGCTGAGCAGTTGACCGCCAACAACATCACAACGATGGGCGCCAACAGCGACTTCGCCGTGGTGACTGGTACCGAGTACAACGACTCGATCAATACGGCTTACATCTTCCGTAACCGTATCATCAGCCCTGACATCACCTGTAAGAACGGTTACATCCATCAGATGGAGAACCTGATCGTGCCGCCGGGCAACCTCGCCGAAATGTTGCGCACCAATGGTGAGACCAACATCTTCAGCCGTATGCTCGACCGCTTCAGCGCTCCGTTCTACAGTGCGCCGCTTACCAACACCTACAACGACTGGGCTATTGTCAATGGTGTCGCCTTGAAGGACTCTATCTTCGAGAAGCGTTACTTCAGCAATCGCTCGCAGGGTGGACTTATCTTGAAGGTCGATCCTAACAACAAGACGCTGAGCACAGACGAGCTGCTGCCCTTCGACCCGGGATGGAACCAGTATTATCCCGACCGCGTGACAAGTTCGCTGAGTGATGTGGCCGCCATGTTCGTTCCTACGGATAGCGCCATGAAGCAGTATTTCTTGCCGGGTGGCTCAGGATCGTTCCTCATCGACCAGTTTGGTAAGAAGCCCAACACGGCCGCCAACCTCATGGAGAACATCGACTCCATTCCTAAGAACATCGTGCAGGCTTTCGTCTCTATGCTGATGAAGCCGCAGTTTGTGGCTACCGTGCCCAGCAAGTTCGACAATGTGATGGACGACTCGCAGGATCCGCTCGGCATTACGCTCAACGACCTCAACCGCACAAAGGATGGTAAGTACGACGTGAAGATCGCCAACAATGGTGTGGCTTACATGACCAACAAGGTGTTTGCCCCCAACCGCTATGTGGCTGTCTCGGCTCCTGCACTGCTCACCGATAACATGCGCGTCATGAACTGGGGTATCCAGGATCAGTCGGTGCTCGGCTTGAACTACTACGCTTACTTGCTCGCCATGGACGCCAACTACGCGTTCTTCATCCCGACCGACGAGGCGTTCGACTTCTACTATGTCGACCCCGTGTATCTCCGTCGCTCACCGCGCGTGCTCCACTTCTACTATCGTAGCGACAAGTCGCCGTACATGTTCTGCTCGCAGTTCGACTATAATCCTTCTACAGGTACGATCGGTCGCGACTCTGTGCAGCTGTCGTCATCGGCTTATCGTTCACAGTTCATCGATATCCTGAACACCCACACCGTCATCCTGAAGGCTGGCGAGAAGTTGGGCTCTAACCACTATTACAAGACAAAGAATGGTGGTGCCATCTATGTGTCTGGTGGTGAGAAGGGTTGCGTGGTGGCCAGTGGCGCTCAGATCGATGGTATCAACATCAATGGTTCTGAGATGCGCCCCGAGAACCTGAAGTATACTCCTAAGATCACAAAGGTCTACAACCAGAAGAACGGTACATCGTATGCGATCGACCGCGTCATCCAGATGCCTATGAAGTCGGTGTATGCTACGTTGGCAAGCGAAAGCAACTTCTCTGAGTTCTACAATCTCTGCTCTGAGGACCGTGTGCAGCTTGGCCTGTTCGCTGGCATCAGCAACAAGACCTCTAACACGCAGCCGATCGCCCCGATACGCCAGTTCACCACCTTCATCGACGCTGGTGGTTTCCATGGTCTGGATCAGGACGTTAGCTACTTCAGTGGTTACAACTATACCGTGTATGCTCCTGATAACAAGGCTATTAAGATAGCCCATGAGGAAAAGGGCCTGCCCACATGGGACGACGTGAAGGCCGTGGCCCAGCCTTGGCTCAACGCGACGACGGGCGAGTATGAGCCTGATGAGACCGAGGCGTGCAAGCTGGCTCAGGCCAAGGTGTACGCCATGATCGAGACCATCAGCGACTTCATCCGTTACCACTTCCAGGACAACTCAGTGTATGCTGACAATCATGTGGAGGGTGGAACCTACTACACTGCCAACACCGATACGCTCGGTATCGCAGCCAAGCTGACGGTGCGGGATGGTAGCAACGGTGAGTTCAAGGTGCACGACGAAAGCGGTCAGTCTGTGACAGTGAGTGCCAACAACGGCACCAAGGTCAACCTGATGACTCGCGACTATGTGTTCAACAACACTGCCGTCAACGCCACACAGCTTCTTTCTTCTTCATTCGCAGTGGTCCACGAGATCAGCACAGCGCTTAACACCCATGCCAGCGGTCGTTACGACGACTTGTGGAGCTCGGCCAAGGCTAAGCGTAAGCTCATCGGTCACCAAAAGGCTGGACTGGAGAGGCTTGCAAGAATGTATAGGAAATAACACACAAAAGAGATTATGAAAACAAATAAGATAAAATATCTGCTTCTCGTGCTCTTTACCATGGTGTCTACCTTCGCCATGGCTCAGGGAACACGTGTCTCGGGTACCGTTAGCGATGCCATGGGACCTATCATGGGAGCAAACGTCACCGAGCGTGATGCCAGCCAGCGTATTATCTCTGCAGTTGTGACCGATATCAACGGTAACTTCTCGATGGAAATCAAGAACACGAACAACAAGCTGCAGATCTCTTACGTAGGTTGCAAGACCCAGAAATTGCCTATCGGGTCGAGAACAACTTTCGATGTCGTGCTGGAGGACCAGAACGTCATCAAGGAGGTAGTCATTAAGGCTAAGAGAAAGTTCAACAACGGTGGTCTGTCCATCCCTGAGAACGAGGTCTCTATGGCTACTCAGAACTTTAACATGGATGAGGTGGAGGGTCTGTCCTTCACATCTGCCGATGAGGCCCTGCAGGGTCAGATCGCTGGTCTCGATATCGTGGCCAACTCTGGTAACCTGGGATCAGGTACTTCTATGCGTCTGCGTGGTGTTACATCTATCAATGGCTCGGCTGAGCCGCTGATCGTTGTCGACGACCAGATCTTCGACAACCCCGACGCCAACTTCGACTTCACCAACGCCAACGAGGAGACTTACGCATCGCTGCTCTCGGTCAACCCGTCGGATATCCAGAGCATCGACATCCTGAAGGATGCTGCCGCTACTGCCGTTTGGGGTTCACGTGGTGCTAACGGTGTTATCTCCATCCACACAAAGCGTGGTAGCCGTGGTAACACACGCGTCGACTACTCGCTCCGTGTGCAGACCTCTTGGCAGCCAAAGGGTTACAACCTGCTGAATGGTGACGACTACACCATGATGCTGAAGGAGATGTACTACAACCCCAGCCAGAATCCTTCTGCTACGACCAATATCAATGAGATCAACTACAACCGTTCATGGGCTGAGTTTGAGAACTGGAACAACAACACCGACTGGGTGGACGCTGTGCAACAGACGGGTATCAGCCAGTATCACTACCTCACCATCTCGGGTGGTGGTGAGAAGGCCAACTTCCGTATCTCTGCCGGTTACGACCATCAGAACGGTACCATCATTGAGCAGACCCTCGACCGTTTCTCTACGAAGCTCGCACTCGACTACTTCGTGAGCGACCGTATCACGTTCCGTGTCACATTCCCGTTGACCTACACCGACAACCATCGCAACTACGACGATAACATCCTCGGTCGCGCCCAGAAGATGAGCCCGAACATGAGTATCTATCGTCAGGACGCTCAGGGTAACGACACCAACGAGTTCTACACCATGCTGCCGGGCGGTGCCAATGGCGCTGGCTCATCTGTGGCTGGTACTTCTTCTTACGAGCTGCGTGCTATCCGTGGCTTGGGTAACCCTGTTGCCATCGCTCGCCAGGCATGGCGCGATGAGAAGACCTATCGTATCTCTCCTGAGTTCCGTGTCGACTACGACCTCCTCGGTACCGACGACTCTAAGACGCGTCTGCGTTACACCGGTTTGGTTTACATGGATATCTACTCTTCAAGCACGCCTAAGTACTGGCCAGGATCGCTCGTCGTTCCTTCGTCTCTTTCCGACCAGGCTTGGATTAACAGCAGTTACAACTGTACCAATGAGAGCGATTTCAACTCGCTGAGCATCAACACCAAGCACACGCTGACCTTCACTCCGCACTTCAAGAACGAGGATTGGTTTGCTACGATGATGCTGCGTGGAGAGCTCAACACGGGTAACAACAACAACCAGTCGGTGATTTCTTACAACAACCCAAACGGTATCCACTCGTCAACGACCAACACTCGTCCTGGTGGAATGGGTACAAGCAACGGTCAGTGGCGTTCTATGTCAGCGCTCTATAGCGGTCACCTTTCTTATAAGGGTCGCTACGCTGTCGACTTCTCTCTGCGTGCCGATGGTACAACCAAGTTCGGTGACTCTAAGAAGTGGGGTTACTTCCCCGGTCTCTCTGGTCGTTGGAACATCTCCGACGAGCCCTTCATGAAGTTTGCCAAGTCATGGCTCTCTATGCTGTCGTTCCGTCCCTCTTGGGGTATCGTGGGTAACCAGCCGGGCTCAGAGTACTTGCAGTATGCCCGTTACGCAGTTAGCAATAATGGATATGGTCAGGCCGACTTTGATAATGTTATCTACCTCGAGGGCTTGCAGCTCAACAAGTTGCAGTGGGAGCGCACCACACAGATCAACCTCGGTGCCGACTTCGGCTTCTTCAATGGTCTGGTTGAGGGTGACTTCAACTACTACTACAAGAAGACTCGCAACCTGCTGATGAGCAATGTGTCGATTCCTTCTTCTACCGGTTTCTCAAGCCTCGCTTACACCAACGTGGGCGATATGGAGAACAAGGGATGGGAGTTCAATGTGGCTCTTAACAAGTTCGTGCGCATCGGTAAGTTCTCTATGGACGCCAACTTCAACATCTCTCAGAACTTCAATAAGATTCTCGAGATGGACCAGAGCGTCTTGGAGAGCATCAACTCTGACTGGGATGCCACAGCACGTGGCACTTACCTGAACCGCATCCAGGTGGGCAACCCGCTCGGTTCTATCTATGGTCTGCGCTATAAGGGCGTTTACCAGTATAGCTACGAGTATCTTGAGAACATGAAGGATCGCAATGGTTGGAGCGGCGAGCAGTTCCGCAACTACATCAACAACGAGTTCCTCGCCAGCGGCAAGACCGCTCCTATCGCCATCGACGATGAGGGCCATGTGTTGATGAACTCTTCAGGTCTGCCCATCCGTCAGGTGTACAACTTCAACGACGGTTCTTCTACTTATAAGTTCCAGGGTGGTGACGCCATCTACGAGGATGTGAACCACGACGGTCAGATCAACTCGCTCGATATCGTTTACCTCGGCAACTCTAACCCGAAGTGGCAGGGCGGTTTCGGCTTCAAGTTCAACTATGGTGACTGGAGCCTCAAGACCTCGTTCACCTATCGTGCTGGTATCGACGTTGTTAACAGCGCTAAGATGAACCTTGAGCGTATGTTCGACGCTTACAACCAGAGCTCGGCAGTTAACTATCGTTGGCGCAAGAACGGTGATGTTACCTACATCCCACGCGCTATGTATGATACGGGTTACAACTTCCTCGGTAGCGACCGCTATGTGGAGGATGCCTCTTTCGTACGTTTGAGCTATGTGCAGCTGGTTTACAACTTCAACAAGAAGATGCTTCAGAAGATCGGTCTCCGTCGTCTGCAGGTCAGCGTGTCAGGTCAGAACCTCCTCTGCTGGTCGAAGTATAGCGGAACGGATCCTGAGCACTCGGCAGGAGCATGGGGTATTGCCTACGATAACTCGCAGACTCCGAGAAGTAAGTCAGTGACATTGAATCTTAATGTAGGTTTCTAAAAACAGATTATCCTTATGAAAGTTAATAATATATTTAGTAAGGTGGTGTTGGGAGCTTGCGCGGTCCTTACGTTGGGTTCGTGCAACGACTTCCTGACCATTTACCCCACGGATAAGACGGTGGCTGAGGACTTCTGGAAGAAGAAGGCGGATGTCGACCAGATGGTCACGGGCGCCTATGCTGCCATGATCGATTATAACGTGACGGAGCGTTGCATCGTGTGGGGAGCATTGCGCTCTGACGAGTTGGTCAAGCGTAATGGCTTGTCTAACAACACGATCGATAACGTGTTGGCCATGAACCTATTGCCTTCTAACGGCTACAACTCATGGTCGGGCTTCTACAACGTCATCAACCGTTGTAACATTGTCCTCAACCACGCTGCTGGCGTGATGGACGAGGATCCTGAGTTCACACAGGGCGACTATGACGCCGTTCGCGGACAGATGTTGGCCCTGCGCTCACTCTGCTATTTCTATCTCGTTCGCGCTTTCCGTGACGTGCCCTACACTACGCAGAGCTACGAGGACGACGACCAGCAGATGCAGGTGGCTCAGATGTGCCCCGATAGCGTGCTCACGTTCTGTATCAAAGACCTCAAGGAGGCTGAGAAGATTGTGATGCGCTCAGGCGCTTACGGATATAACAACTGGCGTAACAAGGGTTACATCACGCGCGACGCTGTGTACGCCATTTTGGCCGACATCTATCTCTGGCGCGCCTCTATGAACCACGACCAGAGCGACTATGAGAGCTGCATCGAGTATGCCGATAAGGTGATCAAGTCGAAGGATGAGTACTATAGGGAGAATCACGGAGCGTCGGTCAGCGGTGCTGAAGCCGACCAGTACCATCTCACCGATGGTCGTTTCGTGTCGACTATGTTAAGCAACAACAACTCTATTGAGAGTATCTTGGAGTGGCAGTACGATGGCGACCACAACTCTAACACGGCCCTGGAGAACTATTATGATATGTCTGGTACTGCCGAACAGCACGATGCCAGCGGTAATGTGGAGGCTTCGCAGCTCTTCAACTCGCCCAGCGCTGACGCCAACTCGCTCTCTGGTACCAAGATTTACCATAGCAAGAACGACTACCGTATGTGGAATAACGTTTACTTGGCTAACAGTGCTGAGGCATTGCAGCTGGAGATCCGTAAGTTCGTTTCAAGACGTGGCGATCTCATTGATATCGAAAATCGTAACAAGGGTGAAGAGAAGACTGGTAACAACTTCCCCGCCTACCAGCGCAACTGGATTGTGTACCGTCTTACCGACGTGATGCTCATGAAGGCTGAGGCTCTGGTGCAAACGGCTACCAACGACTCTTCGTCTGTGCTTCGTAGCGCTTTCGACCTCGTTCAGACCGTCAACAAGCGTTCTATGTTGCAGACTGCCAAGGATACCTTGACATTCACCGACTTCAAGTCGAAGGTGGGTATGGAAGAGTTGGTGCTCTGCGAGCGCGAGCGCGAGCTCTGCTTCGAGGGCAAGCGTTGGTTCGACCTGGTGCGTTACGCTTATCGCCACATGGATGGCGTGAACAGCCGTCAGAAGTTGGCTGATGTCACCACATGGCCTACACTGCCCCGTAAGTTCACCAGCGTCATCGTGCGTAAGTACGATACCGGTGGCGACGCCGTGGCCTACAAGATGAAGACCGAGCCGTTCCTCTACTGGCCTATCGCAAGGCGGGAGATTCACGTGAACCTCTTGCTGAAGCAAAACCCGGTCTATTCGGATAATGAAACCTCAAGTAAAAACTAAAGACAATGAACACTACAGTATATCATAAGCTTGCATGCAGACTGGCTGCACTTTTGATGTTGCCCGCGCTGCTTTTTGTGGCCAGCTGTAAGGAGGATCTTGACGAGGATAACCTCTACACCTTCACCGGTGAGACCATTGAGAGTTACCTGGCCAACCGCCCCGATTCCTTCAGCAACTTCAACTATATCCTCAAGCGTGCCGGCATGGATAAGATCCTGTCTGCATACGGTACCTACACGTGCTTCGCTCCTACCAACGAGGCTGTGATGGCCTACATCGACAGCCTGTACGCTGACACTTCTTGTAAGATTGAGCACAACGGTATGACCGCTCCCGGCCTTGAGGGTCTGAGCGACTCGCTCTGCAACGATATCGCCAAGTTCCACCTCGCTGCCTCTGAGGTGATGGCCATCAACATGCAGAACGGTATGACCATCCGCACCATGCTCGGACGCGACGTCAACACCAGCATCGACTCGGTGTCGGGTAGAACGGTTGTCAACTCCTACTCGCTCATTACCAAGATGGATAACGAGATGGAGAATGGTGTGATCCACATCGTCGACAACGTGCTTCGCCGAAGCAACTTGTTGGTGACGGGTGAGATGAGCAACCATCCCGACCTGTTCACCATCTGGAAGGCTGCCATCGACCTCACGGGTCTTGAGGATTCGCTCCTCGACGTGGAGCGCAAGACCACCGTTCCCTCGAACGCAGCTACCTATAAGTTCTATTGCCCTGAGAAGGCCGTCCTCGGTTACACCATCTTCGCTGAGACCGACTCGGTGCTCAAGAAGCATGGCATCAACGACATCAACGACCTCATCGCTTACGCCAACCGCGTGTATGAGCATTGCGCTGACCCGGGTACAGGATGGTACGACTACTATCGCAACAAGGGTGTGAAGGTGAGCACGGGCGACGATTATCGCAGCCCTTACAACTGCTTGAACATGTTCCTGCGTTACCACATCGCCAAGCTGCGTGTGCCTTACAACAAGTTGGTGACCAGCTACAACGAGGTGAGTGGTGTGCCTCTCTACGACTATTGGGAGACCATGTTGCCTAAGACGTTGTTCAAGACGCTCCGCTCTGCCAAGGTGGCTGCGGGTAAGATCTTCATCAACCGTTACGAGGCCAACAACACGCTGACCGACCAGATCGCTGCGCTGGGTTCCGATGGTATCCACCAGGTGGTCGAAGGCCACGCCGGTATCGAGGTTATGAAGAACAACATCCAGGCGCTGAATGGTTACATCCATCCGATCTCTGATATGATGGTATACGAGGAGTGGGTTCCGAAGGGTGTGCTCAATGAGCGTATCCGTATAGACTTCACGGCCCTGATTCCTGAGATGATGTCGGCTTCTCTCCGTTGCCCCACTTACGAGGAGGTCAAGGCGCTCAACGATGGTGTGTCGGGTAAGGACGGTAACCTCTCGGGCGACTATGTTCGTATTCCTACCGACTTCTCTCCTGAGCACCTGATTCTTTACAACGGCGAGAACACGCGTCTGCTCTACCTCCCCGGTGCCAGCAGCTGGTACAACTACCAGGGCGATGAGTTCAACGGTAAGGGTACTTACGATGTGGCCTTCCGTCTGCCTCCTGTTCCCGATGGCGTTTACGAGATCCGTCTGGGTCTGTCTACCAACGCTCAGCGTGGTATGTATCAGTTCTACCTCGGTGAGGGAACCAACAACCGTACGAAGATGGAAGCCCTCGATATCCCTGTCGACGAGCGACTCATCCCTCAGCAGAACCAGGATGGTACTCCTGACGTTTCTACGGGTTGGTGTCAGTACACGCTTCTCGAGGACCTCGGTGTTGAGAGCGATAAGTCAATGCGTAACCTCGGTTGGATGCGTGGTCCGCTCTACTTCACAACAAAGTCTGGTACCACTCCGATGCGTGGCTTGAACAACAACATCCGCCGCATCGTTACTCGCCACGAGCTGAAGCAGGGCGACAACTGGCTCCGAATCAAGTCGGTGCTTGAGGGCGACCAGTGGCAGCCGTATCTCGACTACATTGAGATCGTTCCGGCTTACATATACAACAACTCTCGTTACCTGGAGGACATGTATTAAACCGCTTCAAAATCATAACAGATGAAAAATAACAAGATATACAGAAATGCAGCAGTAGCCATGGCCTTCCTCGCAGCGGGGGCCATGACCACGGCTTGCTCTGACTGGGACGACCACTACGACAACAATGGCGTGAGTGGTTCGGCTTCAGAAACCATTTGGGAGAATGTTAAGGCCAATGCCAACCTCTCTCAGTTTGCCGACCTCATGCACAAGGCTGGCTATGACGAGGTGATCAACACCACGCAGACCTATACGGTTTGGGCGCCGCTCAACGGCACGTTCAATTACGACTCGCTCAATGCGCTGCCCCTTAACAACCTGAAGCAGCACTTCGCCATGAACCACGTGGCTCGTTTCAACTATCCCGCTTCGGGTAGTGTCGACGCTGCTGTTACCATGCTCAACAAGAAGGTGATGTCTTTCTTGGGCAATGGCACCTATACGTTCAATGGTGTGGAGGTCGTCTCGCCTAACGTGGCTTCGTCCAACGGTATGCTCCATGTCACCAACGGTATGGTGAATTACATGGCCAACCTGTTCGAGAGCCTCGACTCTATGGCGTTGCCTATCGACTCTATCAGTCGCTATTTCCACAACTACGACCAGAAGGTCTTGGATGAGGCTAATAGCGTGAAGGGTCCTGTGGTCGATGGTCGTCTGACCTATCTCGACTCAGTGTTCGTGGAGCAGAACATACTGCTCTATCTGCACAAAGCCATGATCCATCTTGAGGACTCCAACTACACCATGTTGCTGCCCTCCGACGAGGCCTGGCAGAAGGCTTACAAGGCTGTGAAGAGCTGCTTCAATTACAAGCCGTTCACATTCGTGAAGGACATTCCGCAGACTAACTTGAAGAAGGCCACTGCCGAGAACTTTGATACGGGTTCTACCAACCTCGATTTCGATCTGCTCAACGACTCTATCATTCATTACATGATTTGTAAGGACCTGTTCTTCAACAACAACCTTTACCACAATCGTGTGCTCAATGATCTGCAGACCGGCGATCAGCTCAGCGTCGACTCGCTGGTCAACACCGACCGCTCTATCTTCTATGGCAACGACGCTTCTGACATGTTTGCAGGTGCCCGACGCATTGATAAGAGTAATGGTAGCATGTGGCTCACCGATTCGCTCCGCTTGCGTCCTTGGCTTACCTACAACCCCATCATTAAGATTCAGGGTGAGTATGGTGCAGCCAAGTCGTACAATGCTGGTGCAACGACGATTGTGCCCATCTCGAAGGCTGAGCAGAATCCCGACATCCAGGGTAATGTGTCTAACGGCTATTACCTGACTGTCACACCGTCAGCTCCGGCTTCTAACCCCGAGGCCATCTTCTACCTCCCGGAGGTGCGCTCTACAACGTATGCGGTTTATGTTTGCTTCGTTCCTGAGAACATCAACGCCAGCACTTACACCGACAATGTGCGTCCTAACATCGTGCAGGTTACCATGGGTTACAACGACCTGAAGGGTAAGCCCCAGGAGCAGGTATTGAAGGTGGGTACGAAATCGTTGTTCCAAAGCGACATCACGAAGGTCGACACCGTCTATGTGGGCGACTTCACCTTCCCCCTCTGCTATTTCGGCACAGGTATCAGCAACGTAACACAGGCATCTTATGCTCCTTACATTCGTATCAACAGCCGCGCCACGGGTAAACCGAACGTGAGCCCGTACGACCGTAACCTCCGCATCGACTACATCATGCTCGTGCCGAAGGATCTCGACAACTACATCAAGGAGCATCCTGGATACAAATATCAACATGAAATTGATTAAGTCTCACTTTTAAATCTGTATGAAAATGAAAAGAAACCATATTCTTTGCTTGAGCATCCTCCTTGCCTCAACCATGGGCTTACCGGCCATGGCTCAGGATGATGCCACTTATGATGATGGAGCTGAGACCGTTGTTGTCAAGAAGAAGGCGCCTGTCGTAAGGAAGGACAAGTATCCTACCATGGAGGTGAAAGGTACGGTGGTCGACGCCGTCACCAACCAGCCCTTGGCAGGTATCCAGGTCCAGACACTCAATGATATTCATTATGCAGCCATGACCAATGAGAAGGGTGAGTTCACCATTAAGGTGCCTACCTTCGCTACGGCTCTTTATTTCCACGCTCCGCAGTTCCTCTCTCAGCAGGTTCCTGTGAGCAAGGAAGGCGTTACGGTGAAGATGCTTGCCGACCACTTCGGTAAGATGTATGGCACCAGCACCGATATTCTTGCTGATCGTGCCATGACTGTGAAGCACACCACGTCGCAGAGCGTGGAGACCGATATCCAGAACATCATGGGTGCCGATGTTCGCACCATCACCCGCAATGGCGGTCCTGGCTACGGTGGCGCCATGTTCATCCGTGGTCTCAACTCGCTCAACTCCAATGCCCAGCCTCTCTTTGTGGTCGACGGCATTGTGCGCGACATGCAGTCTACCCGTACAATGATTCACTATGGTGACTTCAACAACCTGTTGCTCAACATCAATCCTGATGATATCGAAAGTGTGCAGGTGCTGAAGAACGGAACGGCTCTCTATGGTGCCAAGGGTGGTAATGGTGTTATCCTCATCAACACCAAGCGCGGTCACTCTATGGCCACTCGTATCGATGCCAACATCGGCGTAGGTGTCACCACCATGCCTAAGTTGCCCGATATGATGAACGCTTCGGAGTATCGCCTGTATGCCTCTGAGATGCTCGGTACCTATCCGAACATCAGCAGCAAGGTGACTCCCGATCACATCGGCTTCTTGATCGATGATCCCAAGAGCTACTATTATAATATGTACCACAACGACACCGACTGGTCGAAGGAGGTTTATCACACTGCCATGACGCAGAACTACTCCATCAACGTGCAGGGTGGTGATAACATTGGTATGTATAACCTCTCGCTTGGTTACACCGACGCGCAGAGTACAGCTCGTAAGAACGGATTCAACCGTCTGAACGTGCGCTTCAACACCGATATCAACGTCATCAAGAACCTGACTACCAAGTTCGACATGGCCTTCGTGAAGCTCAACCGCGACGTGTTCGATAATGGTGCAGCCGAGGATCTCACTGCAGGTCCTGTGTCATCACCGATCTTCCTCGGTCTGATCAAGGCTCCTATCCTCAGCCCGTACACCTACAACAGCAACGGTAAGCTCTCAAGCACGCTCGCTGGTGCCGACAACTTCCTGACCGGTATCGATGAGACGCTGACGCTGGGTAACCCCACCGCGCTCTTGGCCAATGGTGAGGCCATCAACAAGAACCGCGTGGAGAACACTCAGTTCTACGCTGTTATCGCTCCGACCTATCAGTTCACCAAAGACCTGAAGTTGACGGAGACCTTCAACTATACGCTTGATCGTATCTCTCAGCGCTACTATCGTCCTATCAACGGCATGCCCACCTTCCTGATCGAGGGCCTGGGTCGTGTGCAGAACATGAGTAAGTCGGCTTTCTCTAAGCAGACAAGCGTCATGAGTGACACACGCCTGCAGTGGACCAAGCAGTTGGGTGCTCACTTCCTCGACATCTACGGTGGTTTCCGTTTCACGTCGTTCGCTTACGACACGAGCAATCCTACCGGTCAGTACACCACGGGTGGTAACGATAAGCAGCCGAACATCTCGGCCAACATGACTTACACCGAGGCTACTGGTGTCGACGACACATGGAAGTCGGCTACATGGTATGCTAATGTTGACTACAACTATCGCAACCGTTACTTCTTGAACGCCACATTGGCCGCTGAGACAAGCAGCCGCTTTGGTGAGAACTCTGAGGGCCTTGGCCTCTTCGGTGTGAAGTGGGGCATCTTCCCCAGCATCCAGTTGGGTTGGAACGTCACCAATGAGTCATGGTTCCCCAAGACCAACGCTATCAACTACCTGTTGGTTCGCGCTGGTTACGACATCAGCGGTAACGACGACATCAACAACTATGCCGCTCGCACCTCGTTCACTGTCGGTACTTACTTGAACCGTGCCAACTATGCACAGCTCAGCAACATCGGTAACGATAAGATCTCTTACGAGAAGACAGGTAAGTTCAACGTTGGTCTGCAGTCGTACCTCTTCAACAACCGCGTTGGTTTGAGCTTCGACTTCTATAAGCACCACACCAGCAACCTGCTCACCCTGAAGAGCTTCAACAACCCTGTTGCCGGTATCAACAACTACTGGAGCAATGGTGGTTCGCTCGACAACACTGGTTTCGAGGTTGCCCTCAGCGGTAAGCCTGTTGTGTCGAAGGACTTCAACATCGAGATGGGTGCAAGCCTGGGTCACTACAGCAACAAGATCAAGTCGCTGCCTAACGATAAGAAGCTTTGGGTTGACGGTCAGCAGAGCGTCTCTGGTTTCACCAGCAGCGTCTATGGCATCGACAACGTGGCTACCATCATCGGTCAGGCTGCAGGCGTGTTCTACGGTTACAAGACGGCAGGCGTGTTCTCTAACGACGCTGAGGCCAAGGCCGCAGGCAAGGACGGTTATCTCTACATGGTCGACGCTACGGGCGCTCACAAGAACTTCGTGGCTGGCGACGTCCACTTCGTAGACCTGAACGGTGACGGTCAGATCAGCGAGGCCGATAAGACCATCATCGGTAACCCCAACCCCGACATCTATGGTAACATCTTCGCTAACGTGATGTGGAAGAACTTCACGCTGAGCCTTGGCTTCAACTACAGCCTCGGCAACGACGTGTTCAACTACCAGCGTTCACTGCTCGAGAGTGGCAGCAACTTCTGGAATCAGACCACAGCGGTCAACAACCGTTGGCGCTACGAGGGTCAGCAGACCGATATGCCTCGCCTCAACTATAACGACCCCATGGGCAACAGCCGCTTCAGCGACCGTTGGATCGAGGATGGCAGCTACCTGCGTCTGAAGACTCTGAACCTTACATATAAGGTGCCTGTAAACCTCTCTTGGTTGCAGGGTCTCAGCATCTGGGCACAGGCCGACAATCTCTTCACACTTACCCACTATCTGGGTGGCGATCCTGAGTTCTCGGCTACCAATAGCGTCCTCTACCAGGGTATCGATCCGGGCAACGTGGCTCTCAGCCGCACGTTCACATTCGGTCTCCGTATCAACCTGTAACTCTCTACGAACCAAAAAGATTTCATAACAATGAAAACATTCAATCATACATTCAGATTTAAAGGTTTGGGTTTGGCCCTTCTGCCTTTCTATCTTTGCAGCCTCTTGGTTTTCTCGAGCTGTCAGGATTTGATGGAGACGGAGTCAAATAGGCAGGTGTTCAATCCTGCACTCGACCAGAAGACGGACTCCATCTTCTACACCTTAGGTATCCTCAAGGGTGTGCAGCAAGCCATCGACCAGTATGTGCTGGTCGGTGAGATGCGCGGTGACCTCACGGCCACCAACCACTACACGGAGACCGACCTGCGTGAGCTCTACAACTTCTCATACGATACCTCCAACAAGTACGATTCTGCTTATGTGTGGTACCGTGTCATCAACAACTGTAACTACTATGTTGCTCACCGCGACACCACGCTGATGACGGGTTCGCGCCCTGTGGCTCGCATGGAGTATGCACAGGCGCTGAGCATCCGTGCATGGGCTTACATGCAGCTGGCCAAGATCTACGGCACCGTGCCTTTCTTCACCAACCCCATCACCTCAATCTCTGAGGCTGAGGAAGCATCTGCTGGTGTGAAGAAGGATCTGCGTGGCATCGTCGACGCCTTGGCTCCTGAGCTCGAGAAGTTCAGTGGCATCGGGGTGCCTAACTATGGTACAATCGATGCCGGTAAGACCAACGCCGGTGAGCAGAAGGACGTTGTCACCAAGCAGACGATGTTCCCTGTCGACTTGGTGTTGGGTGACATGTATCTTGAGACCAACCAGTATGAGAAGGCTGCCAAGAGCTATTGGAATTACATCCGCGACCAGCATCTCACCACTGGCAACTACATGGTTGTGGCTGCTCGCGGTTACACTTACCCCAACAATCAGAAGTTTCCTTCTGATATGACTTACCCCAAAATGTATTCTACTTGGAGTGGAGCCTTCCGACTTACGCAGAGTAAGGATGTGATTACCTATGTTCCTATGGGTGTCAACTCATTGCGTGGTACCACCACCAATCTGCCTAAGCTCTTTGGTTGGGACTACTACACAACCGAAGTGGATACGACCTCTATTTTCCAGGGTACAGGTGTTTATAATCCCACTTCCCAGTATGTGTTGGAACGCCAGATCGATCCCTCGTCAGCCTATATGAACCTGTCTAATAAGCAGGACTACTACTACCAGCCTGAAGGTTCTAATTCTCAGACGGTGTCAGCGGTGCCTCTGGGCGACATGCGTCGTCAGTACACACTGTTGTCTGTGACGAAGTCCGACTCTACGTTCTTCCTTATGCAGAAGTACAAGAGTGGAAACATAAACATCTATCGTGCTGGTGTTGTATACCTGCGTTTGGCAGAGGCTCTCAACCGCATGGGTTATCCCGATGCAGCCTTCGCCATCCTGAAGGACGGTATTGGCTATGGTCAGTTGCAGAGCGCCACTTACACGGTCGACTCGCTCACCCATGTGGCATCGGGTTATCTGCGCGACACCACGCGTACCATGCTCACAACCACGATCCCGTTCTTGTCTAACGAGTACAACTATTACTTCTCTCGCATTCCGGGTAGCGCTCAAACCACCTCTTCTCCGGGTAACTTTGGTATCCACTCACGTGGTTGCGGTGAGGCTGTTGAGGGCCAGTATTCAAGTTATCAGTATGCTCGTATGATTATGAAGAAGCGTGCTGAGCTTGGCAACCTCGAGAGTGGTGCTGTTGATAGCACCTTCCTCTATGGCCCTGCTGCCATCGACGCTGTTGAGGATCTGATCTGCGATGAGTATGCGCTCGAGAGCGCTTTCGAGGGCAACCGTTTCGGCGACCTCACGCGTATCGCTCGCCACAAGAATGCTGCCGACTTTGGCGGTGCCAACTATGGTGGCATGTGGTTGGCTCGCAAGCTTGCGTTCAAGAATCCGGTCATCGACCTGACTCAGGAGCGCAACTGGTTCTTGCCGTTCAACTAAACTTCAACTTCTCTTCATAATGATCCCTGTCGGCGCAAAGCCGGCAGGGATTTTTATTCTAACAATTTCTCAAACGAATACCGGTTCTTTCTCAGTGACGGAGACCATGAGTGCGCATCCTGCCTGTTGTTATGATATTTTTTGTGGGTATGGTTTATAAAAGATGAAAAGGGTGGGGGCTATGTGAGAAATTCTTTTTAACTTTGCTTCAAGTTTCGGCTTTGTTTGTTTTGGCGGTGTTAGCAGCGTCAATTTGAGCGAAGGTAACCGACAACCACAAGTGTTGTGGGCAGATATCCGCCACCGCTTGCCTACTACCTAATCATACCACTGCTAACCAAACGTTAAACCTAACTTTATGACCAAAAAATTACTTATGTTGCTCATGTTCCTCATGGGCGTTTTGCATTTGCAAGCCGCACCTGTCGAACCGAAGGTGAGCACCTCCGTTGAAACGCATTGGTACCTGCTTCAGTTCCTTAACGGCGAGGGCGTGCTTGAGGCATCCACCGATGGCACCAACGTGCATGTGGGCATTCCCACGGGCAAGGCTTCTCAGCTTTGGAAGATTGAGGGTAGCTCCAATAGCGGTTACACCCTTATCAGCAAGAACGGCCTGCAACTCTACACCACATCGGCTTCGACCAATGGCATGTTCCGTGCTGGCACGCATCCCAACAACAACAAACGTTTCGTTTGGCAAACCACGACCAATACCACCTACAAAGACCGTGGTTGGGTGCTCTCACTCAAGAACAACACTGGCGTCTATATGAACCAGTGGGGTGGAGCAGGCGTTGGCAAGGAAATTGGCCTTTGGAATGACCGCGCCGACGGCAACCAGCCCTTCCAGTTTGTCGATGCCGACGAGTTGTCAGGCGTCAGTCCGCTGCCCCTCATTCCTTATCCCGCCAGTGTAACGCACAACGAGGGCACCCTTCCGCTCCGTTCTCTCGTTAGCATTGTGGCGGTCGATGAGCCCACCACACGTTACGCCACAGAATTCGCCCAGCAGCTTCAGGCTGTGGCTGGCATCACGCTGAGCGTCAACAATGCCGCTGCCACCACAAGTGCCATCCTCATGACAACCGATGCTTCGCTGGCCCACGAGGCTTACACCCTCAACGTCACCGCAGAGGGCATCCGCATCACCGCCGCCGATTCCACTGGCTTCTTCTATGCGCTGCAAACCCTGAAGCAGCTCATGCCCCACGCCATCTATGGCACCCAGGCAGCCCTCGATCTCGATTGGAGCGTGCCCTGTGTCACTATTGCCGATCAGCCCCAGTTTGGCCATCGTGGTTATATGCTCGATGTGGCTCGCCACTTCTTCTCGAAGGCCGAGGTGAAGCGCGTGCTTGACGTCATGGCTTCTTATAAGATGAACCGCTTCCACTGGCATCTCACCGACGACCAGGGCTGGCGCATCGAAATCCCCGAATATCCTAAGCTCACCACCGTAGGCAGCGTTCGCAAGGGATCGTTCTCCAATGCTGGTGGTTCCGCCCATTTCTTCGACGACACCGAGTATGGCCGTGGCATGTTCTTCACTCTCGACGACCTTCGTGAGATCGTGGCTTATGCCAAGGACCGTAACATTGAGATCATGCCCGAGATTGACCTTCCTGGTCACATGGTGGCCGCTGTGGCCGCTTACCCCGAGCTCAGTTGCGACCCCACCAAGAACTATGAGGTGCGTATCGATGGGGGCATCTCCAAGGATGTGCTCAACGTGGGCAAGGACGAGGTCATCGATTTCCTTAAGTGCGTGCTGGGCCATGTGGCCGAGGTGTTCCCCTTCCAGTATATCCACCTTGGTGGCGACGAGTGCCCCACCGACCAGTGGCGTAACAACGCCGACTGCCTCAAACGCGTGGAGCAGGAGGGCCTCAGTGGTGTCAACCAGTTGCAGTCGTGGCTCGTTGAGAAGCTCGGCATTTACCTCAAGGAAAACTACAACAAGGACATAGTTTGCTGGGATGAGCTCCTGGCCCATTGGAACAGCGACAACACCGTGAAGCCTGTCATCATGGCGTGGAACAACATCAACAAGAGTATGGAGGCCGCCGACAAGGGCTTCAAGAGCATCGTCGTTCCCTACCAATCGCTTTACTTCGATATGATGCAGGTGCCCCTGAGTCGCGTCGATGTTAATGAGAAGTACCAAGGTGGTTGGGGCGACAACTGGGTCAACACCGTTGAGACTGTTTATGGTGTCAACCCCGCAGGCGCGCTTTCAGGCCGCGAAGAGTATTGCTTGGGCGTGCAAGGCAACATGTGGACCGAGACCTGTAACGACAGCATCGAGCTCGAGTATCAGCTCCTGCCTCGTCTGTTGGCGCTCTCCGAGACCGGTTGGTTGCCTGCCTCCAAGAAAAGCTTCATCAATTTCTACCAGCGTTTGCAGCTCAACCGCGACATTCTCGACGCCAAGGGATTGACTTACGCCACCCATTATTTCGAAGAGCCCGACTACACCGAGGCTGAGACCGCTCTCACCGAGGCTAAGGCCATCATCGAGGCTTCCAAGCCCGGTCAGGTGGGCTTCCCCGCCCAGGAGGAGTACGACAAGCTCGTGTCTGCCTACAACGCCCTGAAGGGTCAGGTTGATGATGCTTCACTGCTCACAGCGCTGACCGCCGAGATCGCCGCTTACAAGCAAGCCAACATCGTCCTTCCTCAGGAAGGTAAGACCTATCTGTTGGTGTCAGCCTCTACCTATTACAAGGCCAAGTATGCCGGTTCCACTGCCTATTGTGACGGCCAGAACATCCGTTTCCACTACACCCCGCAGGTGGAGCCCGAGGAGCTCTGGCAGTTTAAGGCCGAGGGCAATGCGTTCCGTCTCACCAATGTGTTGAAGAACCAACAGTTGGTGCTCTCTACGACCAATGGCTCCAATGCCACACTCGCTGAACAGGGAACCATGCTCACCATCGCGTTGCCCACCAAGGCCAGCGGCAAGTACACCTACGTTCCCGGTGCCCTCACGTTGGGCACCAGCGCCACCGCCCTCTTGTCGGCCGACTGCACCGGCTATGTCAAGACCGGCAACAACGGCGCCGTCTGTTATCCTGGTACATGGTTCATCGTAGAGGTCACCGACTTCACCGCTCAGCTCCAGGGCTTGGTGAAGAAGGCCAACCACCTGATCCTCACCGCCAACCCCGGCAAGGCCAATGAGCCCACCGAGGAGGCACTCGAGTTCCTGACAGAGAGCCTTATCACTCCAGCCAAGGCCGCATTGGCCGAAGGCGCCGTGTCGGAGGCCACCTATAAGCAGTTCTTCGACATCTACGCCCAGTTCCTCGCCATGCCCCGCCTCTCGGCCATCGACGCCTTGAAGGAGGATGTGTATTATAAGGTGCGCAACGCATGGTTCACCAACTATTACGCCAAGGCCGACGCCAGTGGCAACATCGCTCCCGCCACCAGTGGCGACGGAGAGGGTTACCTGTGGCAGGTCAAGAAGAACGCCGACGGTACCATTGAGCTCATCAATAAGCTCACCAAGAAGGCCGCTTATCCCGCCACCGTCTCCGATGCTGCTGCCATTAAGACCGGCACGTCCTATTCGTGGATGGTCGATGAGTTCACCTGCGCCGAGGACGCCTCGAAGTTTGGCTTGCGTATCATTGCCAAGACAGGCGCCTTAGGTTGGTACATCAACCCCAACGCCTTCCAGAAGGTCATCCTCAAGCCCATCGAGTGGGGTGCCGCCATCTGGAAGTTCGACGAGACCACCATCGCTGTTCCCAACAGCATCAAGGGTGCCACCGTCGACCAGCAGAAGGCCACGAAGTACCACGACCTCCAGGGTCGCCGCGTCAACCCCACGGGCCATGGTGTGTTCATTACCAACACTGGTCGTAAGGTCGTGAAGTAATCGCTTCCCCTTTTACCATATTATAAAAGGTGCGCATTGCCATTCGTTTGGCGATGCGCACCTTTCGCCTTTTGGGGGCTTTCCCAAAGATAAGCCCCTTCGATCGATGCCGTCGCATCCAAGTCTGATGACTTCCGTTTTGCCCCATGCAGGACCTTTCGTGGTTGTTTGCCCTTGAGTTTTTGATCAAATTACACTTATTTTTGATATTTCTGTTTTTTCCTCCTTAATTATTTGATGTTTATCAAGTTTTTGAGTATCTTTGCCACACCTAACTATCCGAATTAAATTTGAATTCGTTGCCATTGGCGCGTGAGCGTCTTGTATGGCGACAAGCTCAGTGAAGCGTAATCACTTAACTATCATTATTATATTTAAAAACTAAATTTATGAAGCAAAGTTTCCGCACTTTGGCATTATCCGCACTGACTATGCTGGGTTCAGGCGCTGCGTTTGCTGCTGACTGGGTTGTTCCCACACCAGCTTTCCACGCAATGGTTCCTGCAGAGAGCTCTGCGAAAACTGCCGACACGGTTTACGTTTGGAACGTAGGCCAGCAAGGTTTCATCGCTGGTGGCGAGGCTTATGGCACACAGGCTGCCGTAGCTTCCTTGTCGTCAGAGAAGTGGGTCGTCATCAAGACCTCTGAGGACGGTGTCTTCAAGTTGAAGAACGCCGCCCGCTCAGGTAAGTATCTCTTCCGCACCTATGGTGACGGCAAGGTGGGCTCAGGAGTCAAGGCTTGTTTTGTTGATGGTGGCGACAACGCCAACACATGGGCTATTGCCAACGTAGCAGGTGATGTCTACACCATCCAGATGTCCGAGACAGCCAGCGATGTCGATGCTGACAAGAATCCTTTCAATGCTGACCAGTTCCTTGGTGTCCAGTTGAATCACGCTTCTAACTGGGCCTCATCTAATAATGGTGGTGTAACGAAGGGTGTTTATTTCGACGTGCCCATCTCTGAGAGCGCAGCCAACTGCCAGTGGGGCTTCGTCTCCAAGGCTGCTTACGATGTGTATGCCGCCAAGACAAGCATGAAGACCTTGCTCGAGGATGCAGAGAGCCGTGGCTTGGATGTCAGCGCCGAGGGTGCTGTGTTCAACAACGCCAGCGCTACCCTGCAGGAGGTCAACGAGGCTATCGACGCCCTGAACGCTAAGGTTCTGGCTGTGGTTACTCCCGAGAATCCCATGAGCATGACCCATATGGTTAAGAACGCCGACTTCGAGGCCAATAGCGTTACGGGTTGGACGACCACTACGGGCGCTCAAAACAAAGGTACGGCAACCAATAAGTCGACCGATACCGCAGCCAACAACGAGGGCGCTTTCAACAACTACTTCTATGAGAACTGGAACAAGTCTAACTTTAAGGGCCGCATGTACCAGACGGTGAAGAACCTTCCTGAGGGCATTTATAAGGTGGGAATCGCTGCCTTCGTTTCTTCGCTCGACGATGACAACGCCACTCACCAGAAGCAGTATGTGTATGCCAACGACGAGAAGGTGCTGCTCACACGTGCCAATCCTCGCGCTTACACCATCACCTTGAGCCTTGCAGGTACCGACACCCTGCAGATTGGCTTGGCTTCCGACTCTACCATCACCAACTGGATGGGTCTCGACAATGTCACCCTGACCTACCTGGGCAATAGCATCGAGAGCTATCGTTACCTCAGCTCACAGCTTCTGCCTGAGATCGAGGCAACCATCTCCGATAACGAGGACGAGTCGTTCAATTATACGGAAAGTGTCTACGAGGCCGCCAAGGCCGCTGCCCAGGAGGGTATCGACGCTTCCGACAAGCAGGCTTCTTACGACGCTTACCTCAAGGCTAAGGCAGGCTTGGCCGACCTGAAGGCCAATGTGGCCGCCTATATCGAGCTCTATAAGGCTGCTGAGGGCGCCAGCGAGGCTTTCTACAACGAATACTCTGACCAACAGGAGTTGCTCGACGCTTCCGACGAGGGCTTCGAGATGCATGGTGCTCGCACCGCTTCTACCGAGGAGTTGCAGGCTATGATCAAGAAGATTGCCGACGCTTTACAGCAGGCTAAGCTCAACTCATACCAGGTGGGCGACGATGTGACGAACCTCATCGCCAACGCCACTTTCAACGATGAGACCGCCGAGGCTACTTACACACAGCCCCAGAACAAAAAGGGTTGGATCGGTGCCGACGTCATTGGTGCCGGTTGGATTACCGATACCCGTCTGGCAGAGGTCTACAACCTGGATTGCGACATCCATCAGGATCTCAAGGGTCTGAAGAAGGGTGCTTACCGCCTCTCTATCCAGGCCTTCTATCGCCCGTCAGCCGCTTCGTCAGCCGCTTACCAGGCTTACCTCAATGGCGATTCGCTCACACAGGCCTACATCTATATGGGCCTCACGCAGCAGCGCGTGAAGAGCATCTACGCTTGCACCTTCCCCGAGAGCATCACCACCGTATCGCGCGAGAACCACTGGATCAACGTGGGTGGCGACGATCCTCTCTACGTGCCTAACACGATGGACGAGTCGTATGTGGCCATGAATGGTAGCGTCGATGGCGAGCAGGATCCCGCTTACGACAACAACTACCGCAACGTGGTGTATGGCGTGGTTACCGAGAACGGTGGCAGCATGCCTATCGGCTTCAAGATCGAGAACCACTCAGATGGTAGCTGGGTAATCTTCCGCGACTTCCGCCTGGAGTACCTCGGCAACGATCCTGTCTATATCAAGCCTGTGCTCGACAACAAGATCAAGGAGGCTCAGACCGACTTCGTAGGCCAGAAGATGGCCGCTGCCGACAAGGCCGCCATCGACAAGGCTGTTGCTGAGGGTCAGGCCGCTACGGCTGGCACCGATGGTGACGCCATGATGAACGCGTTTACCGCCATTGCCAACGCTGAGGATCAGGCCAAGGCTTCCATGAAGGCTTACACCGAGCTCACCGCTACTTACGATTCGCTGCAGGCACAGTATGATGGCTCTGATAAGGCCACCGCTGAGGCCAAGGCTTCTGCCCTCAACCTCCTCAACGAGGTGAAGGCCATGCTCAACGACGGCACCATTGCTGCGGCCGACGTTCCCGCCAAGCAGGTGGAGATGAGAGCCGCCATGAAGGCCCTCATGGTCCAGCCCGGATCCGACGACGATCCTACCAAGTACACTGCTTGGATCCAGAACCCGACCTACGGTAAGCAGGACGGTTGGACTGTCAACAAGAAGGCTGGCGACGGCAACCCTGGCATCCAGTACAACACCATGGAGATCTGGAACGCCACAGCCGACGTTTATCAGGTTATCGAGGGTCTGCCCGAGGGTACCTATGAGGTGCGTGTGCAGAGCCTGTTCCGTCCGGTCAGCGCCGATGAGGCTTGGAAGGATCTGCTCGGCGACTCTATCGAGGATTATGGCAAGCGCGCCGTCATCTACGCCAACAGCGACTCCATCACACCGACCTACTGGTGCTCTAAGTACGATCCCGATTCGTACAGCTGGACCACAGGTGCCTACTCTAACATGGTCGACTCAGTGCTCGACACTTCTGCCGACACCCTGATGGCTGTTACTTACCACTTCGCTAACAACCGCCAGGCCGCTGAGTATCAGTTCCAGATGAACTACTATCCTGTACAGAGCTTCTTCACCTACGTCAACGAGAGTGGTGTGCTCCGCCTGGGCTTCCGCAACAACGCCCACAAGGGACAAGACTGGTTCGTGGTGTCTAACTGGCAGCTCTACTACTACGGTAAGAACAGCGTCCACGCTGAGAGCACAGGTATCGATGAGATTGGTACAGACAGCAACATCCAGTTCAACGAGATCTACACCGTCGACGGACGTCGCGTCAACGCCCTGCAGAAGGGTCTGAACATCGTTCGCGGCAAGGCTGCCAACGGTCGCATCGTCACGAAGAAGATCGTTTTGAAGTAATTATTATTTAACAACCATTCCGTTCGCCGCCCCAACGTCGGTGAGATAGGAATTAACCATAAAAAGGTCTCCGAGAGGGTCTCTCGGGGACCTTTTTTGTGGGAATAGGCGGCCCAAATGTTAAAAAGTGGAACATTTTTTGCTTTTTGTTTTGGTAGGATTTTTTTTCTATCTATATTTGCACCTGCAACGAACCTACTGTCGTCAATGTGGGACCTTTAACCCCCACAAGCACCTAAATATTCTACTCAATGAACCAAATGACAAACCGGGTAATACTGATAGACCAGACTTACCGCAAGATGTGGGGCAGCGTCCTTGCCATCTTCCGGCAGGCTTGCCTGTGCGAGGCCGATTGTGAGGACCTTGCCCAGAATGTCTTTCTTCGTCTGATGTCGCTCGATTTGTTGGTGCCCGAGACCATTGAGGGAATGACCGCTACCATCGCCTATCATTTTCGCACCGACTACCTGCGTCGCAGGGCCGCCATTCGCCGCCACTTCACTGAGGCGCTCACGGCCGATGCATTCGATAATCGCAGCTCCGACGAGCATGTGCTCATCAAGGAGCTCTATGCCCTCGAGCAGACTGCGCTCGACCGCATGGCACCTGCCAACAGGCAGATCTATCTGCTCAGCCACTATGCCGACAAGACCAACGAGGAAATAGCGCAGACGCTCTCCATGAGTTATCGCGCTGTGGAGTCGAGGCTCTATCGCTCCCGTCAGGAGGTGAGAGAGTATGTCAGGCGGATGGCCATGTAAGGTTTCCCAACTGTAAAGAATGAAAGGAGGATGTGATGACGGGACAAAGGAATGAGAAATCCATGAGCCGATGTAATAAAGGCTTATATATGATAAGGTGGCAAAGCAAACTATTGCGATAAGCCGCCGATACTACTAATAGGAAACCAAATTCAATTAATTATTCAACTTAATTATTTTATTTAACTAAAGCTTATGAAACGAAGTTTACGTTTTCTGTCTATGTTAGTGGTCTTGACGACTACTGCAATGACAGCATGGGCTGCCGACTGGACGGTGAAAATCAAGCCAGTGGCACTCACATTGAACGACACGGTTTACATGCAGAACGTGGCAACCGGTCGTTATTTCAGCTCAGGTGAGGCTTGGGGTACACAGGCTGTCGTGTCTCCCCTGTCAGGTGCCGCTCAGGTTTGCATTGAGCAGTTTGAGGATGGTACCTATCAGATCAAGAACAATGCCAAGGGTTGGAAGCATTACAACTATGCCACCAACCACAAGATGAACAGCGCTTGGCGTCAGCCTAAGGATGGTTCTATGGGCCAGGGCGTAAAGGGTTGCTTCGTCGACTGGAGTACCGGTTGGATTGAGAAGGACGCTAAATGGGCCATCGAGGATGTAGGTGGCAACGTTTATCGTTTCTCTATTCCTAACACTGAGGCCTATCAGCTCACTGAGGAGTCTTCAGCCGCCGACTCTCTGCTTGGTCACATCGATGGTCAGTACCTGGGTGTGAACCGCAGTCATGAGTCACAGGCTAAGAGCAACGGCATCACATGGGGTCTCTACTACGACTGCGTGTACGCCGACTCTGCTGAGAACTGCCAGTTCGTGTTCCTGCCTGTTGCCGTTACCGACGCCAAGGGTAAGTTGCTGGCTCTTGTAGAGCAGGCTTCTGCCGCCGGTATCGACGTGACAGCTGGTGCTGCCCTGTTGGCTGATGAGAACGCCACTGCTGAGGCTGTATTGGCTGAGGCTACCCTTCTGTCAGAAGCTATCGAGAACATCGCTTCTCCCACCAAACCTCAGAACCTGACAGCTAAGTACATCGCTAACGCTACTCCTATCCAGACCAATCCCGAGGGTTGGACTGTTACCAACATGAAGGGTGAGAAGGTTAACGTTGGAACATCTTCTGACGGTGTGGCTGAGTTCTGGAACAACAAGGGTTACACCTTGAAGACCACTATCAACCAGCTGCCTGCTGGTGTGTATCGTTTCACCTGCGTTGCCCTCACTCGTACTGGCATGCACGGTAAGTTCTTCGTGAACAACGACACCATCGATATCGCTACTGTTCCTACAGACACTGCCAACAACCGTAAACAGGCTGCCAAGTGGTTCACTAACGACGACGATAAGGACGGTGTGCTCAATGGCCACAACCTGATTTCTATTGTGTTGCCTGAGCCTACCGATGTAACTATCGGCTTGATGTCTGACACCACTAAGTCTGACTACTGGACTGTATTCCGCGAGTTCAAGCTCGAGAGCTTGGGTAAGAGCCTGGAGACCTTCCAGTATGTTAATAATGATATCCTGAAGCAGGCTACTGCTATCGAGGAGGATGAGGAGGCCAAGTTCACCGGTTCTTTGATGGAAGAGGTGAAGGCTCTCGCTACCGCTGGTGCTGAGGCTACCGATAAGGCTACCTCAGCCGACAAGTATACAGCCGCTAAGGCTAAGTTCGATGAGCTGAAGGAAAATGTTAAGCTTTGGAAGAAGCTTGAGGCCGCTATCGACAAGGCTGAAGAGGCCCAGTGGCAGCTGTCTAACAACGAGAAGCTTTTGGAGGTTGTTGCTGAGGCACAGGAATTCTTCGGCGCCCTTGAGGGTAGCAACGAGGAGATCCAGGCCATGATAGTGAAGGTTAACGACGCTTTCGACTATGCTATTAAGACCAGCTACGCTGCTGGCGACGATGTGACAAACCTCATCGTGAACCCCACGTTCAACGATGAGACCAAGGAGAACAACAAGGAGCAGCCTCAGTCGAAGGAAGGCTGGGAAGGTGCTACCTTCGGTTCTGGTGGTACCAAGGATCTTCGTCTTTGCGAGGAGTGGGCTCACGACTTCAACACCTATCAGGATATTACAGGTCTGCAGCCCGGTGCTTACAAGCTGAACATTCAGGCTGTGATGCGCCCCGGTACTGCCGCTGAGTCTTGGAAGAACTACCAGGAGGGCAAGAAGGATGTTCCCGCATGGATCTACATGGGTGCCCAGAAGCAGATGGTTCACAACATCTTCGATTGGACATGGACTGAGGCACAGGACGACCAGGAGAGCTGGGAGACTGTAGAGGACGGCGTGGTTGTTCCTAACACCATGGCTACTTTCTACACTGTGATGGACCGTGACGCCGACGTTTACAACAACTCTGTTGTAGGTCTCGTAACTGAGAAGGGTGGTTCAATGCGTATTGGTATCATGGCTAAGGATCCGACTGCTAACGGCAACCGCTGGATGGTGTTCCGCGACTTCACCATGGAGTATCTTGGTAACGACGCTGCCAACGTTTCGCCAGTTGTTGAGGCCAAGGCCAACGAGTATAAGTCTATCGAGGACGCTATGAGCGCCAACGAGAAGGCTCTGATGAACAAGGCTGTTGCTGCTGCCGATGAGGCTGTTGCTGCTTCTGACGTCGACGCTATGCTGAAGGCTTATGCCGACATGGCAGCCCTGGGCGACACTATCGACGCTTCTATCAACGCTTACAAGGCTCTTCAGTCAACACTCGACTCACTGAAGGCTGAGAGCCAGGATGGTTCAATGGCCGATGCTATCGCTAAGGCTAACGCCCTGATCGCTGAGGTTACCGCCGCTATCGAGAATGGTTCAATCGCTATCCTCGACGTTCCTGCTAAGCAGAAGGAGATGAGGGACGCCCGCAAGGGTCTCTGGGTCCGCGAGGGCTCTGACGCCGCTCCTGCTGACTACACTATATGGATCCAGAACCCGACCTTCGCCGCTAAGGATGGTTGGAAGACCATGAACACCGAGGGTGAGGGCAACACATTTGCTATCAGCCAGAACTGCGGTGAGATCTGGAACGCTAAGTCTACTGTCTACCAGACCATCGAGGGTCTGCCCGAGGGTACCTATCAGGTGAAGGTGAAGACATTCTTCCGTCAGATTGGTTCTAAGAAGGCTTGGGAGCAGTTCATCAACGATACTATCGAGAACGTGAGCCGTGTTAAGCTCTTCGCTAACATGGACACTATCGCTCCTTACATGTGGGCTACTCGCGAGTACAAGGACGAGTTCTCTGCTACAGGTTCTAACTGGGTTGAGGCTATCGACTCTACAAATACCGACAGCTTGCACTACTTCTTGCCTAACACGCTCGCTAACGCCCGTGTTGTGTTCGACGCAAACTGCTACCAGAAGGAGTTCTTCACATACGTGAACAACACTGGTATTCTCCAGATCGGTTTCGCTAACAACGAGTTGCGCTCAGCTGACTGGTTGGTAACTTCAGACTGGGAGCTCTGGTACTATGGTAAGAACAGCGAGCACGCTACTTCTACAGGTATCACATCTGTGGGCACAGACGAGAAGGTTCGCTTCGACGAGATCTACACCATCGACGGTCGCCGTGTCAGCACCTTGCAGAAGGGTATCAACATCCTTCGCGGCAAGTCTGCAAGCGGTAAGGTTGTCACCAAGAAAGTCATCGTTAAGAACTAAATTTCCATGCTTACTTGGTCCCACAGGTAAGCAGTGAATTACAATTATAAAAAATCCCCGGTGCTCCAGCGCCGGGGATTTTTTGTACCAAATGGTGGCCACGAGCGATCGTATTGGTCCGTAATAATCGTTATGACTCCCTACATATCGTAATTCATGGCATGTATGATATTTTGGTGCATAAGTTGTGCAGCATTTTTCGTTGAAAGAGACAACGAAATGGTCGTTTTTCTTAGCTCACCGTTTCAAATCTGCGTTGAGCGTTTACCATTAGCCATCTTTCGTCTTGCGATAGCTACCTAACCGCACCTCGAAACGCCACGTCTCGAGGCACGAAAGGCCCTGTTTCGTACCTCGGTTAGGCATCTTTCGCAGCGCGGATTGTTCTTTTCGCAGCCCCTAATATCTTCTTTCTGTGATAACCTGTTGGTTATCAATGATCTACATAAAACTGCGAGAATCGCATATTCACGCCCATTCTTTTCGTCTTAGCCACGAACGAAGTAGATTTCAATATAGTTTGTTGCAATCATTCGCATCCTGCAATTTCTAAAGAGACACCCATCCAACATTATTTTTGCCGTTTTGGCTTTTCTTTTTACCTCCGAACTAAACTTTCGTAGCGACAGCGGAGAAAGAACAACGAGATTTGTCGTAGACCCACTGACCTTAGGGAAGTAATTTCCCGAGACTCGGCGAAGCCCCACCGAGCGAAGGGAGGTAATTCTCGAATTTTTCCAAATTTCGTTTCGTAATTCGTTCCAATTGGTAATCGTTATACGATTACATGAATTCGTTAATTCGGGAAATTTGTTGTTACCGCGTCTGAGCGTAAATCCTCACTTGTGTCATTTGCCTCTTTGGCTGTGAGCTATGCCTTCACAACGAATATTTTTTTGGCCTCAGACGGCGCAACAACGAATTTCTCGAATTTTCGAATTTTTTCTTATTGCGTTAGCTAAAATTCGTTCCAATTGGTAATCGTAAAACGATTATATCAATTCGCTTAATTACTTCCCTACGGTCAGTGGGGCTTCGCCGAGTCTCGGAAAATTCGTTGTTACCGCGTCTGAGCGTAATTACTCACGTGTGCCATTTATCACTTCAAATGCCGGATGAACCATATTTATCAATGCTAACCCCTGGACAACTATTTATCAATCAAAGGACTATTCCAGTTGACATAACGGTGGTCGCGTAGGGAGTGTTCGCCAAAGTTTACTAACATGCCTACTGGCAATGATGTTGCCCGAAGGTAATTCAACATTTGCGCTTTGTGCACCTCATGCAGCTCACGCACTGCTTCAAGTTCCACAATAAGTTTGCTATAACAAATAAAATCGGCATAGTAGTCATGATCAATGATATGCCCCTTATAGCCAATAGTGATGTGCTTCTCTCGCACGAAAGGAATTCCTCGTAATCCAAATTCAATGGCTAACGCGTCTTGATACACTTTCTCTAAGAATCCGCATCCGAGTTGGTTGTATACTTCAAGACAAGCTCCTTTTACATCAAAGTATTCTTTTCCTAATATGAGGTTTCCCATAATTCATTTAATGATTGTACGTATATAGAATACGTGTAAACCTTTAAATTGTTGTACTAACTATCAAGGAAATTTTGCTTAGCCTCTTTGGCTCTGAACTATGACTTCACAACGAATTGTTTTTTTGCCTCAGACGGCGCAACAACGAATTTCTCGAATTTTCGAATTTTTTCTAATTGCGTTAGCCAAATTCGTTCAAATTGGTAATCGATAATCGATTACTCTAATTCGTTAATTCGAGAAATTTGTTGTTACGCCGTCTGAGGCTTAATATAAAAACATTCGGCGTAAGAGAAAATAGGGGGACAACAATAATGAGCGATTAGCGCCCAGAACATCGTCTGAGGCTATACTTGTTCGGGGAGATACGAACCGTTATTTAGCCGCAATAGGTTGTGCGCGGAGCGTTGGACCATGGGCGACGGGTGAACTGACGGTTGCAAAACGCAAAGGCGTTTGTCCTGCTTTTTGGTGAAAAAGTTGGTAGATGATTTCGCGTGAAATAGCGCACGAAAACGCGGATTTTACGAGATGGGCGACCAAAAACCGACTTCTCAATTTGCCGTTAGGCATCTTTCGAGTTGCGATTGGCCATCTTTCGAGCCTCGATTGGGCATGTTCCGAGGTGAGGTTAGGCATGTTTCGCAATGCGAAAGACCATGTTTCGCAATGCGGAAGGTGAATTTGGGGGCGTTGAGTGAACTGTCGAAATGATAAGGTGTTAGTTGTCAGGTGGTTACGAAACTTGCGTGAGAATCGCGTATTTGCGACCGAAGGCATGGTCGGTCGTAAAAAACAATGTAGATTTCAATATAGATTGTTGCGATATTTGAATAAGGCAGGATAGAGGCTGCGCCCGGAATGGTGGAGCTTTCCATTGGCGGCCAGCACTCCTGTCGTAGAAGAGCGTGGTGCTTGATGTTGAGAAATCCCGATCCAATCGACGCCCTTTCCCTTCCTCCGCACCCTTCTTCCCGGTTCCAATGGGGTGGAAGGCTGCGCACATGGGAGCGACACTTTCGAAAGAATTGCGCGCTTTGAGGAAAAGAAATTGGCGAAAAGGTTTCATGGTTCACCTTTTTGTATTAACTTTGCAACAAATTATGGGCACCCGTGCGGGCATTCCAATGAATAATACCTAATAGCTAATGAAATCGGACAACATGCGTTTCTATTCCGCAATGCTCATGGCAGGATGCGGACTGCATGCCGCTGCACAGACGCAGCGACCTAACATTGTGTTCATCATCACCGATGACCACTCGTTCCAAACCATCTCGGCCTATGGCAGCGAGGTGTCGAAACTGGCACCCACGCCCAACATAGACCGTTTGGCTAACGAGGGCGCACGCTTCGACGACGCCTTCGTGGAGAACTCGCTCTCCACTCCCGCCAGAGCCTGTCTGCTCACCGGACTCTACAGTCACCAGAATGGCCAGCGCACCCTCGGCAAGGGTATCGATTCCACCAAGACCTTCGTGTCTGAGCTCTTGCAAGACGCCGGCTATCAGACGGGCGTTGTGGGTAAGTGGCACATGCAGTGCCGCCCGAAGGGTTTCGACTTCTTCCGCATCTTCGAAGGTCAGGGCGACTACTACAACCCACTCGTCCTCTCACACGACTCGAACGGCAAGTATGAGCGCGAGCAGGGCTACGCCACCGACATCGTTACCGAGCATGCCGTGGAGTTCCTCAACCAGCGCGATGAGCAGAAGCCTTTCTTCCTGCTCGTGGAGCACAAGGCACCCCACCGCACCTGGATGCCCAACCTGAAATATCTGGGCCTCTACGACAAGGTAGAGTTCCCCCTGCCCACCACCTTCTGGGACGATTACGCCACACGCGGCACCTGCGCTTCGCAGCAGGAGATGACCATCGCACGCCACATGCAGCTGGCCTACGACAACAAGGTGTTTGAGATCGACAACGCCATGCGCACCCGCATGCTCGACCGCATGGACCGCCTGCAGAAACAGGCTTGGGACGCCTACTACAGTCCCCGCAACCGCGCCATGCTCGACGCCCACCTCACCGATAGCGCCCTGACGGTGTGGAAGTATCAGCGCTACATGCACGATTACCTCTCTACCATCCACTCGGTGGATGAGAGCGTGGGTGAAATCTACGAATACCTGAAGAACCACAACCTGCTCGACAACACCATCCTCGTTTACTGCTCCGACCAAGGATTCTACATGGGTGAGCACGGATGGTTCGACAAGCGCTTCATGTATGAGGAGAGCCTCCGCACACCGCTGGTGGTGCGCTATCCGAAGGCCATAAAGCCAGGAACGGTCGACAAGCACTTGGTGCAGAACATCGACTTTGCGCCGACGCTGCTCGACGTGGCTGGCGTGACGAAGCCCGAGACCATGTCGGGACGCTCATTCCTCGACCTCTTCGATGGTAAGGGTCAGGATTGGCGCCAGAGCATCTACTACCACTACTACGACTATCCCGCAGAGCACCACGTGCGCCGTCACGACGGCGTGCGCACCGACCGCTATAAGCTCATCCACTTCTATGGCGCTCCCATGGAGGGCGACCACGACACTGTGGACTACGAGGAGCTCTACGACATGCAGAACGACCCCAACGAGCTCAACAACCTCTACGGCAAGAAGGGTTACGAGAAGATCACCAAGGAGCTGAAGAAGGCGCTCAAGGACTATCGCAAGAACCTCAAGGTCGACGAGTATTAAACCAATAAATATCATGTGAGAGGCGCCTTGTTGGCGCCCTCACTACCTAATCACCTATAAATAACCTAACATTATGTCTACATTCAACTTAGACAACATCCTTTCGCAGTTCCTCATTGAGGGAAAGGTGGAAAGCGTGAAACCGCTTGGCAATGGCCTGATCAATGACACCTTCCGTGTAGTGACCGAGGGCGACGCCCCCGACTACGTGCTCCAGCGCATCAACAACAATATCTTTACCGACGTCGATCTCTTGCAGCATAACATCGAAGCTGTGACCGGTCACATCCGTCGCAAGCTCGAGGCTGCCGGCGCCGACGACATCGATCGCAAGGTGCTGCGCTTCGTGCCCACACAGCAGGGTAAGACCTATTACCTCGACAACGAGGGCCGCTACTGGCGCGTCTCGGTGTTCATCCCCGACGCTGTCACTTACGAGCAGGTGGATCCCACCTCGTCGCGCAACGCCGGAAAGGCGTTCGGCGAGTTTGAGAGCATGCTCGTCGACCTGCCTGAGCAGTTGGGCGAGACCATCCCCGACTTCCACAACATGGAGCTCCGCGCACGCCAGTTGCAGGAGGCCATCGAGCAGGACAAGGCTGGACGTGTGGCTGGCGTGGCCGACATCATCGCCGACCTCCAGAAGGACATGCACGAGATGTGCAAGGCCGAGCGCCTCTTCCGCGAGGGCAAGTTGCCGAAGCGCATCTGCCATTGCGACACGAAGGTCAATAACATGATGTACGACAAGCAGGGCAACGTGCTTTGCGTCATCGACCTCGACACCGTCATGCCAAGCTTCGTGTTCTCCGACTATGGCGACTTCCTCCGCACAGGTGCCAACTTCGTGGCAGAGGACGATCCCAAGATCGAGAACGTGGGCTTCAACCAGGACATCTTCCGCGCCTTCACCGAGGGTTACATCGAGTCGGCACGTTCGTTCCTCACACCGGTTGAGGTCGAGAACCTGCCCTATGCCGTGGCCCTCTTCCCCTTCATGCAGTGCGTGCGCTTCTTCGCCGACTACCTGAATGGCGACACCTATTATAAGATTGCTTATCCTGAGCACAACCTGGTGCGCACACGCAACCAGCAAGCGCTCTACCATCGTGTTACCGACAACTACGACATGATGGATAACTTCATCCGCACGCTCATCTAAGAGTGGGCCCTTTTTCCGCCTACCCCTCCCTTCTGCTGCTATAAGAGAAGGGTGTGGTGGGCGGTTTCGTTTCCAACTCACACATCTATAATCTATGAAAAGACATCTTCTTGCCATCGCAGCGCTTGCCATCAGTTCGGCGGCCATGGCACAACAAGCCCCACTGTGGATGCGCCATAGCGCCATCTCACCCGACGGTAGCCAGATTGCCTTTGCCTATAAGGGCGACATTTGGACCGTGCCCGTAGCCGGAGGACAGGCCAAGCAACTCACCACCCATTCCGCCTACGACAGTTATCCCGTGTGGAGTCCCGACAGTAAGAACATAGCCTTCGTGTCGACACGTGAGGGAAGTCGCGACGTGTGGATCATGCCACGCGAGGGTGGGGCGCCCCACAGGCTCACCACCAGCAGCGGATCGGAGACCCCCGTGGCCTTCCTCGACAACGACCATGTGCTCTTCGAGTCGCAGGTTATGCCCACGGCACAGAGCATCTTCTTCGCCAATGGCAATTTCCCGCAGATCTATAGCGTCAGCGTCAATGGCGGCCGCCCCAAGCTCTATTCGGAGCTCACGCTGAAAGCGCCCAGCATCAACAGCAAGGGCGACGTGCTCTATTACGACCAAAAGGGATCGGAGGACCAGTGGCGCAAGCACCACACCTCGCCCATCACACGCGACATCTGGTTGCTTCGCGACGGTAAATACCGCAAGCTCACCTCCTTCGCCGGCGAGGACCGCGACCCCGTGTGGGGCAATGGCGACGCCTATTATTATCTGAGTGAGGAGGATGGCACGTTCAACGTGTACCGCGCCAGCGTGGACGGCACGGCCAAGCAGCAGCTCACCCACTTCAAGGGCAACCCCGTGCGCTTCCTCACACGCGCCAACGACGGCACGCTCTCGTTTGGCTACGACGGCGAGCTCTACACCCTGCGCGATGGTGAGGAGCCCCGCAAGGTGAGCGTGAGTGTCACCGCTGACCGCATCGATGCTGAGCTCGATCGCCAGCTCCGCTATTCGGGCGCCTCGGAGATTGCCGTCTCGCCCAACGGAAAGGAGATTGCGTTTGTCATGCACGGCGACGTGTATGTGACCAGCGTCGACTATAACACCACCAAGCAGATCACCGACACGCCCGAGCAGGAGCGTTCCATCGACTTCTCGCCCGACGGACGCAGCATCGTCTACGCCGCCGAGCGCAATGGCCTTTGGCAAATCTACCAGAGCACCATCAAGAACAAGAAGGAGGATCTGTTCACCTACGCCACCGAGATTGAGGAGGAGCAGCTGGTGAAGTCGAACAAGACCAGCTTCCAACCTATGTATAGCCCCGACGGAAAGAGCGTGGCCTTCCTCGAAGACCGCACACGCCTCTGCGCTGTCGACGTGAAGAGCCACAAGGTGCGCCAACTCATGGATGGCAAGTACATGTATAGTTATTCCGACGGCGACCAGTGGTTCTCATGGAGCCCCGACAGTCGCTGGCTGCTGGCCAGCTACATCGGCACAGGCGGATGGAACAACCGCGACATAGCCCTCGTGCCCGCAGATGGCAAGGGCGAGATTCGCAACATCACCAACAGTGGCTACAACGACACCAACGGCAAGTGGGTGCTCGGCGGAAAGGCCATGCTCTTCCAGAGCGACCGCGCCGGTTACCGCAGCCATGGATCATGGGGAACGGAGGATGACGCCTACATCATGTTCTTCGATGTCGACGCCTACGACCAGTTCCGCATGAGCAAGGAGGAGTATGCTCGCTGGAAGGAGACCAGCAAGGAAGAGCAGAAGAAGGAAGAGAAAAAGGAGAAGGACGACGAGAAGAAGGCTAAGGACAAGGCCAAGACCGCCTCGGCTGAGCCTGTCAAGCCCGAGAAGGTGGAGGCTTTGCAGCTCGATCTCGACAATTGCCGCGACCGCGTGATTCGCCTCACCGTCAACTCTTCGCACATGGGCGACGCTGTGCTCACTACCGATGGTGGCACCTTGTACTACCAGGCACGTTTCGAGGGCGGATCAGACCTCTGGAAGCACGACCTCCGCGAGGGACGCACACAGCTCGTGGCCAAGAATATCGGCGGACAAGTGGTGCCCGACAAGGATGTGAAGAACCTCTATCTCTGTGGCGGCAGCATCCGAAAGTTCACGCTCGCCAACTTGCAGACCACCAACATCGGCTTCGAGGCCCGCTTCAACTACCGCCCCAACCAGGAGCGCGCATACATGTTCAGCCACGCCTGGCAGCAGGTGAAGGACAAGCTCTATGTGGAGGACCTCAACGGAGTGCAGTGGGATTACTACCGCACCACCTACGAGAAATTCCTGCCTTACATCAATAATGGATTCGATTTCAGTGAGATGCTCTCTGAGCTGTTGGGCGAGTTGAACGTTAGCCACACGGGTTCCACCTATTGGGGCAATGGCTACACCCTGTCCACAGCATGCCTCGGCCTCTTCTTCGACCCCGCTTACGAGGGCGATGGCCTGAAGGTTCAGGAGGTGCTGCGCCGTGGTCCGTTCGATGTGCGCAACACGAAGGTGAAGGCTGGCGACATCATCGAGGCCATCGATGGCGAGAAGATCGAGGCCGGCAAGGACTACAACGCCATGCTCGACGGCAAGGTGGGACGCCCCGTGCGTGTCATGCTGAAAGGCGGACGCGAAGTGGTGGTGAAGCCCATCAGCAGTGGTGAGCAGAGCAAGTTGCTCTATCGCCGTTGGGTGGACCGCAACAAGGCCATGGTCGACAAGTGGTCGAACGGCCAGATTGCCTACGTCCACGTGAAGGCCATGGACTCTGAGAGTTTCCGCACCGTGTTCTCCGAGTTGCTCAGCGACTCCAACCGCCAGAAGAAGGCCGTCATCGTCGACGAGCGCCACAATGGTGGTGGATGGCTCCACGACGACCTCTGCACGCTGCTTAGCGGCCGCCAGTACCAGAGCTTTGTGCCCCGAGGCCAGTTTATCGGTTGGGATCCTTGGAACAAGTGGGTCAAGCCCTCGTGTGTGCTCGTCTGCGAGGACGACTACAGTAACGGCCACGGCTTCCCCTATGTCTACCAGAAGCTTGGCATCGGTCCCGTGATCGGTGCGCCCGTGGCAGGCACCATGACCGCAGTGTGGTGGGAAACCATGCTCGATGGACAGACCGTGTTTGGCATTCCGCAGGTGGGATGCCTCGGCATGGACGGCAAGTATGGCGAGAACCAAACGCTCATTCCCGACATCACCGTGTACAATACGCCTGAGCAGCAACTCTCTGGCGACGACCAGCAACTGCGTCGCGCCGTGGAGGAAATGCTGAAGAAGTAATCCCAAATAGCTCATTGAAAGAAGCTATGGCATCCTAACAATCTTCCCCTGTCGGTCTGATGACCGATGGGGGGGGATAAAGAAATCGCCCTCGCAGCTTGTGTGCTGCGAGGGCGATTTCTTTATGTTGAATGGTAGAGATCCCATTCAACATTCCCCATTATGAAAAGTAATAGAGGAACATGGCGTTACCCGTGAGCGCTGGCTTGCGCTGGCCTTCCACCTCGATGGCGAACTTGATGGTCACCTTGCAGATGCCACGGAGGTTCTCTATCTTAGAGAGCGTGGTCACGAGGCGCACGCGGCTGCCTGTGATGACTGGCACGCCAAACTTCATGTTGTCCATGCCATAGTTAACCATCATCTTCAGGTTGTGCACCTCGATGATCTGGTTCCACATGTAAGGCAGGAGCGAGAGCGTCAGGTAGCCATGGGCTATGGTGCTGTGATAGGGGCTCTCCTCCTTGGCGCGCTCCGTGTCGACGTGAATCCACTGGTGGTCGAGTGTGGCGTCGGCAAATTGGTTGATGCGGTTCTGGTCCACTTCCAGCCACTCCGACTCGCCGAGCTTCTTGCCCTCGTAGGCGGCAAACTCCTCGTAGGAGTTGATAATCAGTTTGCTCATAAATAGTATGGTTCATTTGGGGGCAGCCACAAGTGTTGGGCAACCCGTGTGTGTTTATGATGCAAAGTTACTAAAAATTGCACAAGACGCCTGCCAGTGAGCAAATATAGCTCACCAAATTATCAATCTTTAACACTACGCCGCACCTTGTTGTAGCCCGTTGCATGGGCCTTCCCACTCACTTTGCAACCTGGTTGCAGGTGTAATTGCATACCTTTGCCGGCAATTACAAACGACTGATAATATGAACCAGAAATTATTAAGAGTAATCATGTCGGCCGCGTTGCTGCTGGGCGCGTGGCTGCTTACCCGTAGCGTGCCCATGCCCGTGTGGCAACAGTTGATCGTCTACCTCATACCTTATCTGCTCATTGGTTACGATGTGCTGGCCGAGGCTTGGGAGGGCATTTGCGAGGGCGACCCCTTCGATGAGGATTTCCTTATGGCCATAGCCACCATCGGTGCGTTGCTCATCGGTTTCCTGCCGGGTGCCGAGGTGCAGTTTGCCGAGGCGGTGTTTGTCATGTTGTTTTTCCAAGTGGGCGAGCTCTTTGAGCATTACGCCGAACACAAGAGTCGCCACTCCATTGCCAAGATGATGGACATCAGGCCCGATACGGCCCATGTGGTGCGAGGGGGCGAGGAGCTGACCGTGGCCCCCGACACCGTGGCTGTGGGCGAGACCATCGTGGTGCGCCCCGGCGAGCGTGTGCCGCTTGATGGTGTGGTGCTCGAGGGTGCGTCGAGCCTCAACACCGTGGCCCTTACGGGCGAGAGCGTGCCCCGACGTGTGACGCAAGGCGACGAAGTGGTGTCGGGATGCGTTAACCTCTCGGGCGTGGTGCGCATGGAGGTGCGCAAGGCGTTTGGCGAGTCTACAGCCACTAAGATCATTGAATTGGTGGAGCGCTCAAGCCAGAACAAGTCGAAGAGTGAGACATTCATCCATAAGTTTGCCCATGTTTATACGCCCATCGTGGTGGTGTTGGCGCTGGCCTTGGCCCTCATTCCGCCCTTCTTCATGGAGAGCTACGCCGAGGGCTTCGCCGTGTGGCTCTATCGCGCATTGACGTTCCTTGTGGTGAGTTGTCCGTGTGCCCTGGTCATCTCGGTGCCGCTCACCTTCTTTGGCGGCATCGGTGGTGCGGCGCGCAAGGGCATCCTCATCAAGGGAGGCAACTATATGGACACGCTGGCCAAGACCGGTACGGTGGTGTTCGACAAGACGGGCACGCTCACCAAGGGCATATTCTCCGTGAGCGCCGTGCATCCCGAGAAGCTCAGCCCCGAGGGGTTGTTGCATTTGGCGGCCCATGTGGAGCGCTATTCCACCCATCCCATTGCCGCAGCCTTGTGTGAGGCTTATCCTGGCGAGCACGACGGTTGCACCGTCAGCGATGTGCAGGAGGTGGCCGGACAGGGTGTCAAGGCCGTGGTGAATGGCCATGCGGTTTGCGTGGGCAACGAGCGTATGATGGAGGCTGTGGGCGCCACGGTCGGTGTGTGTGAGAAATGCCAAGGTCATGTGGGCACCGTGGCGCATGTGGCGGTCGACGGCAGCTATGCTGGCCATGTGGTGATCGCCGACCAGGTGAAGGCCGATGCGGCGCAAGCCATCGCCGACCTGAAGGCGTTGGGCGTGGCGCGTACGGTGATGCTCACAGGCGACCATCAGCAGGTGGCCGACGAGGTGGCGCGTAAGGTGGGTGTCGATGAGACCCACGCCGAACTGATGCCTGCCGACAAGGTGGCGCAGGTGGAGCGCTTGCTCCGTCAGCAGCTTGCCGCGTCGACCCTGGCCTTTGTGGGCGACGGCATCAACGACGCGCCTGTGCTGGCTCGCGCCGATGTGGGCATTGCCATGGGTGCCATGGGTAGCGACGCTGCCATTGAGGCCGCCGACGTGGTGCTCATGGACGACAAGCCCTCGAAGATAGCCACGGCCATCCGCATAGCGCGCCACACCATAGGCATAGCGCACCAGAACGCATGGTTTGCCATTGCGGTCAAGGTGGCCATCCTGGCCTTGGCGGCGTGCGGATGGGCAGGCATGCCACTGGCGGTGTTTGGCGATGTGGGCGTCATGGTGCTGGCTGTGCTCAACGCCACACGTGCTCTGCACGTGAAATAAGGAAACCACAAGATACGACAAACGGGCTGTAAGCATAGTGCTTGCAGCCCGTTTGCCGTAGGGGTGGGTTGTGCCGCTGGTCCGCTAACGCAGCCCTTTGTGGTATATGTGTAAAACACCCCCCATTGGGGTTAAAACTCGAACAGCAGGCGGGCGTTGATCTGTCGGCCCGTGAGGTAGTTGGGCACCGCATATTGCTGGTTGGTCACGTCGGTCACCCAGTAGTAGGAGTTTACGTTGTTGATGCCCAACAGGTTGAGGCAGTCGAGGCTCAGCCAGATGTTGCGGAAGACGCTCTTGCGCTCGCGATGCTCATTGTTGAGCACCCGATAGCTCATGCCGATATCGGCGCGCTTATACGCGGCGGCCCGGAAGGTGTTGGTCTCCAGCTCGCGGTGAGGCGCTGAGAAGGGCAGGCCGTCTGCGTAGGCCAGTTTGAGGCTCATCTTCCACCTCGTGGTGCCAGGGAAATAATCGGTGAAGAAAAGGTTCAGGGCGTAGCGCTGGTCGGTGGGCATGGGCACCTTCACACCGTTGAGTTTCATCTTCGTGTCCATGACCGACAGCGTTACCCACGAGTCGGTGCCGGGCACAAACTCGCCGAAGAGCTTCAGGTCGAGTCCGGCGGCATGCCCCGACGCCTCGTTGCTGCCATAGTAAACCACCTTCACGTTGTTGATGGAGTAGGGCACCACATTGCCCAGCAACTTATAGTAGAGCTCGGCGGTAAGCTTAAACGGCCGGTTGTTCATGTTGAAGCGGTAATCCATGCCCGCGATGAAGTGGATGGAGCGCTGGCTCTTGATCTTGCGGTTGAGCGTGGCGCGGGTCACCCCAGCCACCGTCGACGTGTCGCGCAGCTCCTTGAAGAAGGGTGCCTGGTAGTAGAGTCCCGTGGCGAAGCGCAGCGTTACGTTGTGGTTGAAAGAGGGCGTGATGCCCAGCGACACGCGTGGCGACAGGATCGACTCCTTGTTGTAGTTCCAATGCGAGAAGCGCAAGCCATAGTTGAGCGTGAAGAGCGTGTGCTCGCCCGCCGAGCGGAAGCGCCACGTGTCTTGCACGTAGGTCTCCAGGCGATTGGCGTTGAGCTCGTTGCGTGCCCGGAGCGAATAGATCATGAAGAGGTCCTTGCCTGTGTGGGGTACGCTATAGCCCGCCGAGTCGCGCATCTCATACTCCACCGAGTTCTCCTCAATGTGCTCTTGCTTCCATGTCAGTCCCGCCTCCACGTCATGCTGCTTGGCGGTGTGCTTCAGCAGCAGCTTCACGCTCTCCACGTGCGCCTTCAGGTAGTTGCGCGCATGCTCAAAGTAGGTTCCCACGCCGAGGTTCTCTGAGGTCTCGGTCTGTGTGAGCCAATACTGTCCTTGTATGTCGTAACGCTCCTGCTCGCTCGTCGAGAACGACGAACCGAGGAGCGATACCGAGGTGGAATCGCCCAGATGGCGCGTTATGCCCAGCGTGCCGAAGAACGTGCGGAAGCGGTCTTTCTCCTGGCCGTCGAAGTAAACGCGGAACGAGCGCACGCTCTCCATGGTGCCAAACTTCGTTTCGCGGTCCTCGGGGTGGAAGTTGTAATGGTTGTCGGAGATGTTGCCGATGAAGTCGACCGTCCAGCGCTTGTTGGGCTTGTAGCTCAGGTAGGTCTGGTAGTCGAGGAAGTTGGGCTTGTATTCGCCCTTGGTCTCCAGCGATCCCAGTAGGTACTTTGTGGTTTTGTAGCGCAGGCCGTTGGCCCACGCCAACTTCTTGTTGGAGAAGCCCACGTAGGCGCTTCCCCCCAAGAGCGAGGCGGCGGCGGTGGCCTCGAAGCGCTTGGGGCGGCGGTAGGTGATGTCGAGCGCCGACGACATCTTGTCGCCATACTTGGCCTCGAAGCCACCCGTGGAGAAGCCTATGCGCTCCACCATGTCGGGGTTGATGACCGACAGGCCCTCTTGCTGCCCGCTGCGCACAAGGAAGGGGCGATACACCTCCACGGAGTTGATGTAAACCGAATTCTCGTCAAACGATCCACCCCGCACGTTATATTGCGACGAGAGCTCCGAGTGGGTCGACACGCCCGCCTGGCTCTGAATGAGCTCCTCCACGGCGTTGCCCGAGGTTGAGGGGAGGCTGTGGAGCGGCTTGGTGCTGATGTCTTGCGTCTGCCCGCTCTGAATCTTTTGTCCCGCCACGGTCACCTCGCCCAGCGTGCTGGCTTGTTCGCTGAGCGTTACCTGCAGCGTTTGGGTGCCCTTGGGCCTACGGAGCACGCGGGTCTTGGTGCGATAGCCAAGCATGGAGAACTTCACCACCACCGAGTCGGCCGAGAGCAGCTTCAGCTCATACTGGCCTTGCAGCGAGGTAACAGTGGCGCGGCCTTGGCTGGGGCACGTCACCGATGCAAACTCCACGGGGTTGCCCTCACCGTCGGTCACGCGGCCACGGAGGGTGAACGTCTGCGCCACGCTGCCCAAGGCCGTGGCGAGGAGCGCAAGGAGAAACAGAAATCTACGGTTCATATATAGATCTTAACGCAAGAAACGGCGATTTATTATAGGAAGAAGCAATTTCGATACGACGAAATGGGGGCATGGGCTTCAGGCGAACCGACCGCCCGAGGTGCGTAACCGCATTGCAACAGGTGTGAAGGGTTTCTTCAAACGGTTGTAACGCCATCGTAACAACCCCACCGTAACTTTGCCAGCGAAAATGGAGAACGCTATGACTGCCCAGCCGGCGAAGCCCGAAAGCCTTTCGTTCGCACAGCATGCGTACTCCATTTCCTGTTAGAATTTCATAATAAAAGATATAATAGGTAATTAGTATGAACATGAGAATGATGAAAAGAAAAGTGTGGGGAGGCCTGCTGATGGCCGCATGGCTGATGGCCACAAGTGCCCCATTGAAAGCGCAAACGACACCGGTCGCAACCGGCAATGAGGGTAATGCCACACTGAGCAGCATGGTGCAACCCACACGCCTCACCCCACGACAGTATGCAAGTAGACCCACATGGGAAACGCTCAAGGGCGAGATAACACTCTACATGACCAACGACATGGGGCGCAACGGCTACTATGAGCAGAAGCCCATCGCCGAGCTGATGGGCGAGATGGCCGGAACGGTCGACCCCGAGTGTGTGTTGGCCGTGGGCGACATTCATCATTTCAATGGCGTGGCCTCGTTGCAGGATCCCCTTTGGCTCACCAATTTCGAGTGGATCTATTCGCATCCCGACCTCATGCTCGACTGGTTTGCCGTGTGTGGCAACCACGAGTATCGTGGCAACACGCAGGCGTTCATGAACTACGGACAGGTGAGCCGCCGCTGGATGATGCGCTCCAAGTATTACACGAAGGTGTTCGACCATAAGAACACCACCATCCGCGTGGTGATGCTCGACACCACACCGCTCATCGACTCCTATCGCCAGAACACCGACGTCTATCCCGATGCGGCGAAGGAGGATGCACAAGCGCAGTTGGCATGGCTCGACGCCACGCTGAAGAACGCCCATGAGGACTGGGTGGTGGTGTTGGGACACCATCCCATCTATGCCTACACAACGAAGAAGGAGAGTGAGCGCATCGATATGCAGCGCCGTCTGTTGCCTGTGCTTCATAAGTATAACAATGTGGCCGTCTATGCTTGCGGACACATCCACAACTTCCAGCACATTCAGAAGAAGGGCGACCCGATCGACTATGTGGTCAATTCGTCATCGTCGTTGGCCCGTCCCGTCAAGCCCACCGACGGCACCGTGTTTTGCAGCCCGGCCGAGGGCTTCACGGTCATCACCGCCGACAAGAAGCAGTTGCGCCTGTCGATGATCGACAAGGAGGGAAACATCATCCACACGGTGACGAAGAACAAGTAAGCAGAAGCAAACTCTAATCATCAAAATAACACCACGATGAAAAGACTCTTTATCGGCGCGGCATTGATCGCCATGACCGCCGCCCTCAGCGCCCACACGCTCGATGGTGTGGTGACCGACCATAAGACGGGCGATCCGCTCATCGGTACCGTCATTCGGGTGAAGGAATTGCCGGGTGTGACGGCCACCACCGGACTCGACGGCTCGTTCTCGCTCCACGAGTTGCCCGACAAGGGGCGGGTGACGCTCGTCGTGTCATACATCTCCTACAAGACACAAGAGGTGGTGGTGGATGTGGCCCGCGACTACTCGAAAGACGGAAAAACCGGAAAGGCCGGAACCTTCGCCATTGCTCTGGAGGAGGACAACCAGCAGCTCGGCGAGGTGGTGGTGACAGGCCGACGGGAGCGTCGCTCCGACCGAAGCGCCGTGGAAACGGTGAAGAACGCTCTGGGTGTGCTCAACGTGATGAGCCAGCAGAGCATCCAACTCTCGCCCGATGTCAACGTGGCCAACGTGTTGCAGCGTGTGTCGGGCGTAACGCTCGAGCGCGATGCAAGCGGTGAGGCGTCATACGCCATTCTGCGAGGCATGGACAAGCGCTACAACTACACGCTGGTGAACGGCGTGAAGATACCCAGTCCCGACGACAAGAACCGTTACGTTCCGCTCAACATCTTCCCGTCAGACCTCATGGACCGCCTGGTTGTGGCCAAGTCGCTCACGGCCGACATGGAAGGCGACGCGGCCGGTGGCGTGGTCGACATGGTGATGAAAGATGCGCCCAGCAGTTTCCAACTGCAAGCCAACGCCGCCGTAGGAGCCACCGATTACTTCTGGAAAGATGGGCGCGATTACCTCACGACAAACCGTTCCGACTATACCCACAAGTCGCCTTACGAGGCCTTTGGCCCCAACTATAAGGCAGGAATGGACGATTTCAAGCAGGGACCGGTGCAACTGAAGAGCCATTCCATGCCTGCGCCCAACTTCGTGGGTGGCCTCTCTGTGGGCAATAGGTTTTGGAACAACCGGCTGGGCGTAATCGTGGCCGGAAGCGTGCAAAACACATTCCGCGGCACTGAGCGAACCTACAACTCGGTGAAGATGGCGTCGGGCGAGCAAGCCATGTACATATCCAATCTTCACCACCGTTACTACAGCATGCACGACCTAACCACAGGGCTTCACGCCAAGGTCGACCTCTCGCTCGGTTCGCATAAGCTGGAGTGGTACAATATGTATGTGCGCACCCACTCGAAGGGGGTGAGATACAACAATGGCATAGGCACAGAGTATATAGGAGCCGACTCCTACACGCAGGATGATGAGATGCGCTCGCTCTCGCAAACGCAGAGCATCTTCGCCACAAACCTCAAGGGCACCCATCACCTGACCGACCGCCTGACGCTCGACTGGTCGGGAATATTCTCGCAGGCCAAAGAGGACGACCCCGACCGCACTTACATCACGCTCACCAACACCGTGAGTTGCACGGCCAACACCGAGGGCGACGCCGTGGCGGGATCGATATGGAATGGCAACAACACCATCACGAAGACGCTTCCCAAGAGCGCCGAGCGCCGCTTCCAGCACAACAAGGACACCGATTGGGCGGGCTACCTCAATCTTTCTTACCACATGCCGCTTGGCCAACATGCCGACGCGCTCTGGAAGGCGGGCGCCCAATACCGACGTAAGGAGCGTAGCAACCGCTACTACTCCTACATCTTCAATCCTGCCGACATATCGCAGCAGCTCGATGGCAATGGCTACGACCAGTTTGCCGCCATCTCCTGGGTTTGCAAGACGCCCTATTCGCAGGCATCGCAACTCAACTACGACTCGAAGGAACATATCGGTGGCGCTTACGCCATGGTGACGCTCAAGTCGCCGTTGGGTGAGGTCTACGCCGGATTCCGCGCCGAACACACCAACCAGATCTACACCATGCTCCAACACTTCCGCAACATGGGGCAGGTGGGCGAGCAGAGCTATTGGGATTATCTGCCCTCGGCTGCCATCAAATGGACGCCCAACAAACAGATGAACGTGCGCCTGTCCTACTACCGAAGCATCAACCGACCGGGCTTCTACGAGATTGTGCCTTACCAGATTCAGGGCGAGGAATATCAGGAGAAGGGTAACCCCAACCTCAAGCGGGCGCGCATCGACAACATCGACCTACGATGGGAGTGGTTCCCGTCGGCCACCGAACAGGTGTTGGCAGGCGTGTTCTATAAGTACCTCAAGGATCCTATAGAGCAGGTGTTTGTAACTTCCGATGGTAAGATTGGTGCCGGAACCGACGCCTATTACATGCCCGACAACCTCGGAAACGCCCGCAACATGGGATTCGAGATTGATGTCGTCAAATACATTCGTCACTTCGGACTGAAGGCCAACTATACCTACACCCACTCGAAGATCACCACTTCGAAGCGCCAATACCAGCAGGGAAGCGCCGAATATGAGAAGGGCGTAACCCAATCGCGCCCCCTCGTCAACCAGGCGCCTCACACAGCCAACCTCTCCCTGCTCTACAAGGACACGCAGCACGGATGGAACGCACAGCTCGCAGCCTCCTACACCGGCACGCGAATGGCGCTCGTCTCGCCATTCAAAGACGCCGACCAGTGGGACAAGGCCATGTTTGGGCTCGACCTCAGCGCTGAGAAGCAATGGCCCTGCAGCCTCTCGGTATTCGTGAAGGCCAACAACCTGCTCGACGCCAAGCGAGAGCGATACCTCAAAACGGTGAACAAGAGCAATCTCGAATATGAGGGGCAGCGCGCCGACCGCACCATCGTGGGTACCTATCGCTATGGGCGAACCTTCCTCGTGGGGGTGCGATGCAAGCTATAAAGGCACCTCGGATGTGAATTCAATGAACATGTATTAGTACGGAACAACAAAGCAATGAAAAAGATAAACTCCATCGCATGCATGCTGTTCATGGCAGCTGCAGCCGTCGGGCTCGCCTCATGCGAGAACGACAACATCAATCCCTATGATTACACCAATAACCCTACCGACAGCGTTCCCAACCATGGATCGACCAACGTGGTGAAGACCCAACTGGCCGAATATCCCGTAGGATCAATTGTGTGGACACGCGACACCACGCTCAGCGAGAGTGTGGAGATTCCCGTGGGAACATCGCTCTACATTGAGCCGGGAGTAACTGTTACCTGTAAGGCCGATGTGCAGGTGCCCATCGAGATTGTGGTGCTCGGCAACCTCTATTGCATGGGAACAGCCGAACGCCCTGTTGTGTTCACCGCCGACAACCAGAAGCCGGCCGCATGGGGAGGCATTATCTGCGGATACAACGCCCAAGAGGTGGTGCTCAGCCACGCGGAGGTGGCCTATGCTGGCGCCACGCCCACCGAGTCGTCGGCTTCGTTCCAAAACAAGCTCTTCAAGACCACCATCGACGGCGGCGTGCCGGCCTTCCATTTCTGCAATGTCAATGGCCGATTTGCCATGGCTAACTGCTTCTTCCATGACAATTACAACGACCAAACCTACTTCACGGGTGGTAATGGCGTCATCGTGAACAACATCTTTGCTGATAGTGGCAATGCCGCCGACGGTGGCGAGGCCATCAATGTGAAGGCTGGATGCAAGCTCGATGTGGCCAACAACCTCATCTACAACGCATGCACCAACGCCTTCAAACTCTCCAATGCTGGCAATAGCGAGACCATTCCGCTCACCGAGATGACGGTCTACAACAACACCATCGTCGACTGCGGATGGCGCCGGTCGAAGAACAAGAAGGGCGGATCTGTATGGGTTGAGAAGGCGGCAAAGCCCATCTTTGTGAACAATCTTATCTGCGATTCGCGCTTTGGGCTGAAGCAACCCAAGCAAGACGGTGCCGACCTGGAGCATAGCAGGCTCACGCCCAACTACTATTATGCTTCCACCGCTATTGGCGTGGAGCAGATGGCCAACGGCGCAGCCCTCGGCCTGTGGTTTGCAACCGACCGCCGGAGTGCTGAGCCCGGACAACTCAACCCGCTCTTTGAGCGCTTTGGGCAAAATCCGCTGATGGATATCAACTGCGAGGACGACCGCACCGACCACGGAGCACCGCTACCCTTCAACACAGCGTGGAGCTTCAAGTTGCAGAAGGGTAGCCCTGCGCTCACAGGAGGCGTAACCGATTTCAGTCCCCTCTTCACCAACGGTCTGGCCTTCTTCGGCATGAAGAAAGTGATGTTTGCACAGCCCTCCGACGACCAAAGCTATTACTTCGTGGCGCCCCTGCCCACCACACGCTTTGGCGCCATACTACAATAAAACTTATTTGTTTCCCAACAAATCGAGGCGAAATGTGAGTGTCGAAAAACGAGGTGTGCCATAGTAAAAATCAGCATGCCCTGAAGATGCGGAACTCCTTAGTTCAGGGTCTGGCCCTGGGCTAAGGAGTTCATTGGGCTTTCAGCCCGTTTGGGTTGACTTTTGCGGGTCGCTCCCCATGCAGGACGACTTCGAATTTTGGCGACAATCTATATTGAAATCTACACTGTTTTTGGCCACGACCGAAGCATTGGGCGGAAATGCGCGATTCTCAGCGTTATTATGCAATCGGTTGATAAACAGGATGTTAGCGTAAGAAGTGGATTTTTGTGGTTCCAAATCAATCGTTCTGCGCTGCGAAACATGCCTAACCGAGCTACGATACATGGTCTTTCGAGCCTCGAAACATGGCCTTTCGAGGTGCGGTTAGGTAGGTATCGCAACTCGAAACATGCCTAACGGTGATTGCACGACGCAGATTTTTGTCGAGGAGTCTGAAAAAACGCTTGTTTCGTTGTCTCGTTCAACGAAAATCGCTGCACAACTTTTGCACCAAAATATCATACTCTAACGCATACATTAACCCCAATCGGTCATTAGACCGAAATAGGGTAAATCGTAGGATGTTATGGTTTCTTTCCTACTCTTGCCAGCGTTTCTTTCGTCATCTTGCTTCCATTCGCGTCTCCACATAGTCCGCTATGTCTTTGGTCGCAATTTGCGACCTTAAACCATTCCTGATGGCCGATTTGGGATTAAGGCATAACCCTATGCGCAACACAACACAAAAGGCACGCTCCTTACGGGGGCGTGCCTTATGGTGCTGGTTGCGTTTCGTGTTTAGGAAACGATGGGTTTTACTCTACGTGTTTCTTCCCTCCCTTAATGTAGACCTGTCCTTTCTGCGGCTGCTGTATGGCTCGTCCGCCCAGGTCGTAGCAGGCTTCGGCGGCGTTCGGGTTGAGCGGAAGGGTGATGTGCTCGATGCCCGTCATGACGTCGGTGGGCTCTATGTACCAGAACGACGGAGCGTTGTTGGCGGGCGATGAAGCCAACCAAGGCACGATACGCACGTTGTCGCCGGCAAGATGTAGGAAGGGATAGGTGGCGTTGGTGGGATTGATACATTGCAGTTTGCTGAGTCCCTGCGTGGTGCTCACTATGCGGTATCGGCCCGCCTCCTTCGGGTTGCTGGTGAGCACGGTGCGCGTTTCCACCGCCAGCGTGGGTCCTACCATGCTCGTGGGGTGCGCCTTGTTGACCAGATAGAACACCTCGGGATCGTCGGCCGTGGGCACGATGCACCACATGGCCTTCTCCGCCTTGCGGTTGGTGCTCACGCTGAGCTCTGTGGCGTTGTTGGCATATAGCGCATAGAGTTTTGCGCCACGTCCGTAGTTGCGGAGGGTGTAATAGCGCTCCAAGCCCATTTTCACGCGAGGCGCTGAGCCGATGATGCCGTTGAGGCGCTCGTATTGCTGGCGCGACGGATGGGCTGCATACTCGCTGTAAGCGTCGTTCACCAAGTGGGCGGCCTCCGGGGTGTATTGCCCCACGATGGTTCCCACGTTATCGGTTGAGGTAACGTCGTCGACCACGGCTCCCATGCCCAGGGCGGTGAGGCTGTCGCCATTGACCGATGGGTTGTAGGTGAAGGCCGAATCGGTGATCTGCTCGATGGAGTAGTTCTTGTAGATGATGGTGTAGCCGCCACCCGATGTACCGTAGGTGTCCTCCTCATACACAAAGCCGATGGTGTTGTTCTTCTGCCAGGTCATGGTGCTGTAGGCGCTGCTGATGTATGAGCTCTGATGGCGTCCGTCCCAATCCTTGGCGATGGCGTCGGGCGTGCGGTAGTCGGCGAGCGACTCCAACGCCTTGTAGTAGATGCCCACGTTGGCGCGTCCGCTACCGAAAGGCAAGCTCTGGAGGAGCAGGAACATCGTTTTCTTGTCCTTCTTGCGGGTCACGGGCACAAGCAACACCTCGCCATTGCAGGCGTTTGAGAGTGCTGTTACGCCCTTGTTGCCGCTTCCCGAGAACGCCACTTGTCCCCATGTGCCCTGTCCGCACCTTGTGTCGGAGAAGGTAAAGATGTTGAAGTTGCGTCCGCCTGTGCATCGGCTTGAGAGCAAGATGCTGCCATCGGGCAATTCCTCGGCCTTCGGCTCGTCGCCACCTGGCACGGGGCTCTCGTCGCATCCGCCCAGGAACTGCCACGTCTTACCGAAGTCGTCGGAGTAGAGTACCCAGTTGGCAGTTTCGTTGCTACCTTGGCGGCAACTGCTTCCCACGCAGTAGAGACGGTAGTGGGTGCCCACTTTGGTGGTCTTGCTCTGGCAAATCTTTCCGCTGCCCACAAACCATCCGCGGATGGGACCATAGGCGCTCTTGTCGAACTTGGAATAGATGAACTCCTCGTCGATATATTGCGGTTCGCTCCATGTGGCGCCATTGTCGTCGCTGTACCATCGAGCCCAACCCTGGTGATGGGTGCGTGTGCCACCGAAGAAGCCCGGTGTGCCCGAGCAGGCCGTGATGATCATGCGGGGGCTCTCGCTGTCGCCCACGATGCAGGGGTCGCCATAGCCCGCCTTCTGATGGCCCTCGGTCTTGTCGCCATCGCCTCTCATCACTTCGGGCATCATGATGTCGTCCCATGTGGCGCCATTGTCGTGGCTGCGGCGGATGTGGAGGTCGATGCGGCCGCTGCCAATGTCCACACGGCTGTAGCGGTAGTCGGCCACGGCCACTACTGTTCCGTCGTATGCCGTAGCGATGGCGGGTATGCGGTAAGGAATGGCCTGGGTGGTTGGCGTGGTGAAGATCTCCACCTGAGGCTCAGCGGGAACTGCGGCCTTGCGGATGGTTACGAGGAAATGGGTGAGGTCCACTCACCACAGGTCGGCGTCGGCAAATTGGGTGCGGTTGGAGGCGAGGGGGATGTAGGTGGCGTCCTTGTTGTTGCTGATGTAGAGGCCACCCGAACCGATCTGCATGGTGTGCCAGTCGATGCCCGGCTCCCATTCCTTGTTGAGCGATGGGTCGACTACCTCGCCCTCGTTGCCATGGGTCACGTCGGCCAAGGTGTAGACGTACGAATAGGTGTCGGCGTGAACGACCTGCAGCGCCGCTAATAGCATGACTGCTGCAAGGTAGAGTGTTTTGAATTTCATGATTTATAGAAGGTTAGTAAAATTAATTATTTCTCAACAACTTAGATGCATTGCTGTTTAGGCTTTTAGGTAGCCCATTGCTCGCGCTGGTGTGGCTCCGTTTGCCTTTGGGTGAGGAACTGCGAGAGCCGCCTTGGGTCACAAAGTTTCATATTATTTTTTTTAACAACATGATGTCCATTCAAAAATCCGTCAATAATCTTTGGTTGTTTCCTTACACCCTTGCGTAGAAACGCACGGAACGAATGGGCCAAAGGCATGGAACGATGGATGGGTGTGGCTGGGGCAGATTGCGTGAGAGTTGTGCCCCGTTTGTTGTTAGCCCCGAAATAAAAAGCCCCAAGCCGCATTGCGCAACCTGGGACTTCTTCATTTATGGTCGGTGACAGCTGGTTCACCGACCTTCGATTTGTTTTGTAGTGTTTTACTTAACCATTACCTTCTGGGCCTTGCCGTTCTTGATGACGATGTAGAGCCCCGGCTTAGCCATAGAGGCTACACGCTGACCATTGATGCTGTAGATGGCGTTGAGCTTCTGGTTCTTGTTGACCTCCAGCACGCTGACGCCTGTGATGGGACCAAACCAGCCGTTGTTGTCGCCAGCCTGTGTGAGCTCGAGCGTCCAGTCGACCACTGAGAACCATGTGCCGGTGAAGCCAGCCTTGCCCGTGCGCAAAGAGTCGGTTGTCATACCGAGGGTCAACTCGTGGTTGATGACCTCAGCGGTCCATGTCAGACGCTGCCAGCCACGACCCTTACCATTGTTGGCATTGACGATACCAGCGAGATCGTCGCGGCTTGGATTCTTCTGGTACTCGTAGAAAGCGTCTTCCCAGATCTGGCCAAACTGGTCTGCAGCGCCAACGATCGAGTCGGTGCCATCGGCCTTTGTCTCGCCGCCGATGCCCATATCGTTGTGGGTCCAGTTGAAGGTCTGCGTAGGAATCTCAACCCAAGTGGTGTCGGCAGCCTGCTCGCCGTTGGCAGAGAACACATAAGAGCCTGTGCCCATGGTACGTGCGCAAACGGTTACCCTATAGGTGCCATTGGGCAAGCCAATGACCTTCTGGTCGGCATAGTAGTTGAGGGCGCCTGCGGTGCCATTCCATGAGTCGAAGTAACGGTGGGTTGTTTCCTGACGCTTGTCGTAGTACTGGCCTACGCCTGTGTTGGTGTTGCCGGTGCCCTTATTGATGTTCCAACCTGTTTCAGCGGCAGCGTCGGGGTTCAGAATCATACTTGTGTAGTCGGTGGTGTTAGGATTCTTCTCATAGAGATCCTGAGCCTGAGCCTGGGTGATGGCGTTCTTCAGCTGCGCGATGAGGGCTGTAACCGTAGCGTCCTTCTGGATTGAGTCGCCGAGTGTGAGCACAGAGACCTGCTCGTTGAGCGTAGCGGTCAGCGCCTTCTTGGCAACGGCTGACTTCAGAGTGGCCGACACAGAGTCGACCTCGTGTGCAGCGTTGTAATAAGTATCAGCGTAGCGCTTCAGCTCGGTGATCTTACCGTCGACGGCTGTGTAAGTGGCCTTGTCTGAGGTAAGGTAATTGTTGGTCTTCTCCCAAGCGAAAGCCACGATGTTGTGTACGGGAGCGTATGACGACTCGTCGGCGAGTTTGGCCTGAACGGTAGGCAAGGTCTTGCCCTCAGCCATCACCTCAGTGTACTTAGCCTCCGACTTGTTGCCCAACTTGATGCCGTTGTTGAGCACGTCGATGTTGTTTTGAGCCTTGTAGGCCTCGATGCTATCCTTCACGGAAGCCTTGTCGCCAGCGTAGTGCATGCCGTCGGCGAGGTTGGCAGCGAGCTGCTCTCTCTTGGCAATGGCAGCTGCGATCTCCTCGGCAGTGGCCTTTCCAACATAGTAGAGCTTGAAGTTTGTGGCGCAGAACCATCCGTTCTGAGAGGGAACTGTTGTAGATGAAGGCATGTTGGTGCCGGTAGCGCCGATGGTCAGACGGCCATCGTACACGAGCACCTTACCCGTGGTCAGTGTGGTCCAAGCGCCATCGTTGGTGCTTGCGTTCCATGTTCCAACGGTCAGAGGCTCAGAAACAGCCTCGTCCACGGGGCTCTTGGCGAACACGTGCTGGTCGCTCACGCAGTTGTCCTGAGTAATGAGGTCGCCACTAACTGTGTAATAACCGTTAGGCAGACCTACGATGTCTTGGTTGATGCTAATCTCACCAAAGTTGGTAGCCCATGCGTTCCAGCATGAACGGCCCTGTGCAAAGTTCAGGCGCTGGTCGCCCTCGGTGAACGAGCCCTTGTACCAAGCGTTGGATGTGAGGTCGTCGTTGCCCTTGCCGTTCTCGTAGTTGGCAGTGCCGTCGGCCTTTGTGGCGTTAGGATAGGTGCATGAGCCGTCGGCATTTACGGTAGGCTCCAGACCGTCCTTGATGAACCATGTGTTCTGAGCGTAGTAAGTGTAGTCGGCAGGATCGTCCACGGTGGCGTCCTTGCTGGCCAGATAGGTCTTGATGGCAGCGTCGAAAGTTGTCACCTGAGCCTCGATGTCGAGTGTTGTGCCGTTTGTGATGGCATCCTCCACTGCGTTGATGGCAGCGTCGAGCTCATCCAAGCCAGGATAGCCAGTCTCGCGGAGCGCTGTGGCCTTCTTCTCGAGCAACTGAAGCTTGGCGATGTTGTCCTTCACGGCAGCGAAACGCTTGTAGGCGGCATTGGCGGCCTCATAGCCTGCCGTCAGAACGTCTACGTCGTCGGATGAGGCAGCGTCGTCAGCGGCGATCTTGGCGTCCTCGATCTCAACGACCAAACCCTGATAGTCCATCAGGTCGCCCTCGATCTCGTCGAACTTAGCCACGAGCTCTTCGATGTCGCTTGCAATGATCTCCTGACGTGTCACATCGTCGATCTTTGTCAGGCGGATATCGTCGATGAGCACGAAGGGGTTAGAAGCCGAACCACCATCGCTCTTGTAACCGAGGGTGATGGTCAGCGAGTCGGTAGCGGTGATGTCCATCTCGTGCTTGGTCCATGTTGAGGCGTTGAAGCCATCGGCGTCGACCACGGTGTCGCGGCGGCAAACCACCTGCGAGAGGTTCTTCACCTTCTTATTATCTTTACTCTTCTCGTAGTTGGCGTTGAACACCCAATAGGAAAGGGTGTACTTACCTACAGGCACATGCACCGTCTGTGTGTAGGTGGCCCAGTTGCCCCAACCTGCGCGGAGATATAGGAAGCCCTTGTTGTCGTCGCCCTGCACCTCGTCGGGCTTTGCGGGAGCCACCAAATAGGTGTCGCCGTCGTCAGCGATGGGAACGGCCTTCTCGCCGAGTGCGTAGGGGGCTGTGCCGAAATAGCACCAATCAGTCAGCGAGTTCTTGTTGCCGTTAGCCACGGTCCAACCCTTTACCTGACCCAAGAAGCCGTTCCAGCCGAATTCTGCGTCGTCCTTACGCTTCCTGGAGCTGATGCCGCCCCAGCAGTAGCCCGTACCGTCCTCAGCCATCCAAGCCTGAGATCGGTCGGATAATTTCTTTGACTTGTCGACGATTGTCTTTGTGGAACCATCAACGTTCCACGTCAGATCCTCGTCGAAACCAGCGTTGACGATGTACTTGGTGCAGTCGTCGCCAATCTGGTCTTGCGCAAATGTTGGTGCGGCCAACATTGCTGCGAGAGAGATTAGTAATACTTTTCTCATAAGTAGTGTAACTAATAATTAGAAGATTGTGATGTTTACATTTAATAATCGGTGGCAAAGTTACACATTATGCTTTAATAATAGAGTGAAAAATCGTTCATTAAGGGCTACATTTTCGTATTTTTAGGGCGAAAATGGGGTAAAACAGGGCTAAAAGGATGTGAAATGGGGGTAAAATGCGGTTTGCGGCTGGGAAGTGTGAGCGGTAGCTGCTGAATGGCAAACCGATGTGTTGTGATGCTAAAAATAGGCAAGAAAGCCCTATTATTCTTCATAAAAACGATGGGCATCATGGACCAAGAAAGCCCATGATGCCCACGGTTATAGGGTTCGCCCCTGAGAGAATGGCGGTTTATTTGCGTCCGAAATCGGCGGGAATGTCGCCCCATCGACGGGTGTCCCATTGCAGGATGGGCACGCGGATGGTATGGGTTCGAAGCCACTGTTCGGCCCTTGCGATGACCTGGTATAGCTGCTCGGTGTTGGCGTTGCGCTCCAGTTTGGTGCGACATTGCTTCTTCTTCACCCACAGGATGGCGTTATACGAGTCGGAATAGAGCGTCTTGTCGGTCACGCCCTGCTTGTCCCAAAGGGCGAGTGCATGCACGATGGCCAAGAATTCACCTATGTTATTGGTGCCATGCACGGGTCCGTAGTGGAACACCTGTTGCCCCGTGGCAAGATCGATGCCCTGATACTCCATGGGGCCGGGGTTGCCCGAACAGGCAGCGTCGACCGCCCACGCATTGCGTGTTACCTCGGGAGGCAACTGCAACGTGGCGTCCTTTGTCGGTTTGGGCGCTGGTGCGCTCGGTGCCGATGCCACCGATGGGCTCTTGACCGCTGCTTTGGGGTAGGATATTTCCATGCGTTTGATGATATCTTGAATCTGGCGAGCCACCTTCCATTGCTCCGAAGCCACCTCCTCGGGCGTCAGCGTCACCACGGTGTAGCCCATGGCGTTGAGGTCGGCCGTTCGCTCGGCGTTGCTCACCGGCTGCTCGCCGCGAAAATGGTACTTGCCTGTCAGCTCCACGATGAGCCGTTGGGCCGGACTGGCAAAGTCGGCAATGTAGCAGCCCACTATATGCTTCCTGACGAAGTGGGCAGGCGCGGGCAGGCCCTTGAGCAACGCCCACAAGCTACGTTCGCCGTCGGTCCAAAACAGGCGGTCTTCCTTGGCGCGTTGCTCAAGCCACTGGCGCGTCACAGCCTTCGCGTGATGCGCTCCCTCGTCGTGCTTCTTCGGCATATTACATACGCTCAGGCACCTCGATGCCCAGCAGGCCCATGCCGTTCTTGATGACCTTGCCCACATTGGCGGCAAGCTTCAGGCGGAAGGCCTTCTCCACGTCGGTGTCGGCCGAGAGGATGCTGTAATCGTGGTAGAACTGGTTGAAGAGCTTCGTCAGCTCATAGCAGTAGTTGGCAATGCCGGCGGGGTTATAGTTCTCGCCAGCGTCCTTCACGGCCACCTTGAAGGCGTCGAGCTTCTGGATCACCTCAACCTCCTTGGCGTTGGGCGCATAGCTGCCGTCGATGGGCAGGGCGTCTACGCCAGCCTCGTGAGCCTTGCGCATGATGCTCTGGATGCGGGCGTAGGTGTACTGGATGAACGGACCCGTGTTGCCGTTGAAGTCGATCGACTCGGCAGGGTTGAAGAGCATGTTCTTACGAGCGTCGACCTTGAGGATGAAATACTTCAGCGCTCCGAGGCCCACGATGCGTGCCACCTCCTGCTTCTCCTCCTCGCTCATGTCGTGGAACTTGCCAAGCTCGTCGGATGTTTGGCGAGCCTCCTTCACCATCTGCTCCACCAGGTCGTCGGCGTCGACCACCGTTCCCTCGCGGCTCTTCATCTTACCGTTGGGCAGGTTCACCATGCCGTAAGAGAAGTGAACGAGGTCCTTGCCCCACTTAAAGCCCAGACGGTCGAGCAGGAGCGAGAGCACCTGGAAATGGTAGTTCTGCTCGTTGCCCACCACATAGATCATCTTGTCGATGGGGAAGTCGTTGAAACGCATCTCGGCCGTACCGATGTCCTGCGTCATATATACCGATGTGCCGTCAGAACGGATTAGGAGCTTCTGGTCGAGGCCGTCGGCTGTGAGGTCGGCCCACACGCTACCATCCTCGCGCTTGTAGAAGAGGCCCTTCTTCAAGCCCTCCATCACCTTGTTCTTACCCACGAGATAGGTGTTGCTCTCATAGTAGATCTTATCGAAGCTCACGCCGAGCGCCTTGTAGCTCTCGTCGAAACCGGCATACACCCAGTTGTTCATCATCTCCCAGAGGTCGCGAATTTCCTTGTCGCCCTGCTCCCATTTCACGAGCATGTGGTGCGCCTCCTGGATGAGTGGAGCCTCTTGTTTGGCCTTCTCCTCAGCCTTCTCGTCGTCCAATCCCTCAGCCATAAACTTGGCCTTGAGCTCGGCGCACTCCTCGCGGTAGTGCTTGTCGAAGAGCACGTAGAAGTCGCCGATGAGGTGGTCGCCCTTCTTGCCGGTGCTCTCGGGTGTGCAGCCGTTGCCCCACTTGAGCCAAGCGAGCATCGACTTCATGATGTGAATGCCACGGTCGTTCACAATATTGGTCTTCACCACCTTGTTGCCGTTGGCCTCCAGGATCTTGGCCAAGCTCCAACCCAGCAGGTTGTTGCGCACGTGACCGAGGTGGAGGGGCTTGTTGGTGTTGGGCGACGAATACTCCACCATGACCAGCGGAGCGTCCTCGCCGGCGTGCTTCATGCCAAAGGTGGGGTCGGCGTCGATCTCACCCAGCAGTCCGAGCCATGCCTCCGGGGCAATGACGAGGTTGAGGAAACCGCCCACGGCGTTATAGGCTGCCACGGCCTTGCAATCGCGCACCAGCACCTCGCCAATCTCGGCGGCGGTGTCCTGCGGTTTCTTATGCGAGAGTTTCAAGAACGGGAAGACCACCAGCGTAAGGTTGCCCTCGAAGCCGGGCTTGGTCTTCTGCAACTGCACCATCGACGGCTCAGCGTCGACGCCATAAAGCTCCTTCACGGCAGCCAAGGCCGATGAGCTGATCATGTTTTCTATATTCATCTTAATGCGTATTTTTCGATTGATTGATGCAAAGTTACTAAAAAACTAACCGTTTGAGGGTAAATATGCCCACAAAATGAAAAAAACACCGTTTTTTCGATACAACGAATCGTTTTTATTTGTAACTTTAACACCATCTACAAGACAATCTATAACAAACCGCCTTTCTCCCGCTAAACCTCAACACTGAGTAAGGGCCATAAAACCATCAACTAAAAACACTATCACTTATGAAGAAAACTATCTGCGCATTGCGGCCCTATTGGCTGCCGTAGTGTCGTCGACTTCAGCGATGGCCATCGATCCACCTACCATCGCACAAGAATTGGTCGATGGAGCTACCTACACGCTCATCAACTACGCCAAACCCGACCTCTACCTGAGTCGCACCTCATGGGATGGCGCCTATTACCTGCGCGATTACGGTTCGTCGAACTGCAAGAGCTATGCTTTCGTGGCCCACAAGGACGATGACGGTTGGTACTTCAACAGCACCGATTCAACCTTCATCGGCTACGGCGTAGGTTTGTCCAACCTCAATGGCAACCTCACCCAAGCAGCCCATTTCATCATCACACCCAGTGCCGATCACCCAGGCTTCTACCGTTTGGTGAACGCTACCGACCACCCTTGTGAGGGTGTCCATGGCCTGCCCGTTCACCTTAGCGGTGGCGGCCAGTATTTGGTTAGCACGTTTAATGGCAACCAGTTCTTCCCCGACTATATGGGAGGCGTGGAGATGATGGACGACAACACCACGCCCTACATTGATCCTGAGACCGGCTGGATACACCCCCTGAATGCCGACCACGAGTTGTGGGCTTTCGCCGACACGGCTCACGTTGCCAATTATCATCAGCACATGCAGCTCTATACGCTCATCACCGGTGTGGAGAGCCAGCGCCTTGAGGTGCCCGAGGAAGGCTTCGCTGCTGGCTGGCAAGCCTGGGTCGACGCCGCCACCTTATTATATAGTAAGGAGGAGGTTACACAAGACGATTACAACACGGCCACCCAGATGGTCGACGCCAAGAACAATCTCTACAACGAGATAAAGAAAGCGCAGGCGATGCTCGGCGAGAGCACAAACGCAACCTTCAAGGCTGCCATCGCCAAGGCGCTTCAAACCTTCTGCACCGTGACCGACCCCGACCAGCAGGCTGCTGCCCAAAACGAGTTGATCTACGCTGAGGTGGAGTTCAATGGTGGTAAGGGCGATATCACCAATTTGGGACAGAACATGAGTTTTGAGGATCTCTCGGCCCAAGGAGGTGCCGAGGCAACGGGTTTAGGTGCTACTCCTACAGGTTGGAACGCCTACGTGAACGGCAAGCAGGTGACTACCGCCGACGAGGTGCGCGCCACAGGGCTCACGACCTGGTATGGCGTGAACAGCGACAGTGAGGGCGAGAGCAAAGACGGCAACCTTGCTTTCGGCGTTTGGAACCAGAGCATACCCGAGTTTGAGATCTCGCAAACCATCGACGGACTGGAGAACGGCACCTATCACATTGAGGCTGCCGTGATGGTCGGAGCCAATGGCGACGGATCGCGCCGCACCACACAACGCATCTTCGGAAACCTCAACTCCACACTCTTCGGACTGGAGAGCGAGTACGACGCTTCGCTCATCGACGCCCACGAGGTGCTGGCCTACGCCAACAACAGCGAGTTGACCACCGACCGCGAAATGCAGAACATGGCATGCGATGCCTACGTCTACGATGGCACGTTGACCTTCGGCTTCCGCACCAACGGCAACATCGCAGCCGCCAAGCGCACCACAGCCAACCCCCAGGGTGGCGACGGTTGGTTCAAACTCGACAATTTCCGCATTGCGAAGATGGGCTATGTCAAGGACGACGCGCTCAACATCTACAACTTCTACTTCGACAAGCTCATGGCTTTCAACGATGAGAAGATGCAGGAATCGGTGGCTGTCGATCTGCAAAACACCATCGACAACAACTATGTAGACGATGACGCCGACCCCGCCGCCATCGACGCCGCCATCATGGCCTGTAAGAACATCATCACACCGGTGGTCAACTCAGTGAACCTTTATAAGAAACTGGAGAGCGCCCTTGAGGAACATTACCAGAACCTCAACACCTATGCCCTCTACGACGGCATCGACGCCTACCGCCAGGTGGTGGAGGTGGAGGCGCAAGACCTCTATGCCGATGGCACCGCTGGCGAGGAGGAGATCAACGCCATCATCGCCAAGATGGATGCTGCGCTTGAAAAGTGCAAGCTCGGAGGCGTGAAGGTGGGCAGCGAGGCCACAGCCCTCATCAAGAACCCCAGCTTTGAGGACCTCACCGCACAGGGTGGGGCTGGATCGGAAACGGGTAGCGTGGCCGCTCCTCCCACTGGATGGACGCTCACGCTCAACGGCGACGTGCAAGACGCCACCACCATCAACGGCTACAACATGGCCTGGTGCGGCATCAACAACGGTGACGCCATCAATGTGACCGACGGCGAGGGCAACACCCACACCCAGCAGCCCACCGACGGAACGCACCTCTGGGGTATCTGGAGTTCAAACATGCCCGAGGTGGAACTGAAGCAAACCATCTGTGGCCTGCCGCGTGGAACATATCAGCTTAGAGCCAATGTGATGGTGGAAAACAACTGGGCTGGCAACAATGTCACTACCCAGCGCGTCTTCGCCAACAGTTGTGTGCAGATGTGGGGCGGCGAGGGCGACTACATCGACAACATCACCCCCGACATGCAACAGGCCATCAACTTCGACGCGCTCAACGCCGACACGCTCAAACACCTCACCTATGCGGGCTATACCTGTGAGAGCGGCGACGAAACCACATCGCTCCTCAAGCCTATGGCGCTCTACTTCGACGTGCAGGCCGACGGCACAGCCACCATCGGTTTCCGCACCAATGGCGTCAACAAGGAGGGCGGCACCTTCGCCAACAGCACCGCTGTGAATGGCGCCGGATGGTTCAAGGTCGACAATTTCCGCCTGTTCTTCATCAATGAGGACAGTCATGTGTCGGGCATTAGCTCCGTCAACACCGACAACGGTCAGCCGATCGTAGGCCAGGAATACTACACCCTTGACGGTCAGCGCATCGCCCAGCCGCATAAGGGAGTGGTCATCGTGAAGAACCGTTTGGCCAACGGCACCGTAAAGGTGGGTAAGATTTTCGTGGAATAAACCCTCTGCATAGTGGCAGGCTTGTATGGGGTATCCCATGCAAACCTGCCCAAAGCACCATAGATAGCAGCCTCGTCGTGCCACACGCACAACGGGGCTGTTTCCTTTTGTTTAACCCCAATCGGTCATTAGACCGAAATAAGGAAAATCGCAGGTTGTTATTGTTTCTTTCCAACTCTTGTCAGCGTTTCTTTCGGCATCTTGCTTCCATTCGCGTT
>OGIM01000036.1_pt1 | contig 80391 bp, 70 predicted proteins | sample 1571801 | NCBI WGS metagenome assembly OGIM01 (sample SAMEA2582106, study PRJEB24529) | metagenome | biome: Human gut stool | place: China | collected 2011
TTAAAGCGGTACGCGAGCTGGGTTCAGAACGTCGTGAGACAGTTCGGTCCCTATCTGTCGTGGGCGCAGGATATTTGATGGGAGCTGTTCCTAGTACGAGAGGACCGGAGCGGACGTACCTCTGGCGCACCAGTTGTTCTGCCAAGGGCATAGCTGGGCAACTATGTACGGATCGGATAAACGCTGAAAGCATCTAAGCGTGAAGCCGACCCAAAGATAAGATATCCCATTGTTTCAAACAAGTAAGACCCCTTGAAGACTACAAGGTTGATAGGCACGATGTGTAAGTGGAGTGATCCATTCAGCAAGCGTGTACTAATAGGTCGAGGGCTTGACCACAATTCGCTTGAGACTTTTAAGTCAACGAAAAAATGTTAGCAGTGATTATTCAGTTTTGAAGGCACGTCCTTCTAAAAATACTGGACAGTAAAGCAGAAATGTGTTATACTGATTCAGTCAAATCGGTCGGTGTCGATGACGGTAAGGTTCCACCTGTTCCCATTCCGAACACAGAAGTTAAGCTTACTTGTGCCGAAGATAGTTAGCTGGAAACGGCTTGTGAAAATAGGTAGTCGCCGACTTAACAAAGAGCTCTGAGATGAAAGTCTCAGGGCTTTTTTGTGTCTGGGATTGCACTATGATCGAGAAACTGGTATAGTCAATAAGACGTCAGTCTGAGAAGAGAGGAGAAAATGATGCAACTTCAGTTGGAGTTGGATGGAATCAATGTGACCCTTATGATCAAGGGTTATACAAACTCGGATCGAACGGAATATGGTTGTACATGGTGCACAGTCGATTATTCTTTTAAAGATAAACCTTGGCTGTGCTATGAAAAAAGAAATGCAGAAATACTGACAGCAGAAGAAGTCGATTTCCTGACGGTAAAACTAAAGGAACTGCTGGATGGGCAGATTAATGAAACCATTAGAGTGGATTTCATTGAACCTGATTTTCAATTTGAATTGTATCGATGTGAGAATGAAGTTTGCATGAATTGGAAAGTTTACTTCTGGCATCCTCAGAAGGGATTGACGGGGAATTCTCTCTCAGTGCTGCTTTGCCGCACTGAAATTGAAAAGTTCTGGGAATATCTGACTGGTGTTCAGCAGAACACCAAAGAAAAACGATAGCATTTAAAAGTGATATGCTTTCCCGATTGCAGGAAAAAGCGCTTTTGCCTCGTGTTACAAGGTGAAAGCGCTTTACAATTTTGCAAAAAGGATGCGACTAATCATGAAACGATTCCACCGCCGCTGCAGGTGGCTCTGTATTCTGGCGGCATTGCTGGTGCTGCTGGTGTTATTTCTGAGACAGAATGTTTTGCTGGATACAGCCAGCAGACACGCGATCTTACTGGACACACAAAGCGGGCGAGTGCTGGCGCAAAAACGTGCTGATGAGCGTACAGCACCGGCTTCCCTGACAAAAATGATGACCGTACTGCTTGCCATTGAGGCTGAGCCCGATCTGGATAAACAGGTAACACTGCCGGAGGATATTTTCCCGCCCTTACAGACCGAAGGTGCCTCCATGGCGGGCTTTGTACCCGGGGAAATTGTCACAGTGCGTGATCTGCTCTACGGCGCAATGCTGCCCTCCGGTGCAGAATGCTGTGAGGCACTGGTGCGGCTGGTAAGCGACAGTGAGGAAAGCTTTGTTGCACTGATGAACCAAAAGGCTGCAGAACTCGGCATGAAGAACACCCATTTTACGAATGCTACCGGCCTGACCGACACCGAGCACTATTCCAGTGCAGCAGATATGGCAAAGCTGTTGCAGGCAGCATTACACAATGCGACCTTTCGCACCATTTTTACTGCGGAGCACTACACCACCACAGCGACTGCGCAGCACCCGGAAGGTGTTTCGCTGACTAGCACACTGCTGGGCAAGCTGGACGGAACGGAGCTTCCCGAGGGGGCAAAGATCGAGGGTGGCAAAACAGGGTATACCGCCGCCGCAGGGCTGTGTCTGGCCAGCCTTGCCACCGTGAACGGAAAAGAGTACATCCTTGTTACGCTTGCCGCGCCCGGAGACCATGGAACGAAGCAGTACAATATCCGCGATGCAGTGCAGGTGTACCGAAAACTGGCGGATAAAAAATAACCGCGCCACACAGGGACCGCCTTGCAAACCGGGTGCTCAGGCGGTACAATAGGGACATTCTATCATGGAAAAGGATGTTTGACTATGCGAGACGAAGCCATTGATCTGTGCGGACAGGTGGACTTTACCCGTACCGATGCCATGCCGCTGCTAGAACGGGATGCGCAGTTCCGTTTTACCTGTGCGGGCTGCGGCAACTGCTGCCGCGGGCGGGAGGATATCGTGCTGTCCGGGTATGACTTGTGGCGTATTGCCGCCCAGCTGCGTCTGCCGCCGCAGATCGTGGCCCGGGGCTACTGCCGCAGCAGCATTGGCAGGGTGAGTCATTTACCGGTGCTGCGGCTTGCTCCGGTGAAGGAAAACCGCAACAACTGCCCCTTTCTGACCGAAAACCACTGCGCCATCCATGAGGCTGAGCCGCTGGTTTGCGCGCTGTATCCGCTGGCGCAGGAGATCAGCCGGGCAGGGGAGGTGCACTACTTTTTGCAACCCACCGGCTGCGGCGGGCAGGTGATCGAGGCAAGAGTGCAGGATTACCTTGCCCGTTATGATGTGCCCGCCCGGGAAGCCATTGATGTGCGCTGGGCGCAGACCTGTATGGCGCTGGAGGATACGGTGGAGCAGCTGGAGGCGATACTCAGCCCGGTGCTGGTGCGCCGGATGCAGGCAAAACTCTGGCAGGCGCTGTATTTTGGCTACGATCATGCGCAGGACTATCTGCCGCAGCTGGAAGCAAACCTGCAAACGCTGTACACGGAGCTGCGCAAACTGACGGAGTATCAGAAAAAACGAAACAATAGTTCGAAATAATCGATTGATAGATTTACTTGAATCGATAATAAAGGCCGTTTTCGGGTAAAAGTGGATTGTTTTGCCAGCGATTCTGTGATATACTTCACGAGTGTAAAGCGAACCTTGTTTGATCCGCTTACAATATCGGCCCGGAGTGCGGCGTCCTGTTGGCTGCAAGGGCTGGAGATAGAGGAGATCATCAATATGCGTAAAATCACTCGTCGTTCCTTCCTGACTGCTGCAGCTGCCTGCGGCGCAGCAGTTGCTCTTTCTGCCTGCGGCGGTTCTTCCTCCGCATCTTCTGCGGCAGCATCCTCCACGGCTGCTTCTGCATCGGTCGCTGCCGCTTCCAACGGCGAAAAGTTCACCGTTGGCATCTGCCAGCTGGTGCAGCACGCCGCACTGGATGCCGCTACGCAGGGCTTTGAGGATGCGCTGACCGCTTCCTTTGGCGAGAACGTCACCTTCGACTTCCAGAATGCACAGGGCGATTCCGCTACCTGCGCCACCATTACCAACGGCTTTGTTTCCTCCGGCGTGGCACTGATCATGGCAAATGCTACCCCTGCTCTGCAGGCTGCACAGGCCGCTACCAACACCATCCCCATTCTGGGCACTTCCGTTACCGAGTACGGCGTGGCACTGGGTCTGGATAACTTCTCCGGCACCGTGGGCGGCAACGTCTCCGGCACCTCCGATCTGGCACCGCTGGATCAGCAGGCAGATATGATCGTGGAGTGGATGCCCGAGGTCAAGAAGGTCGGCCTGCTGTACTGCTCTGCCGAGGCCAACAGCCAGTATCAGGTAGACGAAGTGCAGAAGTATCTGGAGGCTAAGGGCGTAACTGCTACCCAGTACGCTTTCTCGGATTCCAACGATCTGTCCTCCGTCTGCCAGAAGGCTGCGGACGAGAACGACGCACTGTATGTGCCCACCGATAACACCGTTGCCGCCAATACCGGCATCGTGGACGGCATCTGCCGCCCGGCTAAGAAGCCTGTGTTCGCCGGTGAGGAGGGCATCTGCTCCGGCTGCGGCGTGGCTACCCTGTCTATCAGCTACTACGATCTGGGCTACACCACCGGTGAGATGGCAGTCAAGATCCTGAACGGTGAGAGCGACATCTCCACCATGCCCATCGAGTACACCGATGTGACCAAAAAGTACAATAAGGCTGTCTGTGATGACCTTGGCCTGACCGTACCGGAAGGCTATGTTGAGATCGAAGCCTGATAACAGCAAAACCGGAACAATATAAAAATAGCGGAGGAGAGTGGATTCTTGCTCTTCTCCGCTTTCCCGTATCAAAGCGGGAGATAAAAAAGTGTAACGTTTAGGAGGAAATTGTTTTGGAGATCATTGCAAGACTTGCAAACCTGCCGGGCGCTTTGCCGGGGGCCTGTGCGCAGGGGCTTATCTGGGGTATCATGGCCATTGGCGTGTACCTGACCTACCGCATTCTGGATGTAGCCGACCTGACCGTGGACGGCAGCTTTGGCACCGGCGGCGCAGTGTGCGTCATGTGCCTGCTTTCCGGCATGAACGTCTGGGTAGCATTGCTGGTGGCTGTGCTGGCCGGCCTTGCTACCGGCCTTGTCACTGGCCTGCTGCACACCTTTATGGGCATTCCCGCCATTCTGGCCGGTATCCTGACCCAGCTGGCGTTGTATTCCATCAACCTGAAGATCATGGGCAAGGCCAACCAGTCCATCAACGTGGATAAATACGGGCTGCTCATCTCCCTGCGCTGGGTCAAGGAATTTGCCCTGCACAACCCCATCATCATGGTCATCCTTGTTACGGTGGTTGTTATCGGGGTGCTGTACTGGTTCTTCGGTACGGAGCTGGGCTGCGGCATCCGTGCTACCGGCTCTAACCCTGCCATGTCCCGCGCACAGGGCATCAACACCAACTTCAACATCGTGCTGGGTCTGGCTGTCTCCAATGCACTGGTGGCGCTGTCCGGTGCGCTGCTCAGCCAGTATCAGGGCTTTGCAGATGTCGGCATGGGACGCGGTGCCATCGTCATCGGTCTGGCTGCCGTCATTATTGGCGAGGCCGTGTTTGGCCGCATCTTCCATAACTTTGCCCTCAAGATGGCCTCTGTTTCCATCGGCGCGATCATCTATTATATCGTCATTCAGCTGGTGCTGACGCTGGGCTTTGACGCAAACCTGCTCAAGCTGCTGAGCGCCTCCGTGGTGGCGGTGTTCCTTGCTGTGCCGTACTGGAAGGGCAAATACTTCTCGAAGCCGGTCAAAAAGGCAAAGGAGGGCGCAAAAAATGCTTGAGATCCAAAATGTTTCCAAAACCTTCAATGCAGGCACGGTGAACCAGAAAACCGCCCTGAACGGGTTGAACCTGAAGCTGAACGAGGGCGATTTCGTCACCGTCATCGGCGGCAACGGTGCAGGTAAATCCACCATGCTGAATGCCGTTGCCGGCGTGTGGCCGGTGGACAAGGGCAAGATCTTGATCGACGGCGTGGACGTCACCCGCCTAAGCGAGCATCAGCGTGCCGCCTATATTGGCCGCGTGTTCCAGGACCCCATGACCGGCACCGCCGCCACCATGCAGATCGAGGAAAATCTGGCGCTGGCAGCCCGGCGGGGCAAGCGCCGCACCCTGCGCATCGGCATCACCAAGGCCGAGCGGGAGCAGTACCGTGAACTGCTCAAGACTCTTGATCTTGGCCTTGAGGATCGCCTGACCGCCCGCGTGGGACTGCTTTCCGGCGGTCAGCGGCAGGCACTGACTTTGCTGATGGCTACCATGAACAAGCCCAAGCTCCTGCTGCTGGACGAGCACACCGCCGCACTGGACCCCAAAACGGCGCTGAAAGTGCTTACTCTTTCGGCACGTATCGTGGAGGAGAACCATCTGACCACCATGATGATCACCCACAACATGAAGGATGCCATCAAGTACGGCAACCGTCTCATCATGATGCACGAGGGCCATATCATCTACGACGTGGCAGGGGAGGAAAAGCAGAAGCTGCACGTCTCCGACCTGCTGGCAAAGTTCCAGATCGCCAGCGGCGGCGAGTTTGCCAACGATCGCATGATTCTGTCCAACTAAACTGAAACAGAAGGGCGTTCCACTGCAAGCAGATGAAACGCCCTTTTTCAATAGCAAAAAACAGGCTCCCCGCCAAATGGCAGGGAGCCTGTTGCTGTATGCGGCTTACCGTTTGATATCGTAGTTCATGTTCATCAGGTTGCGGATGGTGCTCACATCATCGGTAATGTTGGCATCGCCGTGGATGGTGTGCTTGATGGCGCTGCTGGCCACTGCAAAGTTGATCATATCCATGGCCTTGTAGTTGTGCAACATGGCGTAGATCAGGCCGCTGGCAAAGGCGTCGCCGCCACCCACGCGATCCAGAATGTTAAAGGTGTACAGCTTGCTCTCGAAGGTGTGACCCTCGTACCACATAAAGGCCTTCAGGCTGTTCTCGCTGCCGCTGTGGGCGTAACGCACATGGCGGGCGATGCACTTCAGGTTAGGGTAGCGCTCGATGAACCGCTGGAAGATCTCATCCTGCTGCTCGTAGCTGGGCTGCAGGGGCACGCCGTCCTTCCAGTCGCCCTTGCTGTGGTCGTTTTCGTCCTTCCACAGGTGGTAGGGCTCAATGCCCATCAGAACGTCCACATAGGGCAGGCACTCGGTGCAGAAGTCCCGCGCTTCCTCCCAAGTCCACAGGGTGGAGCGGAAGTTGCCGTCAAAGCTCACGGTCAGGCCCTTCTTCTTGGCAACCTTCAGCATATCAAGGATCAGGCTGCGGCAGTTGGGTGCCAATGCCGGGGTAATGCCGCTGAGGTGCAGCCAGTCGTAGCCGTCCAGCAGAGCGTCCAGATCTACCTGAGAAAAATCGTACTCGGTAATGGCGCTGTGCTTACGGTCGTAGATGACCTTGGAAGCGCGGATGCCGTAGCCGGTCTCCAGATAATAAGTACCCAGACGGTTAGAAGGGGTCTCGTCCGGCTCGGTCAGGATCATGGGGGTGCAGTGCACATCGTTGGAGCGCAGCCAGCGCACAGCGCTTTTGCCCAGACTGTTGTTGGGCACTACGCTGAAGAAAGTGCTGTCTACGCCAAGGTTTGCCAGCGCCAGCGCAATGTTGGCCTCGCTGCCGCCGTAACTGGCCTCAAAGCCGGATGCCATGCGGATCTTTTCGTAGTTCGGCGGGGTCAGGCGCAGCATGATCTCACCACAGGTGATGAACTTCTGGCCATTGGGTTCGCTGCCAAGGATCGGATTGAAATGTTCCATAACGCTCCTCCTGATAACATTGCGGACACTCGCAACTATTAACACATCGTTGTATCCATTATAGTGCGTTCCCGGACAGAATGCAAGGGTTTGCGCGCGCAAGCAAGAGAAAATAAAACCGAAAATTTGGTAAAGTTGCCGAAAAAGCTGCCCTGCCGCAGAATTACACCCCGGTCAGGTCAAAGCTGGGGGTGTATTCCTCCTTGGCGCTGCTCTTCTGCTGCATATAGCCCTGCACAAGCCCCTTGTCCATGGCGTAGTTCACCACCCGGCGGTATTCGTAGGTGGTGATGCGCCGCCCGATGCCGTGCTCTGCGGCCTTGTAGAAGGGAGTGTACTGGCTCATGACACTGGGCAGAAAGCACCCGGGGTCGGCGTCGTTCCACGCAGCCATCTGGTCCAGCACAGCAAAGCTGTCCTCCACATGACCCGGCAACGCCAGATGCCGCAGGATGACCCCCTTTTGCAGGATGCCGTCTGCATCGAACACCGGGTGCCCCGCCTGCGCCATCATGGCTTCGATGGCGGGCTTTGCCTGTGCAAAATAGTCCGGCGCGGCGGAAAGCTCTGCGGAAAGGGCAGAGGACACATATTTTAAATCAGCCAGCCAGATGTCAATGTACCCGCGCCACGTCTCCACGCTTTCCACGGTTTCGTAGCCGCCGGTGTTGCACACGATGGGCAGCCGCAGTCCCTTGGCGCGGGCAAGATCCAGTGCAGCAAGGATCCACGGCTGCCACTGCCCGGGGGTGACCAGATTGATGTTGTGCGCGCCCTGCGCCTGTAAATTCAAAAAGATCTCAGCCAGATGCTCCACGGTGATCTCTTTGCCCAGCCCCTCGGCACTGATGGGGTAGTTCTGGCAGAAGCAGCACTTCAGGGTGCAGCCGGAAAAGAACACCGTGCCGCTGCCCCTTGTGCCGCTGATGCAGGGCTCTTCCCAGTGGTGCAGGGCGGCGCGGGCAACCTTTAAGGTAGCGCCCGCCCCGCAGAAGCCGGTGCGCCCGGCGGCACGGTCGGCACCGCAGCGGCGTGGGCAGAGGGTACAGCGAGTGGGAACGAAAATGGTTTTCGGCATAATATCCAAAGTCCTTTGCTTAAAATTTTCGTATTCAGTATACCACTTTTGGTGCCATTCGTGCTATACTGAAATATAGAGAAACGATAATGCAAAAAACGCAACATCTTTGCAGGGCAAGGAATGCGTTACGATGGAGGAAGCCATGCGCACCGAAACCGATGAGATCCGCGATAATCTGAAATATCTGACCCTGCTGGCCAGAGATTACCCCTCGCAGGCGGCGGCCGCCAGCGAGATCATCAGCAATCAGGCGCTGCTCAAGCTGCCCAAGGGCACCGAGCATTTCATGAGCGACCTGCATGGCGAGAACGAGGCCTTTGTGCACATCCTGAACTCCGCCTCCGGTGTCATCCGGGAAAAGGTGGATGCCGTGCTGGGTGACACCATGCCGGAGGCAGCCCGTGCAGAGCTTGCCACCCTGATCTACTATCCCACCGAAAAGCTGCCTCAGCTTAAAGCACGCTGCACCACCGAGGATGCACTGGAGCAGTGGTATACCCAGACCCTTCTCCAGCTGATCGACATCTGCCGTCTGGTGTCCTCCAAGCACACCCGCGACCATGTGCGCCGCTGTCTGCCCTCCAGCTGCGGCTATATTCTGGACGAGCTGCTCCACGCCCACTTTGAGGATCACGATAAAGACCTGTACTACGGCCAGATCGTGGGCAGCATCATCGAGAACGGCCGCGCCGACCGCTTTATCGTGCGCCTGTGTGAGCTGATCAAGCATCTGGCGGTGGATAAGCTGCATATCGTGGGCGATTTGTTTGACCGCGGTCCCCGCCCGGACATTATTCTGGATCTGCTGATGCGCCACCATAACGTGGATATCCAGTGGGGCAACCATGACGTGGTGTGGATGGGTGCTGCTGCCGGAAGTCCTATCTGCATCTGCACCGTACTTAAGACCACGCTTGCCTACCACAACCACGGGATGCTGGAGGACTGCTACGGCATCAATCTGCGGCACTTGCAGCGCATGGCGGAGCAGTTCTATGGCGAGGATGACCTTTCCATCTGGATGCCCCACACGGACGCCGCCCGTGGCCCATATACGGAGGGGATGCTTCACCGCTGCGCTGTGATGCACAAGGCCATCTCCATCCTCATGTTCAAACTGGAATGTCAGGTCATCGACCGCAACCCGGATTTCCAGATGCAGGGGCGGGATTATCTGCGCCGCATCGACTGGGACGCCCACACCGTGCAGGTAGGGGAGAAGCGCTATCCTTTGCGGGACACCTCCTTTCCCACGGTAGACCCGGCAGACCCCGCAAAGCTGAACCCGGACGAGGAGCTGGTGCTGCACAAGTTGGTGCAGTCCTTCCGACAGAGCGAAAAATTGCAGCAGCACATTGAATTTTTGTATGCCAAGGGCAGCGTGTACCACATTGAAAACGGCAATCTGCTCTACCACGGCGCTGTGCCCATGAACACGAAGGGTGGCTTTGCAGTAGAACACTTCGAGGGACGCCGCTACTCCGGCCGTGCCCTGATGGACTACTGCGATGCCCGCGCCCGCCGGGGCTACTATGGGGCGGAGGGCAGCGCCGCCCGCCAGAGCGGACAGGATTTTCTATGGTATCTGTGGTGCGGCAAGCTTTCGCCGCTGTTCGGCCGCAGCGCCATGACCACCTTCGAGCGGCTGTATATCGCCGACCCAGCCACCCATACGGAGGTCAAGGACCCCTATTATAGCTGGTACAACGATGAAGCCGCCTGCCGCCGCATTCTGGCAGAGTTCGGCCTGCCGGGCACGAGCCATATCGTCAACGGCCATGTGCCGGTGCAGGAGAAAAACGGCGAGAGCCCCATCAAAGGCGGGGGACGGCTGGTGGTCATTGACGGCGGGTTCTGCCGCGCCTACCACGAAAAGACCGGCATTGCCGGGTATACGCTGGTGTATTCCAGCCGCACCATGTCCCTGCGCACCCATCAGCCCTTTGAAAGCGCGGAGAAGGCGGTGCGGGAAAACTTGGACATCCTGTCCCAGAAGAACATTCTGGAGACCGAAAATCATCGCATCCTCGTGGAAGATACGGACGAGGGCGAGGTGCTGCGGGAACGCGTGCACGACCTCAAGCAGCTGGTAACGGCCTATCAGCTGGGCTGGATCCCGGAAGCGCGGTGCGAGGATCACGTTTGGTGATATCGCACAAAGGGTAAAATTCGGGCCAGCCTTGGTCAAAATTGATGAAATTTTAATAAATTTTTGGAATATCCGCGTGTAATCTGGGCAAAACAGAAAATAATGAAACAGATACAAATCGGGCTTTGCTTTTTTGTGGAAGTAGTGTATAATAGGATAGTTATAAATCTGCCCCGGTGTTGGTAAATCTGTACACCCCGGCGGTACAAGTAACGAAATGGAATGCTTTCAGTAGCCTTAACAGGCCTGTGGCACAGGCCTTTGACAAGGAGATCATAAAAGTGGAGAAATTTGTTATTACCGGCGGTAAGCCCCTGCACGGAGAAGTGACTATTTCCGGCGCAAAAAATGCGGCTGTGGGTATTCTGCCTGCTACCATTCTGGCAGCGGATGTCTGCGTGATCGAAAATCTGCCCGATATCAGCGATGTGTCGGTCAGCCTCAAGATCCTGAGCACCCTTGGTGCACAGGTGAAGATGCTCAACCGCAACACCTACGAGATCGATACACGGCATCTGGTCACCACCAATGTGCCGGACGACCTGTCCCGTCAGATGCGCGCCAGCTACTACTTCCTCGGCGCGCTGCTCTCCCGCTTCGGCAAGGCACAGGTGGCCATGCCCGGCGGCTGCAATCTGGGCCCCCGCCCCATCGATCAGCACCTGAAGGTGTTCAGTGCGCTGGGCGCAGAGGACAGCGTGGACTACGGCATGATCACCGTGCGCTCCAAGCAGGAGCTGACCGGTGCCCATATCTTCTTTGATAAGGTCAGCGTGGGCGCTACCATGAACGGTATGCTCTCTGCGGTCATGGCCAAGGGTCAGACCATTCTGGAAAACTGCGCCAAGGAGCCCCATGTGGTGGATCTGGCAAACTTTTTGAATATGTGCGGCGCAGACGTGCGCGGTGCCGGTACGGATGTCATCAAGGTGCGCGGCGTGGAAAAGATGCACGGCTGCACTTACAGCATCATCCCGGATCAGATCGAAGCCGGCAGCTATATGGTGGCTGCTGCTGCCACCGGCGGCGATGTGCTCATCAAGAACGTCACCCCCAAGCACTTGGAGCCTATCACGGCCAAGCTGCGCCGTGCAGGGGTCACTGTGGAAGAATTTGACGATGCAGTGCGGGTGTCCCGTACCGGCGATATTCTGCCGCTGAAGATCAACACCATGCCGCACCCCGGCTTCCCCACCGATATGCAGCCCCTGATGGGCGTGCTGCTGAGCGTGGCCAAGGGCACCAGCACCATCACCGAGAGCGTGTGGGACAACCGCTTCCGCTATGTGGATGAGCTGCGCAAGATGGGTGCCAGCGTGCAGGTGGACGGTCAGGTGGCCGTGTTTGAGGGCGTGGAAAAGCTCAGCCCCGCCCCGCTGCGCGCCTCCGACCTGCGTGCCGGTGCTGCTATGGTGGTGGCCGCTCTGATGGCCGACGGCACCAGCGAGATCGAGGAGATCGGTCATATCGAGCGCGGCTACGAGAATATCGTGGAAAAGCTGCGCGGTCTGGGTGCAGAGATCAGCAAGGTGGAGCGGATGCCCGCTGCACTGGAACAGGCCCTGTAACACAAACAAAAAACAAACAGCCTGCCGTAAGTTCTGTGCGGCGGGCTGTTTTCAGGTTTTAACATAAGAGGTTTTCATGGCAGAGTTCATTTCATTGTATTCCGGTTCCTCCGGCAACAGCAGCGTGGTGCGCTGCGGTGCGCAGTACCTCATCGTGGATATGGGCAAGGGGGTGCGCACCACCACGGCAGCGCTCAAATCGCTGGGGCTTGCCATCAGCGATTGCGCGGGCATCCTTGTCACCCACGAGCACAGCGACCACGTCAAGGGGCTTTCCACCTTCCTGAAAAAGAACCCGCTGCCGGTGTACGGTGCAGCGGCTACGCTGGATTTTCTGGACGCCAACGATATCGTGCCCGCCAACTGTGAGCTGAACGCGCTGGAGGGCAGGGAAGAGGACATCGGCTGCTTCGGAGTGCAGTCTTTCCCCACCAGCCACGATGTGCCCTGCGTGGGCTACCGCATCCACACCCCGGACGATAAGACCATGACCATCGCCACCGACCTTGGTACTCTGACCCCGCCGGTGCACGAGGCGCTTTCCGGCTGCGACCTTGTGGCGCTGGAAAGCAACTACGACCTGCACATGCTGCGCAGCGGGCCCTACCCCTACTATCTGCGCGCCCGCATCGAGAGCGTGCGGGGACATCTTTCCAACGATGAATGCTCTGCAAAGCTTCTGGAACTGATCCAGAGCGGCTGCAAAAAGTTTGCCCTGTGCCATCTCTCGCAGGAAAATAACACGCCGGCTCTTGCTTTGCAGACCGTGTTCACCACCTTGGGTGCAGCCGGTGTCGTACCGGAAAAGGACTGCATCGTGCAGGCACAGCGCCGCAATGAGGTAAGCCCTGCATTAGAGTTCTGATTTGTCAAACAATAAAGCCATCTGCCACAGCTGATTCCAAGGGCTTTAAACCCCGGTCATGCTGCGGCAGATGGCTTTTCGCTTGCGCGGTGATTCGCACTTATTTTGCGATTGCTTCTCTCAAAAGATGTACAATTCCGGCAGAAATAAATCGACTTATTCTGCGGCCTTCTGTACCCGGATATCACTGCCTAAGAACTGGATCTGCACAAAGGCTGCAAGGCGGCTGGAGATCTTCTCTGTATACAGCTTTTCCAGCAGCGTACCGTCCGTGATATTGGTGGTGACGATGGTGGGCAGCTTTGCGCCCAAGCGGTTATTCAGCAGGCTGTACAGATTCGTCAGGAAGAAGCTGGAGTTGAATTCCGTGCCCAGATCGTCCAAGATCAGCAGATCGGCGTTGCAGGCAGTCTGGAACAAGGTCTCCTCCTCGCCGCCGGGGTCTGTGCCGAAATGCAGCGCTTCCAGCTTGCCGAAAAAGTCCGGGCAGGAGACATAGATCACATCGTAGCTCTGCCGCAGCACCTCCCCGGCAATGGCAAGGGCGGCATGGGTCTTGCCCAGACCTGCGTTGCCTACCAGCAGCAGGCTTTCGCGGGTGGCAGGGGAAAAGTCCGCGGCGTAATCCCGCAGGTCGGCCAGAACCTCGGCCATGTAGCTGCGCACGCTCTCGCCCAGCGCTTTGTCCACCGTGTTGGGGTAGTAGTCCAGCTGCATGGTATCAAAGCTGGAGATGGACAGGCTGGACAGCTCCTCGATCTCCTTCCGGCGCAGCTGCTGCATCACCCGGCGCACACAGTCGCAGGTGTGGCCGTCCACCGCGCCGGTGTCCTCGCACCGCTTGCAGGTGAACTTCGGCTCCAGCGCGTCCGCAGGGCGCCCGCTTGCGGCCAGCAGGGCGGTCAGCTTCTGCTTTGCCGCCGCAAGGGCAGCGGCAGCCTCGGTGCGGTCCTTGCCGGAAGCTCCGGCAATGGCGCAGCGGATGCCCCGCACCCGCACCTCCTCCTCGGCGTGGCGCAGCCCGGGGATGGCGGCTTCGGCCTCGGCCTGTGCATCCTGCGCCAAAGCGCGGGCGGTCTGCCGCCGCATGGCTACAGTGCGCAGTGCCTGCTGATACAATTCGTTTTTGGTACGCATAAAGGCTCCTTACTCCGGTTTCTTGATCAGGGAACGGCGGCGGGTGGCGTTTTTCAGGATATCGTTTCCGCTGGGTGCAGCGCGGTCCACTCGGATATTCCGGCTTGCCCCGGCTGCGGCCACCGGGCCGCGCACATCGTGGATGCTGCGCAGACCCTTGGCGTTCCATGTTTTCAGGATGCTGTTCCAGTACCACAGATCCCGCTTGGGACCAGCCTGTACGGCGGCTTCCTGTACCATGGCGTCATCGTAGCCGTACACCTCGTACCAGCGCGCAATGGCCTTGCGCCCGCCCAGCGTCAGCTCCTCGGTGGAGATCTGCAGCAGGCCGCTGACATACTCCTCGCGGCTCTGGCGCAGTGCCAGCAGCTTTAAGTGGGCGTCAGCCTGTTCGCCGGTCTCCACGCCCTCGGCACGCCAGACCTTCAGTTCGTGGGTCACGGCGGCTAGGGTGCGCTTGCCCCGGCTTGCCACATAGGCTACGCACAGCATCACGGTCTCGGGCGCAAAGCCCTCCTGCACATACAGGTTTACCAGCTTTTCCATCTCGGTGTGGGTCAGCGGACGGGCAAAGCTGGTCTGTGCGCAGTCGATCAGGCTGGAGATCATAGGGTCGGTGCGGCTGGCAGCGGCGATCTCCGCCCAGCGCATGGGGGCAGGGGCGCTGGGCTCTGCGCCCGGCGCGGCGTTTTCCTCGTAGCGTTCCAAAAGCCCTGCACCTGCCCAAAAGGCCAGCGCGCTCTCAGCGCTGATGCGGCTGCGCAGCTTGAGGTCGGCGCAGATCTTGTCCGGGTCGGTCACGCCGGTAGCCAGCACATACAGCGCCACCCGCACATTGTATTCTTCGGCAATGCCCAGCTTAGAGAACACCAGCTGCGGCACGGCGATGGTATCGCCTTTCAGTTCTTTCAAACGGTAGATCATGGTTTCCTCGTTCGGTTTATTCGTTGGCAGGATCCGGCTCGGCAGGCGGCTCCCAGGGGTCGCAGTCCATCATGTCCGGGCAGTTGTTCCAGCGCTCCGGCGCGGCATCGTAGGCATCTTTCAGATACTGCGCAGCGGCGGCACGCCCTTCGTCTGTAAGCGGAAATACCTCCCGGCGGCGCAGGGCGGGGTCGGTCTTGTCGATCGTCCAAGGCGCGGGCCAGTAGTCCACGGTGAGAATTTTCTCCTCTTTGGTGGCATCCGCGCCGCCGTCCGGGTCCGGCACGGTGCGCTTGCCCGGGGTAAGCCGGTAGCGCAGCCCGGCTTCGTTGCCGCTGTAATCATTCTTGCACAAAAAGTAGTGCAGCAGGGGAACAAAGATCATGGTGCAGCTCGTCCTTTCCGGCAAAAGGCGCGGCCTTTTGCGCAATCAATTCTATTATAAAGCCGCTGGGCTAAAATGCAATAACTTTTTGTGAAACTCCCTGCAAAAGCTGCCCAGCTTACAGGAAATCCGGCCTTGACAGCACCGCGGAAATATGGTAAAATATTGCCTGTTGCAGCAGATGTGCAATGTGCTACTGTGGCTCAGCTGGTAGAGCAGCTCACTCGTAATGAGCAGGTCGCCTGTTCGAATCAGGTCAGTAGCTCCAAAGTAAAACCCCCGAAAGTTGGCTTGTGAAGCCGGCTTTCGGGGGTTTTGGTTTGTGTGGAAGGGGATGGGAAAGTGAGCGGATATGCCTTGATTACCCCTGTTTATCTGGAAATTGCTTTATTTAGTGGCGCAAGAAGTGGCGCTCAGGCGATCGGACAGGTAATCAGTGCCATTGATATAGCAGATATTTCTATCCGCACCCTCCGCAAGGAGGGCGACGCGCACATAGCGGTTCATCCGGTTGTTCCAGATGTCATTTCTATCCACGCCCTCCACGAGGAGGGCGACCCAGTGTGGTTGCCCCATGCGGTCCAGCTGCCCATATTTCTATCCACGCCCTCCGCGAGGAGGGCGACCGAGCGGAAGCAGAGCACAGCCCTCCGCGAGGAGGGTGACCCAAGCTGGAAGCCATCAACGCCAAGGGCAAGAAGATTTCTATCCACGCCCTCCGCGAGGAGGGCGACTTACCGTGTCTTATAAGCTGGAAAGCGGACTTTATATTTCTATCCACGCCCTCCGCGAGGAGGGCGACTCTGCAACAGCCGGCACAGATGACCATGGGAGACATTTCTATCCACGCCCTCCGCGAGGAGGGCGACCCCTGGAGCTGGCAGGGCTTCCCGAGTTCCTTAATTTCTATCCACGCCCTCCGCGAGGAGGGCGACACCGCCTTATTTTGGAGAACCGGGCGTACTACATTATTTCTATCCACGCCCTCCGCGAGGAGGGCGACTGCAAGCGGCTGGAAAGAGAGGGAGCCCAGTGAAGAATTTCTATCCACGCCCTCCGCGAGGAGGGCGACTACCTATCAAGTAAGGGTACTGGGCTAACTTCATATATTTCTATCCACGCCCTCCGCGAGGAGGGCGACCGCAACTTATCACAGGCGCAATGACACTAGCGGGAATTTCTATCCACGCCCTCCGCGAGGAGGGCGACTTGCAAGAGACCGAGAGCATCGACATTCAAGCTGAAAATTTCTATCCACGCCCTCCGCGAGGAGGGCGACTGGGCGAAGTTAGCGATACGCCATGGCAGCAAACAATTTCTATCCACGCCCTCCGCGAGGAGGGCGACAGATTGATGGTTTTGGTTTTTCGTGCAGTTACGTTATTTCTATCCACGCCCTCCGCGAGGAGGGCGACCCGTGTTCGGCTTGTGTGTACCTGTGGTACGTTTAGATTTCTATCCACGCCCTCCGCGAGGAGGGCGACTTTGCCCTCCCATGCTTTTTCTTTTTCGTTTTTATTTCTATCCACGCCCTCCGCGAGGAGGGCGACTTTCTATTTGCATTATATCACTTTATGCTTTTTTTGTATTTCTATCCACGCCCTCCGCGAGGAGGGCGACATGGTAGACAGAAAGAGCTTACTGCAGATGAAGTATTTCTATCCACGCCCTCCGCGAGGAGGGCGACCCGCTGGTATGCTGTGCTGCTCATGCGTTCTTGATTTCTATCCACGCCCTCCGCGAGGAGGGCGACATCCCCCTTTACGTTTTCCTTCTCTCGCTTATATATTTCTATCCACGCCCTCCGCGAGGAGGGCGACGCAAACTACGCTATTTTGTGGCGGGAGAATATGGAATTTCTATCCACGCCCTCCGCGAGGAGGGCGACTCATGCTACTACAAAGGAGGCTGCGGCAAGCATCCAATTTCTATCCACGCCCTCCGCGAGGAGGGCGACGAGAACATGACCCCCATCGACAAAAAGTTGATTGATTTCTATCCACGCCCTCCGCGAGGAGGGCGACATGCCAAGTACGAGGTGCCATCGCAGCCGGTTAAATTTCTATCCACGCCCTCCGCGAGGAGGGCGACACGGCAGGGTTGCTGGTATGTCGATTGTCGTTGTATTTCTATCCACGCCCTCCGCGAGGAGGGCGACTGCCTGTTCGCACCTATGACTTTCAAAATCTTGTATTTCTATCCACGCCCTCCGCGAGGAGGGCGACCGGTTCATCATCGCATCGACCGTGTCGTTATCGATATTTCTATCCACGCCCTCCGCGAGGAGGGCGACGGCCGCCGGGGTGCGCTGCTCGTTGCCAACGGCATTTCTATCCACGCCCTCCGCGAGGAGGGCGACCCCGAGTTACACAACTCGTCCTATGAGAAGCAATATTTCTATCCACGCCCTCCGCGAGGAGGGCGACGCCAGCACTGCCACTACCAGCACCGCAATGCCCAGATTTCTATCCACGCCCTCCGCGAGGAGGGCGACGATATTGTGCAGAACAAGCTGAAATCCCGCCAGCATTTCTATCCACGCCCTCCGCGAGGAGGGCGACAGCAAAAACAGAGAGAAAACCCTCTGCTTTTGTCTCATTATACACCTCCCTGCACAAATTGCAAAGAGGTGCCTGTAAAACAAACCGCAAAATCACACCGTTACTTGCGCAAACGGCTGGTATTCCGGTGCGAAGCGTCTGGGAAAACCATGTGCGCTGCCTGTTCGCACTGGCGGGGCATTAAAAGATCAGCACACTATCCTGCGCAAACTCCGGGTGCAGCCCAACATGCTCGACCTTAGTCTGGTAATTGTTGCCCAACTGGTAGAACCGCAGACTGTCCAAGGCAGGGTCGATCAGGGCGGTCAGCTCTGCCTTGAGCACCGCGTACTGCGATGCGTTCAGCAGGCACTCGAACACGGAATTCTGCACCCGCTGCCCATGATCCACGCACTTCTTGGCAACCTTGCGCAGCCGCTTGCGTCCGGCGGAGGTCTCGGTGTTTACATCGTAGGTGATCAGTACCAGCATGATTGCACCTCATTTCCAAAAAAACGGAGGGTAGACCTCTAGATCGCCCCGCAGGGTGCGTACCAGCAGCAACGCCTGCACATAGGGCACAAGCCCCCAGCAGAGCTTTTCCTTTAAAAACGGGTGGGTGATGACTTCACGTTTTTTCTGCTGCCATGCATTCAGGAACGCGCGGCGTCCTTCCTCGGTCAGCAGAACGGCACCGTTTTCCTGCTTTTCAAAGTGCTTTGCGCTCAGCACTTTCTGGTTGATACAGGATAGCACGAAACGGTCAGCCAAAACGGCGCGCAGTTCCTCCATGAGATCCAGCGCAAGGCTGCGCCGCCCGGGGCGGGCACGGTGCAGAAAGCCCACATAGGGGTCCAGCCCCGCACCCTCCAGCGCGGCGGCACAATCGCTGGCCAGCAGGGAATAGGCAAAGGACAGCAGCGCGTTCACGTTGTCCAGCGGCGGTCTGCGGCTGCGGCTGGTGAACACAAAAGCATCGTTCTGCTGTAAGATCAGCGCGTTGAACCGGTCGAAATACCGCTGTGCGGCTTCGCCCTCCAGCCCGCGCAGCTGCTCCAGATCTTCGCAGCTTTCCACCAGCGGCAGGGCAGCAGCCAGCTGGGCGCTGGTCTGTTTCAATTCGTCCACGGGCACCCGCTGTGGGTGATCCCGTGTGGCACGCTCCAGCACCCAGCGGGCATTGTACACCTTGCCCAGAATAAAGCTGCGGGCATAGCTGCAGCTGAGCGCTTCACTGGCGGCAACGGCGTACTGGGTCTGCCGCAGCAATACGTTGCCGCGTTCCTCGCCCACAGTGCGCGCTAAAAAGCGTCCGCGCGGGGTATAAAAGCTCAGGTCGATGCCCATACGCCCGCATTTGCCCATCAGCGCAGGGCTGGCACCGGCGTAACTGAAGCAGAGGATGCTTTCCAGCGTGTGCAGCGGCACCCGCCCGACCTCGGATTTCCCACGGCTGACCACAACGTTTTCGCCGTCCAGCGTGAGGTAAGCATCCTCGCTGAGAACAAACAGGGTGTTCAGGAATTGTCGCATGGTGTCACCTCCGTGGGCGTCTCATCCAGATAGCGCCGCAGATAATCCTTGGCGTCTGCCTTCTGGCAGAGCATTGGCAGACAGAGCTCTTTCAGGGAGCAGGCGTTGCAGTGCTTGCCGGGCTTTACCTTTGGGGTGTAGCCGCGGGCAAAATACTGGTTCATTTCGTCTGCCATCTGCCGGGTGGTGCTGCGCAGTTCGTCGGTAAAAGGTACGGCTTCCCGCCGTTTGGTCTCGCAGTAATACAGCGCCCCTTCCGGGATATGGCACACCAGCATTTCTTCCAGCGCCATGGCCTGTGCGCATAATTGCAGTCGGTCAGCATCGGTTTCTTTTGCGTGGCCGTGCTTGTACTCCACCGGGTAGGGCTGCCAGCGCCCGGGGGTTCTTTGCAGCGGGATGCCATCCGCACAAGCCCGAAACTCCACCACGTCGCAGTTGCCCGCCATCCGCAGCCGGTGGCTGACCACCCGCATGCCCCGGGTGATCAGCAGATTGCCCCGGCGCTCGGTGCGGGTGTCATCGTGGCAGCGGGCATGATCCAGATGCCCTTCGGTGGTGCGCAGATTTTCAGCCCATTGCTGCTCCAGATAGGCCAGTGCCCACTGACGGCGGCAGAAGGCAAAGTGCTGGATACCGGACATTTGCAGGTAGTCGTCCGGCGCGTCCATCAGTGAAACCTCTCGCAGTGCACACCCTCCGGCAGGGTGTCGGCCACCGTAACGGTGTAGTCCTGATAGCTGCGGGGCGCGACCACCTCGGCCTTGTGCGCCACGGTAACGGCATCAAACAGCTTGTAGGCGGGCGCATTGCCCAGCTCGGAATCGTGCTTGAACACGATCAGTTCCCGCACGGCCATCTTGCCGCGTGCAGCGCTGTGGTCGTTCTCGAACATATTCAGGATAGCCTGCCACAGCAGCTGCAAGTCCTCCTCCGAGAAGCCGGTGGTCTTGCGGGCAAGATTGGCAGAAACGTAACCCTCGGCACGGTACAGGCCGTAGGGCACGATGTGCTTATTGCCCATTTCGCTGTTCTTCTTTTCAGCGTCTGCCTCGGTGGTGATGGCTACACGGGTAATGGTCACCTCCTGCGGCACGATAGGGTCAACAGAGCGGGCAAAGCTCAGCTGCACCGGGCCGCGCACCTGACCGCAGTTCAGCGCACCCTTGACAAAGGTGGTCATCACGGCACCGAAGGTGCGGATATCATAGAAATGTTCGCACATATAATCCCGCAGCTTGCGGTCGATCTCCGGGTCGCTTTTCTTGGCCTTTTTCAGGTCGTCTTTGGGGGTCAGACCGTTGTGCTCCAGCGCCTCGGCATCGCTGCGATTCAGGGGCACGCCCTCCTTGACATAGATGCGGTAATTGTCGGCATCGGGGGCGTCCTCTTTCAGCATCTCCACATAGTTGCGGATCTTGCGCTTCAGGCAGACGTCGGTCACCAGACCGTAGCCGGTCTCGGGGTCGATGCGGGGCATATTGCCGGCATCGGGGTCGCCGTTGGGGTTGCCGTTCTCCACATCGAACAGAATGACGAAATCGTAGCGGTTCTTGATAGGTGCAGACATTTTTTATTCCTCCTCGTTCTTTTTGGCAAAGCGTTTCTGGGTCTGGTGGTAGTAGCCGATGGCAAATTTGCCCTGATCCGGCAGGCTGAGCCGAGCGGGGAAACCGCTTTCCGGCAGCTGCGCCATCAGTTCGGTGATCTGACTATCGTAGTAGGTGGCAAGGCCGTCGTTCAGCTTGCGCAGATGCTTCTGGCTTAGCCGCAGCAGGGTGGGGAAAGCCATGCCCGGCGTGGCACAGGCGGCATTGAAATACCGGTCCTTGATGGTGGTGTTGATGCCGGGGTTGGCAGCTTTTTGCACCGCCTCCAGCACAGAGAACAGCCGCCCCAGAAGATAGGGGACATTGGTGGTTTCGTTCAGGCTCACAGTATAGACCTCCTTGTTCAGTTCAGTAGGGTAATTACGAAGGTAATACGCTTTGATCACAGCAGCCCGGCCGCGGGTCACGGCCTGCTCGGCACGGATGCGCAGGGTCACACCGTTCAATAGGGTAGCGGGGTAACGCCCGCCGGTCAGCACGGCGCGCAGCAGGTCGCCTGCCAGCTGCGGGGACGGCTTTGCGGGCTGTCCGGGCACGGTGCGGGTGGTCTCGTTTACCACAGCCCAGATGGGCAGGGTGCGGAACTTTTCTTTTTCCGAGCAGTCGATTGCCATTTCCTCGGCGTGCTTTTGCAGGTTTTGCGCAAAGCTGCCGAAGGTGTCCCGCAAAAAGAACCGTACCGACAGGCGGGAAGCGTTGGGTGCCAGTCCCAATAGATAAAAGTGCTGGTCGGGCGAAAGCTCTTTTTCCAGAAAAGGCACTGTCTGCCCGGCAGACAGACGTTTGAGCGCAGCCTGTACATCGCTTTCCTGAATGCCTGCGGCTTCGTCTGCACCAAACAGGAACATACTCATGGCATCCTGATAGACCGGCTCCGCGTTTTCTGCCCAGCACAAAATGGTGGTATCGCCAACGTGCTTGCAGTGGTCGCGGTCAGCAAGCAGGCGGTTCAGCGCAGTGGTATAGGCAAAGGCTGCGTACTCACTCATGGGGGCGTTCTCGCCCTGCTTGTGGCCGTAGGAGCAGAATGCGTCTGCGTTGAAGGACACCAGTGCCGCGCCGGAACTCTGCGCACCCTGTACTCCCATGATGGACGGGTGCACCAGTGCAGCAGGCGCTTGCTTACCGGTGATCAGGCACTGTACCGTGTTTGCACCTGCAGAGCGGTCGTTGTAGTGCGCCTGCCATGCGTTCTGAATGGCAGGGTCGTCATTGACGAAACTGTGGCTGTGGTCGGCGGTCTCGTAGCCGAAGATCAGGTTGGCGTTGCCTGTGATCTCCTTCCACTGCTCAGCCAATAGGGGATGCGTAGCAGCCTGCGCCGGGTCCCAGCGGTCAAAATAAGCAAGCAACGCCCGGGCAGCGGGGCTGTCGACATCGTCCAACAGCCTGTGGTACAGCGCCGCACAGGCATCGAAGCACTGCTTTGCACGCTCCGGCTTGCCTTTTTCGTCTGCGCCCAACAGATAGGAGGAATTATCGCACAGCAGGTTTGCCGAAACACCGGCCGTGCGCTTGACGTGCGCCGGTACGCGCATTGCACGCGGGGCAAGGACGGTCTTTTTGCCCATCTTCGTTTCCGTGCGCAGGTCGAGCACGGAGACCAGCTGCCCGGCATCGTTCAACCGCAGCTCGTAGCTCACCTTAAAGCTGTCGTCCCAGCCGGGGGCAGAAAGCTTGCCCTGCCGGACAAGCTGCTCGTAATAGGCGGTAAGTGCCTGTAAGATCATGTAAACACCTCCACATCCCGGCAGTCCAAAACGCCGTTTTCCAGCTTTGCCCGGAAGAACTGGGAGCGGATATTTTCCGGGTCGGAGTAGTCCAGATCATACAGCATAAAGCCCAGATCCTGCGTGAGCGGCAGTGCGGGGATCTCCTCGGCGCTGCCGTGCCATTCCCGGAAGTTTGCCGGAAACTCCCGGCAGCCGAAGCAGGGCTGATGATAGCACTGCCCCTTCTTCAGCCGCCGCCGCAGGATATCCTGAAATTTGCCCGGATTATCGCCGGGTGCGGCTTTTTCGGTCATGGTAAAATGGCATTCGATAACGTAGTGCACATCCTGTAACACCAGCGCTGCCCGCTGCTGGATATTCTCAGCCGTACACAGCATGGGCACCTCGCCGCCCTTGGCTGCACTGAGCGCCGCGGAGGACAGCAGGGTAGCCTTGACCTCATTGCGCCGGATGCTGGCAAACTGCACCGGCTTGAGCAGGTAGATGCGGTCGATATGGTACTTCATGCCCGGGTGCCAGTAGATGGCCTCCACCAGCCCGCGCGCCGCCGAGGGCGTCATGATGTCATAGGATACACGCTCGGTTTTCATCTCGGGTCTTGAAAAGCAGGCGTAGTCGCCCCAGACCTCGATCAGCATGGACATGAACACCACCTCCTTTCAAATTTGGTTTATATTTATAATACTGCTTCTAAGGTGTTATAAAAAGGACTTTTGCGTTTTTTCTTTGATTTATTTGAGATTTTTTTGTCAGAAAAACAGGCCTTTTCCGGTCTCCACATCCATGGAAAGCCCGGTCTTGGCATCGTACAGGGTGCTGTCGGTCAGGATAGCGCTGCCGTTGGGCAGCATTTCCAGCGCTCCGGCGTCCCTCAATGCCTGAAACTGCTGGGCATAACAGGCTACGCTGTAAGCGCCCAGCTTGCGGTAAAGTGCACGGCTCACAGTTCCGTTGCGCAGCTGCTCACAAAGGGCTTTTCCTTCGCCAACAGGCAGGTAAACGGTGCGGGTGGGGGCTTCGATCAGATGGAACTGCTCTGCCACCTGCGCAAACGGGAAAATGCAGCCCGAGATCCCCTTGCGCAGGGCGTCCAGAATGCCGCTGGTGTCCAGTGCGGCCTCGCCCCGCGCAAAATACAGCTCCTTAAAATAAGCCCTGACCGCCTCCGAGCTGTCCAGCGCTGCGGTGCAGCCTGCTGCGTACTGCATGGCGTGTACGTTCTGGCGCAGCATCTGCGGGACGCCGCAGTCTTCCAGCTTAAAACGGTATACCAAGCTCTCTTCTGCGCTGCGGCGTCCCTCCCGGTTGCAGCGCCCGGCGGTCTGTAAAAGGGAATCCAGCCCGCACTGCTCCCGGTATGCGGCGGGGAAATCCACGTCCACACCGGCTTCGATCAGCGAGGTGGACACCACCCGGCAAGGCAGCCCCTCCCGCAGCCGCTGCCGGATCTCTGCCAGCTGGCGGCGGCGGTCTGCGGCGCACAGCAGCGTGGTCAGGCAGTAGCTGCCCTCGGTGGGCAGGGCGGCGTACACTTCCTGCGCCGTTTTGCGCCGGTTCACTACGCACAGCACCTGCGGCAGTGCGCAAAGCTGCGCAGTCAGCGCCTCCTGCGTCAGCTCTCCGGCGTTGCAAAGGGTGGTTCGGCGCAGGGTGGTGTATAAGGTGGCGGTGTCCGGCACAATCTCCTGCAAGGGCAGCTCCGGCGCAAACTGCCGGAAATAGGGCTCTAATGCGGGCTGGGTGGCGGTGCATAACACGGCGGTGGCGTGGTAATGCCGCACCAGCTGCGCAATAGCACTGACGCAGGGCAGCAGATAACTGGTGGGCAGGGTCTGCGCTTCGTCAAAGATGATCACGCTGTCCGCGATGTTGTGCAGTTTGCGGCAACGGCTGCTGCGGTTGGCGTACAGCGATTCAAAAAACTGCACGGCGGTGGTCACCACAACAGGTGCATCCCAGTTTTCGCTAGCCAGCAGCTGGCGGTACTGCGCCGAGGTCAACTTTTCCTGTTCAAGGCTTTTGTAGTCCGCGCAGGAGTAATCCGCCAGTACATTTTCTGCGCCCAGAAGGTCTGCAAAAACAGCGGCAGTCTGGTCGATGATGGACATATACGGAATCACATAGATCACCCGTTTCATGCCCTGCGCTGCTGCCTGTTCCAGCGCAAAGGCAAGGGAGGCGAAGGTCTTGCCGCCGCCGGTGGGCACGGTGAGGGTATACAGCCCCGGTGCGCCGTGGGTACCTTTTTCCATGCAGGCGCGCAGCACGGCATTGCGCTGGCAGCTTACCGGCGAGCTGCTCTGTGCCGCAAGATAGCCGCTGGCCTTGGCACGCACCTTTTCCAGCAGGGAACAGAGCTCTGCACCGCTGCCCCGGGGCGCGGCCTGCCCGTTCATAAAAGTTTCGGTGTCGATAAAATCCGCGTCCACAAGACAGGAGTAGAGCATCCGGGTGAAGAATGCAAAATCCAGCGGGTCGCGGCTTGCCCAGTCCGGCGGGGCGCTCTGGGGCAGGGGGACCTCACGCCAGCCATCGTAGGGCTCCACCGGCTTTTTCAGCCGCCCAAAGAGGGTAGCGTCAGCGGCATCGGCTGTCCTTCGGTTGCCGCCATCCGGCAGACCGGTGTGGTGTCCGGCTATGGCAAAGGCGGCCTGAACGTGGGGCACGCAGCCCTTCATCGCTTCCTGTGCACCGGCGGTCGAGTGGTCGGTTGCAGTACCGCCCGCCAGCCGCTGCTGGAAAGCAACGCTGTATTTGCCAATGTCATGCAGCCATGCGGTGTATGCAGCCTCCTGCGCAGCGCCAAAGGGTGCGGCAAAAGCTCCGGCAAGGCGCGCTGTGCCGGAAAGATGCTCGTAGACGGTCTGGGTGCGGGTTCCGTCCTCGGAAATATGTGCAAGTGCTTTTTCCATTTTGAACCCTCCGTTTCTGGGTCAACGATACAACGGCAGGGAATGCCTGTCAAGAATTGGCAGAAAGTTTGGCGGTTTACACAGCCCGGGCGAGGGATTATCCGGCAGAACGCCCATAAAAAAGCCGCCGCACCCTGCCCGGAAAACTCCGGCAGCAGAACGCGGCGGTATATTGCTATAAAACGATTACTTGGAGAGCTTCTGCCCGATCCAGATGCAGATGCAGGCACCAACTACCGAGATGGCAAAGGAAGAAAAGCTGCCGGAAGCGTGGATGCCCAGCAGGCCGAACAAAAACTCGCCCACAAAGCTGCCCAGCACGCCCATCAGGATGTTGCGGCCAAGGGAAGTTTCCGTGCCCATAAAGCGTCCGGCCAGATATCCGGCCAGTGCACCCACCAGCACGCCCACAAAAAGGGAGGCCAGCACGCCCACCAGCGTCAGCAGACCGGTCAGGCAGCCCACCAGCACACACAGCAGGGCGACGATAAGCAAAATCATTAAAGTAATCATAGGTTATACCTCCTAAAGTTACAGTTCTGCCTGCTGCCCGGCGGCTTCGCGGGCGGTGCGGCAGATGTCCTTCAAACAGCATTTTTCACATTCCGGCTTGCGGGCGTTGCACACCGCGCGGCCGTGCATCACAAAGCGGTGGCAAAGGTCGCTGCCTTCTTCCGGCGGGATGATCTTCCACAGGGTCATCTCCACCTTCTGCGGCTCCTTGATGCCGTCCACAAGGCCGATTTTATTGCACAGCCGGATGCAGTGGGTGTCGGTGACGATGGCGGGCTTGCCGAACACATCCCCCATGATCAGGTTCGCACTCTTACGCCCTACGCCGGGCAGGGCAAGCAATTCGTCAAAAGTGTCGGGCACCCGGCAGTCGTACTTGTCCCGCAGCATCCGCATACAGGCCGAGATATCCCGCGCCTTGGAGTGCCCCAGCCCGCAGGGCTTGACGATGGCTTCAATGTCCTCCGGTTCGGCGGCAGCCAGTGCCGCTACGCTTGGGTATTTTGCAAACAACTCCTCCACCACAATGTTCACCCGGGCATCCGTGCACTGGGCGGCCAGCCGCACGCTGACCAGCAGCTGCCATGCGTGGTCGTAGTCCAAGGTGCACCCTGCATCCGGGTATTCGGCCTTGAGACGCCGGATGACCTCCAGCGCCAGCGCTTTTTTTGCGGTAAGATCCTCCGGGGCTTTTTTTCGTACCGGCATGGGATAAACCTCCTTTAAAAGGGAATACCTGAATCATACCATGTTTGACAGGATTTGTAAATGTTTGCAGGGCATTATCTGAGAATGATTTTCAGAAAAGCCCTTGTCCTCCTTTTCTAAATGCGCTATACTATATAAAAAGTGCCTTGCGGGCAGGGAAGGAGAAACCACCATGAATGAACCACTTGCGCAGCGTCTGCGTCCCAAAACGCTGGCGGATGTGTGCGGGCAGCAGCATCTGCTGGCGCCGGGGCGGGTGTTCCGCCGCACCATCGAGAGCGGGCGCATCCCTAACATGATCTTTTACGGCCCCTCCGGTACCGGAAAGACCACGGTGGCACGCATTATTGCCGAGAACAGCGGCATGACCCTGCACAAGCTCAACGGCACCTCCTGCGGCACCGGGGATATCAAGGCGGTGCTCAAGGATATCGGCACGCTGGCAGCAGCGGGCGGCATTCTGCTGTATCTGGACGAGATCCAGTACCTGAACAAAAAGCAGCAGCAGAGCCTTTTGGAGTGCATCGAGGACGGCAGCGTTACCCTGATCGCTTCCACCACCGAGAACCCCTATTTCTACATCTATAACGCCCTGCTTTCCCGCTGCACGGTGTTTGAGTTCAAGCCCCTTGCCGCAGCGGATGTGGAGCGCGGGGTGCGCAATGCCGTGCAGCGCCTTTCCGAGGGGGAACAGGTGCCGGTGTGCATGGACGAGGATGCCTGTGCCTATCTGGCTGAAAGCGCCGGGGGCGATCTGCGCAAGGCGCTGGGCTGTCTGGACTTTGCAGTCACGGCAGCGCCGGTGGAAAACGGAGAAAAGCGCATCACCTTGGATATGATCCGACAGGTCACCCGCCGCACCGCCATGCGCTACGACCGGGAGGGCGATGACCACTACGACATCGTTTCTGCCTACCAGAAGTCCATGCGAGGCTCCGACCCGGACGCGGCGCTGCACTATCTGGCACGCCTGCTGGAAGCAGGAGACCTGCCCTCTGCTTGCCGCCGGTTGATGGTGTGCGCCTGCGAGGATGTGGGGCTTGCCTACCCGCAGATCATCCCCATCGTCAAGGCAGCGGTGGATGCCGCCAACATGGTGGGTCTGCCGGAAGCGCGTCTGCCCCTTGCGGATGCGGTGATTCTGGTGGCCACCAGCCCCAAATCCAACAGCGCCCACGATGCCATCAACGCAGCCATTGCGGACGTGCAGGCCGGGCGCACCGGTCCCATCCCGCGCCAGCTGCAAAACAAACACTTTGACGGCGAGGATGCGCTGGTAAAGGGGCAGAACTACAAATATGCCCACAGCTACGCAAACCACTGGGTACAGCAGCAGTATCTGCCGGATGTGCTGAAGGATACCAAATACTACACCTTTGGAGACAACAAGACCGAGCAGGCCGCCCGGGCGTACTGGGCAAAGATCAAAGGGAAAGAAAACGTCTGAACCGTGTAAAGAAGGAGGATCGATATGCGTTACTCAAAACAGCGTGAGCTGGTCATGCAGACGGTGCAGCAGCTCTGTGACCACCCGACTGCGGAGGAGATCTACGATAAAGCCGCACAGGAGTGCCCGAACCTGAGCTTGGGCACCGTATACCGCAACCTGAACAGTCTGGTGGAAGCCGGGCGGGTGCGCCGGGTGTCCATTCCCGGCAAGGCCGACCGCTTTGACCATACCCTGCCGTGGCACAGCCACCTGTACTGCACCGTCTGCGGCAGCGTGACCGATGCAGATGTGGACGGAAAACAGGTGATGGAACTGGTCAGAAACCAGAAGGGCAGGGTGCAGGACTGCGCCGTGGTGCTGCTGGGCGTGTGCGAGGAGTGCTGCCGCAAGCAGGATACAGAGGCGGCAGCGGCAGAACAGGCATAAAATTTGCGCGTTCCCTCTTGCCCGCAGCGGCCAAACAGGGTATACTAAAGAGTGTCTTTTATAAAATAGCAGAAAATAGAGTTTCGCCGCATGGGGCTACCCTGCCCGGCGGAGAAGGATGGTTTTTTTGGAATACATTAACTTTGAACATAATACCGTTGCCGCCGAGCTGGTGCGGCAGACCTATGACACCCCGCCGCTGGCCTTTGTGCACAGCTACGGCTGTCAGCAGAACGTCAACGACGGCGAGCGCATCAAGGGCGTTCTGGTGGATATCGGCTACGGCCTGTGCGATAAGCCGGAGGATGCCGACCTGATTTTGTTCAACACCTGCGCTGTGCGTGAGCACGCCGAGCAGCGGGTGTTCGGCAACGTGGGCGCGCTGAAGGGGCTCAAGGAAAAAAAGCCCGGCCTCATCATCGGCCTGTGCGGCTGTATGGCTAACCAACAGCACGTTGTGGAAAAGCTGCGCAAGAGCTACCCCTATGTGGATCTGGTGTTCGGCGTGGATGGCATCGACACCCTGCCGCAGCTGATCGCCCAGAAACTGCAAAAGCATAAGCGGGTGCTGCTGGACCCCGCACAGCGGCCGGTCATCGTGGAGAACATTCCCATCCGGCGCGAGAGCGAGTTCCGCGCATGGCTGCCCATCATGTACGGCTGTGACAACTTCTGCACCTACTGCATCGTGCCCTACGTCCGTGGCCGCGAGAAGAGCCGCAAGCCCGGCGATATCCTTGCGGAGTTCCGCAGCCTTGTGGAGGCGGGCTATAAGGAGATCACCCTGCTGGGTCAGAACGTGAACAGCTACGGCAAGGGTCTGGAAGAGCAGATCGATTTCTCCGACCTGCTCAACCTGCTGTGCACCGTGCCCGGCGATTATCACATCCGCTTTATGACCAGCCACCCCAAGGACGCCAGCCATAAGCTCATCGATACCATCGCCGCCCAGCCGAAGCTGTGCAAGCACCTGCATCTGCCGGTGCAGTGCGGCTCCGACCGGCTTTTGCAGCAGATGAACCGCCACTATACGGTGGAGCAGTATCTGGAACTCATCGACTACGCCCGCAAGACCGTGCCCGGCATCACCTTCTCCAGCGATATCATCGTGGGCTTCCCCGGCGAGACTGAGGAGGACTTTGTAAAAACGCTGGAACTGGTGCGCAAGGTGGGCTATATGCAGCTGTTCACCTTTATCTACTCCAAGCGCACCGGCACCAAGGCTGCCGAAATGCCGGACCCCACCCCCCGCAAGGAAAAGACCGACCGCATGACCCGCCTGCTGGCTACGCAGGACGAGATCGCTATGGCACTGGTCAAGGCGCAGGTAGGGCAGACCGTCCGGGTGCTGGTGGAGGGCTTTGGCCGCAACGAGGGCACCCTTTCCGGCCGACTGGACAACAACCTGACCGTGGAGTTTGCCGCCGACCCGGCACTGCTGGGCAGCTACGCGACCGTACATCTTACCGGTGCCCGCGCCACTGTGCTGCTGGGCGAGGTGGAAGCATAAAAACGTGATTCCGGGGCAAACTGCCCCAGAAAGAATAAAAAACAACAAGGAGAACCCAATCATGGATTGCATTGATCTTTTCAAGCGTGCCGCTATGGCACTGCAGACCGACCCCCGCTACGTCATTCTGGATCAGGCCCGCAAGGCAAACGATAAGGATGAGGAGCTGCAGAACTTGATCGGCGAGTTCAATCTGGCCCGCATGGACCTGAACAACGAGATCGGCAAGAACGAGCGCGACGACGCCCGCATCGCTGAGATGAACGAGAAGGTGAACAGCCTTTACGGCCAGATCATGGGCAACGAGGGCATGGTGGCTTACAACGAGGCCAAGCGCGAGTGCGAGAACCTGGTCAACTATATCGACGCCATCATCAACACCGCCATGAACGGCGGCGACCCCATGACCGTGCAGGAGCCTTCTGCCTCCTGCACCGGCAGCTGCTCCACCTGCGGCGGCTGCCACTGAGCAAACTTTTTTGACCGGAACGCGGCTGTGCAATACAGACCGCGTTTTGTTTGCACCGGCGGTTACAGCCCGCAAACCGGCTGACGGAACCATACAAGGGAAAGAGGAAAAACCATGGCAGAGCTTTCGCCCATGATGCAGCAGTATCTTGATATCAAAAACCAACATAAGGACGAAATTCTTTTTTACCGCATCGGCGATTTTTACGAGATGTTCTTCGACGATGCCGTCACGGCCTCCCGGGAGCTGGATCTTACCCTTACCGGCAAGCAGTGCGGCCTTGCGGAGCGCGCTCCCATGTGCGGCGTGCCCTTCCACAGCTACGAGGGCTATGTGGCGCGCCTGATTGCCAAGGGCTATAAGGTCGCCATCTGCGAACAGGTGGAGGACCCTGCCAAGGCGAAGGGGCTTGTCAAGCGGGACATCATCCGGGTGGTCACCCCCGGTACGGTCATTGAAAGCAGTATGCTGCAGGACGACCGCAACAACTACATTGCCAGCCTGTACCTCAAGGGCAAAAAGGCCGGCCTTTGCTTTGCGGACGTTTCCACCGGTACGGCGCATATCACCGAGCTGACGGCGGACAAGATCGCCCCGGCGGTCATTACCGAGCTGTGCCGCTACCACCCCAGCGAGGTGCTGCTGAACCCCGGCCTGCTGGACTGCCGCGAGGTGACCGCGTACATCAAAAAGAACATGAGCTGCTCGGTGGAACTGGTCGAGGACGAACGCTATGCGCCGGGGCTGGTGGCTTCTGCGCTGGAAGAGCAGTTTGGCCGGGACTGGCCGCAAACCACCGGCATAGCCGCCGAGGGTCTTGTGCGGTTTGCCATGGCCGCACTGCTGGAATATCTGCACGATACCCAGATCAAGGGTGTGGAGCGGTTAAAGACCGTCATTACTTACAACGAGGCCCAGTTCATGCGGCTTTCGCCGGTCACCCGGGCAAACCTTGAACTGACCGAGACCCTGCGCGGCCGCGAAAAGCGCGGCACCCTGCTGTGGGTGCTGGATAAGACCAGCACCGCCATGGGCAAGCGGATGCTGCGCAGCTGGATCGAGCAGCCGCTTATTTCCAGCCAGCTCATCAACCACCGCCTGAACGCTGTGGAGGTGCTGGTGCGCCAGACCATGGTGCGCGGCGACCTGACCGAGGAATTACACTACATCGCGGATCTGGAGCGCCTGATGACCCGCACGGTGTACGGCTCAGCCACCCCCAAGGAGATCTACACCCTTGCCCAGACTTGCGACCGTCTGCCCGGCCTGCGCAAGCAGGCAGAGGGCTGCAATTGTCCGGAACTTTCCGAACTTGCTGCCAGTATCGACCCGCTGGAGGATATCAAGGCGCGCATTTATGCCGCAGTAGACCCGGATGCACCCTCCACCCTCAAGGATGGCGGCGTTATCGCCAAGGGTTACCATGCCGAGGTGGACGAGCTGCGCTCCATCCGCGATAACACCAAGGGCGTGCTGGCGCAGCTGGAAGCTCGTCTGCGGCAGGAGACCGGCATCCCTAAGCTGAAGATCGGCTATAACCATGTGTTCGGCTACTTCATCGAGGTGAGCAACTCCTATAAGAACCTCGTGCCGGAGACCTATATCCGCAAGCAGACCCTCACCTCCGGCGAGCGGTACATCACGCAGGAGCTGAAGGAACTGGAAAGCAAGATCCTTGGCGCACACGAGCGGCTCATCTCGCTGGAACGCCGCCTGTTTGATGAGCTGCTGGAAAGCATCGGTGCACAACTGGATCGTATCCAGCGCACCGCCAACGCCATTGCCCAGCTGGATGTGCTGGCGGCGCTGGCGCAGGTCGCTGCGGAAAACAACTACTGCCGCCCTGTGGTGGACGACAGCGATGTGCTGACCATCACCGAGGGACGTCACCCGGTGGTGGAGCAGGTGCTCAAGGGCAGTATGTTCGTGCCAAACGATACCACCCTCAACTGCACCACCGACCGCTGCCTTATCATCACCGGTCCCAACATGGCGGGTAAATCCACCTATATGCGTCAGAATGCCCTCATTGCCCTGATGGCGCAGATCGGCTCCTTTGTGCCGGCAGCCAGCTGCCATGTGGGTGTGGTGGACGCTATTTTCACCCGCATTGGTGCATCGGACGACCTTGCCGCAGGTCAGTCCACCTTTATGGTGGAGATGACCGAGGTGGCGGAGATCCTGAAAAATGCCACCGCCAAAAGTCTTGTGGTGCTGGACGAGATCGGCCGCGGCACCTCTACCTTTGACGGTATGAGCATTGCCCGCGCCGTGGTGGAGCATATCGCAGACCCCGCCAAGGGGCTGGGCTGCAAGACCCTGTTCGCCACCCACTACCACGAGCTGACCGAGCTGGAAGGCACCGTGGAGGGCGTAAAAAACTACAACATCGCGGTCAAAAAGCGCGGCGAGGACATCACCTTCCTGCGGCGCATCGTGCGCGGCCCCGCCGATGACAGCTACGGCATCGAGGTGGCAAAGCTGGCCGGTCTGCCCGGCAGCGTGACCCGCCGCGCCCACGAGGTGCTGCGCACGCTGGAAGCCTCTGCTCCCAAAAACAAGGTGGAACAGATGGATTTTGACGCTTTGCAGGAGTACAATTCCCCGGCAGTGCCCAGCGAGATGATGGAAAAGCTGGAAGCCGTGGATGTGGAAACGCTTACCCCCATTGAAGCGCTGAACTTCTTGTACGAGCTGAAAAAGACCCTCAAGGGCAGCCTGAACGGCTGACCATAAAAAATAGTAACCACAAGGGAGGGAAAGACCATGGCAGTCATCCATGTACTGGATAAGCATACCGCTGAGCTGATCGCCGCCGGTGAGGTGGTGGAGCGCCCGGCATCGGTGGTCAAGGAGCTGTTGGAAAACTCCATCGACGCCGGTGCAACGCAGGTCACCGTAAGCATCGAGTCCGGCGGCGTAAAGCTGATCGAGATCAGCGATAACGGCACCGGCATTGATGCCGAGTATATCCCGACAGCCTTCATCCGCCATGCCACCAGCAAAATTGAAAAACCGGACGATCTGAACAGCATCCATACGCTGGGCTTCCGCGGCGAGGCACTGGCTTCCATTGCCAGCGTGGCGCGGGTGGAGCTGCTCACCCGCACCGAGGTGGACGAGTTTGCCACCTGCTACCGCATCGCCGGCGGCGAGGAGCAGGGCAGGGAGCCTGCCGCCCGCGCCGTGGGCACCACCATCCGGGTGCAGGACCTGTTCTACAACACCCCCGCCCGCATGAAGTTCCTCAAAAAGGACTCCAGCGAGGGCACTTTTGTGGCAGATAATGTGGGTCACGTGGCGCTCAGCCACCCGGAGGTCAGCGTCAAATTCATCCGGGAAGGCAAGCTGCAATATGTCACCCCCGGTGATGGTCAGCTGCGCAGCGCCGCCTACGCAGTGCTGGGGCGGGAGTTCAGCCGCGACCTTATTGAGGTGCACTCCGAGGAAGGGCTGTACCGGGTCACCGGACTGATCACTCCGCCCAAGAGCTGCCGCGCCAGCCGCAGTATGCAGCATTTCTACATCAATGGCCGTTATGTGCGCAATCGCACCATCATGGCGGGCATGGAGATGGCCTTTAAGGGCACGACCATGCAGGGCAAGTTCCCAGGCGGCATCCTGCTGCTGGAAATGCCCACCGACCTTGTGGATGTCAATGTCCACCCTGCAAAGATCGAAGCTCGCTTTGCCCGGGAAAATGACGTGTTCGATGTCGTTTACCACGCGGTCAAGCTGGCGCTGGCACAGCCCGGCACCGGGGAACGGCGATTTACCTTTGAAGCAGACGAAAAAGAGAAAACCGAAAAAGAAAACGATACACAAACTGAAAATGCTGTAAAGAATAATCACTTTACAGGACTTTCTGCCGTCATTCCGGGTCAGGCGGACCCCGGTACGCTGCCCGCGCAGCGTTGGGAAGCCCCGCAGCCGCAGCGCCCCGCCGCTGCTCCGGTGAAAACCCCGGTTTTTACGGCAGATACCTCGCCGGTACAGCCCGCACAGCCTGTCCGCACGGCTGCTGCTGTGCCCTCGTGGCGACAGTCTGCCCTTGCAGAGGACATTCTGGACCCGGTGGTCACCCTCCACAGCCCCGAAAAGCTGGATGCAACAAAAATCCAGTCCGCGCCGCAGCCCTTCCGGGCAGCAGCCGGTGAGGCGCAGCTGGATGTGCACCCGGAAACGGGCACCACAGCCGACCCGCCGCTGGATCACATGGCGGCATGGAACGCCATGCCCGCTGCCCCGGAGATCGAAGCTGCAACGGTGCCCTATCAGCCGGAGGAGCCGGTGCAGTCCGAGCAGCCGGAACAGCTGGGCTTTGATGTGCCGCAGGGGGAAGAGCCGCTGCGGTATGTGGGCGAAGTATTCCGCACCTATATTCTGGCAGAGCGGGGAGACGAGCTGTGTTTGATTGACAAGCACGCCGCCCACGAACGCCAGCTGTATGAAAAGCTTGCCGCCAATTACGGCAACGTACCCAGTCAGCTGCTGTTGCAGCCCGCTGCCATCGACCTTTCCGCAGAGGAAAAGCAGGCGCTGCTGGAAAACCAACCCCTGTTGGAAAACGCTGGTCTGGATGTGGCCGACTTTGGCGGCAGCACTGTGCTGCTGCGCGCCGTGCCTGCGGACGTAGAGCCGCAGAACGCTGAGGACTTGCTGGTGGAGATCGCTGACCGCCTGCTCAAGGGCAGCCGGGACGCGCTGAACGAGCACACCGAGTGGGTGCTGCACTCCATCTCCTGCCGCGCCGCCATCAAGGCGGGGGATAAGTCCTCCCCGCAGGAGCTGATGGTACTGGCCGAGAAGATCCTCTCCGGCGAGGTGCCGCCCTTCTGCCCGCATGGCCGTCCCTGCGTGCTCAAGCTTACCCGAAAGGAGTTGGAAAAGCAGTTTGGACGCATCGTGTAATGCAAAACCCGCCGTGGTGGCTGTGGTAGGCCCCACTGCCACCGGCAAAACTGCGCTGGGCGTTGCGCTGGCGCAGCAGTTCTCCGGCGAGGTCATCAGCGCCGACTCCATGCAGATCTATAAAGGTTTGGATGTGGGCACCGCCAAAGTCACCCCGCAGGAGACCTGCGGCATCCCGCACCACGGCGTGGACATTCTCACCCCGGAAAAAACCTTCAGCGTGGCAGATTTCACCGCGCTGGCAGGGGAGTATATTCAGGATATCACCGCCCGGGGGTATCTGCCGCTGCTGGTGGGCGGTACCGGCCTGTATGTGCAAAGCCTTTTATATGGTGTGCGCTTCACCGCCGAAAAAGCCCCGGACGGCCTGCGCGAGCAGCTGACCGCTGAACTGGAAGCCATCGGCCCGGAGGCCATGTACGCAAAACTGCAAGCCGTGGACCCGGAAGCCGCCGCTGCCATCCACCCCAATAATAAGGTACGGGTGCTGCGGGCGCTGGAGCATTACCACGCTACCGGCAAGCGTCTCAGCGAACAAAAGGCCGATTCGCTGCCGCCGGAGCGTCCCTACCGCAGCCTTGTGCTGGGGCTGGATTTTCCGGAGCGCGCAGCGCTGTACCGCCGCATTGACCTGCGGGTGGACAAAATGCTGGAGACCGGGCTTTTAGCCGAAGCGGAATACGTCTGGCGCAACCGCGAAGCCTTCCGCACCGCTGCACAGGCCATCGGCTATAAAGAATTTTTCCCGTATTTCGAACAGACCGCCGCGCTGGATGCCTGTACTGAAAAACTCAAACAGGCTTCCCGCAACTATGCCAAGCGCCAGCTGACATGGTTCCGCCACATGGACGGGGTCACATGGCTGGATGCCGGGGCGGCAGACGTGCGGCAGACCGCCTTGCGTCTGACCCAAGACTTTTTATCGAAAGGATGATCCTTATGCCGGAAACCCCTCAGGAACCGCGCCGCAAGCTCTCTGCGCTCACCACGCTGGCAGTGGTGCTGGCCACCTTTTTGCTGGTGGCGGCAGCGTATGTCTGCTGGCAGGCGGCGCACATCCTTTTCCCCCAGAACGTCTACGAAACGGCGCTGCCCATCACCATATCCGATACCATTGAAGCGGATGGTGTGCTGCTGTTTGACGAGACCTGCATTTCCGGCAGCGGCAATCTGGGCTACCTTGTCTCGGACGGCGAGCGGGTGTCGGCGGGCACTGCCGTTGCGGAGCTGTATACCGATGCAAATCAGGCGGTGCTGCGCCAGCAGCTGACCCAGCTTACCAGCCAGATCGACCTGTTGCAGCGCTCTCAGAACACCGCAGCCACCCAGCTGGACGGCCTGCTCAAGGAGCGCTCCGGTGCACTGTACGACCTGCTGGATGCGCTGGATACCGCCCGTTACAGCGATGTGGACAGCAGTGCCGATACCTATTTGTTGGCACAGAACAAGCTGTGGATCACCACCGGCGATACCGCAGGCTTTGCGGATCAGATCGCGCTGCTTGCCCAGCAGGCACAGACCGTGCAGGCCCAGCTGGGCAACCCCACTCAGATCACCGCCCCTACCACCGGCTACTTTGTCCGGGCTGCCAGCAGCGGACGGCTGAACGCCGGTGCTGCGGACATTCTGGCGCAGAGCCCGGAGCAGCTTAAAGCCTATCTGGACTCTGGCCCCGAGATGCCGCTGGACGGCTGTGTAGGCAAGCTGGTAGCCGGGTTCAGCTGGCAGTACGCAGGGGTGTGCTCCGCTAAGCAGGCCGAAAAGCTGCTGGGTTCGGACGGTAAACCCCTGCGCACGGCGGTGGAGATCAGCTTTCCCGGCCAGAGCGATGCCACCTTGCGTGCCACCGTCACCGAGGTGACCATTGATGCAGAAAAGGATGTTGCCCGCTTTGTGCTGCGCTGCAACTCCATCAACGGCGATGTGCTGTGCCTCAACCACGCCCGCGCCCGTATCAGCACCAGCGAGAGCACCGGTCTGCGGGTGCCTGCCGCAGCGGTACACTACCTGAAAGAGGACGGCACCGAGGCCGAGACGCAGGGTGAAAACTATATCCCCGGCGTGTACGTCAAGTACGGCAACATCGCCCGCTTCTGCAAGATCGACCCCGTGGATGCCGACCATCCGCTGGTCACAGAAGGGGATTACATCCTTGTTTTGCCCAAGGGAACAGACGGTTCTGTCAGTCAGGTAAGGCTTTATGACGAAATAATCGTCTCGGGACAAAATTTATATGACGGAAAACTTTTGTAGTTATTGACATCTGCTGCAAAAAATCAGATAATAGTAAAAGCTATTTGCATTCTTTTTGCAAAGAACGCCAGGCAGCCGGACGCTGCCCGAATGAAAGGAGCAGATAATTATGTCTTTGCTGGATAGCATTAAGAAGGGCCTGATGGGCGAAGGGGACGAGTACGAGGACCAGTACATCGATGACGGCCCCCAGATGGTGAACAATAACAACAGCGGCGTCGGCATCGGGATGGACGAAGAGACCGAAGAGCCTGCCGAGGGCACCAGCAAGAAGAACAAGGTGGTCAACATCCATGCCACCACTCAGCTCAAGGTGGTTCTTGTCAAGCCCGAGCGGTTCGAGGATGCCAGCACCATTGCCGATCATCTGAACAACAAGCGTACCGTGGTGCTGAATCTGGAGTCCACCAATAAGGAGGTCTCCCGCCGTCTGGTGGACTTCCTGTCCGGCGTGGCTTATGCCAACAACGGCCAGATCAAGCGCGTAGCCAACAGCACCTTTATCATTACCCCGTACAACGTGGATATCATGGGCGATCTGCTGGACGAGCTGGAGAACAATGGCGCATTCTATTGATCCGGCAGCCGGTGCGGTGCGGGGGTTTGTGCCCGCCCGCAACGATGAGGAACGCTATCTCATGCGGCATATCGAGGATCTTGCCGATGCGGCTTTTTCCCGCGGCATAGCCCGGTACTCTGCATTTCTCAGTGACCGCGAGCAGGATCTTGCCCGGGCGGCACTGGGGCGCGCCGGTGTGCGGGACGGCTGGCGTTTTGACGGCGGCTGGCCCGAGGCCGAGCGCCGGGTGCTCTGTCTGGAGCCGGAGTACAGCTACGGCGAGTGTCCGGTGCGCTGCGTACAGTTGCAATGCCGGGCACTGCCCGGTGCGGCGCTTCCGGCGCACAAAGACTATCTGGGCAGTCTGATGGGGCTTGCCCTCAAACGCGAGGCACTGGGCGATATCCTGCTGCCTGCCGATGCGCCGGGCACGGCCTATGTGTTCGCGCTGGAACCGGCGGCAAAGCTCATCTGCCGGGAGCTGTGTCAGGCGGGGCGCACCGAGGTGTCCACCCGTCTGCTGGAACCGGAAGAGATCCCGGTTTTCCCGGCACCGGAGCGGCAGCTGCTCACCGCCACCGTGTCCTCCCTGCGGCTGGACGCGGTGCTTTCTGCCATGTTGCACGTCAGTCGCGGCACCGCTGCGGAGCTGATCGAGGCGGGCAGGGTAGAGATCAACCATCTGCCGGTAGAAAAACCCCACGCCCCCGTATACGAGCAGGATGTGTTCACCGTGCGCGGCAAGGGCCGCTTCCGGCTGACTGCATTGCCCGGGAAAAGTAAAAAAGATCGTTCGATCATTGAGTTCTTTCAATATTAAAAGCTATGGGAGGAAATGACTATGCTGACTCCGCAGGATGTCCGCTCTGTACAATTTGAAAAAAACCTCCGCGGCTACCGTACAGAGGACGTGGACCGTTTTCTGGACAAGGTCGAGGAGCAGCTGCAGCAGAACGATGCGCAGGCAGAGCAGCTGCGCAAGCAGATCGCAGATCTGACCGCAGAGAACCAGAAGCTCAAGGGCGAGCTGCAAAGCTTTGAGGCTGATGGCGATATGCTCAAGAGCGCGCTGATCAACGCCCAGCGCATGGGCGAAAACGTGATCCGCGAAGCAAACCAGAAGGCTGAGGAGATCATCCACCGCGCAAACCTGCGGGGCGATGATATCATCCGCGACGCCAACGAGCTGCTGCAAAAGGCAAGCGACCGCGCAGACGAGATCGAGAACGAGGCCAACGAAAAGCGTCTGGCTGAGGAGCGGGAGTACGACCGCGTCCGTCTGGAGGTCACCCGCTTCAAGGCGGATGTGCTCAATTTGTACCGCAGCCATGTGGAGTCTTTGAGCCGTCTGCCGGAGTTCCAGAAGGAAACCAAGGACGCTGAAAAGGACGCCCCCGCACAGGACGCAGAGCCTGCGCAGGAAGCCGCCGCAGAGCAGCCCGCTGCACAGCCCGAGACTGCCCCCGCAGCCGATGCAGCAGCCCCGGCCGAGCAGCCTGCCGCTAAGGCTGCAGAACCCACCGAAACCACCGAACCTGCCGCCCCTGCCGATGACGACAAGGCGGCTGACAGCAGCGAGGATTTCTGGGCAAAGGACGAAAGCCAGCTCAAGCTGGACCCGCCTCCTGCTGATATGAAGCCGGACGAGCCGGACTATGATGCTTTTCAGGGCGTCAAGTTCAGCGAGTAAGGCACCCAACGCAAAAATAGAGGAGAGTGTAAACCATTGGCTAAGAACAAATCGCAGTACGATAGTACGCTGAATCTGCCCAAGACCCTGTTTGAGATGCGCGCCGGTCTGCCCAAAAAGGAACCGGTCATGCTCAAGGATTGGGACGACAACGACCTGTACAACCAGCTCATGAAGCACAACGAGGGCAAGCCCCAGTTCATTCTGCACGACGGCCCTCCGTATGCAAACGGCAACATCCACATGGGCACCGCCCTGAACAAGATCATCAAGGATATCATCATCCGCGAAAAGAACATGGAGGGCTATCAGGCTCCCTATGTGCCCGGCTTTGATACCCACGGCCTGCCCATTGAGCTGAAGGCTCTGTCCTCCGTCGGCGACAAGAAGAAGGATATCTCCAAGCTGGAGCTGCGCCAGATCTGTGAAAAGTTTGCCACCGAGCACATCGACATCATGAGCGACCAGTTCAAGCGTCTGGGCGTCATTGGTGACTTCGAGCACCCCTACCTGACTCTGAAGCCGGAGTTTGAGGCACGCCAGATCGAGATCTTCGGCGAGATGGCCAAGAAGGGCTACATCTATAAGGGCCTCAAGCCCGTGTACTGGTGCCCGGACTGCCGCACTGCACTGGCAGAGGCCGAGATCGAGTACGGCGAGGATGACTGCGATTCCATCTTTGTGCGCTTCCACGTCTCGCAGGACCCCAACGGTGTTCTGGCAAAGTACGGCATCCCCATGGATAAGACCTACTTCGTCATCTGGACCACCACCACCTGGACTCTGCCCGCCAACGAGGCCATCTGCCTGAACGGTCAGTTCGAGTACTCCTTCGTCAAGATCGGCGAGGAGTACCACATCATGGCTACCGAGCTGGTCAAGAGCGTTATGGACGCCTGCCACATCGAGAACTACGAGATCGTGGGCGAGCCTGTTTCCGGCGCTGAGTTCGAGCTGATGCGCTACAACCACGTCTACCTGCCCAAGGAGGGCTGGGTCATTCTGGGTGACCACGTCACGCTGGAAAGTGGTTCCGGCTGCGTGCATACCGCAGGCGGCCACGGCGTGGACGACTTCAACGTCTGCCAGAAGTATCCGCAGGTGCCCATCACCGTGCCCGTGGATGACGGCGGTTACCTGACCGAGTTGGCCGGTAAGTACGCAGGGCAGCGCGTGTGGGCAGCCAACAAGACCATTCTGGCCGACCTGACTGCATCCGGCGCTGTGATGGGTCAGGTGCACATCAAGCACCAGTACCCCCACTGCTGGCGCTGCCACAACCCCATCATCTTCCGCGCTACCGAGCAGTGGTTCTGCTCCATCGCCAAGTTCCGCGAGGACGTGTACAAGGCCATTGATACCGTCACCTGGATGCCGGATTGGGGTCATGACCGCATGACCGGTATGGTGCGTGACCGCAACGACTGGTGCATCAGCCGCCAGCGTACTTGGGGCGTGCCCATCCCCGCCTTCTACTGCAAGAAGTGCGGCACCTACCACATCACCGATGCTACCATCAAGGCTGTCAGTGCCCTGTTCCGTAAGGAAGGCTCTGACGCATGGTATAAGTACGATGCCGAGCAGATCATCCCCGCAGGCGAAGTGTGCGAAAAGTGCGGCGCTTCCGAGTGGGAGAAGGACACCGACATCATGGATGTCTGGTTCGACTCCGGTTCTACCCACGCTGCCGTGCTGGACGAGCGTCCCGAGCTGCGTTTCCCCGCCGATATGTATATGGAAGGCGGCGACCAGTTCCGCGGCTGGTTCCAGTCCAGCCTGCTGACCAGCGTTGCAAGCAAGGGCTGCGCACCCTATAAGTCCGTGCTGTGCCACGGCTGGGTGGTGGACGAGCAGGGCAAGCAGATGCACAAGAGCGCCGGCAACGGCGTGGAGCCCAGCGAGATCATCAAGGACTACGGCGCTGATATCATCCGTCTGTGGGTGGCTTCTTCCGATTACACCGTGGACGTGCGTGCCGGTAAGAACATCTTTAAGCAGCTCAGCGAGGCTTACCGCAAGATCCGCAACACCGCCCGCTTCATTCTGGGCAATCTGGACGGCTTTGACCCCAACACCGATTGTGTGGCAGACGACCAGCTGCAGGATATCGACCGCTGGGCACTGGCTGCGCTGGATGACCTGATCGTAAACACCAACGCAGGCTACGCTGTGTACGACTTCAACAAGGTCTACCATGCCGTGTATAACTTCTGCGTGGTGGCCATGTCCAACTTCTATCTGGATGTCACCAAGGATCGTCTGTACTGCACCAACGGTGCAGCCCGCAAGGCCGCCCAGACCACCATGTACAAGATCCTTGTCGCTCTGGATAAGATCATTGCCCCCATCCTGTGCTTCACCAGTCAGGAGATCTGGGACTTCATGCCCAAGACCGAGGGCATGAACAAGTATGTGGTGTTCGAGCAGATGCCCAAGGCTGGCCAGTACGCCGCCGACGATGCCTTCAAGGCAAAGTGGGCACAGCTCATCGCCGTGCGCGACGAGGTCAAGAAGGTACTGGAGCAGGCCCGTGCTGAAAAGCTGATCGGTGCTTCTCTGGAAGCTTCCGTTACCTTGTACTGCAACGATGCCGTCTATGATCTGCTGAACAGCATCCCCATGGACGAGCTGGCCGACCTGATGATCGTCTCCCATGTGGAGCTGGTCAAGGGCGAGGGCGGCGCTGCCAGCGCTGTCGAGGGCTTGGGCGTTGCAGCTGCACACGCCACCGGCGACAAGTGCGAGCGCTGCTGGAAGTACTCTGCTTCCATCGGCAGCCATCCCGCACACCCCACCCTGTGCGCACGCTGCGCCAGCGTTGTGGAAGCATAAGCGTCCCCCGCATAAATACAAATCTGTTTTGTAAAAGGGCGGCGCTCCCTTGACCGGGGAGCGCCGTTTTTTATAACAGAAACGAGGTAGCTAATGGCATTTGTACTCTTCAATCTGGCGGCTGTGGCGGCACTGGTCGGTATTGACCAGCTGATCAAGCTTTGGGCGGTGCAGGCTTTGCAGCCGGTAGGCGCGATGCCGTTCATTCCCCATGTAGTGGAGCTGCGGTTCGTGCTCAATCAGGGCATGGCTTTCAGCCTGCTCAGCGGCAAGCAGCTGTTCCTGATCATTGCCACAAGTGCAGCGCTGCTGGCGGTGGCCTACGGCCTGTTTTTCCGCAGCCGCGGCAAGCGCTTGCAGCAGGCAGCGCTGGTGCTGGTGCTGGGCGGCGGCATCGGCAACCTGATCGACCGCGTGCTCAACGGTGAAGTAGTGGACTACATCAACCTGCTGTTCATGCGCTTTGCCGTGTTCAATTTTGCGGATATCTGCGTTTGCGTGGGCGTGGCACTGTGGGTGCTGGTGATCTTTCTGGACGAAGTCCACGCCGATGATGCCGCCAAGGAGCAGTAAATCATGGAACAGCGTGAATTTATCGTAGAGCAGGAGACTGCCGGGCAGCGCATCGACCGCTTTCTCAGCGGCGAGGACACCGGCCTGTCCCGCTCGGCGCTGCAGGCGCTGGTGGCCGAGGGGCATGTGCAGTGCAACGGCAAAACCGTTGCAAAAAGCCTGAAGCTCAAGGCAGGGGACACCGTGCTGCTGGAGATCCCGGACGCAAAGCCCATCGAGGCCGTGCCGCAGGATATCCCGCTGGACATCGTCTACGAGGACTCCCATCTGCTGGTGGTCAACAAACCCAAGGGCATGGTGGTGCACCCTGCACCCGGCAACCCGGACGGTACGCTGGTCAATGCCCTGCTGTGGCACTGCAAGGGCAGTCTTTCCGGCATTGGCGGTGAGATCCGCCCCGGCATCGTCCACCGCATTGATAAGGACACCAGCGGCCTGCTTGTGGTGGCAAAGGACGACGCCACCCACATCGGGCTTTCCCAGCAGATGGCGGTGCACAGCGTAGAGCGCGCCTACCAGACGGTGGTCTATGGCGGCTTTGCACAGGATGAGGGCTTTGTGGAAGCAAACCTTGGCCGCAGCAAGACCGACCGCAAAAAAATGGCAGTCTACCCGGCCACCGAGCCCCACACCAAGTACGCCTATACCGGCTATAAGGTGCTGGAGCGGCTGGGTGAGTTCACCCTGCTGGAATGCCGCCTAAAGACAGGCCGCACCCATCAGATCCGCGTACACATGGCCTCCATCCACCATCCGGTGGCGGGGGATCCGGTGTACGGCCCCCACAACTGCATCACCAGCCTGCACGGTCAGTGCCTGCACGCCAAAACGCTGGGCTTTATCCACCCCATCACCGGGGAGCAGCTGCGGTTCGATTCCGAGCTGCCGGACTACTTTACCCATTTTCTCGCAACTCTCAGGAGGAAAAACACATGAACGATTCTCTGGCATCCACTCTGGTGCTCTGTGATCTGGATAACCTGCTGCTGGGCGAGGATGGAAATCTGACCCATGTGGTGCGGGATGTTTTGCAATTGTTCAGCAGCCGCGGCGGCAGACTTACCGTTTTTTCGCAGCGCTCTCCGCGCGCGGTGCGCTCCATTCTGGGCAGCGTGCGTCTGGCAGCGCCTGCGCTGGTGTGCGGCGGCACCATGGCCTACCACTATGCCGACGGCAACCGGGTGCCCCTGTGCAGTTTTGCCCAGCAGCAGGAACTTTTTGCCTGCCTGCCGGATACCCCCGGCGTGGGTGTCGCCGTGCAGATGCAGGACGGCACCACCCGGGTGCTGCGCATGAGCAATGCGCTGGAGCGCCATCTGCGGCAGGAGTGGACCCCCTATCTGCTGGCGAACGCCGCCGATATCCACCCTGAGCAGGTGCTGCGGGTGCTGCTGTATCAGGACAGCAAGTCTGTGCCCCTGATCTCACTGGCCGAAAAGGCCATCGGGGATCGTGTTGCCCTGCTGGGCGAGCGCATCGCCCCGGACACCCTTGTCCTTACCCCGAAGCGTATCTCCGGCCGGGAAATGCTGGACACCGTCTGCGCCATGGCACAGGTGGGCGCGGAGCAGGTTCTTGCGCTGGCGGGCGGTCAGCCCATGCTGGAGCTGGTGCAGACCGTAGAGCACAGCGCAGTGGCCGCCGACGCCCCGGCAGAGCTGCGCCTTGCCGCCGAGCAGGTCACCCTGACCGATGCCGCCGGTGGTGCTGCCGTGGAGGTTTTGTACCGCATGGTGCGTGCTGCTGAAAAATCCGTGTAAAATTTGTGCAAAGCCCTCTGCAATTTTCCCGCAGAGGGCTTTCTTTTTAACAAGGAATCAGGTAGAATGGGAGAAGAAGCCTATGCAAAACAAAAAGCGCCGCGAAGGGGTGTTCCTGTTGCTGTGCCTTGCCGCCGCAGGGGTCTGTGCAGGGCTGGCGTTCTGGTTTGCAGTGCCGCTGCACCCGCAAACCCCGCAGACGCTGCCGGACACAAAAGCGCTGGCGGCGTATACGCAGGTAGAGCTGAACACGGCCGATGCAGACGCCTTGTGCACCCTGCCCGGTGTTGGCCCCCGCCATGCACAGGCCATTCTGGACTACCGGGCGCAGCACGGCCCGTTTGCACAGGTGGAGGATGCCGCGCAGGTGCCGGGCATTACCCAAGCAATGGTGGATTCATGGGCAGGGCAGGCGTATGTCCACTAGGGTGTAGCCCGCTTTCTGCCTTGGTCAAAGAGGAAATACGGAGATTTATTGTTATGAGTGACGAATCGATCTTTATCAACCGCGAACTGAGCTGGCTGGATTTCAACCGCCGCGTTCTGGCGCTGGGCAAGGACAAGAACGTTCCGCTGGGCGAGCGGATCAAGTTTCTGGCAATTTACGGCTCCAATCTGGACGAGTTTTTCATGGTGCGCGTGGGCTCCTTGCAGGAGCGCGCAAACCTTGAGCAGAGCAAGACCAAAAAGGAAAAGCGGGAAAACAAGACCAACATGACCGCCGCCGAGCAGCTGGCCGCCATTATGCCCAAAACGGCGCAGCTGCAAGAGGAATGCGATAAATTCTACGCAAAAGCGATGGAAAATCTGGCAGAGAATGGTTACCATAAGGTGGATTTCGATCACCTGACCAAGGAGGAGGAGCATCTCTGGAAAAAATACTTCCAGTCGGAGCTGTTCCCCATCCTCAGCCCGCAGATCGTGGATAACCGCCACCCGTTCCCGTTTTTGCGCAACAAAGAGATCTACCTTGGCGTGCTGCTCAAGGAAAAGCACACGCAGGAGCAGAGCCTTGGCATCGTGCCCATCTCCAGCCAGATGGAGCGGATGCACTTCATCAAAAAAGATGGTGCTGTGCAGTTTGCCCTCACCGAGGAGCTTGTGCTGCACTATGCGTCCAGCATCTTCGGCAAGGATTCCATACAGGAAAAATGCCTGTTCCGGGTCACCCGCAACGCGGATATCGACGTAAAAGAGGGCATGATGGATCACGATATCGACTATCGTGAGATCATGACCGAGCTGCTCCGTCGCCGCCGCAAGCTGGCGGCTGTCCGTCTGCAGATCACCCCCGCCCCCGCACCGGAGGTGGAGCGGCTGCTGTGCAGCCGTCTGGAGCTGACCCGCAAGCGGGTGTTCCTGCAAAAGAGCCCGCTGGACCTGAGCTTCTTCTTCAAGCTTTCTAGCCGCATGGAGACCGAGGGGCACCCGGCGCTGTTCTATACCCCCGCACGCCCCATGCTGCCGCCGCCGGATTATGATCTTGCCACCGAGGTGCAGAAGCATGATGTGCTGCTCAGCTACCCGTACCAGTCCATCCGTCCCTTTATCGCCATGCTCAAAAAGGCCGCACAGGACCCGGACGTCATCTCCATCAAGATGACCCTCTACCGCATGGCGAGGGAGTCTCAGATCGTGCAGGCGCTGATGGAAGCCGCCGAAAACGGCAAGGAAGTGGTGGCGCTGGTGGAGCTGCGCGCCCGCTTTGACGAGCAGAACAACATCGACTGGTCCAAGCAGCTGGAAAGCGCAGGCTGCACCGTCATCTACGGCTTTGAGGACTATAAGGTGCACTCCAAACTGACCCTCATCACCCGCAAGGGCGCAGAGGGCTACTCCTATATCACACAGATCGGTACCGGCAACTACAACGAAAAAACCAGCGAGCTGTATACGGATTATTCCTTTATCACCGCAGACGAGCGCATTGGCGAGGAAGCCTCCAAGGTGTTCCGCAATCTGGCTGTGCAGCAGCTCACTGAGGAAAGCGACAAGATGCTGGTTGCCCCGCTGCGCTTCAAGAGCGTGCTGCTGGACGAGATGGATCACGTTATCGCTGCCGCCCGCATGGGTCGCCCGGCTTCCATGATCCTGAAAAACAACTCCATCAGCGACCGGGATATCATCCTGAAATTGCAGGAAGCCAGCTGCGCCGGGGTGCGCATTGATATGATCGTGCGCGGTATCTGCTGCGTGCGCGCAGAGGTGCCCGGCAAGACCGAGAATCTGCACATCCGCAGTCTGGTGGGACGGTATCTTGAACACGGCCGCATTTACAGCTTCTTTGATGGCACCCACACCCGTATCTACATTGCCTCCGGCGACTTCCTCACCCGCAATACCGAGTGCCGCGTGGAGGTGGGCGTCCGGGTGGAGGACCCTGTTCTGGTGCAAAAACTCACCGATATCCTTCAGCTGCAGCTGCGGGATAACGTCAACGCCCGGGTCATGGATGCCAGCGGCAGCTACCAGAAGGTGAAGCCCGCCGAGGGTGAACCGCTGGTCAACAGCCAGATGGGTATGTACGAGCTGCTACGCAACGATTGGCAGCGCTCCGAACCGTGGAAGTGCACCACCGCCGCCCCGGAAACGGAAAAACCGGCGGCAGTCTGTCAGGAAGTTACCGTGGAACAGCTCAAACAGGAGCTGCCCCATGTGTTCCAGCCTGCACCGGAAAAGGCTGAGAAGGCCGCCCCGGCGGCACAGCAGCCCGACCACTACGAGGCGCTGGAGCAGATGCTGAACAACAAGCCCCGCGCTGCGCAGCCCGTTCCCAAAGCGCCGATTGCAAAGCCTGTTGTCACCGTCACCGCACCCAAGAAAAAGAGCCTGCTGGAACGCATCGGAAGCTTTTTCCGGCGCTGATCTGTAAAATCATGTAAATCAAAAACAGAGCTGTTGCGCAGAAATTTGTGCGACGGCTCTTTTTGTTGTGGATGAAGCTTTCCTCTGTGACCCCTCCCGTGAAAATGCTTTTATCACGTTCTACGGAACGGTGGGCGGGTTCTGCTGCCTGCCGTTTGTGCATACACTTTTCGGGATAGGAGGGCAGTGTATGCGGGCAAAACGGAGCGGACAGGCAGCAAAACTACGCAGACGGCGGTGGGGCATCATGGCACTTGTGCTGGCGGGGCTGGCACTCTGTCTGCTGGCAGCTTTGCCGGTACAGGCCGCACGGAACACGAAAAAGTACGGCTTTCCGCTGGATACCACAGCGTGGCGCATCTCAGACGCCTACGGCGCACGGACAGACCCCTTTACCGGCAAGCCTGCGTTCCATTCCGGTATCGACCTCGCCTGTGCGGCGGGTACAGCGGTGCGGGCGATGCAGGGCGGGGTAGTGACTGCGGCGGCGTACAGCCCAAGCTACGGCAACCATCTGCGCATCCTGCACCCGGATGGCTGCGAGACCCGCTACGCACACCTGCAATACCTCTACGTCCGCCCGGGAGAGGTAGTACAGACCGGGCAGACGCTGGGTACGGTAGGGCAGACAGGCCGCGCCACCGGTGCGCACCTGCATCTGGAACTGTGGCAGCAGGGCGCTGCCTGCGACCCAGCCGCCCTGCTGGAGACTGCCCCATGAACCGGATACGGGCGGGGAAGCTTGTATTCCGGGACCCGGTGCTGCTGTGCGGCGTGGTGTATCTGCTGCTCTACTTTGATGCCAGCGGCTTTCTGCGTCTGGGGCTGCTGGCGGCTGTTTTGCACGAGCTGGGGCACATCCTCGTCTACGGCATCCAGCAAAGGCATCTGCCGGTCATCGAGGTGACCATGACCGGCTTTTGTATGCGCACGGCAGGGGAGAGGCTGTCCCCGCGTCAGCGGCTTGTGCTGGCCGCCGCCGGGCCTGCGGTCAACTTTGTGCTTGCCGGTGTATGGGTGCTGCGTCTTGCGCAAGCTGCCACCATCCGCGGCAGCGCATTCTGGGCGGCGAATCTGCTGACGGGACTGTTCAATCTGCTGCCGGTGCCGCCGCTGGACGGTGCACAGATGGCGGCGTGTGCAGGGGCGCTGTGGCAGCAAAAACACGGAAAGTATGCACAAACCGCCGGAAACGATTGCAAAACCGGCACATTTGGGGTAAAATAAAAAGAACGCAAAAAACGGATTGTTTATGGAGGACCCGATGTTTGATCCCAAACTGAAAGAAGCACTGGGACGGGTGCAGAAGCCCGGCCGCTATACCGGCGGCGAGCCCGGCAGTATCTATAAAGAAAAGGATAAGGTGGATGTGCGTTTTGCCTTCTGCTTCCCGGATACCTACGAGGTGGGCATGTCCTTTCTGGGCGAAAAGATCCTGTACGAGCTGCTCAACAGCCACGAGAACTGGTGGTGCGAGCGCGCCTTTATGCCCTGGCTGGATATGAAGGCGGAGATGGAGCGTCTGCAGCTGCCGCTGTACACCATGGAGAGCAAAGATCCCCTCACGGCCTTTGATGCTGTGGGCTTTACCCTGCAGTACGAGCTTTCCTATACCAATATCCTTGCCATGCTGGACTTGGCGGGCATCCCGTTCTATTCCAAAGACCGTGATGACCGCTGGCCGCTGATCGTAGCGGGCGGCCCCTGCGCCTGCAACGCGGAGCCCATCGCGGATTTCTTTGATGTCATCCAGCTGGGCGAGGGAGAAAACCAGCTGCCCGCCATCTGCGCCGAGATCGAAAAGGCCAAAAAAGAGGGCATCTCCAAAAAGCAGCTGCTGCTCAACATTGCAAAGATCCCGGGCGTGTACATCCCGGCCTTCTACGATGTCACCTACCACGAGGACGGCAGAGTAAAGGCCATCACCCCCAACGAGCCGGGCATCCCCGCGCGCATCACGAAGGCCATCATCAAGGATCTGAACCAGTTTGCCCCGCCCACAAACTTTGTGGTGCCCATGGTGGGTGCCATTCAGGACCGCGCCAGCATCGAGGTGCTGCGCGGCTGCGTGCGCGGCTGCCGGTTCTGTCAGGCGGGCTTCTTGTACCGCCCCATGCGCCAGCGCGATGCCAGCCTGCTGAACAAGGCCGCGCAGGATCTGTGCGCCAACACCGGCTACGAGGAGCTGAGCCTTTCCAGCCTTTCCACCTCCGACCACGGTCAGCTGGAAGAGCTGCTGGACGACCTGAACGAGTGGGCACCCAAGGAGCACGTCAGCCTGTCGCTGCCCTCCCTGCGCGTGGACAACTTCTCCCAGAGCCTCATTGAAAAAACCACTAAGGTGCGCAAGAGCGGCCTGACCTTTGCCGCCGAAGCCGGTACCCAGCGCCTGCGCAACGTTATCAACAAAAACGTCACCTGGGACGAGATCGAAAAGACCTGCACCATCGCCTTCAACGCAGGCTACACCTCGGTCAAGCTTTACTTCATGATGGGTCTGCCCACCGAGACCATGGAGGATATCGAGGGTATTGCCGAGACCGCCCAGAAGGTGGTAGACCTCTACTACAAGAACACGAATCACGCCAAGGGACGCGGCGTGCAGGTGACCATCAGCTGCGCCTGCTTTGTGCCCAAGCCCCACACCCCCTTCCAGTTCGTGCCCATGGATACCGCCGAGACCCTGCAGGCCAAGCAGAAGCACCTGCTGGAAAGCGTGCACAGCCGCAAGATCAAGGTGAACTACCACGACAGCACCACCAGCTTCCTCGAGGGCGTGTTTGCAAAGGGCGACCGCCGCCTTGCCCCGGTCATCGTGGAGGCTTATAAGCGCGGCTGCTACTTCGACGGCTGGGAAGAGTGCTTCAAGTACGATACCTGGATGCAGACCTTTGCGGATCTGGGCATCGACCCCGCCTTCTACTGCCAGCGCCCCATCGCACTGGACGAGGTGACTCCGTGGTCTCACATGGACTACGGCATCACCCACGAGTATCTGGTGCGAGAGTACAACAAGGCTCTGGCCGCCCAGACCACCCCGCCCTGCAACCGTGCCTGCAACGCCTGCGGTGCCAACCATCTGTTAGGAGGTCCCTGCTTTGATTACAGTCAGAATCTCGTTTGAAAAGAAAAATGAAGCCTCCTATATCTCCCTGCTGGATCTGCAGCGGGTGATGCAGCGGGTGCTCAAGCGCAGCGGTCTGCCGGTGTGGCATACGCTGGGCTTCAACCCCCATATCTACATGACCTTTGCCTGCCCGCTCTCGCTGGGGCAGGAGAGCGAGTGCGAGTGCGTGGACGTCAAGACCGAGGCGGAAGCCCCGGATTTTACCCAGTGGCAGACTGCGCTCAATGCCATTATGCCCGCCGGTATCCGCGTTACCCGGGTGGCTCCGGTGGAGATGAAAGCGGATAGCATCGCCTTTGCCTGCTACCGCATCAGCTACCCGGCGGCGGCCGCTGCGGTGCTGGAGCAGTATAACGCGCTGGAGACAGCCCCTGTGGAAAAGCACAGCAAGCGCGGCAAAAAGATCGTGGACCTCAAGCAGCATATCCCGCAACTGAGTTATACCGCAGTAGGGGATACCGTGCAGCTGGAGCTGTGCCTGCCCGCTGCGCAGGAGCTGAACCTGAACCCCTCGCTGCTCACCAGCTTTCTGGAAGAAAAGCTCGGCCTGCCCGCCGCAAGTGCCAACATTCTGCGCACCAAGTTTTTAACGGCAGACCGTCAGCTGTTTGCCTGAAGCTGCGCAAAAGTCCGTCTACCGGGCAAAACAGAAAATTTTTGCAAGATTTTTCGCCAAATTGCTTGCATTCAAGCCGGTTTTGTGCTATCCTATTAGGGCGTTAGTGTCCGCTGAGACCACAGCGGGGTTAATGACAAGTATTTATCATTAAACGGGCGGTCCTCTGACGGCTATGCCGTGCATGAACGTCTAAAAACAAATGGAGGATTCAAAAATGGACGCACTGAAGATTATTTCTGAAGGCAGCATCAAGGCTGAAAAGCCTCAGTTCAACGTTGGCGATACCGTCCGCGTTGATGTTCGTATCAAGGACGGCGACCGTGAGCGCATTCAGGCCTTCGAGGGCACTGTTATCGCTAAGAAGCACGGCGGCGTTGCAGAGACCTTCACCGTTCGCCGCGTGGCTTACGGTGTCGGCATCGAGCGTGTCTTCCCCGTCAACAGCCCCTTCGTTGAGAAGGTCACTGTTGTCCGCAAGGGCAAGGTCCGCCGCGCAAAGCTGTTCTATCTGCGTGGCCGTACGGGCAAGGCTGCCAAGGTCAAGAGCGATATTTGATCATCCCCGATTTGAAACCGGGAGAAAAGGGACAACTTGTTGTCCCTTTTTTCTTTTTCAAAGCCCGGGTGTGTATAAAATCAGGAAAGGCTGGTGGCAAAGCTATGGAAAAACAGCAGCAGTCTGCCCCCGCAGTGCGCGGACAGGGCATACTGGAATGGTACGAAGCGCTCATCTCCGCAGCGCTGGTGCTGGTACTGATCTTTTCGTTTTTCTTCCGTATCATTCAGGTGGATGGGCGCTCTATGGTGCCTACCCTGACCCACGGCGATAAGCTCATCGTCTGGGCGGCGGGCTACACCCCCCAGCGGGGCGATGTGGTCATTGTGGATAGCTACACCGTTTATGGCAAGCCGCTGGTCAAGCGGATCATCGCCAAGGGCGGCGACACCATCAGCATCGACTACGACGCCGGTACAGTCACGGTGAACGGCGAGCTTTTGCAGGAGGACTACATTGCAGCGCCTACCTATCTGGGCTACGATGTGCAGTTCCCGTTCACGGTACCGGAGGGCACCCTGTTTGTGATGGGGGACAACCGCAACGAATCACTGGACAGCCGCTCCTCCTATGTCGGCTGCATTGACGAGCGTGATATTCTGGGCAAGGTGCTGCTGTGCTTTATGCCCTTTACAGATTTTGGGGTGGTAAAATGAACGAAATGGATACCCGGTTTGCAAACCAGTACAATATTCAGTGGTTCCCGGGCCACATGACCAAGACCCTGCGCATGATGGAGCAGGAGATCCAGCACGTTGATGCCAGCCTTGTGCTGCTGGACGCGCGCATCCCGCTTTCCAGTCTGAACCCGGAGATCGAGCGCATTACCGACCGCAAGCCCAAGCTCTATGCGCTGAACAAAGCCGACCTTGCCGACCCGGCTGTGACCGAGGAGTGGATCCGCTACTTCCACGCCGCAGATGCGGGCTGCGTGGCCATCAGCGCCAAGCAGAAGGGCGGCGCAAACGCCGTGAAGGTGGCCATTGAAAAGGAGCTTTCCGGTCTGCTGGAGCGCCGCCAGAACCGCGGCATGGGCGGTGCCAAAACGCAGGTGATGCTGTGCGGCATCCCCAACGTGGGCAAATCCACCTTTATCAACACCTTTGCAGGCTCTGCCCGCGCCAAGGCGGCAGACCGCCCCGGCGTGACCAAGGGCAAGCAGTGGGTCAGCACCGAAAAGTTCGATCTGCTGGATATGCCCGGCGTGCTGTGGAAAAAGTTCGATTCCAAGACCATCGCCTCCAATCTGGCCTTCATCGGCTCCATCAAGGACGATATTCTGGACGTGGAAGAGCTGGCCATGAACCTGCTGGACGAGGTGCGCCGCAACTATCCCGACCTTGTGGCACAGCGCTACAAGCTGGATGCCGAAACGCTGGCACTGCCGCCCTATGAGCTGCTGGAAGCCATCGGCCGCAAGCGCGGTCTGCTGGTGCGCGGCGGCGAGGTGAACACCGAGCGCTGCGCCATCATGCTGGTGGACGAGTTCCGCGCCTGCAAGTGGGGACGCATCTCTTTGGAGCGCCCGCCGCAGCGGGATGATCTGGCAGACTTTGCCGGGGAGGACGAGGAATGAAGCGCCGCTCGGATGAGGAGATCTCCGCTCCGCTGTACGCCTTTGACGCCGAGGTGCGCAGCCAGTACGGCTGCTTTGCCGGTGTAGACGAGGCCGGGCGCGGCCCGCTTTGCGGCCCTGTGTGCGTAGCGGCCTGTATTCTGGACCCGGAAAACCCGGTGTACGGCATCAACGATTCTAAAAAGCTGACCGAAAAAAAGCGCGAGGCGCTGTTTGACGAGATCTGCGAAAAAGCGCTGGCCTACCGCATCATTTTTGTGGGGCCGGAGGTCATCGACCGGGAAAATATCCTGCACGCTACCATGGGCGGGATGCAGCAGGCGGTGGAGGAACTGGACATCGTGCCCAATCTGGTGCTGGTGGACGGCAACCGCACCCCCGCAGGCTTGCAGATCCCGGCACAGCCGGTGGTCAAGGGCGATGCCACCAGCGCCAGCATCGGCGCGGCCTCAGTGCTGGCCAAGGTCAGCCGTGACCGCTATATGATAGAGCTGGACAAGCAGTACCCGCAGTATCAGCTGGCAAAGCATAAGGGCTACCCCACAAAGCTGCATTACGAGCTGATCGCGCAGTACGGCATCCAGCCGTTCTACCGCCGCAGCTTCCTTAAAAAGCAGGGCTACTGGCCGGAGAGCGGCAAATGAACCGCGCCGAGACCGGCCGCAGGGGAGAAGCTGCCGCTGCCCGCTGGTATCAGAAGCAGGGCGCGCAGCTGCTGGCGCATAACTATCATACCCGCATGGGAGAACTGGATCTTGTGCTGCGGGAGCCGGACGGCACCATCGTCATCTGCGAGGTAAAGACCCGCAGCCAAGGGATGCTGCAGCGCCCCGCTGCCGCCGTAGACCCGGCCAAGCAGCACCGGCTGATCTGCGCTGCACAAGGGTATTTGCAGCAGACCGGCCAAAGCGAAGAACCGGTGCGTTTTGACGTTGCAGAGGTAGTTCCTCTTGACAGCGGGCGCTGGATGGTACATATTATAAAGGGTGCCTTTCTCTGCGAAACCTAAGTGGAGAACGTGGGCATCGGTGGGAAGTATACGGCAAAACGAGGGTTTTGCCGTAAAACCGGGAACGTGCCCGGCACGTTCCGTGGCGAAAAGGAGCGATGACCATGCAGTTTTTCAGTACCAGAGATCAGAACCGCAAAGTAACCTCTTCTCAGGCAATCGCACAGGGGCTGTCCGATGAGGGCGGCCTGTTTGTGCCGGAAAGTTTTCCGCAGGTGGATGTAAAAGCCTTGTGCGGGCTGGATTACCCCGCGCTGGCAGCCGCCGTTGTGCGGGAGTACCTGACCGATTACGACCCTGCGTTCCTGACCGAAGCCACCCGCAGCACCTATGGCGCTGCTTTCGGCGGCAAGGCTGGCTATCTTGCCCCGGTGGAAGGGGATACCTATGCCCTGGAGCTGTGGCACGGCCCTACCTGTGCCTTTAAAGATTACGCCCTGCAGCTGATGCCCAAGCTGCTGGTGGAGGCCAAAAAGAATCTGGGCCGCACTGAAAAGACCCTGATCCTTGTGGCTACCAGCGGCGACACCGGCAAGGCAGCACTGGACGGCTACCATGATATCCCCGGTGTGGAGATCGCCGTGTTCTATCCCACCGGCGGCACCAGCGAGATCCAGCGCTTGCAGATGGCAACGCAGGAGGGCGCTAACGTTGCTGTGTACGCCGTGCGCGGCAACTTTGATGATGCCCAGACCGGCGTAAAGAAGGTGTTCGGCGATAAGGCCATCGCCGCCGAGCTGGAAAAGCGCAACATCCGTCTTTCCAGCGCCAACTCCATCAACTGGGGTCGCCTTGTGCCGCAGATCGTCTACTACTTTGCCGCCTACGCTCAGCTGCTCAAGGCCGGTAAGATCACCTTCGGCGACGAGGTGGATTTCTGCGTGCCCACCGGCAACTTCGGCGATATCCTCGCCGGTTATTACGCAAAGCAGATGGGTCTGCCCGTGGGCAAGCTGGTCTGCGCTTCCAACGAGAACAACGTGCTGACCGACTTCCTCACCACCGGTACTTACACCGCAAAGCGGGAGTTCTTCAAGACCACCTCGCCCAGCATGGATATTCTGGTGTCCTCCAATCTGGAGCGCCTGCTGTACCATGTGACCGGCAGCGATGCCGAGGTGGCGGGCTTTATGCAGCAGCTGGCTGCCACCGGCAGTTACACCGTCCGTCCCGAGACGCTGGCAGCGATTCAGGAGACCTTCTCCTGCGGCTGGAGCAGCGAGGCCGAGGTGGCAGAGGAGATCCGTTCCCGCTACGAAAAGGACGGCTACCTGTGCGATACCCACACCGCCGTGGCCTTCCATGTGGCTGCACAGAAAAAGCGGCAGGGCGTGCCCATGGTGGTGCTTTCCACCGCATCGCCCTTCAAGTTCCCCCGCAGCGTGCTGAGCGCACTGGGTAAAGCCGCCCCGGAAAACGATTTTGAAGCCATGCAGCAGCTGGAGGCTGCCACCGGTCACACCGCACCGGCAAGCCTTGCCGCTCTGCGCAGCAAGCCGGAGCGCTTTGATACCGTCATTGCTCCGGCACAGATCGCTGAGGTGGCGCTGGGCTATCAGGCATAAGCTTCTGCGGACAGACAGAACAGGAGTAAACAGACTATGGCACTTTTTGTGCTTGGCGACCCCCATCTTTCTCTGGGCGCATCCAAGCCGATGGATATCTTCCCCGGCTGGAACGATTATGTGGACAGGCTGGAGAAAAACTGGCGCAAGCTCATCACCCCGCAGGACACCATCGTGCTGGCGGGGGATATCAGCTGGGCCATGCGCCTGACCGATACCCGCAAAGATTTTTCCTTTTTGCAGCAGCTGCCCGGGCAAAAGATCATCATGAAGGGCAACCACGATTACTGGTGGTCCACCGCCAACAAGATGAACGCCTACCTCAAGGCCGAGGGCTTTGACACCCTGCACATCCTGCACAACAATTCTTACAGCGTGGAGGGGTACGCCATCTGCGGCACCCGCGGCTGGCTATTCGATGTGGGGGAGCCCCATGATGAAAAGGTGATGAACCGCGAGATCGGCCGCCTGCGCATGAGCTTGCAGGCTGCGGAGCCCGGGCTGGAAAAGCTGGTGTTCCTGCACTACCCGCCGGTCTACACCGGCACCAGCGCCCCGGAGATCGTAGCCACCCTGAAGGAGTACGGCATCAAGACCTGCTTCTATGGGCATCTGCACGGCAACGCCATCCGGTTTGCCGTGCAGGGCGAGGTGGACGGCATCCGGTACAAGCTGGTAAGTGCCGACGGCCTGCGTTTCTGCCCCTACCGCATCAATTAACAGCGGGATAAAAGGGCAAAAACGACAAAATTTAAAAATTTGGTATGGCAATTGTGTCCAGAGCGTGCTATAATAAGTTTTGACGCGATTGTTGCACCCAATTGAGCGCGCGCGTCCCCGCATTCCGTGTGCATACAGCAAGGACGTGGTGCGCGGTTGCCCCGGGCAAAAACTTCCTGCCCTGAGCAATAGAATATTTGAGTGGAGGATAAACAAATGAATCTCATCAAGTGTGAAAAGCTCGAGAAGAGCATGGCAGAACTGCAGTTCTCCATCGATGCAGAGGCTTTCAAGAAGGCTGTTGCCGATGTTTTCAAAAAAGAGGGCAAGAAGTACCCTGTGCAGGGCTTCCGCAAGGGCAAGGCTCCCAAGGCTCTGATCGAGAAGATGTACGGCGCAGACGTCTTTACCTACGACGCTATCAACGAGCTGTTCCCGGAGGCCTTCGAGGCTGCCGTTAAGGAAGCCGGCGTGGAGCCCGTGGGCCGTCCTGAGGTCACCGTGGATTCTGCCAGCGAGGCAGAGGGCGCTACCCTGACCGTGAAGGTCGCCGTGAAGCCCGAGGTCAAGGTCGGCAGCTACAACGGTCTGACCGTGGAAAAGACTGTCCATACTGTTACCGATGAGGCTGTGGACGCTGAACTGAAGCGTGTGCAGGAGCGCAACGCCCGTGAGCTGACCCGTGAGGGCGCTGCTCAGAATGGCGATATCGCTGATATCGACTTCGAGGGCTTTGTGGACGGTGTTGCATTCGAGGGCGGCAAGGCTGAGCACTACAACCTGACTCTGGGCAGTGGCAGCTTCATCCCCGGCTTTGAGGAGCAGGTCGTTGGCCACTCCGCCGGTGAGGAGTTCGACGTGAACGTCACCTTCCCCACCGAGTATCAGGCTGCTGAGCTGGCCGGTAAGGCAGCTGTCTTTAAGATCAAGCTGCACGAGGTCAAGTACAAGGAACTGCCCGCTCTGGATGACGAGCTGGCAAAGGACTGCTCCGAGTACGACACTCTGGACGAGTTCAAGGCTTCCATCCGCAAGAACAACCAGGAGCAGCTGGACAAGCAGGATGATCTGGCTGTCGAGAATGCTCTGGTCGATCAGGTCATCGAGAGCATGGAGGGCGAGATCCCTCAGGCTATGTACGATGTCCGCATGGACGAGATGGTCAACGACTTTGCTTTCCGTGTGGAGCAGCAGGGTCTGCGTCTGGAGGACTACCTGAAGTATATGGGTCAGTCCATGGAGCAGTTCCGCGCCGCTTTCATGCCGCAGGCTGAGAAGCAGGTCAAGATCGGTCTGGCTCTGGAGGCTGTTGCTGCTGCTGAGCACATCGAGGCTTCTGAGGATGAGATCAATGCCGAGATCAAGCGCATTGCTGACCAGTACAAGATGGAAGAGGACAAGGTTCGTGAGCTGATCAACCTCGAGGATCTGAAGCAGGATCTGGCTCGCACCAAGGCTATCGACTTCATCAAGAGCCACGCTAACATCGTGGAGAAGCCCGCAGAGGCTGAGAAGGCTGCTGACGCTGAGTAATCAGTGCCGGGCCCTGTAAAGCGCCGCAGGCGTTTTATCAAAGGTTGTTAAAATTGACCGGTACGGCTGAACTTTACAGGGGACCCGTATCGGTCAATTTTGCCAATAAACTTAAACCATTTCAGGAGGCGAACTTTATGAGTTTTGTTCCTTACGTTGTCGAGCAGTCGGCGCACGGAGAGCGTTCCTACGATATTTTCTCTCGTCTGCTGAACGATCGCATCATCGTGCTGAGCGAGGATGTCAACGATACCACCGCAAGCCTTGTGGTGGCACAGCTGCTGTATCTGGAAGGGCAGGACCCGGATAAGGACATCAGCCTGTATATCAACAGCCCCGGCGGTTCCATCAGTGCCGGTATGGCCATCCACGACACCATGCAGTATATCAAGTGCGATGTTTCCACCATCTGCATGGGCATGGCTGCCTCTATGGGCGCATTCCTGCTGGCAAGCGGCACCAAGGGCAAGCGCTTTGCGCTGCCCAACGCCGAGATCATGATCCACCAGCCGCTGATCGGCGGTCAGGGCGGCGGCCTTTCCGGCCAGACCACGGATATCAAGATCCATGCCGAGCACATGGTCTATATCCGCGATAAGATGAACCGGATGCTCAGCGAGTACACCGGCCAGCCGCTGGAAAAGATCCAGCAGGACACCGAGCGCGACAACTACCTTACCGCGCAGCAGGCAAAGGAATACGGCCTGATCGATGAGGTCATTGCCCACCGGTAAACCGCTATAATCTATCCAGGATAAGGAAAAACAGCTATGGCAAATAACAATTCCGGCAAAAACGATAAGGATCTGATTTGCAGCTTTTGCGGCAAGCATCAGGACGAGGTTGAGCGCATGATCATTGGCCCCGGGGTCAATATCTGCAGCGAGTGCATCGGCCTGTGCCGCGATCTGCTCTCTGACAAGCCGGATCAGCCCAAAAGTGCCCGTCCGGGACGCGGCAGCGCAAGCCGCGCCCATGTCCAGCCCGCTGCCGCAGATCTGGATATCAACATCATGACCCCGGCCGAGATCAAGGAAGGTCTGGATCAGTATGTCATCGGTCAGGACGAGGCAAAGCGTGTGCTGTCCGTTTCGGTCTACAACCACTATAAGCGCATCCTCAGCGGCAAGGGCGGCGATGTGGAGCTGCAAAAGTCCAACGTGCTGCTGCTGGGTCCCTCCGGCGTGGGCAAGACCCTGCTGGCGCAGACACTGGCCAAGATGCTGGGCGTGCCCTTCGCCATTGCGGATGCCACCACCCTTACCGAGGCCGGTTATGTGGGTGAGGACGTGGAGAACATTCTGCTCAAGCTGATCCAGGCGGCAGATTTTGATGTGCAGAAGGCACAGATCGGCATCATCTACATTGATGAGATCGACAAGATCACCCGCAAGAGCGAAAACCCCTCCATCACCCGCGACGTGGGCGGCGAGGGCGTACAGCAGGCACTGCTGAAGATCTTGGAGGGCACTGTCAGCAACGTGCCGCCGCAGGGCGGGCGCAAGCATCCGCAGCAGGAGTTCATCCAGATCGACACCACCAACATCCTGTTCATCTGCGGCGGTGCCTTTGATGGTCTGGACAAGTATATCCTGCGCCGCACCGATAAGTCCGCGCTGGGCTTCGGCAGTGCGCTGAAGGATAACTCCACCGAGGCCGAGCGCGCTCTGCTGCGCAAGGTAGAGCCCCACGATCTGGTCAAGTTCGGCCTGATCCCGGAGCTGATTGGCCGTCTGCCGGTCATCACCGTGCTGGACGATCTGGACGAGGATGCACTGGTGCGCGTGCTCAAGGAGCCCCGCAACAGTCTGGTCAAGCAGTATAAAGAGCTGCTGGGCATGGATAACGTGGAGCTTACCTTCACGGACGAAGCTCTGCACGCCATTGCCCGCAAGACCATCGAGCGCAAGACCGGTGCCCGCGGTCTGCGCAGCGTGATGGAAAGCATCCTGCTGCCTATCATGTACGAGGTGCCCAGCGATGCCACCATCATCCGCGTGACCGTGGACGAGGACACCGTGGAGGGCGGCGAGGCACATCTGGAATACGGCGCTGTGCGCAAACGCTATAAAAATCAGGCCACTCTCAGCTGACGGCATCGCCGCACAGCAGGGGAGTGTACCCGCTTGCAAGGCCCTGTTTCAAAAGCTTTTTGCTTTTGACAGGGCTTTTTGCTTTCAAATTCTTGTTTCTGACAGGAAAATGTACTATAATAGTAAAGTGTGGATCGTGCGGCGTGTGTTCTCTGGCAGGGGCATACCGCAAAAGACGAGCCATAGAATTGGGTAATAGGAAGTACTATAAAGGAGTGTGTTTTCAATGGCAAATTATCACGAGATGGATCGCGCTGCGCTGACCGCTGAAAAGGCAGCGCTGGAACAGGCTTATAAAGAGTTTCAGGCAAAGGGTCTGAAGCTGAACATGGCACGCGGCAAGCCCGGCCCCCACCAGATGGATCTGGCAATGGACCTGCTGAAGATGACCGACTACACCACGGATGCAGGCACCGACGCCCGCAACTACGGCGAGCTGGAGGGTCTGAGCGAGGCCCGCGCCCTGTTTGCAGATGTGTTCGGCGTAAAGCCCAACGAGGTGTTCGTGGGCGGCAACTCCAGCCTGCAGCTGATGTATAACCTCATCAACATCGGTTATGTGTTCGGCTTCCCGGAGTCTCCCTGTCCGTGGTCTCAGGTGGAAAAGCGCAAGTTCCTCTGCCCGGTGCCCGGCTATGACCGTCACTTTGCTATCACCGAGGAGTTCGGCTTTGAGCTCATCAGCGTGCCCATGACCCCCAACGGCCCCGATATGGACGTTGTGGAAAAGCTGGTGGCTGAGGACGATACCATCAAGGGTATCTGGTGCGTGCCGCAGTACTCCAACCCCGATGGCTACACTTACAGCGATGAGACCATCGAGCGCTTTGCCAAGATGAAGACCGCTGCCCCGGATTTCAAGATCTTCTGGGATGAGGCCTACATCGTCCATCACCTGACCGAGGAGATCATCGAGACCCCCGTGCTGCTGAACGTGAGCAAGAAGTATGGCACGCAGGATCGCGTGTTCATGTTCACTTCTACCAGCAAGATCACCTTCCCGGGTGCCGGTGTTTCTGCCATTGCATGCAGTGACAACAGCATGAAGTATATGTGCAAACGCTTCTCGGTGATGATCATCAGCTACGACAAGATGAACCAGCTGCGCCACGTCCGCTTCCTGAAGAACAAGGAGGGCGTTCTGGCACACATGGCAAAGCACCGCCGCCGTCTGGTGCCCTGCTTCGATGCCGTCAAGACCGCCTTTGCCGCCAACCTCACCCCCTGCGGTGATATTGCCCACTGGACCAACCCCAAGGGCGGCTACTTCATCAGCCTGTATGTCATGCCCGGCTGCGCAAAGCGCGTGGCAGACCTGTGCAAGGATGCAGGTCTGGTGCTGACTGGTGCAGGCTCTGCTTATCCGTACCACAAGGATCCGCAGGATTCCCATCTGCGCATTGCACCCACTTATCCCAGTCTGGACGAGGTGGAGACCGCTTCCGAGCTGCTGTGCGTCTGTGTGCGTCTGGCTGTTGTGGAAAAGCTGCTGGCTGACATGGCCTAAGGCGTGAAATAATTTGTATATTCTCCTCTGCGGGGCTCTTTGCAGGGCTGGCAGGGGAGTTTTATCACAGAAAGGTCGGCACGACGGCTGCTCTGTGAGGAGAGGAACCGTCGGCAAAACTTGCGGTTCACAACAAAAACGGCTGCGGCTGCACAGCCGCCGCTTTTGGAGGTTCCCGACTTATGAAAACAAAAGGCAAAGCATGGCAGCTGGTCGTTACCGCGCTGCTGATCGTTGTGTTTGTCTACACCGCCTTTTTTGGCGTGGCGGCAAAATACGGCGATGTGACCACCACCTACATCAAGGGTGCAAAGGATATCCGCTTTGGTGTGGATATCAAGGGCGGCGTCAACGTCACCTTTGTGCCCTCGGATGGCTACGATGCCACGGACGAGCAGCTGGATGCCGCCCGTCTGGTCATTGAGAACCGTCTGGTCGCGTTGAACGTGACCGACTACGAGCTGTATGTGGATAACAACTCCGACAGCCTGATTTTGGAGTTCCCGTGGCAGTCTGGCGAGACGGATTTTGACCCCGAGTCTGCCATTCAGGAGATCGGCACCACCGCCTACCTGACCTTCCGCGAGGGAGCCAGCAAGGACGGCGGGCTGATCCTTGACGGCTCCATGGTCGAAAGCGCTTCGGCGCAGTACGGCGCTGTGAGCAACGGCGGCAGTTCCGAGTATTACGTTGCCCTCAAGTTTACCACCGAGGGTGCCAAGGCCTTTGGCGATGCCACCACCAAGCTGGCCGCCGACAAGGGCAGCATCAGCATCTGGCTGGACGACGAGAACGTGAGCACCGCTACCGTCAACACCGCTATCACCGACGGACAGGCCATCATCACAAGTTCGGCCTCCAATTCCTTTACGCAGGATGCCGTGGTCAAGATGGCACGCCAGATCAACTCCGGTGCACTGCCCTTTGCTCTGAGCGTGGACAGCTACTCCACCGTGAGCCCCAGTCTGGGCGAAAACAGCCTTGGTGCCATGGTGCTGGCAGGCCTGATCGCTTTTGCCCTCATCGTGGTGTTCATGACGGTGCTGTATCGTCTGCCGGGCTTTCTGGCCTGCATCGCGCTGGCCGGTCAGGTGGCGGCTACGCTGGCCTTTGTGTCCGGCTACTTCCCGGTGTTTGAAAGCTTTACTTTGACCCTGCCCGGCATCGCAGGTATCATTCTGGCCATCGGCATGGGCGTGGATGCCAACGTCATCACCGCCGAGCGCATCAAAGAGGAGCTGAAAAACGGCAAATCTCTGGATGGCGCACTGAAGAGCGGTTTTGCCCGCGGCCTGACTCCCATCATTGACGGCAACGTGACCATCGTCATCGTGGCCATCGTGCTCATGGGTGCCTTCGGCCCCTCGGATGGCCTGTTTGCCAAGGCACTGCACTTTGTGTTCTTCGCCTTCGGCCCCTCTACCGCAGGCACTATCTACGCCTTCGGCTACACGCTGCTCACCGGCGTGCTGCTGAACTTCGTGTTTGGCGTATTCGCTACCCGTGTCATGATTCGCGGCGCAGCTGCCATCAAGGCACTGCGCAACCCGTGGCTCTACGGTGCTGCAAAGCCCGGGCAGGAAAAGGCTGAAAAGAAGCCGGTGGATTTCGTATCCCTGCGCAAAAAGTTCCTGACCTTCTCTGCCTGCCTGATGGCGGTCATTCTGCTGTGCGCCGCAGTGTTCGGTGTGCATCTGGATACCGAGTTCACCGGCGGTGCCATGATCACTCTGTCCTACGAGGGCAGTTTTGATCAGTCCGCTGTGCAAAAGACCGCTGCTGCGGCGCTGGAAAACACCGGTCTGACCCTGCAGACCGGTGAGAACGTGGCCACCGGTGACCAGACCCTGAAGATCTCCATGCCCGGCACCGAGACCGTGACCACCGAGCAGGTGGAGAACCTGCTGGATTCCCTGAACGAGAACTACCCGGACAACCAGTTTGCCCAGCTGTCCCTGAGCAACGTCAGCGCTGCCATGGGTACCAAGTTCCTGCAGAAGAGCCTGGTGGCTGTGTTGTTCGCACTGGTGCTCATTCTGCTGTATATCGCTTTGCGCTTTAAGAATATCGGCGGCCTGACCGGCGGTATGATGGCAGTGCTGGCGCTGGTCAACGACCTGATGGTGGTGTTCGGCACCTTTGTGCTGCTGCGCACCGCACTGGACGGCAACTTTATCGCCGCCATGCTGACTATCCTCGGCTACTCCATCAACGATACCGTTGTGGTGTACGACCGTATCCGCGAGAACCGCGCCCTCATGGGCAAAAAGGGCAGCTTTGAGGAACTGGTCAACCTGTCGGTCAACCAGTCTGCCCGCCGTACCCTGATTACCACCATCACCACTGTGATGGCACTGGGCGTGATGTGCATCGTGGCAAAGCTCTATGGTCTGGACAGCATCTTCACCTTTGCGTTCCCGTTGATGATGGGTATGATCAGCGGTGTGTACACCTCTCTGTGCGTTTCCACCTCGGCATGGGTGCTGTGGAGCGAGCGCAGCAAAAAGAAAAACTGAGGCGGAGGAACAAACGATGAAGTGCCCTTATTGCGGTGCGGAGGAATCCAAGGTGATCGACTCCCGCCCCACGGAAGATAACGAGCGCATCCGCCGCCGCCGCGAGTGCCTGAACTGCCACATGCGCTTTACCACCTACGAGGTGGTGGAAACAGTGCCGCTGGTGGTCATCAAAAAGGATAACTCCCGCGAACCCTTTGACCGGCAGAAGCTGTTCAACGCCATGTTGCGCGCCTGCGCCAAGCGCCCTGTCAGCTACGAAACGCTGGAGCGCGCTGTCAGCAGCATCGAGCAGTCCCTGTTCAGCTCCTACGACCGCGAGATCCCCAGTGTGCGCATCGGTGAGTTGACCATGCAGGAGCTGAAAAAGATCGACGAGGTGGCCTATATCCGCTTCGCTTCGGTCTACCGCCAGTTTGCGGATGTGGAAAGCTTCCTTGATGAACTGAAAAAGCTTGTGGGCGACCGTAAGGAAAATCAGTAAACTGTAATTTAAGACCGAGAGATGCTTTTGGGCGTCTCTCGGTCTGTTTTTGTTGTAAAAAATTGCTTGTCGCAGCTCGCAGGACGCGACAAGCGTGAAATATAATTTGCGCCGCTTACACCAGCCGCCGGGCAAGCCATTCCAGCCGCTCCACTTCTACCTGTGCGCGGCGCAGTTCGCCCAGCGCGTCCTCTGTGGCTTGCTGCTCAAGGTATCCGTCTGCCGCCCGCAGTGCAGCTTCCAGTTCCGTGTAATCGGCAGTGCGCAGCAGATGGCTCATAGTTTCCCGCATGGTGTCGCACAACTCTGCGCCCTCGGCAAGCGCCTGCCGCGCAGTGGGAAAGTCCTTTTGCCGTACAGCTTCAAGGGCGCAGTCCAAGTCAGCCGAGATATCCTGTGCAAAGGCCTGCACTCGTCCGCTGCTGTAAAGGGATACTCCCAGCAGCACGGCTACGATCAGGATACACGCATAGATCCGCTTCATCGTTTTCCTCCCGGCTGACGGCCTTCCTTTTTCAGCAGAAAATAGTCCTCGGTCTCGTTGCCGATGAGCAGCAGGATCTCCTGCGGCAGAACGGTGTTTGCCGTGGCGGTGCGCTCCAGCCACGCACGGTCCTTGCCGCACCAGCGCAGATTATCCTCCAACACCTGCCCGTCCAGCACAAAGGGGATGGTAGCCTGTGTTTGTTGCACCTTCAGTTGCAAGTCGGACAGGGTAGCCGCTTCCTGCTCCGGGCGCAGCGCTGCCGACAGCGTGCCGTTCGTTTCGATTACGGCGTAGGACACCCTGCGCGGGTCAAAGATATCCTTGCCGCGCAGTGCCTCCATCAGGTCGGCGGTGGTCAACCGCAGCATCCGCAAAGCATTCTGGTCGATCTTTCCGTCCAGAATGACCGTTTTGGGACGCCCGGAGAGAAAATTGAAAAACTTCTGGCTGCGGAAGCTCACCACTGAACCCAACAGCTCCAGCGCCGCAATGAGAAACAGAGGAATCAGGCTGGCGGTGATGGGCACATCCTCGGATTCAATGGAGATGGACGCCAGATTGGAGATCAGGATGGTGGATACCAGTTCCTCCGGCTGCAATTCTCCCAGCTGGCGCTTGCCCATCAGCCGCATGGCAAACAAAACGCAGAGATACAGGATAATGGTGCGGCAAAGCAGCAGTTTCATGCACAAACCCTCCCGGTGCGGTGTGCGCGGCGTATTCCGCTGCGGCAAAGCGGGCATACTGCACACACAAAGGAGTGATGGATGTGCAGTTGCTTTCCCAAAGCCTTGCGGAAAACCTGTCCGCGCTTGATGCTAGGTTTGGCAAATCGGCAGATTATTATGCGAAGAAGATCGTTTTGTATGGCTGTCCGGGGTGCATCGTAATGTTTGACGGTATGGCAAGCTTGGATTCGCTCTGGGAGCTGTTGCTGGACGCCGCCGGGCGGCAGTCTGCTTCTGTCCGGTTTACCGGCGCGCAAACCTATGCGCATATCCTGCATGGCTCGGCGTTTCCGGCCGAAAGCACCCCAGTGCAGGATATGCCGCAGCTGATAGCGCGTTTGACCGCCGGCATGGCGGTGCTGCTGTTGGAGGGGTGCAGCAGCGGCATTGCCTTCTCAGTGCAGGGGCTCAAGTTCCGCTCGGTGGAAGAGCCCTCCGGCGAAGGCAATCTGCGCGGCAGCAGGGAAGGCTTTACCGATCTGCTGCGGGTAAATCTGAGCCTTCTGCGCCGTCTTGTCCGCACTGACACCCTTGTGCAGGAGGCCGCGCAGGCGCACACCTGCTGTAATACGGAGTACGCCCTTTGCTACTGCAAGGACCGTGCCGACCCCGCTATGGTACAGCGGGTGCGTGCCATTTTGCAAAGTGCAAGGCCGGAGCTGCTGCTGGATTCCAGCTATTTTGTGCCGTGGCTGCTGCCCGGCAAGGTGCGGTTGTTCACCCCGGTGCACTACACCGAGCGCCCGGCGGTCGCCGCCGCGAAGCTCTGTGAGGGCAAGCTGGTAATTTTGGTCAACGGCAGCCCCTCGGCGCTGGTGCTGCCCGCACTGTTCAGCGAGCAGTTCGAGTGTCTGGATGATTACGCCTCTACGGCGGTGTTTTCCTCTTTTTTGCGGGTGCTGAAATATTTTTCCTTCTACCTTACGGTGTTTCTGCCGGGGGTCTTTGTGTGCGTGGCGGTGTATCTGCCGGAGCTGTTGCCCCCGCAGCTGCTGTATAAGATCGAAGCCGCCGAAAAGGCCACTCCGCTGCCCCTTTTTGCCGAGATGCTGCTGGTGATCCTGATCTTAGAGATCATCCGGGAAGCCGGGCTGCGGATGCCGCAGTCACTGGGACACTCGGTCAGTCTGGTGTCGGCGCTCATCATCGGCGATGCCGCCATTGCCACTGGGCTGATGAGCACCCCGGTCATTTTTGTGGCCAGTATTACCGCCATTGCAGTCTTTGTCACCCCGGCTCTGTACGAGCCTGCCACTCTACTGCGCATCGGCACGGTGCTGCTGGCGGGGCTTGCCGGGCCGGTAGGGATGGCAGTGGCGTTTTTCGGCTTTCTGCTCAGCATCGTCAGCACCGAAGCACTGGGCGTGCCATACCTTGCGCCGCACCCGTTCCCGCAGCAGCCACTTTCCGAGGACGGCGTTCTGCGCCGCAATTACCGGCAGCTGTCCCGGCAGGGGTTCAATATCTGGCAAAAGCGGGAGAGGAGGAAACGGCAGTCATGAAGCAGCAAGCAGAACATTTTACCCCGGCGGCGCTGACCCTCAGCGTGGTCACCGCAGCATTGGCAGACGGCATCCCGCAAAGCGTCCCGGTGCGTCGGGCGCTGTGGCTGGGCGCAGTCAGCACAGTGTGTCTGTGTGTCCTTTCTGCACTGGCAGCGGCGTTGCAAAACAAAGTGCCCTCCTTTACGGTGCGGCTGGCACTGACAGCCGGGCTTTTTATGGAACTGGTGCACACCCTCGTGCAGGCACAAGGACTGTGCACGGCAGAGTTCGCCTCCATGGCGCTGCTGGGCTTTCTGCCGCTGCTGCTCTGGGCGGGGTGGGGCGTCCGTCCCGCAAGCTGGAACGCCTCGGCGCGGGTGCTGTGGTGGTTCGCTGCCGTGGGCGGCGTGGTTTGCCTGTTGGGGCTTGCAGAGCAGCTGCACTGGTACCGGCTGTTTACACCGGCACAGCCGACTGGAGCAAACTGGAGCGTACCGGTTTATGCAGAATATTTTGCCGGAGCCCTTTTGTGCAGTGCGCGGTCTGCCCGCCGCACAGTCTGGCTGCCGCTATGGGGCTTTGCGGTGCAGGCTGTGGCTTTGCTGGGCGGTGCTTTACTGTTTGGCAGCGGCGCATACCCGCGGCTGGAGTTGCTGCGGGCGTGGAGCGGCGGCAGCTTTTCCCGCATGGATGCGCTGCTTTTGCTGCTGTGGCTGCTGTGCGCTGTCTACCGGGCGTCCATGCTATGCGCCGCCATCCGGTTGCTCTGGCAGCAGCCGGAAGCAGAGGTGCAGCCATGAGAAAACAGAAATCTTGCAAACTGCTGTACTTTCTGCTGGCAGGGTGGTGCCTTTTATTCCTGCGCTGCGAAAGCACGGAGAAAAGCATGGTGCGGGCGGTGTATCTGGCACAGACGGAGCAGGGGTATCAGACGGGGCTGCTCTATCAGGCACCGCAGGCCGCCGCCGATGCCGCCGATGCCTCTGCCGCATTACAGTTTGTGCAGGCAGAGGGGCAAACGATGGAGCGGGCGCTGGCTGCGGCAGAGCAGGCGCTGCCCCAAACGGCAAGCTACCGCCTGTGTGATTATCTGCTGCTGCCAAAAGCGGAAGAGCACTTATTAACAGAGTACGAGCAGCTGGTGCTGCAGCGCGGCTGCGGACGCACGGCGGCAAGACTGCTTTGCGCAGAAGGAGAGGTGGACCACCTTGCCGCACAAGCCGCTTTGCCGGACGCCTTGATGGCACAAATAAAGACCGCAGCACCCACCGCACCACGATTGTATGAGCATACAGAGCCGGGGCTTTTGCCCATTCTCCGGTGGAGCGCGGAAGAGGTGACGTTACAGGAGGGCGGTGTTCTGCATACCGTGGCGGGCAATACGCCCTTGTCCCCGGAGCGGGCCGAGATATACCGGCTTCTTACCGGGCAGGGCGGTACCCGGCAGCTCTGGCTGGAAGAGGAGCGCATCGGCATCCGGCGCTGCACTGTTTCGGTCACCCTGCAAAAGGCGCAGGTGCTTGTGCGGCTGGATTGCCAGCGTGCCGCCCACAGCCCGCTGCCCACGCCGGCGCAGCAGCAACAGCTTGCAGCGCAGTGCACGGCGCTTTTGCAAGGCTGCTGGCAGGAGGGCGTGGATGTGCTGCACCTGCAAGCCCGAGAAGTGCTGCGGAACGGCAACGGTGTAAGCTTTGACCCGACAAAAAACGCCTGCCCGCAATTGCGGACAGACGTGCATTTCATGCTGTATTAAGAGGCGGTGGGGAAGGTGACAGTAATAGTGGTGCCGACGTCCACCTGACTTTCCAGCTTGATGCGGGCGTTGTGGATGCGGGCAATGTGCTTGACGATGGCAAGCCCAAGCCCGGTGCCGCCGGTGGCTTTGCTGCGGCTCTTATCCACCCGGTAAAAGCGCTCGAACACGCTGGACTGCGCCTCCCGCGGGATGCCGATGCCGTTATCCGTTACGGTCAGGGAGCAGTGCCCGTCCCGGCTGCAGGCGGTAATGATCTGCACTTTTCCGCCCGGGCGGTTGTAGCGGATGGCGTTGTCGCACAGGTTCTGGCACAGCTCATCCAGCAGCGCACGGCTGCCCAGCACCGGGGCGTTCTCGCCCAGATAGGTCAGGGAGATATAGGCGCGGCGGGCGTTCAGCTTCTGGCGCTCCACGCACTCCTTGGCAACATCCAAAAGGTCTACTGTTTCCATCACGGGGGCGTCCCCGGTCTCGGTTACGGTATCCAGCTTGGAAAGCTGCAAAATATCGTTGACCAGCTGGATCATGCGGGTGGCCTCGCTGTGGATCTTACGGCCGAAATCCGGCACATCCTCCGGTTTTGCAATACCGGTCTCGATCAGCTCCGCGTAGCCGGAAATGCTGGTCAACGGGGTCTTGAGCTCGTGGCTGACATTGGCGGTAAACTCCTGCCGCATTTTCTCGTTGTTTTCCCGCAGGATGCGGTCAGAGTGGATGCTTTCCGCAAAGGGAATCAACTCCCGGTAGGGCACGTTTTCCTGAATATGATCCAGATCCTCGGTCATGTTCAGCACCGGCTGTACCAGTGCTTTGGTCAGCAGAGCAGCCAGCACCGCAGCGGCCAGCATCAGCGCCACACAGCTCAGCACGATGGCCGGAATGGTGGCGTCATAGATGGACCACACAGTCTCGGCGTCCTGCGCCACGCGCAGCACGTCCCCGCCGGAAAGCCGGAGCGCATAGTAATAGGTCTCGTAGCCCATGGTCTGGGAGTCACGGATGTCCCGTCCCTCGCCGGTTGCAATGGCATCGCGGATCTCCGGGCGGGTCAGATGGTTCTCCATGGGCTGGTCGGTGGCAGATTCAAACAGTACGCTGCCGTCCTGACTGATCAAGGTCACGCGCAGATCATCGGTCACAAAGGCACTCAGCTGCGCGGGGTCTCCGGCCTGCTCGTACCCGGCGCACACAAGGTCGGTCTCGCGCTCCAAACCCGACCATGCCTGCGCCGTAAAGGCTTTATGGAACACAAAAATGCACAGCGCTGCGGTGAATATAAGCCCCAGAAAGCCCATCAGGAACAACCGGTAGCTGATTTTTTCTTCCATGCTGCGCAGCTTCATTCTTCTTCGGCCTCCTCATCGGTCAGCTTGTAGCCCACCTTGCGCACGGTGCAGATGTAACGACCCGCATCGCCCAGCTTTTTGCGCAGAGTGCGGATGTGCATATCCACGGTACGGCTCTCCACCGAGATATCGGTGCCCCACACCACCTGCAAAATGGTCTCGCGGGTCACCACCAGACTGGTGTTTTCCAGCAGCAGCCGCAGCAGGCAGTATTCCTTGTAGGTCAGCTCCACGGGGGTGCTGTTCACCGTAACGCTGTGGCGGGCGTTATCCAGCTGGATCTCGTGAAAAACCAGCACGTCCGGCCTTGTCTCCGGGGCAGAGCGCCGCAGCGCCACCCGCACCCGGCTGAGAAATTCCATGATGCCAAAGGGCTTTGCAATGTAGTCGTCTGCACCGCAGTCCAGCCCGCGCACGGTGTCCAGCTCGCTGGATTTTGCCGTGACCATAATGATGGGCAGCTTGCGCAGGGAAGGGGTGTTGCGCAGCTTTTTCAGGATAGAAAAGCCGTCCTCGCCGGGCAGCATCACGTCCAGGATCACCAGCTCCGGCTCAGCGGCACGCATGGCCTGCCAGAAGGGCTCGGCGCTCTCAAAGCCCTGCACCTCGTAGCCGTTGGATTGCAGGGCGTACTGCTCCAGCTCCCGGATGGAAGCATCGTCCTCTACGATATAGATCATAACTCAGTTCTCCTCAGCAGTCTGTCCGTCTGGGAACAGATACCGCTCACGGTAGCGGTCCAGACGGCGATGGAATTCTTCGCTTTCCTTGGTGTCGTTGCCGTGGCGCAGGTCGTTCAGGTAAGCGTGGGTGTCAAAGCTGTCCTGTGCCACCTCGATCTGCGCAACTGCCACGTTGCTGCAATGGTCGCACACACGCTCGTAGTTGGTCAGCAGATCGTCCAGCACAAAGCCGTACTCAATAGAGCAGCTGCCTGCCTGCAAGCGGGCGACGTGCCGTGCCTTGATGGCACGCACCAGCTCGTTGACCACAGCCTCCAGAGGCTCGACCTTGGAGGCAAGGTGCAGATCCCCCTTGCGGAAGGCATCGGTGGTGCGGCTCAGGGTATCCTGCACCGCATCCTCCAGCACCTGCAGTTCCTCCTGTGCATCCTTGGAGAAGTGAATCTCCTTCTGGTGCATCTCCTCGGCAGATTCCAACAGATTGACGGAATGGTCGCTGATTCGCTCAAAATCACTGATGGTGTGCAGCAGGGTGTTCACGCTCTGGCTGTCGGCGTGGTTCAGTTCCCGGCCGGACAACTTAACAAGATAGGTGCCCAGCGCGTCCTCGTACCGGTCTACCTTTTTTTCCTCGTCCCGCACCTTCTGGGCAAGTTCGTCGTTCCATTCGTGGGTCAGGCTCATGGCCTGCACCACACCCACACGGGCAAGCTCTGCCATTTCAGCGGTAGCGGCGCGGGCACGCTCCACAGCCACAGCGGGGGTGTTCAGCAGACGGTCATCCAGCAGAGCAAACTCCTCTTTTTCCGGAGAATCGGGAATGGTCAGGATGGCCAGCTTTTCCAGCCCGGTAGCAAAGGGCAGCAGGATGACGGTAGCAAGGATATTGAATATCGAGTGCACCACTGCAATGCCCCATGCCTCAATGGTGGTATTCACAAAGGCAAAGTGGCATACAGTGTTGAGCCCGTAGAACCCGAACAGGAAGATGGTCACACCGATGATATTGAAGTACAGATGCACCATGGCAGCCCGGCGGGCGTTCTTGTTGGCACCCACGGAGGACAGCAGTGCGGTCACACAGGTACCGATATTCTGACCCATGATGATGGGAATGGCACTGCCGTAGGTGATGACGCCGGTGGCGCTCAGCGCCTGCAGGATGCCCACGCTGGCGCTGGAACTCTGGATGATACCGGTGACCAGTGCGCCCACCAGAACGCCCAGCAGGGGGTTGGAGAAGCGGGTAAACAGGCTGGTGAACCATGCCTCGTTTTGCAGCGGCAGCACAGCGTTGGACATGGTGGTCATGCCGGTCATCAGCACAGCAAAGCCGATAAGGATGGTGCCCACGCCTTTTTTCTTCTCACTCTTACACATATACAGCAAAATGCCGATAAATGCAAGCACCGGACTAAAAGAAGTGGGCTTGAGCAGCTGGATGAACAGGCTGTCGCCCTGCAAACCGGAAAGGCTCAAGATCCAGCTGGTCACGGTGGTGCCCACGTTGCTGCCCATGATCACACCAATGGCCTGATGCAGCTCCATGATGCCGCTGTTGACAAAGCCCACCACCATAACGGTGGTAGCGCTGGAACTCTGGATGACGGCGGTCACGCACAGACCCAGAAAAAAGCCCTTGAGGGGGTTATCGGTCAGTTTGCTGAGAATTTTTTGCAGCTGGCCGCCGGCCTGCTTTTCCAGTGCCTTGCCCATGATGTCCATACCGAACAAAAACAGGGCCAGACCTCCCAGCAGCGAAAAGACATTAAAAATGGTCATAAGTGTTTTCCTCACTTTATCTTGACGTGTTTTTCTCCTGTGCTTTAAGTATAGAAAAACAATGTAAAATCTGAAATCGACGAAATGTAAAACCCATGTAAAGTAAGAAAAATGTAAAAATCCTGTGCACGGGCTGCGATGCAGCGTCGGTTTCCCACCCACAGTACAAAAACAGCGCCCCGGGCGTTGTATTTGCCGCCGAATTTTATTATAATAGGAACAAGAGTGCCCGCAGCACAGCGCGGCAAGAGGATACAGGAGGAACCAGGATGGGTACGTTCAATGTTTCGCTTAAAACGCTGACCGACCGCGTCAGCATGGAAGTAGTATACACCCCCCGGGCGCTGGATGAGATCAGTGTGGAGATCGCCGAGGTCAACCGCCCGGGTCTGTTTCTGGCGGGCTACTATGATTACTTCGATAAGCTCCGTTTGCAGATCATGGGTCTGGCAGAAATGAACTTTCTGTCCGGTCTGACGGCAGAAAAGCGCTACGAGGCACTGGAACAGCTGTTCCGGCAGCAGCCCCCGGCTGTCATCGTCTGCCGCAGCGAGGAGCTGGAACCCTTCCCGGAAATGCAGGAGCTGGCGCAGAAGCACGCAGTTGCCTTGCTGCGTTCCAACGAGACTACCTGCACTTTGATGGGCAGCCTGATCAGCGTGCTGAACCTAGAGCTTGCGCCCCGCATCACCCGGCACGGCGTGCTGGTGGAGGTGTACGGCGAGGGCATCCTGATTTTGGGCGACAGCGGCATCGGCAAAAGCGAGCTGGCCATCGAGCTGGTCAAGCGCGGTCACCGTCTGGTGGCAGATGATGCCGTGGAGCTGCGCAAGGTGTCCAACCGCCAGATCATGGGCACTGCACCGGAAAACATCCGTCACTTTATCGAGCTGCGCGGCATCGGCATCGTCAACGTGGCCCGCGTGTACGGCGTGGGTGCCGTCAAGCTAAGCGAAAGTCTGGATCTTGTGGTGCAGCTGGAAGCATGGGACCCCACCAAGAACTACCAGCGCACCGGGCTGGAAAGCGAATACTACGACATTCTGGGCGTAAGCATTCCCAGCACCAGCATCCCGGTCTCTCCCGGCCGTAATCTGGCTGTGGTACTGGAGACCGCAGCCATCAATAACCGCCAGAAGAAGATGGGCTACAACGCGGCCAAGGAGCTGCTGATCCGGCTGGGGCTGGATGACAAAATGGACTGAACCTCTCTATAAAAAGGAGCCTGACCCTATGGAACAACTCAAGCAGCTGCTGACTGCAGCAGGCATTGCTTATAAAGAAAACGAGCCGCTGGCAGCGCATTGTACCTTTAAAATCGGCGGCCCGGCGCGGCTGTTCGTGAAGCCGGCAGATCGGGCACAGCTTTGCCGCGCCGTTGCCCTGTGCAAGGCGCAGGGCGTCCGGCATTATCTGCTGGGCAACGGCAGCAATATCCTGTTTGCCGACGAGGGCTACAATGGCGCAGTGCTGGATATTTCTTCTATGCAGGACGCTGCGCAGGTGCACGGAACACAACTCACCGCCGGGGCGGGCGTGCGGCTCTCGGCGCTGTGCAAAACGGCGCTGGAACACGGCCTGACCGGGTTGGAGTTTGCCTACGGCATCCCCGGTACGGTGGGCGGCGCAGTCTACATGAACGCCGGTGCCTACGGCGGCGAGATGAAGGACGTGCTGACCACGGTGCAGTACCTTACCGCCGAGGGCGAAATAAAAGAGGCAGCGGCAACAGAACTTGACCTGCGCTACCGCCACAGCATTTTTGAAGAAAACGGCGGCTGCATCCTCTCGGCGCAGTTTGCCCTGACCCCGGGCGAACCGGAGGCCATCCGCTCTAAAATGGACGAACTGATGGCGAAGCGGCTGGACAAGCAGCCGCTGGATAAGCCCAGCGCAGGCAGCACCTTCAAGCGCCCGGCGGGCGCTTTTGCCGCAGCCCTTATCGACCAATGCGGTCTGCGGGGCTACCGACACGGCGGTGCCGCCGTCAGCGAAAAACATTGTGGCTTTGTGGTGAACCTTGGCGGCGCAACCTGCGCAGACGTGCTGGCACTGTGCGAGGAAGTACGCGCCATCGTAAAAGAAAAGACCGGCTACGATCTGGAAAAAGAGATCCGCGTAGTCCGCTGAACTGCGGGAATAGAGGGAGTGTGGAACACAGATGGAACTGTTGATCGTCAGCGGACTTTCCGGCGCAGGAAAGTCTGTGGCTATGAATGCACTGGAGGATATCGGATATTTCTGCATCGATAACGTCCCGGCGGGGTTGCTGCCCAGCATTACGGCGTTTTCCAAGGCTGGCGACAACCAGCTGGAGCGGGTGGCGCTTTCCATGGATGTGCGCGGCTGCCGCAGCAGGGAACAGATCGAGACTGCCTTGCAGCAGCTGGACGACCAGAAAACACCCTATAAGATCCTGTTTCTGGATGCGCCGGACGAGGTGCTGATGCGCCGCTACAGCGAGACCCGCCGCCGCCACCCCATCAGCATTGCAGAGGGCCTCTCTACCCGGGATGCCTTTTTGAAGGAGCGGCAGATCCTGCAGCCCTTAAAAGAGCGTGCGGACTACACCATCAACACCGGGCTGCTCTCCACCTCTCAGAATAAAGAGCGCATCTGCGATTTGTTCATGAAAAGCGGCGGGGCAAAAAACGCCATGCAGCTTACCATCATGTCCTTCGGGTTCAAGTTTGGTCTGCCGCCGGAAGCAGACCTTGTGCTGGATGTGCGCTGCCTGCCCAACCCTTTCTATGTGCCGGAACTGAAGCACAAGACCGGGCTGGATCAGGAGGTGGTGGATTTTGTCATGAGCCACCCCGAAGCACAGGAGCTGCTGCACCGGTACGAGAACTTTTTGCAGTACGCCCTGCCGCTTTATGTCAAGGAAGGCAAAAGCCAGTTGACCATCGCGGTGGGCTGCACAGGCGGCAAGCACCGCTCCATCACATTCGCACGCAAACTTGCGGAATACTGCACCTCTCTGGGCTACGAGCCCGGGGTGCAGCACCGGGACGCCGTGCGCTGAAAACAGAGGAAATACTATGAGTTTTGCATCCAGTGCGCGGGAGGAGATCGCGCAGCGCAGCCCCACCAAGGAATGCTGTGTGCGTGCAGCGGCCTATGGCATTGCCTGCTTTGCCAAATACTTTGATGCCCGCGGCCTTGTGCTGCAAACCGAGCAGCCCCACACGGTGCAGCTGGCACAGCAGCTGTTTGCCCGCTGTGGCATCCGGGGCGAGATACTGGAAAAACCCCGCGCCAGCGGTGTGCTGTATGAGTTCAATATCCGCGATGTGGAGCAGGTCACCCGCCTGCACGAGCTGTTCGGCACCACCGGCAGGGAGACCAGCTTGCAGATCGACCCCGGGCTCATCCGTTGCCAGACCTGCGTCAGCGCCTATATTGCCATGGCTTTTTTGTGCAGCGGCACGGTCACCGACCCGCAAAAGGAATATAATCTGGAATTTCTCACCTCCCGGACGAACCTCGCCCGGGATTTTGAAGCGCTGCTGGCTGAGCACGAGTTTGCGCCCCACCGCACCCGCCGCAACGGCGTGAACCTGATCTACGTCAAGACCGGTGCCAACGTGGAGCGGCTGCTCCGTTTTATGGGCGCTGCGGATGCCGCAACGCAAATCAGCGTGCTCAAGGCGTTCAAGCAGGTGCGCAATCAGACCAATCGGCAGACCAACTGCGATACCGCAAACCTTGGCAAAACCGCGCGGGCAAATGCCCAGACATTGAAAGCCATCCGCTATTTGCAGGAGCAGCACGCGCTGGAGACCCTGCCGGAGGTGCTGCAACAGGCAGCAGCAAAGCGGCTTCAATACCCGGATCTTTCGCTTACCGCGCTGTGCGGCTGCTTTGACCCGGCGGTGAGCAAATCCGGCCTATCGCACCGGATGAAAAAGCTGGAGGCACTGGCAGAAAATCTGCGCCAGCGCCAGCAGGAGGGACAGGAGGCAGTACAATGAGTGAACCCACCGCAAATACCCGCCCCTTTGCCCACCTGCATATCCATACGGAATACAGCCTTCTGGACGGTGCCTGCCGCATCGACCAGCTGATGGAGCGGGTGAAGGAGTGCGGACAGACTGCCATTGCTTGCACCGACCACGGCGTGATGTACGGCTGTGTGCAGTTTTATAAAGCCGCTAAAAAGGCGGGCATCAAGCCCATCATCGGGTGTGAAGTGTATGTTGCCACCCGCACACGCTTTGATAAGGTAAATAAGATCGACGGCAACAACCACCTGATCTTACTGTGCAAAAACGAGACCGGCTACAAGAACCTGATCAAAATGGTCTCGGCCGGTTTTGTGGAGGGCTTTTACTCCAAGCCCCGCGTGGATAAGCAGCTTTTGGAGCAATACCACGAGGGGCTTATTTGCCTTTCGGCCTGTCTTGCGGGCGAGATCCCACAGGCCATTCTGGCAGGGGACTACGAGCGCGCAAAGGCGACTGCGCTGTGGTACCGGGATCTGTTCGGTGCAGAGAATTACTACATCGAATTGCAGGATCACGGCTTGAAAGAAGATACCACTGTTCTGCCGCAGCTCATCAAGCTTTCCCGGGAGACGGGCATCCCCATGGCAGCCACCAACGACGCTCATTATCTGCGTAAAGAGGACGCCAAGATGCAGAGCATCCTACTGTGCATCCAGACCGGCAAGACCATTCAGGACGCCGACCGCATGGAGTTCCAGACCGATGAATTCTACGTCAAGACCACCGACGAGATGTACGAGCTGTTCTCCATGGTACCGGAGGCCTGTGCCAATACGGCAAAGATCGCCGAACAGTGCAATTTTGACTTTGAGTTCGGCCACACCAAGATCCCTTACTACAAAGCCCCGGACGGCATGGATAATCAGGCCTACTTTGAAAAGCTCTGCTGGGACGGCCTGGAACGCCGCTACGGCCCGGATGTGCCGCAGGCCAACATCGACCGCCTGAAATACGAGATCGGCGTGGTCAAGACGATGGGGTATACTAACTACTACCTCATCGTGTGGGACTACATCAATTTTGCAAAAAGTCAGGGCATCCCGGTGGGGCCGGGACGCGGCTCCGGCGCAGGCAGTATTGCCGCTTACTGTGTTGGCATCACGGATATCGACCCCATCCGCTACAACCTGATCTTCGAGCGCTTTTTGAATCCCGAGCGCGTCAGTATGCCGGATTTCGATGTGGACTTCTGCTACGAACGCCGACAGGAGGTCATCGACTACGTCAACCGCAAATACGGTGCGGACCATGTGGCGCAGATCGTCACCTTTGGTACTATGGCTGCCCGTAACGCCATCCGTGACGTTGGCCGTGTCATGGGCATCCCGTACCAGCAGGTGGATGTGGTAGCAAAGCTTGTGCCCATGGAGCTGAAAATGACCCTGAAGCGGGCATTGGAGGTTTCCAGTGAGCTGAAAAAACTCTACGATACCGACCCGCAGGTGACGGAACTCATCGACACTGCGTTAAAGGTTGAGGGAATGCCCCGGCACGCCTCCACCCACGCGGCGGGCGTGGTCATCACGCCGGAGCCGACCGATTATTATCTGCCGCTTGCCACTAACGACGGCCTGCCGGTGACCCAGTTCAACATGACCGAGATCGAGGAACTGGGTCTTTTGAAGATGGACTTTCTGGGTCTGCGCACCCTGACCGTCATCCGGGATGCGGAGGTTGCAGTGCAAAAGCAGCACCCGGAGTTCTCCATCCGCAAGCTGGATTATGACGATCCGGATACCTATAAAATGCTGGGTCAGGGCGATACCGAGGGCGTGTTCCAGCTGGAATCCTCCGGTATGAAGCAGGTGCTTGTAGGCTTGCAGCCCCAGAACCTTGAAGATGTCATTGCTCTGATCAGTCTGTACCGCCCGGGCCCCATGGACTCCATTCCCACCTATCTGCGCAACCGGCACGAGCCGGACAAGATCAGCTACAAGACCCCGCAGCTGGCGCACATTCTGGATGTGACCAACGGCTGCATCGTCTATCAGGAGCAGGTCATGCAGATTTTCCGGGAACTGGCGGGTTTCTCTTTCGGGCAGGCAGATAACGTCCGCCGCGCCATGAGCAAAAAGAAGCACGCGGTCATGGAGGCAGAGCGGGAGCACTTTGTGCACGGCTGCACCGAGCCCGGCCACGAATGCCCGGGCTGCGTTGCCAACGGCATCCCGGAGCAGGTGGCAAACCAGATCTACGACGAAATGTCCAGCTTTGCGTCCTACGCCTTCAACAAGAGCCATGCGGCCTGCTACGCTTATGTGGCATTCCAAACGGCTTATCTCAAGTGCCATTACCCCAGCCAGTTCATGGCAGCACTGCTCACCAGCGTGTTAGATAATACCGATAAGGTCATCGAGTATTCCGGCGAGTGCGCCCGTTTGGGCATCAAGGTGCTGCCGCCGGATGTAAATATCTCCAACGGCGGCTTTACCGCCGATGATAGCGGCCAGATCCGTTTTGGTCTGAACGCGGTGAAAAACGTAGGCCGCAACCTTATCGAGAACGCAGTCACCGAGCGCAGGGAAAAGCCCTACACCAGCCTTTACGATTTCTGCAAGCGAATGCACGGCAGCGAGCTGAACCGCCGCTCGGTGGAAAGCCTGATCAAAGCCGGTGCCTTTGATACCCTGGAACCCAGCCGCCACGGCATGATGGAAAGCGTGGAAACGGTACTGCGCATT